>LXNI01000918.1_pt1 | contig 29976 bp, 27 predicted proteins | sample 809091 | NCBI WGS metagenome assembly LXNI01 (sample SAMN04870527, study PRJNA318959) | sponge metagenome | biome: 01000161; feature: marine sponge reef; material: water | host: Sarcotragus foetidus | place: Greece: Milos, Mediterranean Sea | collected 2013-05-29 | depth 5-7 m | reverse complement strand
TCCGACTTTGACGGACGCGCGACAGGCCGCGACAGCGGCCCGCCGCGTATGCGGCGCGCCCGCATCGTGCGCTCTGCGCGCGTCCCGCGCGACGACGCCGGCCATAGGCCGGCTGCCGTGAGCGATAAAGAGTTCAGAGCGCTTCCGCGTAAAACGGAAACGCTCTAACGTGGCTCCGCCGGGACCGGAACGATCAGGTGAGGCCGAGCACGTCCGCCATCGTGTAGAGGCCGGACGCCCGCCCCTCCGCCCAGCGCGCCGCCTGGAGCGCGCCTCGGGCGTAGGTCTGGCGGTTGGACGAGCGTACGGCCAGCTCCAGCCGCTCGCCGTCGGCAGCGAAAATCACGTTGTGCTCGCCGATCACATCGCCGCCGCGCAGCGCGGCGAAGCCGATCTCGCCGCGCGGGCGCGCGCCGGTCACGCCGTCCCGGCCGCGGGCTGCGACCTCGTCGAACGAGACCCCCCGCGCCCGCGCCGCCGCCCGCCCGAGCCCAAGCGCCGTGCCGGAGGGCGCGTCGATCTTGTGCCGGTGGTGCATCTCGACGATCTCGATGTCGTAGTCGTCATCCAGCAGGCCCGCGACCTGCTCGGTCAGCCTGAACAGCAGGTTGACCGCGAGGCTCATGTTGGGCGCCTGCACCACCGCGGTCCGTTCCGCCGCCGCATTCAGCGCGGCCTGCTCGGCCTCGCCGATGCCCGTGGTGCCGACGACGAGGATCGCGCCCTCGGCAGCCGCGAGCGCGGCGTGGCCGGCGGTGGCGGCCGGGAGCGTGAAATCGAGCACCGCGTCGGCCGCGCGGAACATCGCCTGCGAATCGTCGCTCACCGCGACGTCGAGCGGCTCGATCCCAGCCAGCGCCCCGCAGTCCCGCCCGAGCGCGGGATGGTCCAGGACCTCGGTCGCCGCGACCACGGTGCAGCCGTCGGTGCCTGCCACCTGGCGCGTCAGCGCCTGGCCCATGCGCCCGCCTGCACCCGGAATGCCGATCTTCATGGTGTCTCCCGCAGCTCGTTTGCGGGCGTCAGTCTGGCGGCGCACCAGCGCCCGCGCAAGCGGGCGGCTCAGCTGAGAGTCGGGAAGTGGGGAGAGCCGGGCCGCAAGGCCCGGAGCGCACGACCGTGCGCCGCGCCAACGGCGCGAGAGCCAAGCGAGCGGAGCGAGCGCCCGGCGATCGAGGGAAATAATAGAGGGCGCATCGCGCCCTCAAAGCAGCGACCCTTGCTCGCCGCCGTCCTCGTCCCGCGCAGTCTTGCGGGGCTTGGGCTTTCCGGCTGCGCGGGCGGCGGCGCGGCCGTCGTGGAATTCGAGGGAGAGCGCGGCGCCGCTCTTCACCGCCGCAGCGCTGGTCACGGGCCGCTCGCGCTGGTCGCGCACCACCGCGAAGCCCCGCGCGAGCACGCCCCGGTAGGAATAGCTCTCGAGCAGCCGCGCCGCCGTCTCGATCCGTGCTGTCCGCTCATCCAGCGCCGCCTGCCCGGCACGGCCGAGCCGCTCCGCCAGCCGGTCGCTCGCCTCGCGCGCCCGGCCGATGCGCTGGGCGAGGCGCTCGGCCGAGAGCTGCCGGGTCGCATGGCCGAGCTGCTGGCGCTTGAGCGCGAGCAGCTGGCGCGGCCGGAGCGGCCTGAGCCGGCCGAGGGTCTGGCGCTCCGCGCCCATCCGGCCGCGCACGCCACGGCCCAGTCTCTCCGACCAGTCGTCGAGGCGCTGGCTCGCGGTAGCGAGCCGGTCCCGCGCCGCCGGCAGCCCGCGCCCGAGCCCGTCCACACGCGCGCGCCGCTCGGCGATCAGGCGGCGGAATGACGCGCCCAGCCGATGCTCCAGGCTCTGCACCCGCTCCAGCAGGTCGGCCCGCACCGGCACGGCCATCTCGGCCGCCGCCGTCGGCGTGGGCGCGCGGCGGTCGGCGGCGAGGTCGATCAGCGTCACGTCGGTCTCGTGTCCCACGGCGGAGATCAGCGGGATGTCGCTCGCGGCCGCGGCGCGCACCACGACCTCCTCGTTGAAGGCCCAGAGATCCTCCAGGCTGCCACCGCCGCGGGCGACGATCAGCACGTCCGGCCGCGGCACGGCCCCCTCGGCATCGAGGCGGTTGAAGCCCGCGATCGCCGCCGCAACCTCCTCCGCCGCGCCCGCGCCCTGCACCTTGACCGGCCAGACCAGCACGCGGCGGGGGAAGCGGTCCTCGATACGATGCAGGATGTCGCGGATCACCGCGCCCGTGGGCGAGGTTACGACGCCGACGGTCTGCGGCAGGTAGGGCAGACCGCGCCTGCGTGCCTCGTCGAAGAGACCCTCGTCGGCGAGCGCCTTCTTGCGCGCCTCCAGCAGCGCCAGCAGCGCGCCGGCGCCGGAGAGCTCCAGCCGCTCGACCACGATCTGATAGCGCGAGCGCCCCGGATAGGTGCTGATCTTGCCGGTGGCGACGACCTCGAGCCCGTCCTCCGGCGCGATGCCGAGGCGGCCGGCAACGCCCCGCCAGCAGACCGCGTCCAGCACCGCGTCCGTATCCTTGAGCGCGAAGTAGAGATGGCCCGACGCGGCCCGCTTGAAGCTCGAGACCTCGCCCCGCACGCTCACCCAGGCGAACTCGCCCTCGACCACGCGCTTCAGCGCCTGCGACAGCTCGCCGACCGTAAGCACAGGCCGGTTGCTGCCGTCGGCGAGGGTGCCGTCCGCCTCCGTCATTGCCGCCCGGTGACCGCCGCCATCAGGGCGCGAAGAAGGCGAGGGAGCGGGATTCGATGCTCTGGCGCGGATCCGCGTCCGCCGGCGCGTTGGGGTCGGCGAAGGCCGTATGCGCGGTGAACCGCGCCCGGCCGTCGGCAGCCGAATCGTAGGTCTTGAAGATCAGCGCCTCGCCGGGCGCCATCTCGGGAAAGTAGAACCAGCGGTGGCCGGGACTGTGGCTGAGCTGCATCACCTCGCCGACGCGGTGGGTGTAGACCAGATCGGTCAGCACGAAGTCCCCCTCGTCGATGCTCTGGGCATCGCAGATGGCGAGCGGCATGTCTTGCACCGGGCCCGCGATGGGCCGCCAGACCTGCACCACGGCGAAGCGGTGCTGGAGCAGTTCCTCCGCACGCTCCGCCGGCAGCAGGTCGCGCACCCGCTGCGAGGCCGAGCGGTTGGTGTAGTCGTTGTGCGCCACGTGCACCGGCTCGCGCACCTTCCGCTCGCTCCGCAGCGTGTCGTCGGCGACGCGGATGGTGTGGTCGAAGACCACGACCTCCGCCGCGCCGCTCGCCTCCTTCACCAGCCGCTCGACCTCCGGGCTGTAGACCGCCTCGATCTCGTCCTTGTCGTAGAAATCCGAGACCGCGCTTCCCCCAGTGTTGAAGGTGAAGCCCTCGCGCTCCAGGTCGAGTGCATCCGCCGTCGGCCGGGCGTTGCGGATCGTGACCTCGACCTCCCGGTACTCGGCGTTGCGCTGTGCCGGCTTCTTGCCCGGATTGGTCAGGTAGGTGACCGGCTTCTCGTCGGTCGGCAGAATATAGTTGATCGCGGCGTGGACGGCTCCGGGCATGGCGGCGTTCTCTCTGGCTTGAAGGGTGCTGCGGCGGCAGAGCTTAGCCCGAAGCGCGGCGCGCGGCGACACCAGTGTCTCTCAGACGGCGGCGATCTCGACCTCGATGCCGTGCACGCAGGTGCTCTCCCCCATGTCCGACTTGATGCCGGGGTTGAGCACGTTGACGTTGGCCCTGGCGCCCTCCTGGCGGGGCCAGCGGCCCTTGGGGCTGAGCGCCACTCCCTGCGGGATGGTTTCGGCCACGGCCAGCGCAAGCTCCAGGCTGCCGGTCTCGTTGCTGAGCCGCACCCGCTGCCCTTCCGCCAAGCTGCGGGCTGCCGCGTCCGCCGGATGCAGCGTCACCGTCGCCTCGCCCATGCGGTCCGCGATCCGCTCGTCGTTGGCGTAGGAATCGTTCATGAGCCAGGGCGAGGCCGGCGTCAGCAGGCGCAGCCTGCCGTTCCCCGGCCGGGAGTCGGCGTCTGCCAGCGGCAGGCGCGGGTGGCCGTCGGCCTCGGCGCGGGCTGACGCGATCTCGATCTTCCCGCTCGGCGTCGGGAAGGCGAGGTCAGGAAATTGGATGATCGGCTCCGTCGTCGGGAACACCGTGCCGGCCTTCTTGAAGTCGTCGAACGACCCCGCGACGCCCACCTGGCCCATGATGCGCCCGATGATCTCGTCGTCGGGTTCGTAGAGTTCCGGCTCCGCGTAGTCCATGGCGCGGGCGAGGCGCCGGAATATCTCCTGGTTGGGCAGGGAGTTGCCGAGCGGCTCCTGCAGCTTCGCCTGGGCGGACATCGAGAGGTTGAAGTAGCCCGAGACCAGATCGTCGAATTCGAGGAACGACGCCGCCGGCAGCACGTAGTCGGCGTAATCCGCCGTGTCGGTCTGAAAAATGTCCAAGACCACGGTGAAGAGGTCGTCCCGCGTGAGCGCCCGGCGGAAGCGCGCCTGCTCGGGGCTGGAGGCGGCCGGATTGATGTTCCAGCAGAGGAAGGCCTGGATGTCCGCCGGGTCTTCCAGCCTTGCCGCAAGCTCCATCTGGCTGAAGCTCGGCGGGCTCTGGCTCAGCGCGGCGCCCGACAGGTAGTCGCCGTCCACCCCCTTGCGCGCGCCCCCGTTCAGGTAGAGCAGCCCGGCGCCGGGCTTGCCGAAGTTGCCGGTCACCGCCGGCAGCAGCGCGCAGGCGCGGATCACGTTGCCGCCCATGGCTTGCCGTTGCAGTCCCTGGCCGAGCCAGAGCAGCGCCGGGCCCGAACCGTAGATCCGCGCCACCTTTTCGATCTGCGCGGCCGGCACGCCGGTGCGGGCCTCGCCCCAGGCGGGCGTGCACGACGCGATGGCGGGCTCCAGCTCGTCCCAGCCGATCGTGTGCGCGTCGAGGAAGGCGCGGTCGATCAGCCCGTCGCGCACCAGCACGTGGACTAGGGCGAAGGCCAGCGCCGCATCGCTGCCGGGGAAGGGCTGCACGTGGATGTCGGCCTGCTCGGCGGTCGGGTGGCGCACCGGGTCGACCACGATCACCGTGCCCGGCGCCTCCTTCAGCCAGTGCTTGTGCTGGTGCGGCGCGGACGCAGACGGGTTCGCGCCCCAGACGACGATCGAGTGCGCGTCCTTCGCGGTGCGCGGGTCGAAGCCGATCCCCGACGAGCCGATGGCGTAGTCGAGCGCAACGTGGCCCGCCATGTTGCACACCGTGTCGGGCTCAACCTCGCGCGCGCCGAGGCGGCCGAGGAAGCGCATCGGGAAGTTGTTGGCGATGAGCGAGCAGGTGCCGGTGTAGTGAGCGTGCACGATCCTGTCGGCGCCGTCGCCCTCCGCGATCTCCTTGAAGCGGGCGGCGATTGCGCCCAGGGCCTCGTCCCACGAGACCGGCTCGAAGCGCCCCTCCCCCTTGGGTCCGGCCCGCCTGAGCGGCGTCTGCAGCCTCACCTTCGGGTCGCGGAAGACGCCGTTGTAAGCGAGCGCGCACTTGCCGCAGAGCGCGCCCCGGCTCACCGGGTGGTCCGGGTCGCCGAGCACGCGGGTGATCGCGCCGTCCCGCTTGATCGCGACGATGCCGCAGGCGTCGTAGCAGTCCCGCGGGCAGGTGGTTTTCAGGACTTCCTTCTCGCCTGGCATGGCGCTCTCCGGCGTCGGTGTTCGAGCCTCACCCTAACCCCGCGCCCGCCACCCCGAAACCCCGTGCTAAGCTCCGAAGCACGCAGAGAGGGAGCGCAGGACGATGCGGACGCTAAGGCTGCCGGGCGGCGACGAGGTGGTGGCGCTCGGCCAGGGCACGTGGCGCATGGGCGAGCGCCGCGCCGCGCGCAAGGACGAGGTGGCGGCGCTCCGCCACGGCATCGCCAACGGCATGACCCTCATCGACACCGCCGAGATGTACGGCTCCGGCGGCTCGGAGAAGGTGGTGGGGGAAGCAATCCGCGGCCAGCGCGACGCGGTCTACCTGGTGAGCAAGGTCCTGCCGTCCAACGCCGGGCGCAAGCGCATGGTGCGATCCTGCGAGAAGAGCCTGAAGTGCCTCGGCACCGATTACCTCGACCTCTACCTGCTGCACTGGCGGAGCGGCGTCACGCTGGACGAGGTCGTCGAGGGTTTTATGGCGCTGCAGGAGGCCGGCAAGATTCGCCGCTTCGGGGTCAGCAACTTCGACGTCGACGACATGGAGGACCTCTGGCAGACCCCGGCCGGCCAGGGCTGCCAGACCAACCAGATCCTCTACAACCTCTCGCGCCGCTGGCCCGAGGCGGAGCTTCTGGCCTGGTCCCGCCGCAACGGGCAGCCGCTGATGATCTACTCGCCGCTGGAGCAGGGCAGGTTGCCGGAAGGCGGCGCCCTCGGCGCGATCGCGGGCGCGCGCGGCGTCACGCCCATGCAGGTGGCGCTCGCCTGGGTGCTTCGCCACGAGGACGTGTTCATCGTTCCCAAGGCGAGCCGCATCGCCCACGTCGATGCGAACCTCGGCGCGCTCGACATCGCGCTCAGCGCCGACGAGCTTGCCGCCCTGGACGCCGCCTTCCCGCCGCCCGAAGGCGCCGCGCCCCTCGAAATTCTGTAGCGGAAGAGGGGCCGCTCACTCTCCCTGGCCGATCATCTTCATGATGCCGGAGAAATCGTCCGCCCCGTTGCCGGCGTTGCAGAAGAGCGTGTAGAGCGCCGCGGCTTCCGCGCCGAGCGGCGATGCCGCCCCGGCCGAGGCCGCCGCGGCCTGGGCGAGGCGGAGGTCCTTCAGCATCATCTGGGCCGTGAAGCCTGGCGCGTAGTCGCGGTTGGACGGCGCGGCCTCCACCGGCCCCGGCACCGGGCAGTAGGAGGTGAGCGCCCAACACTGGCCGGTCGCCTTGGAAACGATGTCGAAGAGGGTCTGGCGCTCGAGCCCGAGCCGGTCCGCCATGCCGAAGGCCTCGCAGACGCCGATCATCGAGACCGCGAGGATCAGGTTGTTGCAGACCTTGGCCGTCTGGCCCGCGCCCGAGGCGCCGGCGTGGATCACGGCCTTGCCCATGTCGCCCAGCACCGGCCGGGCGCGCTCCACCGCGTCCGCCTCGCCGCCCACCATGAAGGTGAGCGTGCCTGCCGCAGCGCCTGCGGCGCCGCCCGAGACCGGCGCGTCCAGCAGCGGCCAGCCCCTCTCTGCCGCCGTCGCGGCGACCGAACGCGCGGTATCGACGTCGATGGTCGAGCAGTCGATGAACAGCGTTCCGGCCGCGGCAGCCGAAAGCACGCCGCCGTCTCCCCGATAGACCTCCGAGACCTCGGCGCCTGCGGGCAGCATGGTGACGACCACCTCCCGCCCGGCCGCCGCCTCGGCGACCGATGCCGCCGTCGCAGCGCCGGCTTCGCGCGCCTTCGCCTGCGCGTGCTCGCTGATGTCGAAGGCGGCAACCGCATGGCCGGCCTTCGCCAGATTGGCGGCCATCGGCCCACCCATGTTGCCGAGCCCGATGAAACCCACGTCAGCCATGTCGGCGTCTCCCTCCCGTATCCGTCAGCGCCCGCTCACCACGTCATGTCGCCCTTGGGCGGCACCTCGAAAAAGGCATCGACCGCCGCTGCCGTCACCTCTTCCAGCCGCGCCGGGCGCCAGGCCGGGTTGCGGTCCTTGTCGACGATCTGGGCGCGGATCCCTTCGAAGAAATCCACGCCCAGGTTGCAGTGCATGGCGAGGCGGTATTCCAGCGCCATCGCCTCCTCGAAGTCCCGCTCGCCGTATTCGGTGAGCTGCTTGTACGTGACCTTGAGGCTGGTGGGCGATTTCTGGGCGAGCGTCGCCAGCGTCTCGGCCGCCCAGTCCGAGCCCTCGGCCTCCAGGTTGGCCACGATCTCCTCCACCGAGCCTGCGGCGAAGCAGCGGTCGATCTCCGCCTGCCGCGCAGCCAGCGGTGCGGGGCCGAGGTCCGCGGCGCTCTCGGCGAGCATCCGGTCGATGGCCGCGTGTGCGTCGCCGCCAAGCGCCGCCGCCTGCAGGGTCTCGTCCAGCGCCTGCAGCGCATCGCTCTGCACCACATGCGTAGCAAGGCCGAGATAGAGCGAGTCCGCTGCCCCGATGCGCGCACCCGTGAGGCCGAGGTAGAGCCCGGCCCGGCCCCTCAACTTCGGCAGGAAGTACGTGGCGCCCACGTCTGGGAAGAGCCCGATCCCGGTCTCCGGCATGGCGAAGAGCGCGCGCTCGGTCATCACCCGGTGCGAGCCGTGGATCGAGATGCCGACGCCGCCCCCCATGACGACGCCGTCGATCAGCGCCACATAGGGCTTCGGGTAGCGGAAGATGAAGGTGTTGAGCCGGTACTCCTGCGCGTAGAAGACGGTGGCGAAATGGCGCTCGGGATCGCCCTGCTCGCCGTAGAGGAGGCGGATGTCGCCGCCGGCGCAGAAGGGCACGCGGCCGTCGTCGCGGGCGGCGCCGCGGATGACCACGGCGGCGATGGACGGGTCCTCCGCCCATTCCTTGAGCCGCGCGTCCAGGCCCAGCACCATCGGCTGGGTGAGCGCGTTCAGCGCCTTCGGCCGGTTCAGCGTCACGCTGCCGACCCGGCCCTTCCGCTCCAGGATGATCTCGTCGCTCACGGCTGCTCCGCTCCGCTCGATGGCCGGCGCATCCTACTCGCCGGGGTTGTGGTCTGCACGGCACTTTGCAGCCGCCATGATCCACGTCATACCCGAGCCTGCGGCCGGTGGCCTAAACTGGCGGGGCTCGGGCCGGATGCCGCCCTCCGGCCCCGGTTCCGGGCAACGGATGCTGCGGAGAAGGAGGCTTGACCATGGCCTACAAGGAAATCGTCGTGCACGTGGCTCCCGACGAGCGCGCGCCCCAGCGGCTCGATGCCGCCGTCGAGCTGGCCGAACGCCACGAAGGCAAGGTGACCGGCCTTTACGTGCTGACCCGGCTCGTCGTCCCCGGCTTCGCCAGCTTCGAGCTCTCCACGGAAGTCTACAAGCGGCTGGACACGGAGCAGCGCGCCCTCGCCGAAGAGGCCGAGCGGCAATTCCGCCAGCGGATGGCGAAATCCACGGCCGCGTCCGAGTGGCGGCTTACCACGGGCGAGATCGTCGATGCGGTCACGACCAGCGCGCACTACGCCGACATCACCGTCGTGGGCCAGACCGACCCGGAGGACAGCCGCAACGTCGCCGGGATGGCGGACAGCGTGGTGCTGGGCGCCGGCGGCCCCGTGCTCGTCTGGCCCTACGCCGGCACGTTCAGCGTCAACGCGGAGACGGTCATGCTCGCCTGGAACGGCACCCGCGAGGCGAAGCGGGCGCTCTCCGACGCGCTGCCCCTGATGCAGCAGGCGGAGAAGGTCATCGTGCTCGGCATCGACACCGGCGACGGCAAGCACATACCGGGCGCCGACGTCAGCGCCTACCTTGCGCGGCACGGCGTCAACGCGGAGGCCCGGCACACGGTGAGTTCGTCGGATCTCGGCGCGAGCGACGCGCTTCTCTCCGAGATCAGCGATCACGGGGCGAACCTCCTCGTCATGGGCGGCTACGGCCACCACCGCATGCGCGAAGTGCTGCTGGGTGGCGTGACTCGCGACATCCTGCGCCAGATGACCGTGCCGGTCGTGATGTCGCATTAGTTTGCGCTATATGGTGTGCTTCTGAAGCGAAGGCGTTCTGATAGTCTGGAGGCTAGGAGGCTCTGCTGGCAGCCTTCGCGCCACCTCACATGCACCTGCTCCCGCTCGCCCCGGAACACTCGAGACGGGCGTCAGGGCTTTTGTCATGTCTCGTGTCAGGCCGGCCGGGTAGACTGCCGCCGGCGCCCGGACGCGCCCGGTGCAGGGCACGACGCGAGAGCAGGCATGACCAGGACAAAGCGGGCGAAGGCCGGAGCCGACGCCCCGGAACCCCGAATCCGGGCCAGGAACAAGGCGCGGATCCTGAACGCCGCCGTCGATCTCTTCGCCGACAAGAGCTTCCACGGCACGCACGTCAAGGAGATCGCGCTGGCGAGCGGCCTGCCCAAGACCAACGTCTATTATTACTTCCCCACCAAGGAGAGCATCTACACGGCCCTGATCGAGCGGCTGATCGAGGGCTGGGACCTGGCCTTCGAGCACATCGTGGCCGAGCGCGAGCCGCGCGATGCCATCGCCGCCTACATCCGCGCGAAGCTCGAGTACTCGCGCCGGCACGCCGCCGAATCCCGCTTCTTCGCCAACGAGATCCTGCGCGGCGCGAAATTCCTGCAGCGCCGCCAGCGCCGGCACATCCGCGACGTCACCACCCAGCGTGCCCACGTGGTGGAGGAATGGATCCGGCGCGGCCAGATGGCGCCGGTGGACCCCCGCCACTTCTTCATCATGCTGTGGTCGGCGACCCAGTTCTATGCGGATTTCGGCGTGCTCGCCGCCGGCGTGCTGGAGAAGCGGCGGCTCACGCGCAAGGACTTCGATGACGCGGCCGAGACCATGACCCGGGTCATCCTGGGCGGCTGCTGCCCGCCACCCCGCAATTCGCGCTGAGAGCAGCGCCGCGCCGCTTGCGATGCGGCAGCGATGATGTATAGTCCGCCGCCTGGGTCTGCCGCCTCGTGGCTGCGGGGCGGGCGATCTATTTCGCGCCGCGACCGACACTCAGGAGAACAGCGCCGCATGCCGCTCTACGAGAGCACGTTTATCGCGCGTCCCGACATCTCGTCCCAGCAGGTGGACGGCCTTGCCGAGCAGTTTCGCGAGATCCTGACCGAGGCCGGTGGCGGGATCGCCAAGACCGAGTATTGGGGCCTGCGCAGCCTTGCGTATCGCATCAAGAAGAACCGCAAGGGCCACTACTACTTCATGAACATCGACGCGCCGCCGGAGGCGATCGATGCCATGGAGCACACGATGCGCGTCAACGAGGACGTCATTCGCTACCTCACCGTGCGGGTCGAGGAGCACGACCCCAACCCGGCGCCGCTCACGCAATCGCGCGGACGCGGGCGCGATGGGCGCGGCGGGCGCGGCGGGCGCTGGGAAGGCCGGCGCCGCGAGGATGGCGAAGGTCGGGGACGCGATGGGTCCAGCGAGCGCAAGGAAACGGCGCCTGCCGAGGCAGCGCCTGCCGAAGCCGCACCAGCCAAGGCCGAATCTGCCGATGCCGGCGTGAGCGAGGCTGCGGCCAGCGGCGAAGCGAAGAACGGCGGCGCCGAGGAGAAGAGCGATGGCTGAAGGCGAACGGACCGAGAGCGGGCCACCGCCCGCCGGCGCAGGCCGGCCACCGCCGGGCGGCGGCAGCCGCAGCCAGCATCCCTTCGGCGGACCCCGCCATGGCGGCGGCCGCGGCGGCGGGGGCGTGCCGGTGGTCTCGTTCCCGAGACGCCCGTTCTTCCGCCGCAAGAAGTCCTGCCCCTTCAGCGGGGCGAACGCGCCGAAGATCGACTATCGCGACGTGAAGCTGCTCCAGCGCTTCCTCTCGGAGCGGGGCAAGATCGTGCCGAGCCGCATCACCGCAGTCTCGGCCAAGAAGCAGCGGGAGCTTGCGCGGGCGATCAAGCGCGCACGTCATCTGGCGCTGCTGCCCTACGTCATCAAATAGCCGGGCAGCCGGTCTTCGCCCGCTGCCGGTGAAGCGGTGCGGGCGACACTCACGCGGAGAACAGGGGCATGGAAGTCATCTTGCTCGAGAGGATCGAGAAGCTCGGCGGGATGGGCGATATCGTCGGCGTGAAGGACGGCTACGCCCGCAATTTCCTGCTGCCGCGCAAGAAGGCCCTCCGTGCCACGTCTGAGAACATGCAGCGCTTCGAGCGCGAGCGCGAGGCGCTGGAGCAGCTGAACAGCGACCGGCGCGACGCCGCAGGCTCCGCCGCCACCAGGCTCGAGGGCGAGAGCATCATCCTCATCCGCCAGGCGAGCGACACGCTGCAGCTCTACGGCTCCGTCAGCGCGCGCGATATCGCCGAGGCGATGGCCGAGCGCGGCGCCGACGTCAGGCGCCAGCAGGTGCGGCTCGACCGCCCCATCAAGTCGCTCGGCGTCCATGACGTGCGCATTGCGCTCCACCCGGAGGTGACGGTGACGGTCAAGGTCAACGTCGCCCGCTCGCCGGAGGAAGCCGCGATCCAGGCCCGCGGCGGCACGATCCTCGACGACGACGAGGACGAGGACGCCGCAGAGGGCGCCGAATTCGAAGCCGCGTCGGAGGAGGGCGCTGCCGAAGACTCGTCGGACGCCGACGCTGCGGCGGAGGTAGAAGCGGCCGCAGACGAAGACACGGGCGAAAGCCCGGACGAGCCGCAGGACGAAGGCTCCCCCACCACTTAAGACCCGGAACTAGAGGCTTTCCGCCATGCTGGTTGCGCCCCTGCTCAGGACACTGATGAGGCGGGGCACGCTTCGCGTGGTCGACGCCAGGGGCAAGCTCCACACCTTCGAGGGCGAGCCCGGGCCCAGCGTCACCATCCGCCTGCGCGACCGCGCGCTCCACTGGAAGCTCCTGTTGAACCCGCGCCTCGTCGTCGGCGAAGCCTACATGGACGGCACTCTGACGCTGGAGGACGACGCGACCGTGCGCGACTTCGTGCACCTGGTCGGCGCGAACATCCACCTGCTCGACGAGAACGCCGTCATCAAGGCGCGCAACTGGCTCGCGCAATGGGTCCGCCCGCTGCAGCAGCACAACCCCATCGGCCGCGCCCAGCGGAACGTCGCCCACCACTACGACCTGTCGGACGACCTCTACGAGCTCTTCCTCGATCCCGACCGGCAGTATTCCTGCGCCTACTTCGACACGCCCAACCACTCGCTGGATCAGGCCCAGCACGCGAAGAAGCGCCACCTCGCGTCGAAGCTGCTGCTCGACCGGCCGGGCCTCGACGTGCTCGACATCGGCTCCGGCTGGGGCGGCCTCGGCATCTACCTGCACAAGGAGGCCGGCGCGTCCGTGACCGGCCTCACGCTGTCGCGCGAGCAGCAGGCCTACGCGACCGAGCGCGCGCAGAAGCTCGACATTCAGGACCATGTCGGCTTCCACCTGCGCGACTACCGCGAGGATACCGGCACCTACGACCGGATCGTCTCCGTCGGCATGTTCGAGCACGTGGGCGTCAAGCACTACGTCGAGTTCTTCCGCAAGGTGGAGCGGCTGCTGAAGGAAGACGGCGTCGCCCTGCTGCACACCATCGCCCGCTGGGACGGGCCGAGCGTCACCAATCCGTGGCTCCGCAAGTACATCTTCCCCGGCGGCTACTGCCCCTCGCTCTCCGAGGTCTTCGCCGCGCTGGAGCAGACCGGCCTCAAGTCCCTCGACGTGGAGATGCTGCGCCTGCACTACGCCGATACGCTCAAGCACTGGTCGCGCAACTTCCAGGCGAACCGCGAGCGGGTGAAGGCGGTCTACGACGAGCGCTTCTGCCGCATGTGGGAGTTCTATCTCGCCGGCGCCGAGGCCGCCTTCCGCCACCAGGACCACATGGTGGCCCAGATTCAGCTCGCCCGGCGCCAGGACGCAGCACCGCTGACCCGCGACTACATGGTCGACTGGGAGCGCGCCCACGCCGCCTGAGCCCTCCGGGCGCCGCAGCCGGGCCGGTTATTCACAGCTTGCTCACAGGCGAGGTGGCGAAAACGCGGGAGGTTGGACGGTTTTCCCCGCAATTCAGGCCCTGTGAACAAGGAAAACGCACGAAACCGAGTTTCCACGATATCCCCAATTTTCATACATCGAGGCCGCTAACACCCCGCGTGCATTTCCGTGTATTACAGTGAGCATGGCGACGCGCGTTCCCCTGCAGGAAGCCACGACCGAGACGCCGGGCTACCGCTCGCCCCCCAGCAACCTCGAGGCCGAACAGGCGCTTCTCGGCGCGCTCCTGGTCAACAACGAAGCCGCCAGCCTGGTCAGCGCCTTCCTGCTGCCGGAGCATTTCTTCCTGCCGGTGCATGGCCGCATCTACGACGCCATCCTCCGCATGATCGAGCGGGGGCAGATCGCCAACCCCGTGACCCTGAAACACTTTTTCGAACGCGACGAGGCGCTGGAGGAGGCCGGCGGCGGGCAGTACCTGGCGCGGCTCGCGGGCTCCGCCGTCACCGTGATCAATGCCGAGCACTATGGCCGCGCCATCCACGACCTGGCGATGCGGCGCGCGCTGGTCACCATCGGCGAGGAGGTGGTGAACGACGCCTACGACGGCCCGCTCGACCAGCCCGCGTCGGACCAGATCGAGGAGGCCGAGCACAGGCTCTACCAGCTCGCCGAGGACGGCCGGGTCGATCCTGGCGGGCAGCAGTTCGCAGCGCCGCTCGCCAGCGCCGTCGAGATGATCGAGCAGGCCTACAAGCGCGATACGCCGCTCACCGGCGTGCCGACCGGCTTCGTCGACCTCGACCGCCTGCTGGGCGGGCTGCACGCCTCGGACCTGGTCATCATGGCCGGCCGGCCCGGCATGGGGAAGACGGCGCTCGCCACCAACGTCGCCTTCAGCGCCGCGAAGCTCTACAACCCGGGCGGCGACGGTGCGGGCGGCAAGGACACGCCCGACGGCGCCAAGGTCGCGTTCTTCTCGCTGGAGATGTCGGCCGAGCAGCTGGCGACCCGGATTCTTGCCGAGCAGACGGAGATTTCCTCCGACAGGCTCCGGCGCGGCGACGTGCGCGACGTCGATTTCGACCGCATCGTCCAGGCCTGCCGCACGATGGAGAGCCTGCCGCTCTTCATCGACGATTCGCCCGCCCTCACCATCGCGGGCCTGCGCGCCCGGGCGCGGCGGCTGAAGCGCCGCCACGGCATCTCCTTGATCGTGGTCGACTACCTGCAGCTCATGCGGCCCAGCACCAGCATGCGGCTCAACAACCGCGTGCAGGAGGTCACGGAGGTGACGCAAGGGCTCAAGGCGCTCGCCAAGGACCTCAACCTGCCGGTGCTGGCGCTGGCCCAGCTCAGCCGCGCGGTCGAGCAGCGCGACGACAAGCGTCCGCAGCTCGCCGACCTGCGGGAATCGGGCTCCATCGAGCAGGACGCCGACGTGGTCATGTTCATCTACCGCGAGCAGTACTACCTCGCGCGCAAGGAGCCGGACGAGGGCACCGCCGACCACGCCGAGTGGCAGGAGAAGATGGACAAGGTCCACAACAAGGCCGAGATCATCATCGCCAAGCAGCGCCACGGCCCCATCGGCAAGGTCGAGCTTTACTTCAACGCGCTGCTCACCAAGTTCGACAACCTCGACAGGATCCATGAGCCGGCGGACGATCCGCCGTTCTAGCGGCGGGTTCAACAGCGCGGTCGCGACCCGCGTCGTGTCCAGTCGGCATTCCGTGGCGCCGCGGGTCGTGACCGCGGCGAGAATTCCGGGCTAGAGTCCGGCGCGCTCGGCGCCGAGTCGAGGATCGGCCCGGAGGCACCATCGACGGATACGCTGCGTGAATAGCAATCCGCTGCAGGCGATCGGCCATGGCGTCCTGGGGCTGTTCGCGGCCATCGGGCGCCTCTCCCTCTTCGCGATGGAAGCGACCTCGCACTGCGCGAGGCCGCCGTTCTACCCGCGCCTCGTCGCGCGCCAGATTGTCGAGATCGGCTTCTACTCGCTGCCGGTGGTGGGGCTGACCGGCCTCTTCGCCGGCATGGTGCTGGCGCTGCAGAGCTACACCGGCTTCTCACGCTTCTCGGCCGAGAGCACGATCCCCACGGTGGTCGTGCTCTCGATCACGCGCGAGCTTGGCCCGGTGCTGGCGGGGCTCATGGTCGCCGGCCGGGTCGGCGCCGCGATGGCGGCGGAGATCGGCACCATGCGGGTCACCGAGCAGATCGACGCGCTCACCACGCTGTCGACCAACCCGCACAAGTACCTGATCGTGCCCCGCCTCATCGGCGGCTTTCTCATGCTGCCGTTCCTGGTCCTCGTCACCGACGTCATCGGCGTCGGCGGCGGCTATCTCGTCAGCGTCTTCAAGCTCGGCTTCAACCCGGACGCCTACATCAACAACACCCTCGAATATCTGGAGGTCATGGACGTGGTCTCCGGCCTCGTGAAGGCCGCCGTCTTCGGCTACCTGATCGCGCTGATGGGCTGCTATCACGGCTTCCACTCCAAGGGCGGCGCCCAGGGGGTGGGCAAGGCCACCACCAACGCGGTCGTGACCGGCGCGATCCTGGTGCTGATCTTCAACTACATCATCACCGAGGCGTTCTTCGCCCAATGAGCGCGCCTGCCGACGAGCGCACCGGCGGGGGCGCCAACCAGCCCAAGATCGCCCTTCGGGGCCTCTGCAAGGCGTTCCCGGGCCAGGTCGTGCTGGACGGCCTCGACCTCGAGATCGGCACCGGAGAATCGGTGGTGGTCATCGGCTGCTCCGGCGTCGGCAAGTCGGTCATGCTGAAGTGCCTGCTCGGCCTGCTGCACCCCGATGCCGGCAGCGTGACCATCGACGGCGAGGAGCTTTCCGGCAACCGCGTGGCGCGCGAGGCCGCCATGCGCAAGATCGGCATGCTGTTCCAGAACGCCGCCCTCTTCGACAGCCTGCCGGTGTGGGAGAACGTCGCCTTCGGCCTGATCCAGGCGCACGGCATGGCGCGCCGCGAGGCCTGGGGCATCGCCATCGAGACGCTGGCCCAGGTGGGCCTCGGCGAGGACTCGGCCGATCTCTACCCGGCCGCGCTCTCCGGCGGCATGCGCAAGCGGGTGGGCCTCGCACGCGCCATCGCGACCCGGCCCGAGATCATCCTCTTCGACGAGCCGACGACCGGGCTCGACCCCATCATGGCCGACGTCATCAACGACCTCATCGTCGCCTGCACCCACGACCTCGGCGCGACCGCGCTCACCATCACCCACGACATGCGGGGCGCACGCAAGATCGCCGACCGCATCGCCATGATCCACGAGGGCGCGATCGTCTGGCAGGGGCCGGCCGGCGAGATCGACAACAGCGGGAACGCACACGTGGACCAGTTCATCAACGGCCGGGCGGAAGGGCCGATCCGGCTCCCCGTCGCCGATGCCGCGCACGGCTGAGCCGCCGACAGGCTGAGGAAACCCGTGGCACGGGCGGAAAAACGCTTTGTCTGCAGCGATTGCGGGGCTGCGCGGGCGCGCTGGGCCGGCCGCTGCGACGCCTGCGGCGCCTGGAACAGCATCACGGAGGAAGCCCCGCGCACCGCGCCGCCGCGCGCCCTCGGCAAGGGCAAGGGCCGGGTCATCGATTTCCTGCCGCTGGACGGGCCAGGCGGCGTGCTCGCACGGCGCCTCTGCGGCATCGGCGAGATCGACCGGGTCGTGGGCGGCGGCTTCGTGCCGGGCTCGGTCGTCCTGCTCGCGGGCGATCCCGGCATCGGCAAGTCCACCCTGCTGCTGCAGGCTGCGGCGGCGCTCGCCGGGCGCGGCGGGCGGATCGCCTACATCTCGGGCGAGGAGGGGCTGGAGCAGATCCGCATGCGCGCGGCCCGCCTCGGCCTCTCCGGCGCGCCGGTGGGGCTCGCCGCGGCCATCGACGTCCGCGACATCGCGACCAGCGTGGAGGACGAGACGCCGCCCGACATGGTGGTGATCGATTCCATCCAGACCATGTACCTCGACACCCTCGATTCCGCGCCGGGGACGGTCGCCCAGGTGCGGGGCGCGGCCCAGGAGCTGATCCGCCTCGCCAAGCGCACCGGCACGGTGCTCGTGCTCGTGGGCCACGTCACCAAGGAGGGGCAGATCGCCGGCCCCCGGGTGCTCGAGCACATGGTCGACTGCGTGCTCTATTTCGAGGGCGAGCGCGGCCACCAGTTCCGCATCGTGCGCGCCATCAAGAACCGCTTCGGGCCGACCGACGAGATCGGCGTCTTCGAGATGACGGACCGCGGCCTCGTGGAGATCCCCAACCCGTCGAGCCTGTTCGTCGACCCCGAGCGGGGGCCCGTCCCCGGTGCCGCGGTCTTCGCCGGCGTCGAGGGCTCGCGGCCCGTCCTGGTCGAGATCCAGGCCCTGGTGGCGCCCGGGCCGGCGGGCTCGCCGCGCCGCACCGTGGTGGGCTGGGATGCCGGCAGGCTCGCCATGGTGCTCGCCGTGCTGGAGGCCCGCGCTGGGCTCCGCTTGAGCGTCTGCGACGTCTACCTCAACGTGGCGGGCGGCCTGCGCATCAGCGAGCCCGCCGCCGACCTCGCGGTCGCCGCCGCACTCGCCTCGTCGGCGGCGAACCGGGCGCTCGACCACGGCGCCGTGATCTTCGGCGAGATCGGGCTTGCCGGCGAGGTCCGGCCGGTGAGCCAGGGCGAGGCCCGGCTCAAGGAGGCCGCGAAGCTCGGCTTCACCCACGCGCTGGCCCCTGTGCCGGACCGCGCCCAGGGCAGCGAGGCGGAGGGGCAGGGCATCGCGGTCAGGCGCCTCACCCACGTGCGCGACCTGGTGGCGCTCTTCCCCGCCGATGCAGCCCTGGGCTGACGAGCGCGAGAGCATGGAAAGCCTGCCGGTCAATCTGATCGACATCCTGGTGGCGCTGATCATCGTCATTTCGGCGCTGCTCGCATTCGGGCGCGGCGCCGCGCGCGAAATCCTCGGCATCGGCGCCTGGGTCGGCGCGGGCGTCGCCACCTTCTTCGCCTTCCCCCACACCCGGCCGATCGTCCGCGATCTCATCCCGGACTCCACGCTGATCGCAGACGTGGTCGCGGGCGTCGCGGTCTTCGTCGTCGTGCTGGTGATCCTCACCATCGTCAACCAGATCATCTCTGGACGCATCCAGCGGAGCCGGGGCGGCGCGCTGGACCGCACGCTGGGATTCATCTTCGGCATCCTGCGGGGCGCGGCCCTGGTCTGCATCGCCTACATGCTGTTCGCCTCGGTGGTGCAGCAGAGCGACTGGCCGAGCTGGGTCGACGAAGCCAGGACCTTGCCCTATATCAAGCAGGGCGTCGCGGCGCTGCGCGAAGTGGTGCCCGAGGACGTCGCCGAGGAAGGAACCAGGCACATCGAAGAGACTTTCGAGGACGGCCGCGAGCGCAGCGTGAAGGAGCTCACCGAGCCGGTGCCGGCCGAGCGCAGCGAAGACGAGGGCGAGACCGGCTACAGCAACCGCGAGCGCAACCAGCTCGACGGGCTGAGCGAGACCGTCGAGTGATTGCGGCATCGGGCGCAGGCGTAGCAGCGGGCGGCGACAGGCACGACAGCGACAAGCTGCGTGAGGAGTGCGGGGTCTTCGGCATCATCGGGCACCCCGACGCGGCCGCCCACGCGGCGCTCGGCCTGCATGCGCTGCAGCACCGCGGGCAGGAATCCGCCGGCATCGTCAGCAGCGACGGCACGCTCTTCCACTCGCACCGGGCGCTCGGCCTGGTCGGCGACATCTTCTCCTCGGGCGCGGTGATCGACGCGCTCGCGGGCCGCGCGGCCATCGGCCACAACCGCTACTCCACCCGGGGCGCGCCCGAGGTGCGCAACATCCAGCCGCTCTTCGCCGACATCGCCACCGGCGGGCTCAGCATCGCGCACAACGGCAATCTCACCAACGCGCTCTCGCTCCGCGCCGATCTCGTCGCCCACGGCTGCATCTTCCAGTCCACGTCGGACACCGAGGTGATCGTCCACCTGATCGCCATCAGCCGGCGCGAGCAACTGGTGGAGCGCATGATCGAGGCGCTGGGCCGGGTGCGCGGGGCCTACTCGCTGGTGGCGCTCACCAAGGACTCGATGATCGGCGTGCGCGACCCCCACGGCGTGCGCCCGCTGGTGCTGGGGCAGCTCGACGGCGCGATGATCCTGGCGTCGGAGACCGTGGCGTTCGACATCATCGGCGCGAGCGTCGTGCGCGACATCGAGCCGGGCGAGATGGTCATCGTCACCGACGCCGGAGTGGAGAGCATCAAGCCCTTCCGCCCCGCCGCCAAGCGCTTCTGCATCTTCGAGTACATCTACTTCGCGAGGCCCGACAGCGTCTCGGAAGGCATCGGCGTCTACGAGGCGCGGCGCCTCATCGGGGCCGAGCTCGCGCGCGAGGCGCCGGCGCCGGCGGACGTGGTGGTGCCGGTGCCGGATTCCGGCGTGCCGGCGGCCATCGGCTTCGCAGCCGAAGCGGGCCTCCCCTTCGAGCTCGGCATCATCCGCAATCACTACGTCGGGCGCACCTTCATCGAGCCGACGGACCGGATCAGGCACCTCGGCGTCAAGCTCAAGCACAACGCCAACCGCCGCCTCATCGAAGGCAGGCGGGTCGTGCTCGTCGACGACAGCATCGTGCGCGGCACCACGTCAACCAAGATCGTGGAGATGGTGCGCTCGGTGGGCGCCAAATCGGTCCACATGCGGATCGCGAGCCCGCCCACCGCTCATTCCTGCTTCTATGGCGTCGATACGCCGGCGCGCGAGAAGCTCCTCGCCGCCCGTCACGACGTGGACGCCATGGCGCGCTCCATCGGCGTGGACAGCCTCGCCTTCCTCACCATCGACGGCCTCTACCGCGCCATGGGCGAGCCGGGCCGGGATCCCGAGCGGCCCGCCTATTGCGACGCTTGCTTCTCCGGCGACTACCCGATTCCGCTTTCGGATCACGAGATCGGCGAGCCGCCGGCGCAGCTCTCCCTGCTATCGGAATCGGGATAGCCGCCGTCGTGACGGCGCCGCGTCTCGAAGGCCGGATCGCGCTTGTCACCGGCGCCTCGCGGGGCATCGGCGCGGCGGTCGCCCGCCGCTTCGCCGCCGAGGGCGCGCGGCTCGTCCTCGTCGCCCGCACCACAGGCGGCCTGGAGGAGGTCGACGACGCCGTCCAGCGCGCATCGGGGGAGCCTGCGACGCTCGTGCCCATGGACCTCCGAGACGGCGAGAAGATCGACCGGCTGGGCGCCGCGCTGGCCGAGCGTTTCGGCCGCCTCGACATCCTCGTCGCCAACGCGGCGATGCTGGGCCAGCTAAGCCCGGTTGGCCACTACGCGCCGGACGACTGGGAGGCGATGCTCGCGCTCAACCTCGGCGCGAACTGGCGCCTTATCCGGAGCTTCGACCCCCTGCTGCGGGCCTCGCCCGCGGGCCGGGCGATCTTCGTCACCGCCGCCGCGGCCGGGGCCGCGCCCGCCTTCTGGGGCCCTTACGCGGCGAGCAAGGCGGGCCTCGAGGCGCTGGTCCGCTGCTATGCGGCGGAGGTCCGGCGCAGCCCGCTCCGGGTCAACCTGCTCGACCCCGGCCCGGTGGCGACCGAGCTCCGCCGCCGCGCCTATCCCGGCGAGGATGCAAGCAAGCTGCCCCAGCCGGACGCGGTGACCGAGCCGTTCGTCGCCCTCGCCGAAGCCGCCTGCACCGAGCACGGTGCGCGCATCGGCCCGTCCTGACGCCACGCCCTTCCAGGCACATCCAACGGAGCATCGAGCCATGAAGATCGGAATCGTCGGCGCCGGCGCCATGGGCTGCGTCTACGCGGCGCTCATGGCCGACGCAGGCAACGAGGTGTGGGCCATCGACACCTGGCAGGCCCACGTCGATGCCATCACGGCCAATGGGCTCCGGCTCGAGGGCGCGAGCGGCGAGCGCACGGTGCGGATCGGCGCCACGTCCGACCCCGCCACGGTCGGCCCCTGCGATCTCGTCATCATCGCGACCAAGGCCGCGCAGGTGGAGGCCGCGGCGAGCGGAGCACGCGCCCTGCTCGGTGCCGAGACGCCGGTTCTTACCATCCAGAACGGCCTCGGCAGCGCCGCGAAGGTGGCCCGCGTCCTGGGCCAGGAGCGCGTGACCATCGGCGTGGTCGGCGGCTTCGGCGCCTCGATCAAGGCGCCGGGCCACGCCCACCACAACGGCATGGAGCTGGTGCGCCTTGGCGAAGCGACCGGCGCGGTGACGCCCCGGCTGGAGCGCATCGCCGCGCTCTGGCGTGACTCGGGCTTCACCGTCAAGTGCTTCGACGACATCGACCAGCTGGTCTGGGAGAAGCTCATCTGCAACGTCTGCTACAGCGGCACGGCGACGCTCACCGGGCTTACCGTCGGCGAGATCATGGCGGATGCCGACGCCTGGTCCATTGCGTCCGGCTGCGCTGCCGAGGCCCACCGGGTCGCCCGCGCCAAGGGCATCCGCCTCGATTTCGAGGACCCCGTGGCCTACGTGCGGGACTTCGGCGCCAAGATCCCCGGCGCCCGCCCGTCCATGCTGCTCGACCACCTCGCCGGCCGCCGCTCGGAGATCGACGCGATCAACGGCGCGATCCCGCCGGAGGCTCTGGCGCTCGGCCTTGAAGCGCCCTACAACACGCTCGTCTCGGCGCTGGTCCGGGCCAGGGAGACGGCCTTCGAGGCGGCGCAATAGCAACGGGAGCAACGATGACCGACGCCGATCTCACGGAGCTGATCGAAGGCTACCAGCGGCTTTCCACCGCCAACGTATCGGACGGCCTCGACCGGGCCGGGATCGCCGGCGCGCCGCACGGGATCGGCCCGCTGTGGGACAGCTGCCACAAGATCGTTGGCCCCGCCGCCACGCTGAAGCTGGTGCCGGTGGGCGAGGCGGAGGAATCCCCCGTGCTCGGCACGCTGGAGGCGGTCAAGCGCGGCAATCCCGGCGACGTGCTGGTGATCGACCAGGGCGGGCGGATGGACGTGAATAGCTACGGCGGCGTGGCTGGCTTCACGACGCGGCATTTCGGCCTCGTCGGCACCGTGATCGACGGCGTCACCCGCGACATCGACGAGTACAAGGATCTCAACCTCCCGGTCTACGGCCGGGGCTTCATCCAGCAGTCGATCCGCAACCGCTGCGCCTGCGCGGGCTACGGCATCCCCGTAGCGCTAGGCGGCGTGGCGGTGGCCCCCGGCGACATCATCGTCGCCGACGAGAACGGCGTTTGCGTCGTGCCCCGCGCCAGCGCGTCCGAGGTGCTGGCGCACGCGACCCTCTTCAAGAACATCGAGGACGGCATCATCGAGGCGGTGCGCCAGGGCGTGGACCCGGTCGAGGCCCATGACCGGGTGCGCTACGACATGATGACCAAGGCAGGCGCCGGCGCATGAAGGTCGACGGCCAGCCGTACCGCAGCATCTGGCTGGACGAGGACGGCCGCACGATCGTCGTCATCGACCAGACCCGGCTCCCCCACAGCTTCGCGACCCGCCGGCTCGAGACGGTCGAGGATGCGGCGGACGCCATCAGGGTCATGGTGGTGCGCGGCGCCCCGCTCATCGGCGCGACCGCCGCCTACGGCCTGGCGCTTGCGCTGGCCGACGACCCGGGTGACGCGAACCTGGAGAGCGCCATCCGGCTCCTCGCCGCGACTCGCCCCACGGCAGTCAACCTGCGCTGGGCGCTGGAGGATCTCGGCCGGACGCTCCGCCCGCTGGCCGCCGAGGACCGCGCCGCCGCCGCCTACCGCCGCGCGGGCGAAATCTGCGACGAGGATGTCGCCATCAACCGCGCCATCGGGGAGAACGGGCTCGCCTTGATCGAGCAGGCGGCCAAGGGCAAGGCGGGCCCGGTCAACGTGCTCACCCACTGCAACGCCGGCTGGCTTGCCGCGGTCGACTGGGGCACGGCGCTCGCACCCCTCTACATGGCCCACGACAAGGGCATCCCGGTCCATGTCTGGGTCGACGAGACGCGCCCCCGCAACCAGGGCGCCGCGCTCACCGCGTGGGAGCTCGCGCGCCATGGCGTGCCGCACACCGTGATCGTGGACAACGCGGGCGGCCACCTGATGCAGCGCGGCATGGTCGACCTCTGCATCACCGGCACCGACCGCACGACCGCCCGGGGCGACGTCTGCAATAAGATCGGCACGTATCTCAAGGCGCTCGCCGCCAGCGACAACGACGTCCCCTTTTACGTGGCCCTCCCCCATCCCACCATCGACTGGTCATTGGCGGACGGCGCGGACACCCCCATCGAGCAGCGGGACGAGGACGAGGTGCTGACCATCACCGGCCGCGACGAGGCGGGCCACGAGACGACGGTGGCGCTCACGCCTGCCGGCAGCCGTGCTGCCAATTACGCCTTCGATGTGACGCCGGCGCGGCTCGTGACCGCGCTCATCACCGACCGCGGCGTGTGCGAAGCCTCCGAAAATGGGCTGCAGACCCTGTTTCCCGACCGCGCCGCCGAGGCGTCTTAGGGCGCTTCCGTCAAGGACCGTCCCGCTCCAGGCACCGCGACGAAGACTCTCGCTCTCTCCGTGTCCGCCCTCAGCGGGCCGAGCCTGCGAGGCCGCGGCCGCCGCTCGCCAGCCACTCCTCGAACTTCTCGGTCAGCGCGACCTGGTGCGTGGCCCACCATTCGGCGTCCGTCTGCAGCGCGCGGGCGAGGTTGTCCGGCGCGGTGGGCAGGTGCGGCTTGGTCTCCTCGGCGACCAGCGCCATGGAGGACCTCCTCGCCGGTCCGTACGAGATGTACTTGGTCTGCTCCGCAAGCGGCCCCGTGCCCGTGGCGAAGCGGATGAAGTCCTGGGCCTTGTGCAGGTTGTCGCTGCCCTTGGGGATGCCCCAGGAATCGATGTCCCAGATCTGGCCGTCCCACAGGATGGCGTAGGGCTTGCCGTCTTCCACGATCGGGCGATACATGCGCCCGTTCCACACGGAGGTCATGACGACCTCGTCCGAATCGAGCAGGCGCAGCGGGTCCGCTCCGGATTCCCACCACTCGATGTGGTTCTTGATCTCGTCCATGACCGAGAACGCCCGGTCGAGCCCGTCCTCGGTCTCGAGCAGGGCGTAGACCTCCTCCGGCGCCGCGCCGTCGGCGATCAGGGCCCATTCGAGGATCACGCGAGGATCGCGCCTGAGACCGCGCTTGCCGGGGAACTCGTCGACGTCGAAGAAGTCGGCGAGGGTGGAGGGAGCGCTCTCGCCCACCGCTTCCGTATCGTAGCCCACCACCGTCGACCACACGGTCTGGCCGACGCCGCAGGGGGTGAACGCGCCTGGGATGAAGTCGTCCGCCGCAGGCGTGCCGTCGTCGCCCGGCGGGAGCGTGCCGTGGTCGATCTCTTCGAGCAGACCCTCGCGGCAGCCCCGGATCAGGTCCGAGAGCTCGAAGTCCACCACGTCCCAGACCACGTTCTCGGTCTCGACCTGCTCGCGGATCTGCTCGAGCCCGCCGTTATAGGTCTCCATCGACACCCATTCGCCGCTGAGCAGGCGGTAGGGCTTCACGTAGGCCAGCATCTGGCTCCGGGTGTAGGCGCCGCCCCAGGAGACGATGGTGAGCTCCTTCGTCGGTGCCGCGACCTGGCCTTCCGCCTGCTCGTCCTCTGCGGACGCGGGGGCCGACGCCAACAGGGCAAGCGACAGGGCGAGAACTGCAATCCCCCGACAAGATGCCATCTCCGCTCCCCTCCTCGTTAGGACTTCGCCCGCGCGCACGACGGCACGACCTCAGCGCGGAATGTCGCCCTTCAGGCTGGTGCCGTCCGGTGCCTTGCCGTCGCTTGGCATGGGCACGGCGCTCGGGTCCTCGTGCAGGGACTTGATGATGCCGAAAGTCATCATGAGCAAGATGATGCTGACCGGCAGCGCGGCGGCGATGGAGGCGGTCTGAAGCGCCTTCAGTCCGCCGGCCAGCAGCAGCACCGCCGCGACGAACCCTTCGCCCAACCCCCAGACGATGCGGAACTTCTTGGGCGGGTTGTCGTCGCCCATGCTGAGCATGGTGGTGATGACGAGCGTGCCTGAATCCGAAGAAGTGATGAACCACGTCGCCAGCAGGAACGTCGCCAGCGCCGCCATGATCCAGTTCAGCCACGTGATGCCCGTCACCAGGTCGATGGTGCCGTAGAGCGAGGCGGGCAGGTTCCAGTCCCGTACGAGCTGGGCGACCCCGGCGGTGCCGACTCCGCCTGCTGCCTCCAATTCTGCGTACATGGCGTTGCCGCCGAAGATGCAGAGCCACAGGAACGCGATGGTGGTTGGCACGAACATCACGCCGACCATGAACTCGCGGATCGTGCGGCCGCGGCTGATCCTCGCGATGAACATGCCGACGAAGGGAGCCCACGAGATCCACCAGCCCCAGTAGAAGATCGTCCAGCCGCCCTGCCAGGCCGACGCGCCTTCGGAATTGAAGATCTGGAAGCCCATGGGGATGAAGTGCCAGAGGTAGTCGCCCACCGAGGTGACGAAGAGGCCCAGCAGCCACTTGGTCGGCCCGCCGAACAGGAAGAAGGCGACCAGCACGACGCTGAGCCAGATGTTCCATTCCGAAATGATGCGGATGCCCTTGCCGACCCCGGAGACCGCAGACAGCGTGGCCACGATCGAGATAATCACGATCAGGATGACCTGCGTGATCACGCCCGGGTCGATCCCGAACAGGTGGTTGAGGCCGGTCGCCATCTGGCTGACACCGAGGCCGAGGGAGGTCGCGACGCCGAACACGGTCCCGAACACGGCCAGCAGGTCGACCGCATGGCCGACGGGGCCGTAGATCCTGTTGCCGATGATCGGGTAGAGCGCCGAGCGCAGCGTAAGCGGCAGCTTCTTGCGAAAGCCGAAATAGGCGAGGCAGAGGCCGACCATCACGTAGACCGCCCAGCCGTGGAAGCCCCAGTGGAAGTAAGTGACCCGCATGGCGAGAACCGCGCGGGCCTCGTTCATCTCGTGGACGCCGGCCTGGTCGGCGAAGGGATTGTTGGGGTAGCCCCAGGGCATCGTGTTGTCGAAATAGAACAGCGGCTCTGCGATGCTGAAGAACAGCAGCCCGATGCCGACGCCGGCGGAGAACAGCATCGCGAACCAGGAGAAGGTGCTGAACTCGGGCTTGCTGTCGTCGTCGCCCAGCTTGATGCGCCCGAAGCGGCTGAACATCAGGTAGAAGCAGGCGAAGAGCATCACGACGAGCGCGCTCATGTAGTACCAGTTGAGCGCGTGCTCGATCCATCCGCGGATCGCGGAATAGATGCCGTCGGCGATGTCCACGAAGAGGGCCGTGAACACGACGAACGCCGCGATCATGCCCTTGGACGCGATGCCCATGCCGGGGTGCAGCCCCTTCCAGAGCCCCCGGTCCGCGACGTTGTTCGGCATTTTGTCCTGCACCGCCCTCACCCCTCTCGGTCAGCTCTCGTACGCATCCGACCCGGGCGTTGTTCCGGGCCGGGCAGAGCCGCGGAGAGCAGTTCTCTCCGCCTCCCGTGCCTTGCGACAAACAGGGGTCGGTTGGCCGCTCAGCGACCTCCAACCTTCTTCGGCGAGTTCGAAAGCGCAGTAAACGGTAGCAAGATCGCGGAAGAAGGGAAACCGCCCTTGCAGATCAGTGCGTGCTGGACGTGTGCGGCCAGCCCTTCGGCACGGCGGCCCTCAAGCCCTCATCGGCGGTCCCGCCGGTAGGCGGGCAGAATCACAGGACGGCCGGCTGCCGGGAGCGATGCGGGCCTGTCACAGCGCCACAGGCTGCGCCGGCGCGAGCTCGCCAAGGCGCGCCTCGATCTCGGCTGCCGACGGCATCGCCGGCGCCGCTCCCTCGACGAGGCAGGCGAGGCCGCCCATGACGCTCGCCCGCTGCAGCATCGCCGGCAGCGGAGCGCCTTCCGCAAGCCCGAGCGCGAGGCCGGCGACGAAGGCATCGCCCGCCCCCACCGTGTCCACGGGCTCGATCGCGAGCGCGCCGCAGCGCCAGGCCTCACCCTGCCCGAAGGCGGCGGCGCCGGCGCTGCCCAGGCTCACCACTGTCGTCACGCCGAAGCGGGCGGCGAGGGCGCGGCCCGCCTCCTCGCCCGATACCGCGCCCAGCCCCTGAGCGCCCGCCAGCATCCCGGCCTCGATCTCGTTCAGCACGATGAGATCGAACGACGGCAGCACCGCTGCCGGCGCCGGCTTGGCGGGCGCCAGGTTGAGCACGACGCGCGCGCCCCGCGCCTTGGCCCGCCGCGCGACCGCCCAGTTGGACTCGAGTGGCACCTCCATCTGCAGCAGGAGCACCGTCTCCGGCCCGAGCCAGTCGTCGGGAAGATCCTCCGGCGGCAGGTCCGTGTTGGCGCCGCTCGCCACGGTGATCTGGTTCTCGCCCGCGCGGTCCACGATCACCGCGGCGCAGCCGGTGGGGAGCGCGCTCTCCGTGACCGCTTCGGTGCCCACGCCCGCGTCCTCCAGAGCCTGGAGCGCGAGCGGGGCGAAGCCGTCGGGGCCGACACGGCCCACCATCTGCACCGATGAGGCCGGGTCCGTGTTGGCTCGGGCGGCGGCGACCGCCTGATTGAGGCCCTTGCCGCCGGCCACAGCGCTATGGCCGGGGCAGAGCACGGTCTCGCCCGCACGCGGCAGGGCATCCACGCTGAACACGAGATCGGCGTTCATCGAGCCGAAGACGACGATCATCGTTGCCCCCACCTAGTGCCGGAAGTGACGGATGCCGGTGAAGACCATGGCGAGGCCCTGCTCGTCGGCCGCGGCGATGACCTCGGCGTCGCGCCTGGACCCGCCCGGCTGGATCACTGCGGTGGCTCCGGCGGCGGCGGCGGCCAGGAGCCCGTCGGCGAAGGGAAAGAACGCGTCGGACGCCACCACGCAGCCCTCCGCGCGCGAGCGTTCCTCGCCGGCGGCGGCGGACGCATCGGCGGCCTTCTGCGCCGCGATCCGCGAGGAATCGACCCGGCTCATCTGGCCCGCGCCGATGCCGACCGTGGCGACGTCCTTCGCGTAGACGATGGCGTTCGACTTCACATGCTTGGCGACGGTGAACGCGAACAGCAGGTCCGCGCGTTCCCGGTCCGTGGGCGCCCGCCTGGTCACGGTCTCGAGCGCGTCCGCCGTCACCCGCGCGGCATCCTGCGTCTGCACCAGGAATCCGTCTTCCAGCGTGCGGACCATGAGCCGTTCCGTGCCCTCGTCGCCGATTGCCCCGGTCAGCAGGAGGCGCAAGTCGCTCTTCTCGGCGAGCGCGGCGCGCGCCTCCTCGTCCGCCCCGGGCGCCACCACGACCTCGGTGAAGAGGCCTGCGATGGCCCGCGCTGTGGCGCCATCGAGCGGGCGGTTCGCCGCGACCACGCCGCCGAAGGCGCTCACCGGATCGCAGGCGCGCGCCTTCTCGTAAGCCGCGGCGAGGGTGCCGCCCAGGCCCACGCCGCAGGGATTGCCGTGCTTGATGATGGCGATGGCGGGCGGGCCGAACTCGCGCACCAGCCCGTAGGCCGCGTCGGCGTCGGCCAGGTTGTTGTAGCTCGGCTCCTTGCCCTGGATCAGCGCGGCCTGCGCCACGCCGGGGGGCGCCGTGGGATCGACGTAGAGAGCGGCGACCTGGTGGGGATTCTCGCCATAGCGCAGGATCTGGCGGCGGGAGCCGCCAAACGCGACGCGGGCAGGCAGGCGGTTCTCGTTCCCGTCAGTTTCGGCCCCGAGACGGCGGGCGATGGCGGCGTCGTAGGCGGCGGTGCGCGCGAACGCTATCGCAGCAAGCCGGCGGCGGAGCGCGAGGCTGGTGGCGCCGCCCAGCGCCTCCATGTCGTCGATCACGGCCTGGTAGTCGCAAGGCTGCACCACCACGGTCACGTCCTCGTGGTTCTTGGCCGCGGCCCGGATCATGGCGGGACCGCCGATGTCGATGGTCTCGATGCAGGCATCGAGCGCGACGCCCTCCCGCACAGCCTCCTCGAACGGGTAGAGGTTGACCGCGACCAGGTCGATCCCGGCGATCCCGTGCTCTTCCATCGCCGCGCGATGGTCGGCGGCGTCTCTTCGGCCGAGAATCCCGCCGTGGATCGCCGGATGCAGGGTCTTCACCCGGCCGTCCATGATTTCGGGAAAGCCCGTGTGGTCCGAGACATCGGTGACCGCGATGCCGGCATCGCGGAGCGCCCGTGCCGTCCCGCCGGTGGAAAGGATCGCGACGCCCCGCCCCGCGAGCGCCGATGCAAATTCTTCGAGACCGGTCTTGTCCGAAACCGAGATGAGCGCGCGTGCGATGGGCCGGCCTTGGCTGTCGGGCATCGGGCTACTCCGTGGTCCGGCGCCGTCAGCGCCGCAGCGCCATTCCGGTGTCCGCCCAATGGCATTTTGTTAGTCGGCGGTTTCTTCCGCAGATCTTGTCCTGGCTTCCAACCGGCTGATTCCAGGCCGCTTTCACAGCTCTGGGAGACGCGGACGAATTCGGGTTGACAAG
>LXNI01000917.1_pt1 | contig 29991 bp, 25 predicted proteins | sample 809091 | NCBI WGS metagenome assembly LXNI01 (sample SAMN04870527, study PRJNA318959) | sponge metagenome | biome: 01000161; feature: marine sponge reef; material: water | host: Sarcotragus foetidus | place: Greece: Milos, Mediterranean Sea | collected 2013-05-29 | depth 5-7 m | reverse complement strand
GCTTGGGCGAACTCGTCGGGCGGCAGCGTCTTGGCCAGATTCACGAACTCAGTGTCGTCTTGCACCGCGTCTGGGCTGGTGTCGCGCGCGGCGCGGGCCAGGCGAGCGGCGTTCGCCATGCACATCTCGCCCTCGGCCAGCGCGGACTGCGCATCGGGCACACGCTCGAGTTCGGCAGCGGTGCGCACATTGCGCGCCGCGTCTGAGCGAGGCACGGCCGCGATCTGGTGCAGCAGACCGGCGCCGCCGTCACCGTGACGCTCGCGCCGCGCGATCTGAGACGCCACGGCGGTCTCGAGCGTCTCGAGCTTGGCGCGCAGCGGCTTGGCCAGCCCCAGCGTCTCGCGCAGCTCCGCGGTGGGGGCGCCGTCGACGCCGTCGAGCGCTGCTGCGAGCGAGTCGAGCGCCTGCCGCACCTGAGAGAACATACGTTCATCCTACCGATGCGGTGCCACATTCGAACACTTGTGCGCTGCCAGAATTGTTGCAGTCATATGACACTTGGAGCAGGCTCCACTAGGCGCTGACCTGCGGAAACGAGTCGCTGACCTCATTCACACACAGGACCCTGACCTACGTGTTTGCGGACGCTGACAGTCGAAGGCACTGGATGAGAGGAAATCTCCCCACTCATGGGGACGGCCCTTCGCGCTGCTTGTAGCTGACTGATTTCAGTGATTGTCGGGTCTGTTGTGGGGAGACAACTGCACCAACCGCGAACCGCGACGGCGCTGGGTCGTGCGCCCGGCTGATCAGCTCGAAGGACTGAAGGTGATGGGCAGCGGGTGGCCGGTTCGAGTGAAGAGATCCTGCAGCATCCGCAGCGTCATGCCCCAGACCACCCGACCGTGCCCGACTTCGATGCCCGGGAATCTCTCATCGGGCCGGGGCGGGTAGAGGTAGTCGATGTGGTGTTTCGGGTCGGCCAGCTCCGCCACCGGTACCCACAGCGCGTCCGCCACTTCGTAGTTCAGTCTCAATGCGGGGCGGTCGCCTGCGAGCCAGCACACATGCGGGGTCACACGCAGCGCAGCACCGCGCCAACGAGGGTTGCCTTCCAGATCATTGAGCCGGCCGAGCCAGTGGACCCCTGCATGCGCGGTGATGTCGAGGCCGATCTCCTCGCGGCTCTCCCGCACCGCCGTGTCGAAGGTGTCGTCGTCGTCGGGTTCGGTCCGGCCGCCCGGAAACGCCATGTGGCCAGACCATGGGTCGCCGTTGCGGATGGCGCGCTCGATGAACAGCATCTCGGGACCGCCGTCGCCCCGTCGCACCACCGCCGCAACGGCGGCAGTCGGACCATGATGCGAGGTATCCAAGTCCTGGCTGAGCACCTCCGACAAGCGCTCAGCTTCGAACGCCCCAACGACCGAGTGCTGCCCAACCACGACATCGCAGCGTAGGTGGCAGAGCCCGATCGGCTCCGGGTAGCCAGATGCGCCACTGCTACCGTCGCCGCGATGACCGCAGCTGTCTCTGACACCTCAACCTCATCCCACGATCCGGCCACCAGCATGGACGCCGCGGCATTCGAGGCCTTCGTCGAAGAGGTCGCACAATTCCGGGACACGGTCGTGGCGCCGAATGTGAACCGTTGGGAAACCGAGAAGCGCATGGCGCCCGAGGCCCTGCGGGATGCCTCCGAGATCGGGCTGCTGGCGATGGAAGTGCCCGCCGCGCTCGGCGGGCTCGGAATGAGCTTCGCCCAGAAGTGCCGCATCGTCGAAGTGCTGAGCGCTGTCTCGATGCCGTTCGCATTCAGCTTGGTGAACACTGGCAACGTTGCCGCCAGGGTGGCAAACCTCGGAACCGACGCCCACCGCGAGCGGTACCTCGCCGACCTCATGGCCGGTCGCCGCTTCGGCTCCACCGCGCTGACCGAACCGGGTGCTGGCAGCGATTTCGCCAACATCGCCACTTCCGCAACGCCCGTCGACGGCGGCTGGCGGCTTGACGGCACCAAGGCATGGATCACCAACGCCGCACACTCTGATGTCATCTTCTGCTACGCGCAGACCGAGCCGGGTTCTCGGGGTCGCGGCATTGCATCGTTTCTCATCGACGGCACCCGGGCGGGCTTCGAACGACTGCCGCCTTATGAGCTGGCAGGCGGCCACCTGACCGGCACCGGCGGATTCCAACTCGACGGATACATCGCCCCCGCCGAAGATCTCATCGGTCCGCCCACCCAAGCGTTCGGGGCAGCCATGTCCAGCGTGAACGGCGCCCGCACCTACGTCGCCGCTATGTGCTGCGCCATGGTCGAAGCAACGCTGGCAGGCGCAGTGCGCTACGGCACGCGGCGCGAAGCGTTCGGCAAGCCCGTCATCGGGCACCAAGGACTGGCGTGGAAGCTGGCCGGTGTGCAGAACCGACTCGAGGCGGCGCAACTGCTCACCCAACGTGCCGTCGACGCCGTCACCGAGTCGATGCGCACCGGCGACGCCTCTGGAGCGATCCTGCCGGCGGCACATGCCAAGAAGTTCGCCACCGAGACGGCCGAGGCCGACATCGCCGCATGCATCCAGGCGATGGGCGCTGAAGGCCTGCGCAGCGACTACCCGTGGGGCCACCACCTCGTCGGTGCCCGAATCGCCAACTACGTCGACGGCAGCACCGAGATCCAGACCGACCGCATCGCCCGTTCCCTCGCTGCCACCTACGCGGGGAGCTGATTGGGCACGATCAGCCGAATGCGCCCTCTTCTCGCAGCGCAGTGATGTCGTCCCACGTGTAACCGTGCTCGAGCAGGACCTCCTCGGTGTGCTGGCCGAGCTCGGGGGCGACGGCACTGGGTTCGAGCGGCGTGGCCGACATGCGGATCGGCGTGCCGATCACCGCACGGTCGCCGTCGGGGTGCTCCACCCGTCGCAAGTAGCCGTTCTCGTACATCGACTCGTCGGCGGTGATCGTTTCGTAATCACGGACCAGCCCGTAGCGAACACCCGCTCCGGTGAGCACCGCTTCCCACTCTTTGAGGGTCTTCGTCGGGAACACCTCGTCGATGATGGCAACCAACTCGGCCCGGGCTTCAGAGCTCAGGATGAGGTCCAAGAACCGTTGGTCGTCGGCGAGGTCCGGCCGGTCGAGCAGCTTGGCAAATACGGGCCACCCCGGCCCGGTTCCGCTGAGCAGGTGGATCCAGCCGTCGGCCGTTTCCACGGTGTGAAGCAGGGTGGGAACAAATGCGTGGCCCGAATCGATCCGCTCGGGGTTGCGGCCAGTCAGCAGCGTGTAGGTGATCTCCGACGCCTGGGCGTAGATCATGCCGCCCACGAGCGACACGTCGACCCGCTGCCCGAGCCCGGTCTCCCGGCGATGGAGCAGCGCCGCGAGAATGCCGGAGACCATGTTCTGACAGCCGACATGGTCGGAAATGACAGCCCCGTTCATCACCGGCGGGCCGCCGTCGATCCGGGTGGCGAACATGAGCCCGCCCTCTGCCTGACCGCTCGAATCGGCTCCCTCACGGCCGGACTTGGGCCCGATCGGCCCGAAGGTCGAACCGGTGGCGTACACGAGCCGGGGATTGATGGCCGACAGGTGCTCATACGACAGGCCCCAGGCCTCCATGGTTCCGGGCACGAAGTTGTGGATCAGCACATCGGTCTCAGCGACGAGCCGCTCGAGCGCGCTCTTGCCGCCCGGGGTGCGCAGGTCGAGGGTGACCGACCGCTTCCCCCGGTTGCACGCCTCGTAGTACGGATTTCGGGGATCATCGGGCGACACGGGAATGACCCGCGCCAAGTCGCCCATGCCCGGCAGCTCAATCTTGATGACCGACGCTCCCATGTCACCCAGGGTCAACGCCGCCTGGGGACCCTGCACCAATATCGACAAGTCGAGCACGGCGTAGCCGTCAAGCACTCCCATCGCCGGATCGTAACCCCCACCCGCTTGTCGCAGCCCTTCGGCCCTGGCTTGCCAAACTACGGAGACCACGCCTCCAAGGACGGTGACCATGTCAGCAGCATCAGCGCAGCCACCCCCAGCAGATCTCTACGAAACGATGAGCACGCTACGGGCCGTGCGCCGTCTGCGAACCGACCCGATTCCGCCCGATGTCCTCGAACGGGTCGTGCAAGCGGCGTGCTGGGCGCCGACCGGCGGCAACCAGCAACCGTGGCGCGTGATCGTCGCTACCGACCCGGCTGTCAAGCAAGGACTGGCCGACGTCTATGCGCCGGAGTGGGCGAAGTTCGCCCAAGGCTTCTTGAAGCGATTCGAAGGCCTCCCCGCCGACGAAGTCGCCAAGTGGGAGCGGATCGTGGCCGCGGGCGACTACCTCGCCGATCACCTGCATGAGGCCCCAGCGATCATGCTGTTCTGCGCCAACCCCGCAATGATGGCGATCACCGATGCCAACTTGGACCGGGTCAGCATGGTCGGCGGAGGCTCGGTGTATCCCGCAGTGCAGAATCTGATGCTGGCGTGCGTGGCCGAAGGGCTGGGCTGCACCCTCACGACACTGCACTGTTTCCGCGAGGACGAGGTGAAGTCGTTGCTGGGCGTGCCCGACGGATGGGCCACCGTTGCGATGGTGCCGATCGGGTACCCCGTCGGCCGGGGCAACGGCCCGATCACTCGACGGCCGCCTGCTGAGATGGCGTACCGCGACACGTTCGGTCAGGCCTGGACGAGCTGATCGGTCGACCAGGGTGCGTGCCGGTTCGTCGCCGCGCACCCCAAGCACGCGGCCTGATCCACGCCGCGCTGTGGCCGTCGCGAGCCCAAATCCGTTATGACAGGCTCTAGCCAGACTCACTGGGGGAACGCCATGAGCGAACCGATGCCAACTTCGAAGTCACGCGAGTTGTACGAGCGTGCGCAGGCGGTGATTCCCAAAGGCGTGTACGGCCACTACGGCCCTGCCGTCATCGAGGACGGGCCGGTCTTTTTCTCCTCTGCGGAGGGTGCCCGATTCACCGACGTGGACGGCAACTCCTACATCGACTGGATGTGCGCCTACGGCCCGAACATCTTGGGATACAACCACCCGGCGGTGGAAGAGGCCGCGGAGAAGCAATCCGCCGACGGCAGCACGGTCAGCCTCGCCGCACCGGTCATGGTCGAGCTGGCAGAAGAGCTCGTTGATCTCGTGGACGGCGCCGAGTGGGCCCTGTTCGGCAAGAACGGCGCCGATGCGACAGGGCTCGCCGTCATGGTTGCCCGCGCCGCAACCGAGAGGCGCTACATCCTCAAGATTGAAGGCGGCTACCACGGCTCGGCCCCGTGGATGCAGCCGCCGGGCAACAAGGGCACCATTGCGGAGGACCAAGCCTTCGTCATCGAGGTGCCGTGGAATGATGCGGCAGCGGTGCAAGCCGCCATCGACGCCCACCCGGGCGACATCGCCTGCTTCATCTCGTCGCCGTACCACCACCCCGTCTTCGCCGACAACGAACTGCCGGCGGACGGTTACTGGACGGCAGTCGAGTCAGCATGCAGGGCAGCAGGCATCGTCGTGATCCTGGATGAAGTGCGCAGCGGTTTCCGGATCGATCTCGCCGGCGCGCATGTCGCATACGGGTTCACTCCCGACCTCATGTGCTTCGGCAAGGCGATCGGTAACGGGCACCCCGTGGCGGCGCTGGCGGGCAGCGACGCACTGAGAGACGCCGCCGCAGAGACGTTCTTCACGGGGACCCAGTTCTTCAACGCCGCGCCGATGGCAGCAGCCCTCGCGACGCTGCGGGAACTGCGCGCGACAGATGCGGCCGCCGCCGCGACCCAGACCGGGGTTCGCCTGGGCGAAGCGCTGACCGATGTGGCGGCAGCGCACGGCCACGAGCTGCGCGTGACCGGCGTGCCAGCGATGCCCTATCTGCGCATTGTCGGCGAGGGAGGCTCGAAGTTTCACGCCCGTTGGGTGGCAGAGTGCATCCGCCGCGGCGCCTACCTGCTCAGCTACCACAACAACTTTCTGTGCACTGCCCACACCGACGACGACATCAAGCGGACCTGCGACATCGCCGACTCGGCGTTCACCGCACTCGACTGAGGCCCGCCGGGCCAGATCGACCGCGATCGACCAGTTCTGCCTCACCGCTACTGCCCTGCGACTGACCTGCGAGGACTCCGCATGAAATACGGCTTCACCGTGCCCAACAACTTCGGGGTAGACGATCCCGCCGATGTCGCCGAGATCAGCGCAGGCCTCGCCACCTTCGCCGCCGAGCACGGACTGAGACGCTGAGGGCTGGGGTCGTGATGCCACGAGTGTGTGGTGACATCGCTAGTCGCCGGAATGCGACTTGAGCCACGTCACGTCCGCACGCAGGATGGCGACCGCTTGCTTGACGTCTGACACATCACGTCCGAGCGCATCGATCTTGGACTCCACCCGGCTCGACCACCAGATGAACACGCTGACCATCGGGCCCGCTACAGCGGCAGCCATCGCCGCCAACGCGCCGAGCTCAGCAGCACTCATCACGCGCCCTCAAGGTCTGCACGGCCATGACCCGACAGTATCCGCGGCATTCGAATCCGGCGAGTTCTTTTTCCGGGCGCTTGACAGCTACTTCGTGCGGAACGACGTCTGCATCTGATCGACGTCGTAGCCGCCGTGGGCAACCCCGTCGGTGGCGTACTCATACAGCGCTGTCTTGAAGTAGAGCCCCAAGGCGCTGACGACGACGCTGACGGCGAGAACGCCGAGCACGCCGATAGCGATACCGATGAACATCCCGACGCCCGGCACCAACGCGGCGATCAGCACCGCTACCAGAATGATCGGCAAGGCAATCACGAAGCCGAGCAACCCGAACCCCGCTTGGGCGATGAGATTCTCGCCCCAAGTGCGCCGCACCAACGACATCGACTGCTTGACGCCAGCGAACGACCCGAAGTCGTCGATGATGATGGCGGGCACAGCAAGATAGGTAGCTACACCCCACGCAGCCTCCGCCAAGAAGGTGAGCATCTGGCCCAGCCAGCCCAATCGCTCCCGCAGGAAGCGCAGCACCAGCCCGACGGTCATGGTGATGAGCGCCCAGCCCAGCAGGCTCGGCAGCCGCGACATCGCCTTGCTCATGGCACTGCGCACAGTGGGATCGCCACCGGTCATGCGCTCGTGCGCGCCGGCCACGAGTGCGCCCTCGAAGTACACCACCGTGGATGTCGCGACGAACGCGCACACGAGGCCGAGCACCGCAGCGCTGCCACCGAGCCCCTCGGCGCCCTCGTCCACATCGAGAGTGCCGGTGACGAAGCCGACCACGGCCGCTGCCGCCACGATGGCGACGAGGGTCAGCATGCTGAGGACCGGCAGCCACAGCAGTTCCCGGTCCTGTTTCAACAGCGACCACGAGGTCTTCGTCAGCCGCCACGTGTTGGCGAATCGGCCCATCGGAATGCTCCTTGCCTGTCAGCCCCCGCATACAGGTCGCAGATGATCCCGCGGCACGGCTGACGAACTCTGCACGCCCGAGGGTACCCAAGCCATGCGACACCGATTCGCCGCAGGGTTCGCTGCCTGGACCGCGTTGCTGTTCGCGGGCCTCATCGGTCAGGAAAACCGTGACGGACTTATGGGCCGCTGCGGACAGCCACGGCTTCGCAGCTCGCGCTCTCAGTGACGTGAACGCGCGGCTGCAGGCGAATCGGGCTCAGCGGCCTGACGAACCGGTTCGGGCGCAGCGCGCGAGCCAGCGGGCGTGCGGATCACCATGGCCACCGAGAACAGCACGACCGCGCCGCCCCCGAACTGCATGGGCGTGACCGGCTCGCCGTGGATCAGCCAAGCCGTTCCCACGGCCACGATGTGCATGGCCAGCACATACAGCGAGGATCGGGCCACCTCGATGTGGCCGTGGCACCACGTCATCAGCACATGTCCGAACACCCCGGTCACGAAAGCCACGATCACGATCCACAGCCAATCCAGCCCGCCGAACTCGAAGAACTGGCTGGGCGTCACCAGCAGCAGCGTCGGCAGGACCGCCGCAACGAACGACCAGAAGTTGATGCCCGCCATCCACTCGATCGGATCGACTGCGCTGGTCGATCTGGCCATCCGGGTCAGCACGAAATACACGGTGAACGTCAGCACCGACATGGCGGTGAGGAACAGGCCGAATGTGCTGGCACGGAACTCGCCGCCCGCACCCATGATCACACCGGCAGCGCCAGCCACTCCGATCAGCGTGAAGACGATCTGGCGCACGCTGACCCGGTCGCCGAAGATCGGCCCCACCATCGCCAAGAGCATGGCCGGCTGCAAGGCCATCATCACCGACATCACCGAGATCGTGACTTCCTGCACTGCGGCGAAGACGAAGACCATGTTGATGCCGAAGGACAGCCCCGGCAGCGCCGTCTGGAAGAACACCCGCCGGGAAAGCCAGCGACCCCGCAGGGCCAGCACCAACAGCAGGAACGGCGTGGACATACCGAAGCGGATGAACGCGCTCACCATGGGCGGCGCAGTGAGCAGCTTGGAGATCGGCGGCCCGAGGCCCCACGAGATGACCACCAGGCCCATGATGAGCAGCGGCAGGGCGGCGCCGACGGTCTGCACCGGAGCGGTCTCGCGAACCGGTGTCACCTCGAACACCAGGGCGCCATTCGCCGGGATGGCTCGCGCGCCGTTGCCTGTCGCGACCTGCTGGCGCGAACCCCTCACCGGAGCGAGGCTACGACGGTCGGGTGGGTCAATACCCTGCCAGCCTGAGATCGCCTCGCTGCTGTGGAAGGAAGAATCATGAATGACGACGCCAGTGCCGCCAACCCGGGAGCAGAGATCAGCCTCCCGCCCCAGTGGTCGGCGGATCTCAGTGGTCAGACAGCGCTCGTCACCGGCACGACGTCGGGATTGGGCCGCCGTTTCGCCACCGTGCTTGCTGCGTGCGGCGCCAGCGTGGCCATCTGCGGCCGGCGCGTCGAGCGGCTGAACTCGCTGGCAGCCGAGCTGGAGGCTGATGGCGCCACGGTGCTGCCGATCCCGCTGGACGTGACCGACACCGAGGCGCTCTTCGAAGCGGTGGCTACCGCCGAAGACCAGCTCGGCACCGTGCAGATCCTGGTGAACAATGCCGGCAAGCCCGACGCTCGCCTAGCGCTGAAGATGGACCCGGCGTTCGTCGACGAGATGGTCGCCACCAACCTGACCTCGCTGTTCCACCTGTCGTGCGAGATGGCCCGGCGGCTCATAGCTGCCGAACTCCCGGGCCGCATTGTGAACATTTCCTCGGGCGCAGCGTTCAGGGCGCCGATCGGAACCGCCATGTATGCGATCACCAAGAGCGCCGTGGTGCGCATGACCGAGGTGCTGGCACAGGAGTTCGGCCGCTACCACGTGAACGTCAACGCGATTGCCCCGGGAGCGTTCGAGAGCGAGATGATGGACGGCATGCTCGAGCGCATGGGCGACATCACCAAGATGTTCCCGCGCCGACGTCTCGGCAAGCCTTCCCAGCTCGACTCGACGCTGCTGTACCTGGTGTCGCCGCTGTCGGACTTCGTGTCGGGCACCTGCATCACCGTCGACGACGCCCAAGGCGCCGGCTGAGATCGTGAGCACGACCGACGCAGCCACTGGAGTCGGCAATCGCCCTGATGCCGACACCACGAGCATCGGCAATGGCCCTGATGCCAACGCCGAGGGCGTGGGCATTCGCACTGATGCCGACGCCACGAGCGTCGGCATTGCCGATCTCGACGAGGCGGCGCTGCATTGGCAAGAGCACGGCTGGGTGCTCGTGGACGGGCTCGTGCCAACTGCCGACATCGATCACGCGGTCGAAGATCTCTGGGATCTGTACCCGCATCCCGATGAGTTCCACGGCGGCGATGCGGCACATCGAAGCCGGTTCGTCGGCAGCAGCCATGACCAAGGCCACAAGTTCGGCAAGGCCGGCGACGACGGCCCGGCGTTCCGGGCCGAGCAATTCCTAGGGCACATCATGTTCCCCTACGAATCGCTCCGGCTGAACCGGCTGCAAGTGCACCGCAACGTGGTGCACTTCGCCCGTCGGGCAATGGGGCTCGACGACATCCGCATCTACCAGGCCCGCACCTGGGGCAAGTACACGGGTGTGACCAACTACGAGCAGCCCTACCACCAGGACCGCAATCACAACGTAGTCCCCGATCGCCTCGAACCGGGCTGGTGGAACCTGGAGGGTTTCCTGTACCTGAGCGACGTCGAGCCCGATGTCGCGCCGACAGAGCTGGCGGGCGGCCCCGCCGATCCGGCACGGCCCTACGACGGGCCACCGGAGAGCCGGCGGATCTCTGCCGCCGGCGCCCGGGGCTCGTTTCTGGCCTACCGGCCCGATACTTGGCACCGTGGCGTCGACCTGACAAGGCCCGGCGGGAGCCGCTTCCTCATGAGCGCCTCGTTCAAGCCGGGCGGCGCCGACTGGATCGGCTACGACAACGTGCAGCCCGTCACGGTGGGGCGGCCGTGGATTCAATTCGCTGCAACCTGCACCCCCGACGAACTGTCCCTGTTCGGCGCCCCCTTGCCCGGCCACCCCTACTGGACACCTGAGCTAGTAGACGCGCTCGAGCACCGCTATCCCGGCATCGACGCGAGCCCGTGGCGAAACGCGCTGGACTAGCAACTCGGCAGCGCCGGGCTGGCAAGAAGCCGGGCACAGCCGCGAAGTAGCGTCGGCCGCCATGAGCTTTTTCGGACCTGACCACTTCGAGACCATCACCGACGGCCTGATCTTCCCGGAGGGACCAGTCGTGCTGGAAGACGGCTCGGTGGCCGTCGTCGAGATCGGACGGGGCACGATTACCCGCGTCGACGTCTCCGACGGCCGCAAGGACATCTTGGCCACGCCCGGCGGCGGGCCGAATGGCGCGGCGCTGGGGCCCGACGGGGCGCTGTACGTGTGCAACAACGGCGGATTCGAGTGGATCACCGTGCGCGGGCGGACGGTTCCCGGCGAGGTGGCGTCGGACTACACGACCGGGCGCATCGAGCGCATCGACCTCGAAACCGGCGAGGTGGACATCGTCTATGCAGACGTGAACGGCGTGTCGCTCAAGGGGCCGAACGACATCATGTTCGACTCCACCGGCGGCTTCTGGTTCACCGATCACGGCAAGACCCGCACCCGCGACCGCGACCGCGGCGGGCTCTACTACGCCAAAGCCGACGGCAGCCACATCGAAGAGATCGCGTTCCCGATGGACGGCCCGAACGGTGTCGGCATCTCCCCAACCGAAGACCGTGTCTATGTCGCCGAGACCTTCCAGGGCGCCATGTTCGCCTTCGATCTCGAAGCACCGGGCAAGGTGGCCGCGGGCGTCCCGGCGAGGGGCTGGTTCCTGGCGCGCCCCGCCGGCCGCAAGTACTTCGACTCGCTGGCGATGGACGCCGACGGCAATGTGAGCGTGGCAACCATCCTCACCGGCGGCATCAGCACCTTCACTCGTGACGGCGACGAGCTCGAGTTCGCTCCCACCGACGACTCGGCCACCACCAACATCTGCTTCGGCGGCGACGACATGCGCACGGCCTACGTCACCCTGTCGGGCACCGGCCGCCTCGCAGTCGGCGAGTGGCCCCGCCCTGGCCTGAAGCTGCCCTTTTAGCCCGCAGCGCGGCAACGCTTCCCGTCCCCGAATTTCGGTTCGGTACCATCGACGCGGCGCGGGACCGAGGGACTTCATGACGGCGAAACGGCAGGGTGGATACCCGACGATCAAGGATGTCTCCGAGCACGCGGGCGTGTCGAAGTCGTTGGTGTCGCGCGCGCTGCGTGGCGAGGGTTCGGTACGCGAGAGCACCCGCCAACGAATCCTCGAATCCGCAGCAGAACTGGGATACCGGGCACATGCCGGAGCACGCTCGCTCGCAGGCCTTCGCACCGGCACGCTCGGCTTCGTCGTCACAGGCCTGTTCGACGCATTCTGGGGCGAAGTCATGTACGCCGTCGATCAAGAGGCAGCCCGTCGAGGCATGCGCACGCTGTACCTGTCCAGCCCACCTGAGAGCGGCGGCGAACTCGAGGTCGTCGAACGGATGCTCGAGTACCGCGTCGACGGACTCGCACTCGGTCTGTTGGGTCGTCGCGATGCCGCCGAGCTGGAGGCCTACGCCGACGTCCTTCCGGTGCTCGCGCTCATGTACGACCTGCGCTCAGACCGCTACGACACGCTGGTGACTGACGATGCATCGGCGATGGCGTCGGTCGTGGCGCACCTCGCCGACTTGGGGCACAGCAACATCGCCCTGATCGGTGATGCCGAACTGCCGAACGTTGCGGCGCGCGCCCGTGGTTACACCGAGGAAATGACCAGTCGCGGGTGGGGCGACTACATCACCTTCGAGCCGGCTGGCTTCCTGCAGTCTGACGGCTACGAAGCGACCGACAAGCTGCTGCGCCGCCCGAATCGGCCGACGGCAATTGCGTGTGTGAACGACGCGCAGGCCCGCGGCGCGGTGCTCGCGGCGGCAGATACCGGCCTGCGCGTGCCCGGAGACCTCAGCATCACGGGCTACGACGACTCGCTGTACGCAGTTGCCGGCGTGCCCCGGCTCACGACGGTGAGGCTGCCCCGAGCAGACATCGGGCAGACAGCAGTCAGCATGCTCAGCGACCGCCTCAACGGTCGCGATACGACGCTCGTGTCTGTGCTCCGCCCCGAATTGGTCGAGCGAGACTCAACCGGGCCTGCTCGCTGAATCCCCACCGCACGGTGCCCATCGATCGCCGTTGTTGACGACGCGCAGCTAAAGAGGCTGAGCCGATAGGCGAAGCCGTGGCCCGAGCGGCCCGTGAGCGACAGCGAACAAGAGCGGGAAACGACTGGTGCGACAACGGAAGGGTTCACCTATCGGCGCTTCCTCTGAGCAGGCGCTTCGGGATGCGCTCAGATCTCGAACTCTGCGATGTCCACAGCACGACGTTCTCGCGCAGATCGCGTCGCCGCCTCGGCAATCACCGCACACGCTCTGCCGTCGGCAAGCGTGACCGGTGACGGTGCACCATCGACGACCTCGGCAAAGGCTCTCCACTCGGCCCGGTACGCATCGGCGTACCGCTCGGTGAAGAACCACGGCATCGGTGCGGCGGTCACTCCCTCACGCCGAAAGCGGACTGCTGCATGCTCGGAAGGGTTCTGCGAGGCAATCGCGCCCCCAGAGCCGAACGCCTCCACGCGCTGGTCATAGCCGTAGACGGCCTCTCGGCTGTTGTCGATCGTCGTGATCGTGCCATCGACATGGGTGAGCACGATGACAGCGGTGTCCCAATCGGAGTGTTCGGCAAATGCAGCATCGACCCGAACCGCACCGGCGGCATACACCCGCTCGACCTCTGCGCCCGATACGAAGCGCGCCATGTCGAAGTCATGGATCGTCATGTCGGCAAAGATGCCGCCCGAGTCCGCGAGGTACTCCAACGGAGGGGGCGCGGGATCCCGGCTCGTGATGCGAAGCAGGTGCAGGTCACCGAGGTCGCCGGCGTGCACGGCATCGGCTACGGCTCGGTGCGACGGGTCGAAGCGGCGATTGAAGCCAACTTGCACCGCTGTGCCCGATCGCTCAGCGGCCTCGATGGCACGGTCGATCTCGCGCAGCGACAGGGAAACCGGCTTCTCGACAAAGGCGGGCAGCCCGGCAGCGGCGACCTCGACGAGCAGATCGACGTGACTCTCGGTCGTCGAACAGATCGCGACGGCGTCCACATCTGCGCGCCCCAACAATGCCGCCGGCGAATCTGCCACCGCAATACCCAGCTCGCTGCCCAACACCGCAGCAACCTGCGGGACAGCGTCGCAGACCGCCGCGAGATGCAAGCCATCAACACCGCGAGCAAGGAGTTCCGCGTGCAGGCGCCCAATGCGCCCGCATCCGATCACGCCGATGCCGAAGGCCCTTGCTGCAGCATTCATTGCAGCGCTCTCGCAGGGTTCACTGGCCAGCGCCTACAGGCCGGGGCGCTGTGACGCCATCGCTACGTCCATCGCCGCCGCCGCCTCGCTGATTTCGGGACGGTCGCTGACCTCGGGCACGCCGACTTGCCAGGCTGCGCCGCCTTGCGTCCACTCGGTCGGATGGGTGGACAGCACGATCACATGGGTCCGATCGCTGATGCGAGCCCGCGCGAGCGCAGCCTCGAGTCCCGCAATCGACGACACCGCTTCGGAGGTACACCCCAAGGACGCTGCGTGCGCAGCAAAGTCGACGTGGGGCCGATCTTCGTTCGCTCGCAAGCGCGCTCCGCTTGGGCCATCGGGTTCGTGGGTCATGGTCTCGGCAAGAAAGTTGTTGAACGACTCGCCGCCTTGCGCGAGCTGCAAGCGGTTGATGACGGCGAAGCCGCCGTTGTCGCACACCACCACGGTGATCTTGTGACCGCTCAGCACCGAGCTGTACAGGTCTGAGTTCATCATCAGATACGAACCGTCCCCGACGAGCGCGATCACGTCACGGTCGGGCATTGCCTGCTTCGCTCCCCAGGCGCCCGAGATCTCGTACCCCATGCACGAATAGCCGAACTCGCAGTCGAAGGAGTGCTCGACGTCGCTGCGCCAGCCGTTGACGGTCTCGCCCGGCAGCCCGCCGGCCGCCGTGACGACGTATGTCTGGCGGTCGGCGGCCCGGGCGACGGCACCCACCACTTGTGCATACGTCGGAAGGCTGTCGCTCCCCGACTCCACCGCCTCTGGAGCAGAAATCTTGTCGATGTAGGAGTGGTACTGGGCCGTTTCTGAGGGGGCTCGTGATGCCCAGTCCGCCGGCGCTCGGTAGTCGCCCAGGGCCGCGCCCAACTCGGCCAACGCTTCCCGGGCGTCGGCGACAAGCGGCAGCCCCCGGTGCTTGGTGGCATCGAACCGGGCGACGTTCAGGCCGATGAGGCGTGACGTGCGGTCGAACACGGTCCACGAGCCCGTCGCAAAGTCGCCCAGGCGGGTTCCGACGGCAAGCACGACGTCGGCAGCCCCGGCCATGGCATTGGCGGACACGCAGCCGCTGACACCCAGCGGCCCGCAAGCCAATCGGTGACTCGAGGGAAAGCTGGTTCGCCCCGCCACGGTCTCAACAACGGGAATGTCGTGCCGCTCGGCAAAACGCAACAGCTCCGCTTCGGCCATCGACCAGCGCGCGCCTCCCCCGCTGATCAGCAACGGGCGCTGCGCCGAAGCCAAGAGCTGCGCTGCGGCCACCAGCTCGCGGCGATCAGGGCGAGCCCGCCGCACTCGATGGACGCAGAGGTCAAAGAAGCTCTCGGGATAGTCGTATGCCTCGCCCTGCACGTCTTGGGGCAGGGCAATGAAGGCCGGCCCGCAATCAGCTGGATCGAGCATGGTCGCGATCGCATTGGGCAGGCTCGCCAGCACCTGTGCCGGCGAGGTGAGCCGGTCCCAGTAGCGCACGACGGGTCGGAACGCATCGTTGACCGTCATTGACGGATCCCCGAAGTGCTCGACCTGTTGCAGCACGGGATCTGGCAGGCGATGGCTGAACGTGTCGCCTGCCAGCAACAGCAAGGGCATCCGGTTGGCGTGCGCGACCGCAGCGGCGGTGACCATGTTGGTGGCGCCCGGCCCCACTGAACTGGTCGCCGCCATGATCCGGCGACGGCGCATCGCCCGTGCGTAGCCGACACCAGCCAAGCCCATGCCCTGCTCGTTCTGACCGCGCCACGTGGGCAAGACGTCGCGCACCGAGGCGAGTTCGGGACCCAGACAGGTCACGTTGCCGTGTCCGAAGATCGCATAGACACCGCCGAACAGCGGCACAGGGTCGCCCACAGCGTCGCGGCCGGGGTCGCCATCGTCGATAGCGATGCGTTGCGCAGCGAGGTAGCGCACGATTGCGCCGGCTGTTGTCAGCCTCACATCAGTCACACCAGGTCCTCCTTCTTGGAGTAGTCACCGCCTCGGCAGGCACGGGATCATCGCTGGAGCAAGGCCGCCGCGTCAGCAGGCACGAGGCTTGTGACGTTGGTCGAGTTGAGCGGAATGACCTTTTCCCAGGACCCACTGCTCCAGCTGCGCAACAGCGCCGCCTGCACACTGACGTACGCCACGGCTTCATCAAACCCAGCACTGTGCGGGCGACCCTCGGATACCGCCGTCAGGTACTCATGGTCCTCGATCGCCAGCAGATCCTCGAATCCGAGGGCGTTGGCGTCGCCGGGCACGAAAGCGGCGTTGTTGGGGTGGCGTTCTCCCGCTCGCACCGTCGTGTAGCCCCGCTCAGGCGCGTCCGCGAGGTACACGCCCAACTCGTTCATCGTCTCGAAGTTCCAATTGACAGCGCCCCCGGTGCCATAGACGTCGAAGGCCATCTGGCTCTCGGGTCCCACAATGGTGCGACTGGCCTCGAAGGTTCCCCGGGAACCGTTGGCGAACATCACGAGCGCGCCGAAATAGTCCTCGTTGGTGACCGGACCCGTCGGATCGCCTTGGGCGCCCCGTGCATAGTGGCTTGCGCCCGCACCTGCCACCGGTCGTTGCGTGATGAAACCGGCGCCGGAGCCGACGACGCTGGTGATCGGGCCGTTCAGCATCATCGCGAGATCGATGGCATGGCTGAGGATGTCGCTCGTCACGCCATGACCCGCGGAGTCCAAGTCGAATCGCCACGACAGCAGTCCCAGCGGATCGGCACCGAACATCGAGAAGAACCTGCCCCGGTAGTTGGTGATGGTGCCGAGATCGCCGCGCTCAATGAGCCCTTTGGCGTGCTGCACCAGTGGGGCGAAGCGGTAGTTGTAGCCGACACCGGTCACGCTTTCCGCTGCATTGCAGGCGTCCCAGCAGCGCACCGTCTGCGCCGGCGTACCGCCCACTGGCTTCTCGCAGAACACGTGCTTGCCCAGCGCAGCCGCGGCAGTAACGACTTCTTCGTGCAGCATGTTCGGCGCGGTGACGTAGACGACGTCGACATCAGGCCGGTCCACCGCGGCGCGCCAGTCGGCTGTCGACTCCGCAAATCCGAATCCCCCGGTCGCAAGCTGGTGCCGTTCCTGCACTGACTCGGCGCACACCACCAGCTTCGGCGCGTAGCCCCGCTCGGGAAACAGGCTTGGAATGCGCATCACCGACCGCGAGTGCGCTTGGCCCATCCAGCCGAAGCCGACCACGGCAATGCCCAGTTGTCGTCTCACATTCCACCTCGCGCGGGCTCGGTAAGCAGTGTGTTCGTCTGCCGCAACGCCCCGGCGCGGCGCGGCGCCAGCATCACCTCAGTGCGTCGCCAACTCGTGCTGCAATGCCTCGAGTTCGGCGCCGCCGGCCATCATCTGGGTGAGTTCGTCTTGGGTGATGTCAGCCTTCGCAAAGTTGCCCATCGAATGGCCACGGTTGAGGATCACGAAGCGGTCACCGACCGGATAAGCGTGATTGGGGTTGTGGGTGATGAAGATCACCGCCAGGCCGCGGTCACGAGCCTCCACGATGCGTCGCAGCACGACGCCAGACTGCTTCACGCCCAACGCCGAGGTCGGCTCATCGAGGATGAGCACCTTCGCCCCGAAGTAGCTGGCTCGGGCGATGGCAACGGACTGCCGCTCACCGCCCGACAGCGTGCCGACCGGCTGCTCGGTGTCGCGGATGTCAATGCCCATCTCGGCGAGCTGCGCCTTGGCAATCTCCTTTGCGCTCTCGATGTCGATCTGCCGAAACGGCCAGAACCCCTTCATGGGCTCGGCACCGAGGAAGAAATTCCTCCACACGGACATGAGCGGCACCATGGCCAAGTCCTGATACACCGTCGCTATGCCTTGGGACAGAGCTTCGCGAGGAGAGGCGAACCGGACGGCCTCTCCCTCGATCAGCAGCTCACCTGCGTCGTGCTGATGCACGCCGGCGAGGATCTTGATGAAGGTGGACTTGCCGGCACCGTTGTCGCCCAGCACGCAGGTCACCTCGCCCGGATTGACGGTCGTGGAGACTCCCGTCAGGGCGATGATGTTCCCGTAGAACTTCGAGATCCCACGCAGCTCGATGAGCGGGTGCGAATTGGCTGAGTCGCTCATGACTGGCCGCCTGTCATTGCCGCCTCTGGTTCGGGCGGCGGCGGTTCAGGAGGAGGTTCGCCTTCGTCGACGACATGAGATTGCGATCGTTCGGCGCGCTGGCGCACGTAATTGTTGACGATGACAGCCACTACCAGCAGCCCGCCCAGCACCAGGAACCGCCAGTCGGTGTTCCAGTGCGCAAATCCGATGCCCTGGCTGATCATCCCCCAGATGAGGGCACCGATCGCAGCGCCGATTGCCGAGCCGTAGCCGCCGGTCAGCAAGTTGCCGCCGACAACGGCGACGATGATGTAACGGAACTCGAGACCGTCGCCGACGTTGGCCTGCACTGAGTTCAGGCGGAATGCAATCAGCATCCCGGCCACCCATGCACAGACCGACACGAGCATGAACAGCGTCGTCTTGGTCCGGGCCGCAGGGACGCCGATGGAGCGTGCCGCTTCCTTGTTGCCTCCGACCGCGAACGTCCAGCTGCCGAATCGAGTTCGGGCCAGCATCCATGCTCCGGCTGCGGCGAAGAGCAAGTAGAAGAGCACCGAGACCCGAAAGCGGGTCACGGCCTGTGTCGCTTCAGCCTCGGCCGCGGTGATGAACAGCAGCTTGGACGCAAGCGCGAGGCCGCCAGCCGCGAGCCCGACGTACATCAGTCCCCGGCCCACGCCCTCGTCTGCGGTGAAGATCATCCGGTACAAGGTGCCAACGGCATAGATGCCCATCGCCACGACTGCGCCCTTGGCGGCACCGGTGGTGAGGGCATACAGGAATCCGTCGCCGTCGACCAGCTCGATGATGCCGAAGACCGCGGTGGCGGCGCCTCCAGCGGCGGCACCGATGCGCGTCCACACGCCCGACTCCGGCGCGGGCACGGCGCTCGTTCGCCGTCGAGCGAGCGAGCGGGCCACGGCCAGAGCAGCGAGCGCTAGCGCCACCAGCAGCAATGTCGAGAAGAGCTCGACCCGTAGCTTGCGTGATTCCGCCTCGGACTGGACCACGAACGCAAGTACAGCGACGGCGATCGCGACCGCCATCGGGATCCACATCGACGGCTGAGTGCGTGTGCCGACCATCGTCAAGAGAAGCACGCCTGCGCCGGCGAGCCCCGCGAACAGCACTGCTCGCGCTGCCTGGATGGTCATCATGTAGCTGACCGTGGGCAGCATCGCGACGATGACGCCGATCAGCGGCGCACTGGTTCGCACCCGCCCAGTGGCCGCCAACACTGCCAGCACGCCCGTTGCGGCAATGCCGAGTCCGAATACCGCACGACCGAAACCGCCGCCGAGGAAACCGAGCTGGCCGGCATTGTCGGCGCTCATCACCAGCACCAGAACGACCGCAGCAATGATCGCCGCGGTGCCGATCACCAACATGCGGGCGGCCCGGGCGTCCGGTCTGCGATGAGTGTGCTGCGCGGGCTCATATCGAGCCTTGCACCAGATCGCCACGCCTGACAGCGTCCCCACAGCGATGACACCGCCCCACGTCCAGTTCGCCGCAGTGCCGTCTGTTCGCAGCAGCATGACGAATCCGAACAGCGGCGCCGCGAGGGCACCCACGAGGCCGCCGGCAGCGTGCAATGGATGGAAATCCACGCGGCGGGCATAGCTCATCTCGAGCAGGCCGATCAGCAATGAGACGCCTGCGACGACGAGCAAACCTGCCCAGGCCCAGTCGCGACCGTCCCAGACATGGGAATTGCGGATCCACTCCGCCCCGAAGATGTCGTCCCAGAAGACGTATCCCTGGGCGTCGTCGAGCCCCTCGACGATCACCTTGTTCGTGAACAGCTTGCCGAAGCCGAGCTTCGCTCCGATGAGGATGAAGAACGTTCCCAGCGTGACGATGAAGCTCGGCAGCGAGGTCCGCTCGACGAGGGTCCCGTTGAACCAGCCGATCGCCAATGCGAAGCACAGCGAGAGCGGAACGGCCAGATGCAAGCTGAAGCCTGCACCGCCGAGCTCGCCGACCTCGCGGCTCATGAGGATCACGAAGACGGCCGTCGCGCCGGTCATCGATCCCGACGACAGGTCGAATTCGCCACCGATCATGAGCAACGCCACCGGCACCGCCATGATGCCCAGCAGCGCTGCGACGTCGAGGTAGTTGGCAGTGCCGCCGACGGTGCCGAACGCTTCGGATGTCAGCCAGAACAGCAGCCACACACCGGCGAGGCCCAGCAGCGCCCCGATCTCGGGACGAGTCAGGAGCTGCTGGATGGGCCCGCGATGCGCGAGCCGCTCGTCGACCTCGCCGGCGGTGGTTGCCGCCATGTCGTGCTACCGCGTGCCTGCGTCCACCAACGCCGCGACCTCAGCCGCGTTGTCGGGTGTCACGAATCCTGGTCCGGTCAGGATCGGAAGACCGCCGCCGGCAGTGTTCTGGTTGGTGGCCTGCAGGTGCATCAGCATGACCGGCAGGTAGCCCTGCAGGTACTGCTGCTGGTCGACGGTGAACGCGATGTCGCCGGCTTCGATGGCCGAAATGAGGTCACCCGACAGGTCGAAGCCGCCGATGATGAGCGTGCGGCCCGCGTCCGACGCAGCATCCAACGCCCGCAGCGGGACATTCGGCCCAGTGCCGAGCACGCCGTCGATGCTGGAGTCTGCTGTCAGCAACGCAGCAATGGTGGCCTGCTGCTCGTCCGGCGTGGCGTCGAGCCCGATGAACTCGGAGGTGACTTGGCCGCTGAACGTCTCGGCGAGGCCTTGGCAGCGCTCGTCGAGGCCGACGTTGGACTGCTCCTGGCGTGCACACAGCACATGGCTCGCTCCGAGCGCGTTGAACCGCTCACCGGCGCCGTTGCCCGCCACCACCTCGGTTTGGCCGATGTGGGTGACACCGCCGAGATCCTTGTACTGGTTGACGCCGGAGTTCAGCGTGTACAGCGGAATGCCGGCTTCGACCACGGCGCTTGCCGCGGCTTCAAGACCAGTGGGGTCAGCCAATGAGATGGCGATGCCGGCCGAACCGTCGGCGATGGCGCCTTCAATGGCCTGTGATTGCGCCTGCGCGTCATTGTTGGCGCCGAAGTAGACGACTTCACAGCCAATTGCCTCAGCAGCATCGCGCACGGCTACCTCCACAACAGACCAGAAAGTGCCACTGTCTCCGTGGGTGATGACGTGATAGGTGTGCTCGCAGTCGCTCTGCGTCAGCATGACCTCGGTCGCGTCGGACGCGGCCTCCGTGGTCTCAACTGCCGCAGGTGCCGCGGTATCCGCGCTGTCGCTGGAGCTATCGCTGCTACAAGCCGCAGCGAACAGCGTCATGACCGCAAGCAACGCCAGCAGTTTCAGGGATTTCCTCATATCGTGCTCCCTCCCAGGTGCATGAACTCATGTAGACGCCGAATCCTGAACCCCCCGGGGAGGACGTGGCGAAGTGCCGAAGTCTTGCACGAATTCGAGACTCATGGTGACCCGATCCCGCAACCGTTCCACTTCAGCAGGATCTGGGCCGTCGAGGGCAGCGTCCTGCTCAAGGACGTACCAGAGATCCGGCCGTACCGTCTCGAGCGTTTCGATGAGTTCACGCAGCGGCACCGCCCCCCGTCCCAGCGGAGGGAACAGGCCGAGCTGGACAGCGGTCATCAGGCTGATCTCGCCCCGGCCAAGGCGAACGGCCACGGCCGCGTCGACATCCTTGAGATGGACGAGGCCGATCCGCTCGGCGTGACTGTCGACCAGCGCCCGAGGATCGCTGCCGCCGAGGGTGAGGTGTGCCGTATCGAGCACAAGCTGGGTTTCGGTGTTCTCCAAGAGGAAACGCGTCTCGGCGTCGTCCTGAATCAGCGCGCCAAAATGCGGGTGGAATGCATGGCAGAGCCCATGTGCCGTCGCGATCTTGTCGAGCTGCGAGAACGCCTCAACCATCTGATTCCACTGCTGGGCAGAGAGCGCCGGCCGCTGCCAGTCGTCGTGATCGCTGATGGGGCAGCTGATGAACCAGGCAGCGCCGGCCTCGGCCATCTGTGCTGCGATCGCGTCCGCCCGATCCATCTCGACGCGAAGTCGGTCAGGATCGTGTGCCACCAGTGCGACGAACCCGCCGAGCAGCGAGAGCCCGTACCGGTCCAGCGTCGACGCGAGGGCGCTGCCGCCCGTCGGCAGGAATCCGAAAGGACCCATTTCCGTGCGGGCGAAGCCGAAAGCCTCCATGTCGGAGAGCACTTCGTGGACAGTGAGCTGGTGACCCCAGTGGGGCACTTCGCACACTCCCCACGTAATCGGCGCGGCGGCCAGCCGATCACGTAGTGACGTTCCCATCTTCATCTCCTTTGGAGTGCGATGAAAGAGTGCTCGCTGAGCTGATCCAAGTCAACCGTTCCACTCGACGCCTCAGGTCGCGCGCTGGGATGCACCCGCTGTGGAGGCGACACGGCCTATTCGCACATGCCCCAATCCAAACAACGCTGCATGGCGCCGCCGTTGTAAGCGCGGTTTGGGATGGGTTGCCTCCCGCCGGCGGCGATTCCTACGCCAAGCAGCGCGGCATGGCAACGCCGTTGGGCGCAGCTTCTGATGGGTCGCCTACAGCGGCAGCAGTATCTACGCCAAGCAGCGCGGCATGGCGCCGCCGTTGTAGGCGACCATGTCCATGATTGCCTGGGGCACGCCAGGGAACTCGTAGCCGTCGGGGGCAGCCTCTCGGTACGCGACGTGCAGGTTGCCGGCGAGTCGCTCAGGGTCGGTGTAGCGGGCGTGCGGCCCGAGGTCGCTGGCTTGGGCTTGCTCGAGGGGCGAGCGTTCTGCAGCGATCCCCTCGGCTGCGGCGTCTTGCACGAAGCGCATGTACGAACGCTGCTCGTCGAGCACCCGCGCAATGTCATCGCCGTCGAAGTGCGGGCCGTGGCCGGGCACGATGACGTCCGCCCCGTAACTCTCGATGACATCGAGAGCGTCGAGTGTCCCCGACACCGATCCGAACAGCGCGAACGGCGTGCCTCCGTGGAAGATCAGGTCGCCGCAGAAGAGCACCCGGCAGTCAGGCAGCCACGCCAGGATGTCGCCGTCGGTATGGGCAACGAAGCCCAAGTCAGACAGCTCGATGCGGCGGTCGTCGAGATGCAGCACTGTCGAGCCCTCGAAGGTCACGTCGGGGGCCCGGAACTGCAGGCTCCCCCAGTCAACGCCGGGAAAGACGGCGCTGTAGTCGGGGATGCCCGCCTCCACCATCACCTCACGGCACGCCGTATGGGAAACCACCGTGGCGTCGGCGAACAGGTAGTTGCCATGTGTGTGATCGGCGTGGTGGTGCGTGTTGACCAGGATCGTGACCGGGTTCGGCGTCACCGACGCGATGGCATCGATGTAGGCACGCGTGCGTCGCTCGGTGGAGGTCGCGTCGATCGAGATGACGCTGTCGGATCCGACGACGAACCCCATGTTGTTGATGAACCACGTGCCATCGGGCTGGACGTAGCTGTACACGCCCGGTGCCACCTCGCTGAGCTGCGCCGCCTCGACGGCTGCGTGTGCTGCATGTCTCGACATGTACGCCCCCTGAGTCCCATGAGCAGGCTCCGCTACTACGGCGCAGCGTAGAACCCGTCGCCTACGCTGGGGGGCGCTTCAAACCGCGCCCGCGGGGACTCAAGGGAGCCACCATGAGCACGACTGCTGACATCGACAGTTCTTCGCCGGAGCGGGATTTCGACGTCTACAGCGACGAGTACATCCAAGGTGCCGTCGATGTCTGGGACGAACTGCGTCCGGAATGTCCTGTCGCACACAGCAGCCACAACGGCGGGCACTGGATGCCCACGACCTGGGACGACATCGCGGCAGTTGCCTACGACACCGAGAACTTCAGCTCCCGCGACATCGCCGTGGCGCCCACCCCTGAAGGCGTCGGGCTGCTCACCGCCCCTCCGATCACCTCGGACCCGCCGTTCCATACCGATGCCCGTCGCCTAATGCTTCCGTTCTTCGGGCCCACGGCCGTTGACGCCATGGTGGAGGTCACCCGCAGCATCGCCCGTGAGCGCCTCGACGCCATCGCTGCCGAGACCGGCACAGACCAAGGTGGCGTCGGCGTGACCGACGCAGCCGACACCTACTCCAAGCACATCCCGGTCCGGGTGATCGCCCGCATCCTGGGGCTGCCCGAGTCAGACGAGCCGAAGTTCACCCGTTGGGCGGTCGACGTGCTGCAGTCCAAGGGCGACGAGTTCGACCGGCGCGCAGACGCAACCCGAGAGGTGCTCGTGTACTTCGGCGAGCTCACCGATCAGCGGAGGCAGGAACGGGCAGACGACCTGCCCTCCAAGCTGCTCGACATGCGTCTGCCCAACGGCGACCCGCTGGCCAATCACCACATCACCGGCGCCAGCTTCCTGCTGCTGCTCGCCGGCATCGACACCACGTGGAGCTCGATCTCGGCCAGCTTGATGCATCTGGCCATGAACCCCGCCGACCGTGAGCGGCTCGTGGCCGAGCCCGAGCTGATTCCCACTGCTATCGAGGAGTTCCTGCGGGCCTATGCGCCGGTCACGATGGCCAGGGTCACCGCCACCGAAGATGCCGAGATCGGCGGCTGCCCGGTCGCGCACGGCGACAAGGTGCTGCTGCCTTTCGGCGCCGGCAACCGCGACCCTGCGAAGTTCGACCGCCCCGATGAGGTCATCATCGACCGGGCAGAGAACCGCCACTTTGCGTTCGGCTTGGGCATCCACCGGTGCTTGGGCTCGAACCTGGCCCGCATGGAACTCAAGGTCGCCATCGAGGAGTGGTTGGCCCGGTTCCCGAACTTCGAGCTGGCGACCAACGTCGGCCGGGGCGGCGTGGAATGGGGCGGCGTGCAGGTGCGCGGCCCCCGCAACCTGCAGCTCCGCGTCGGCATCTGAGCCAGCGGCGAATGGCGCCGCTGCGCGGCGCCCGCCCGACGCGCCGTAAGTACGGCGACGAGCTGCGCCGCCTTAGGTCACCTGCGTCCGAAGCGAGTCATCGAGCCGGGCTCACCCCCGGCGTTCAGTCTGCGAACAGCCGACTGAGCGGGTACGTAAACCCAGAAAGCACTGGCGTGCCGTCGAGGCTGTCTACCTCAGTCAGCGTCTCGACCGCCTCGGCGCCGGCGCGATGCACCTCGACAGTGCGCGGCGCCGGGAACACCACCCACACCAGCACGACTCCAAAGCTCAGCCACATCCGCGCCTTGTCGTGCACCTCGGAGCGACGGTCCGATGGCGAGACCACCTCCACCACCAACTCCGGGACGGTCTCGGCGTAGCGGTCGGTCACGCGGCCCTTCGGCAACCGGTCATAGGAGATGTAGGCAGCGTCGGGGGCGCGCACCGTGTCAGGGCCACGTTCGAGCAGCACCTCGAACTCGCCGAGAACGATGCCGAGGTCATGTGACTCAACGAAGTTGCCGACATGAGTGCCGAGCCGCATCGCAAGCTGGCCGTGCCTCAGTCCGGGTTGCGGCATCTCGCAGAACACTCCCCGAATGAGCTCGCCGCGCAGCTCGTCGCCGAGGCGCATGAATTCATCAGCCGTGAGCAACGTAGTTGGGGAGGGTTGAACGACTGTCGTCATTTTATTTCAGTGACTTTCAATGGTTCGGGGAACAGGCGTGTCGTGCGAGCATGTTGGCGGAAGACGAGGTGCTGCCCCGACATTCTCACACCATCGCATGCCGCCGGGAAACCGGATTCACGACGAATGACGCCGGCGGGCCTTGCGCTGGCACCGCGCACGCCATGCTGCGCGAATGGCAACAATGCACGCGACTGACAGGCTCGGCCTGGTGCCCCAAGCCCTCACAAGGTGACCTGATTCTCGTCCATGGCGCGGATGCCACTCACGGTCTCGAGCTCATCGCCGCTCGGATGCCGACTGTGCCTCTGTGGCGGCAGTAGAGTTGCCCGCCGAACGAGCCGAGCCGGGAGGGTTGCTGATGGCAGGGCAGCGAAGCGTTCTGCGAGCCAGATTCCGTCGAGGAGTCGCTGTCGCCTTGACGGCTGCCGTGGTTGGCGTCCTGCCGACCTCGGCCGCGGCGCAGACGGAGCAGACCGATCAGAGCACCACCCAGATCGGCTTCCAGGGGGGGCTGTTCGATGCAGAGACGTGGCCGATCACGGAGACCAGCGCGCAGCACGGGCTGACATTCGACGAGGACTTCACCGGTGTCCTGTCGATCATCGCGCGCGGTGAGGAGCTCGCTGCGCCTGTCGAACTGACCATCACGTACTCAGCGGACCAGTCAGGGTTCGCGATCGGCGACTTCTACTCAGACGATGACGCCCTCGAGCTCAAGGCAGAGACAGAGGCGGCGGTCGGGGGCAGCGAGGGTTCTCAGGCTTTGGTGGTGTTCGTTCCGGTCGACGACGACATCGTGGAATTGAATGCCACGGTGACGGCGACGCTCAGCTTCGCTTCCGAAGACGACGTGCCTGCGGGCGTCGTGCTGGACAACGCGACGAAGACCTTGGCCTTGACGTTCCGAGATGACGATCAAGCACGCTTCTACCTGCTCGACGGCCACGTCGATGGCGTGCGTCAACTCCGGCTGGTGGCCTCAAAGGACCGCGGCTTCGACACGACCGTGCATGTGCGCTACAGCGCCGAGAGCGGCAAGGCCGATGCGGCCATCCCGCTGCCGGGAACCCAGAACGTCGTCCCGCTGGGCATCTCCGACATCGCAGATCTCGTCGGCATCGCTGTCGAGTTGCCCGCTGGCGCGGAACTGGGCGACAATGCGCTGCTCGCGGCGGGATCCTGCATCGTGTCGATCATCGGAGCGGGCGCGGTGCCGGCCACGTTCCCTGCGTGCGGAACCGAGAGCACCACCGGGACGCCGGATCTGACGATAGGCGCCGACGTGAATGAGGCGCCCCGCATCCCCTCGGGCTTTCTCTCAGAGACTGCTTGGGTGTCCATCTCACAACCGGTAGCCGTAGCTGCAGCAGGTTCGCCGCCCGAGGGACCGGCCGATGTGAAGATCGGCCGGGTGCGGCGCAGCAGCGTCACGCTGTCGTGGAACGCTGTCGTTGGGGCATCGCACTACGAGGTGATGTATCGGCGGCGGTGGCCGACCGGCCCGCAGCAGTCCGTGATTGCGACGTCGACCCGGCACACCATCTCGGGTCTGTCCCGCGGCACGGCCTACGGGATACGCGTCAGGGCAGTATTCGACGCCGAGGCCGAAGCTGTGTCGGCGTGGAGTCGGCGGCGGACAGTCCGTACGAAGACCTGAACGGTGGGAGAGCTGCCGCCTGTGCATGCGTCAGCTGTTCCGCCGCGGTGGGCCTCGGCCCCTGAGGTGAGCATGCGAATCCGGTATCAGTGTTCGACGACGCCAGACTCCGGCCTGCTGCGGCAGGGAGATGCCGGCCGAGGTGATCCGCTCAGGCGGCGAACAAGCGGCTGAGTTCGCAGGTGAAGCCCGGCAGCACAGGGGTGCCGTCGAGGATGTCGGCCGAGGTCAGTGCTTCGACAGCATCGGCGCCAGCACGGTGAACCTCGACGGTGTGCGACGTAGGGAACACCACCCACACCAATTGCACCCCGTAGGTCAGCCACATGCGCGCCTTGTCGTGAGCAGCGGCATGACGGTCGGACGGAGAGACAACCTCCACTACCAGCTCGGGGACTTCCTGGGCATAGCGATGTGTGACGCTGCCCGCTGGCGAACGCTCGTATGAGGTGAACGCGATATCGGGAGCGCGTACCGTGTCAGGGTCCCGCTCGAGCTGCACACCCGACTCACCCACGACAGTGCCTGCACGTTCGGCCAGTGCATAACCGACCAGCTCATGGGTCAGCAACGCGGCGATCCGCCCGTGCTCCTTTCCTGGTGGCGCCATCTCGCAGAACACTCCCCGAATGAGCTCGCCGCGCTTCTCGTCGCCGAGCAGCAGCAGATCGTCGGCGGTCAGCAACGTAGTCGGAGAGGATTGAATCGCCGTTGTCATATTATTTTGATCACTTTCATGATTTCAGGCACCATATCTACTCTGCGAGTGCCACAGCAATAGCGGACTAAGCGCTGGCTCAGCATCCTCTCACCCCGCTCGGCCTCCGGCGAAACCGATTCTCGGCGAACAGCCTGCACGTTGCTCGCGGGCTCACTCCGCCTGCGCGTCCCCTAGCTCCTCAGGAGTCATCATCACGTCGCGAGCCTTGGAGCCTTGGGAGGGGCCCACGACGCCACGCTGCTCGAGCATGTCCATGAGCCTCCCGGCGCGGGCGAAGCCCACTTTCAGCTTGCGCTGCAGCATCGACGTCGAGCCGAGCTGGGTCTCCACCACGATCGTCATCGCTCGGCGCAGCAACTCGTCGTCATCGGCGTCGCCGGTGGTGCCGCCCGGCAGGGTGCTGACACCATCAGAATCGGCAGTGCCCTCCACGCCTTCCACATAGCTGACCTCGGGCGCCTGGCGGCGCCAGTGAGCCACCACATGGGAAATTTCCGACTCGCTCACCCAGCTGCCCTGGATGCGGCGCGGGGTGCTGGAGTTCGCCGACAGCAGCAACATGTCACCTTGACCGACCAAACGCTCAGCGCCGGGCTGATCCAGAATCACCCGGCTGTCGGCCAGGCTCGACACTGCGAACGCCAGCCGGCTCGGGATGTTTGCCTTGATCACCCCTGTGATGACGTTCACGCTCGGGCGCTGGGTCGCCACGACGAGGTGTACGCCAACCGCTCGGGCCATCTGGGCCAGGCGGGTGATGGATTCCTCCACATCACGGGCGGCCACCATCATCAGGTCGTTCAGCTCGTCGACAACCACCACGATGAACGGCATCTGCTCATAGGGCTGGTCGTTGCCAAGCAGCTCGCTCTCTTCGCTGTGCAGCGCACCGTCGAGCACGGCGGCGTTGTAGCCGGTGATGTCGCGGAACCCGGCCTCGGACAGCACGTCGTAGCGGCGCTCCATCTCCTTGACGGCCCACGCCAGCGCATTGGCAGCCTTGCGGGGCTCGGTCACCACTGCGGTCAGCAAGTGAGGCAGCCCGTCGTACTGGCCGAGCTCCACCCGCTTGGGATCGACGAGGATCATGCGTACCTGGTCGGGCGTGGATCGCATAAGCAACGACGTGATGATCGAGTTGATGCACGACGACTTGCCCGAGCCGGTGGCCCCCGCGATGAGCACGTGGGGCATCGTGGCCAGGTTGAGCATGACCTCGCGGCCCGAGATGTCCTTGCCCATGGCGACTTCCAGCGGATGCATCGAATCGGCCGCGGCCTTCGAGGTGAGGATGTCACCGAGGGCCACGAGATGGCGATCGCTATTGGGAACCTCCACGCCGATGGCCGATCGACCGGGGATCGGCGCAAGGATGCGTACATCGGCAGCCGCCATGGCATACGCGATGTCCTTGTGCAGGGCGGTGACGCGAGACACCTTGACACCCGGGCCCAGCTTCAGCTCGTAACGGGTGACCGTCGGACCCGGTTCCCACCCGGTCACCTGTGTCTCCACACCGTGGCTCGCGAGCGCTGCCACCAGGGCCTCAGCACCAGCAGAGAGCATTGCCTTGTCGAACTGCTGGGCCCCGCTTCGCTTGAGCACGGTCTTCTTCGGCAGCTTCCAGCGGGGACGCTCGCTGCTGCGGTTCCCTGCTGCGCGTGCCGCCGGCACTGGTGTCGGCACGACATCGCCGGCGGGGGGCTCCAAGAACTGGGGCGGCGTCGGCTCGAAGACTGCCTCGTCGGAGGCTGCCTCGCCGGAATCTGCGCCAAAGCGGTCTGGGTCGGCCGGATCCAGACCCGGGATCGCTGCGGGCGCGCCAGCCGCCAGCTCTGCATCGGGCGCGTCGAGGTCGTACTGCTCTTCGCCGAACGAAGGCGGCTCGGGGTCCTCGCCGACGCGCTGCAAGCTGCGGGCACCCTTCGACAGCGTGCCGCTCAGCACTCGTCCCAGCGCAACCAGCCCGGTCCAGATCCACCGCAAGACCTGACCGAGACCGATGTTGGCGACGATCATGACGGCGAACAGCATCACCAGCAGCAGGACTGCCCAGGTCGCCGGTTCGTCAATGAGGCGTCGCAGAGGCTCGGCGACCGAAGCGCCCAGCACTCCCCCGCTGCC
>LXNI01000916.1_pt1 | contig 30015 bp, 21 predicted proteins | sample 809091 | NCBI WGS metagenome assembly LXNI01 (sample SAMN04870527, study PRJNA318959) | sponge metagenome | biome: 01000161; feature: marine sponge reef; material: water | host: Sarcotragus foetidus | place: Greece: Milos, Mediterranean Sea | collected 2013-05-29 | depth 5-7 m | reverse complement strand
CTCATCCAACCGGGTCTCGAATTCGTAATCGAAGCGGATCCTGAGCGGACGGTCCCGTTGACTGCCGACAGCCAGACCCGCTATCCCGCCACCGGTCTCGCGGTGGTGAATGTGGTGGAGGTGCCCCCGATGGAGTTGACCGTGGTTCCAGTGCTCGAAGCTGCGGCACCTGACTCCTCGATCTTCAACTGGACGAACGGTATCGGGGATGACAGCCGGCAGGTGGGCCTTCTCCGGCACGCGTTCCCGTTCGCCGAGTTCCGAGCCCGTAGTCGGGAGACGTATGTGACGTCCCGAGACTTGACAACCTCGGAGGGGCAGTGGCGCCTGGTGCTCGAACTCGAGGGGGTTCGGGCCATCGAGCGAGGGACAGGCTACTGGTATGGAGCGGCCTCGAGCGTCGGGGGTTACGTGCGCGGCGTCGCGCGGGTGGGTGGTCCCGTGAGCATGGGCAAGCCGACGATTGCAGAACTCGCCCACGAAGTGGGTCACAACCTGGGTCTGCTTCATGCTCCCTGCGGGAATCCGCTTCAAGTCGATCCGCACTTTCCGCACCGGGGCGGGGGGATCGGAGCGTGGGGGTACGACTTCCGGGATGGCCGCGTCGTCGTTCCCGAGACCCGCCGGGACATAATGGGATACTGCTACGCGCAGGGTTGGCTCAGCGATTACAACTTCGAAAGGGTGATCAGCCACCGTGATAGCGTCGAGGCCGACGCTCGGCCCGCGGCGGCGCAGCCGCGATCCGAGATGCTCGTCCTGTGGGGGGGTGTCGTTGATGGGGAGCTGCGGATCGAGCCTGCATTCCGGGTGCCGTCCACCGAGCGTCTTCCGGACCGGACCGGTCCATACCGCCTCGAAGGGTTCGGGGACGGTGTCCCGGAATTCTCCATCTCGTTCACGCCGGACGAGGATCAGTTCGGGAACAAGTATTTCTTCTTCATGGTTCCGCCCGAAGCCCTGGATCGGATCACGCTTTCGGGACCGGAGGGGACGGCGACGATCGGTGTGGACGATCAACGTACGGTCTCGGTCGTGCGTGATCCGTCGAGTGGGCGCATACGGAGCATCCTGGACGACTGGAACGGTGATCTGCCGGCGGCGCTTGGGCGGCTCGGCGGTCTCGACGTCGTGACCCATCGCGCCCTCGGTGAGGAGAGGAAATAGGCCCCGCGGGGTCGATCCCCAGGACCAGATGCCAATACGCCCACGAGCGATGACGCTGAACCGGAGGCGGGAGGTTGGCTCCGTGCATTGGCCCATACGCGGCGACCGGCTGGATTCCCGCCAAGCGATCCCGTTTTTCCGGCTGTCGTGACGCGGTGCGTTCAGATGTCGGCCAACAGCGAGAATGGCAGATCGTGCAGTCCTGGTTGACTTTAGATGATTCCTCGCCGTGATTTACGCTGCCAGCGACCCGACGTTCCCGCGGGAACGTCTCAGCCCTCCGGATCCAGCTCCGGGAAGTAGCTCGAGAAGAAGCCGCGGTCGCGCGTCAGGAAGCGGTCCGAGGCTGCGGCGGCGTGGGCGCCGATCAGGAAGTCCGTGATGATGCGGTCCTGGGTGCCTCCCGCCTCGCGATAGCGTCCCCAGCGGTGACCGGCGTCGTACGCCATCGCCGAGTCGATGGGAGAGACGACGACGTTCACCTCCCGCAGCGCCCGGTCCAGCGCCTCCCGATCCGGGAAGGCGGGCGCCAACTCGGCGTACACGACGGTCGAGACGATGATCGCCCCGGCGTCATACGCTTCCACCAGCCACTTCCTCGATGTCGCCCCGTACCGCTCGTCCTGCAGAAAGATGTCCAGGAGGATGCTCGTATCCACCGCGGTAATCATCGGCCGCGAATTGCCTCGAGGTAGTCGTCCGTGTTCTCGCCCCTCCCAAGGATCCCGTAGACGCGGTCCACGGGATGTTCCGCGGCGGTCTTCTTGCGGATGAGCAGGCCCCCCACCGTGGGGACGAGTTCCACCTCGACGTTGTGGTTCATGCCGAAGCGGTCTCTCAGCTTCTTCGGGATGGTGATCTGCCCCCGCTCGGAGATACGCATGCCTGAGCTTACCCCTCTGTGTACAGTATGAAATACTTATGCAGATAATCATATCCATGTATGCGTTCCACGAGCAAGGCGTTGCCGGAGGGGGCACGTTCGGACAGCATACTGGGGGAGGACCGTCAACTGGGGATCATCACAGGCGAACGCGTGAGGCGAGGTTTCGGCCTCGGAAGGCGAGGGCGGGGGCGCTCCGTTGCGTCGCTCCCGATTGCTTTGCCGTTCGTGTTCCTGACGTGCGGCGGGGCCGGAGTCGGCGAGCCGGATCCCGGAGCGGCGCGCGTTGCGTCGGTCGAGATCATCCCGGGCGCCACGCTGATCGTGGGAGAGGGCGGGGAAGCGAGCTTCTCGGCCGTCGCCCGCACGGAGAGCGGAGCGACGGTGTCGGGTGCGTCCGCGCGCTTCGAGTGGTCCGTCGAAGATCCGGCGGTCGCGACCCTCACTTCGGGATCCTCGGCGATGGCGGTCGCGATGGCGGTCGCGAGGGGGGTCGCGCCGGGGGTCACGCGGGTCGTCGCCGCGGTGGATGGGGTGCGCGGCGCGGCGCGGCTCGAGGTCTTCGTGCCGGAGGAAGTCTCCCGCTACGAGCCGGGGCGGAGGTACCTCGGCCGGAACGGTTACGTGGAGTACATCCCCGGGGACATGGGGATTATCCTGTCCGCCGCTCACGGTGGCGCCATTCTCCCGGCCGAGATCCCCGACCGCGAGGGCGGGACGCATGTGACGGACACGAACACGCGGGAACTCACGCTCGCCATGCGCGACGCGCTGTTCGAACTCACGGGACGGAGGCCCCACGTCGTCATCTCTCACCTCGTGCGCGCGAAGCTCGATCCGAACCGTGAGATCGTGGAGGCGGCCGAGGGGAACCCGTACGCGGAGCAGGCGTGGCGCGAGTTCCAGGGGTGGATCGAGACGGCGCGGACGACGGTGGCCGAGGACTTCGGGACGGGGCTGTACCTGGACATCCATGGCCACGGCCACGCCATCGACCGGCTCGAGTTGGGCTATCTGCTCGGCAATGACGATCTGAACCTGGCGGACGCGGCGCTCGACCGGACGGAAGTCGTCGGGCGCACGAGCATCCGGACGCTCGGGGAGACGTCCTCCCTCCCGTTCTCGCAGCTTCTCCGTGGCGCGACATCCCTCGGAGGGCTGCTGGAGGCGGAGGATGTGCCGTCGGTACCGAGTCCGGCGGACCCTTCGCCCGGCGACGCCCCCTATTTTCGCGGGGGATACAACACGCGCGAGCACGGCTCGCTGGCGGCCGGCGAGACGGTGAGCGGCATTCAGGTCGAACACCACTACCGCGGGGTGAGGGATACCGACGGGAACCAGCGCGACTACGCGGCCCGGGCGGCCCGCGCGCTGCGGCGGTTCATGCTGGAACACTACGGGGAGCACTACGCGGGGATCGGGGGTAGCAGCCCACCATGAACGGAGCTGGAAGGCGCACGCGGCGGCTCGCGGTTCGGGCCGGCTTCCTGGCGGCCGCAGCCACGGTCCTGGCGGCCGTAGCGGCCGCGGTGCCACCTGTGGGCGGGATCCTGGCCCAGGAGCGGCCACCGGAGGCGTCCGCGGAACCCTCTGAGGAATCGACGGTGCTCATGCTTTGGGGGGGCGTGCGAGCCGATGGCGAAGTCGTGCTCGAACCCGCCTTCGCGTATGAGGGGCGTGTCCGCGGTCCGGGGGCGCCCGGCGACTACCGGGTGCGGGGTCTGGACGGCGAGGGGGAGACGCTGTTCTCGATCAGCTTCACGCCGGGCGAGATCTCGGACGGGAGCAAGGGGTTCTCGTACTCGATTCCGTTCGATGCGGCGTGGACGGAGGCGCTGGACCGGATCGAGCTCAGCGGGCCGGAGGGCGTCACGACGGTGGACCGGGAGGCGGGCGCCCGGGCGATGATGGTGATCGACCGCGCCACGGGGCAGGTGCGGTCGATCATGCGCCACGGTTCCGTCCCGCTTCCGCCGGAGTTGGCGGCAGACAGTTCGCGGGTCCGGATCCTGCGGGGACTGCCGCGCCCACTGCTGCGCCCGCCGCCGCGTCCGCCGCCGCGTCCGCCGGGTTTACGTGTTAGCTTGGGTCGCGCCGGGCGGGTCTCACGTCGTACTCGCCCCGAGTCTCGGCCGGGTAGCTCAGTTGGTAGAGCAACGGACTTTTAATCCGCAGGTCGTGGGTTCGATCCCCACCCCGGCCCCTCTCTCCCGCGGCGGCCTCACTCCGGAGACCGGTCACCTCGATCCAGTCGAAGAGCGCGGTCCGGCCCGTCGCGCCCTGTCGCGGCACGACCCACACCCCGACCGAGATCACGTCGGTGGGCAGGTCCGCCCTGAACTGGAATTCGAACAGTTCCTCCGTCTCCGCCTCCACCCGCAGCCGCTGGTCCCTGAGGCTGACCGCGACCTCGGTCAGTTCGCCCGCGCCGTCCCGGACCGCCTCCGACGTACCGGAGGCCTCCCTGACGTAGTACCAGCCGGGCCCGGCTGGTCCCTGCGCGTCGAAGACGTAGAATCGGTAGTTGGTATCCTCGTCGTTGATCGACACCCCTGAACCCAGGTTGAAGGCGTAGGCCGTAAAGCGTGCGTGTCCGGTGAAGAAGACGAGGGATGGGTCCGTGTTCTCCGCCGTGGCGCGGCCCATCCTGGCGCGCACCTCCCACGACGTGATCGGCGCTTCGAGGTCGCGGGTCACGGTGCCGCGGCGTCCGCTCGTGGTACTCCTCACGCTCAGGATGCCGTCTGTCACGGTGATGGTGGCGTACTGGGTCTCCCACAGGTTGCGGTCGAAGGCGTCGAAGTCGTCGCGGAACCCGTCCTTCCGCGCGGTCGCGACCGTCACGGTGAATTCCTGGGTCGCTTCCCGCTCTCGGGAGTCGCTCGCGGTGACCGTGACGGTCGCCGAGCCGATGTCCACGCCCGTCAACGTGAGCAGGCTGTCCGAGACGGAAGCGGTGACGACGCCGGCGTCCGTGCTCGCCGCCCGGTAGGCGAGCGGGTCCCCGTCCGGATCGCGGAAGTACGCCGACAGGTCCAACCGCACCGTCTCCCCCGCGAGGAGAATCCGGGCGGGGATCTCGCCGACGGTCTGGGGTGAGTGGTTGGGCGGGCCCACGACCACGGAGGCACTCTGCGTGGCCGAGAGGCCGCCCGGGTCGCGGGCCGTGACGGTGAGCGTCACCGTCCCCGGCGAGGCGCCGGTGATGGTGACGACGGCCCCGGACGCCGAGACCCAGGCGATGTCGGAGTTCGTCGTCGCCGCGGTAAACGTGAGTGTGTCCCCGTCCGGATCGCGGAAGTACGGCGATACGTCCAGCGTATCGGCTTCGCCGGCGGGGAGGCGCAGCGGCGCGAGCATCTCGACCGTCTCCGGCGTGCGGTTGGGCGTCTCGACCGTCACGCCGACATCCTGTCCGACGGAGAGGCCCTCCGGATCCCGTGCCGTTACGCTGACGGTGGTCGTGCCCGCCGCCCGGGCCGTGACCGTGAGCGTGGCGCCGACGACGGAGGCCCTCACGATGCCGGTATCGCGGCTCGTGGCGGCATAGGTGAGCGTGTCCCCGTCCGGGTCGCGGAACGCCCCGGACACGTCGACCGTCACGGACTCTCCGACGCGGAGCGTCCCGACGGAGATCGTGTCGGCCACCGCGGGCGGGCGGTTGGGCGGGTTCACCGTCACTTCGAACCCCTGGTTGACCGTGAGTCCCTCCGCGTCCCGCGCCGTCACCGTGACCGTGGCCGTCCCCGGGCTCACGGCGGCGAGGCTCAGCGTGGCGTCGGCGGCGGAGGTGGTGGCCACGCCCGGGTCGCTGCTACCGGCGGCGTAGGCGAGCGCGTCTCCGTCCGGATCCCGAAAGTACGCGGAGAGGTCGACGGTGAGGGAGACGCCCGCGGTGAGGGTCCGGGCCGGCATCGTGTCGGCAACCACCGGCGCGCGGTTGGCCGGTCGCACGGTGAGCGCGCTGCTCAGGGCGGCGGAGAGCCCGCCGGGGTCGCGCGCGGTCACCGTGAGAGTGGTGGCCCCGGGCGCCGTACCGACGACCGTCACCCGGTCCGCACCGGCCGTGGCGCTCGCCACGCCGGATGGAGTGGCCTGGGCCGTGAAGGTGAGCGCGTCTCCGTCGGGATCCTGGAAGAGCGCCGACAGGCTGAAGGAGAGCGTGTCGCCGACCGCGAGCGCCGCCGATGGCAGGGTGCCGAGCGCCTGTGGCGACCGGTTGGGCGGGGGCGGCGGCGGCGCGGGCGGGATCGGCGCCGGCTCCATAGCCCCTTCGCCGCACCCCGCGAGCCAGCCCGCAGCCACGACGACGCCGGCCGCGAGGCCCGCCGCGCGGATCTTCCGGGACCGCGTCTGCCGCGTACTCAGCGGTCACCGCCGATCACGCGCACCGTGCGCCCCTCGGGATCGACCACCTCGATGGGCTCCTTCAGGATGTCGTCGCCGAGGAAGATGACGCGGCTGGGGTCCGGCTCCGCCCGGGCGCCCGCGAGAGGCAGCCGGTACGGCTCGGCGAGGTCGATGTTCACGGTGTACCCGAGGTCGGCCAACGACCGGATCGTGATCGCGCTGATCGACTCGCGGACGCCGGCCCTCTGGAATGCGGTCAACAGTTCGAGTCCGAACACCGAGCGGCGCCAGTGGCTGTTGTCCGATCCGCTACGGCCCGTGCTGTTCTCTACGGGCACCTTGGCGCCCCCCGTGTACGCCGTCCCGCCCGCCTCATCGAACGCCGCGATCGCGGCCGGACCCGCGAAGTGCGTGTCGAGCGAGACGTCAGCCGTCGAGGCGTTGCGCAGCAGGTCATGACGATTCCACAGCGTCCCCAGCCCCAGGACGTGCGCCATCTCGTGGAGGATGACTTCGAACAGGTCGCCGGTCCGCTCCATGCGGTCGAGGTCGGCGGCGTCGAAGCGGATTCGCCCGAAGACGGGAAGCAGCGAAGAGCTGCGGATCAGGCAAGGACCGGCAATCGCGAGCGTGCCCCCCACCCCGTCGATGTCCACCACGCTCAACGCGATAGCGAGATCGTCGATCGTGCGATCCTGCGCCAACGGAGGCAGGTTGGTGCACGTGGACCGCCCGGCGGGCAGCCGGATTTCCGAAAGTTCCGTCAGGGTGAGCGTCGATTCCCACCAGGCCGCCGCCTCCCGGAACGCAGCCTCCTGCTCCGGCGACGGCGCGGTCTGGAAATCGAGTTCGATGTGGAACCGGCCGCCGAGCGGCTGCGTCACCGTGACCGTGAATGAGGCTCGGGCGCGCGCACCCTCGGGGTCGGTCGCGGTCACGGTGATCGTGGTCTCCCCCGGCCCCCGTGGCTTCACCTCCAGATCGCTTCCCGTGACCACCGCCGACGCGACCGCCGGATCCTCCACCGACGCCGCGTAGGTGAGACTGTCTCCGTCGACATCGGTGAAGTGGAGGGACAGATCGATGACGGAGACATCCAGCGTCGACATCGACACGTCGGGGATCGGTGTCCTGACGAACGGCGCCCGATTGGGCACGGTCACGACGAAGGTCTGCTGAGCCGCAAGCCCGTGGGGGTCTGAGGCCGTCACCGTGATCGTCGCGGTGCCCCGTCCCACGCCCTCGATCGTCAAGACCGGGCCGGTGGCGGAGACGGTCGCCATGTCGGCGTTCGAGGTCGCGGCCGCGTAGGCGAGCGAGTCGCCGTCCGGATCGGTGAAGTAGGGAGAGGCGTCCAGGGTCATGGATTCGCCGACCGCGATCTCGAGCGCGGGAATGTCCTCCGCCGGCACCGGCGGCCGATTGATCACCGACACGACGAGCGTCTGTCGCGCCGGGAGCCCCTCGGGGTCGACGGCGGTGACGGTCACGACGGCTGTCCCGTGGCCGGCCGCGACGACGGTCAGCGTGTCTCCGTCCACCGCCGCCCCCGCCACGTCGGCGTTCGAGGTGGCCGCCGAGTAGGAGAGCGTGTCTCCGTCGGCGTCGGAGAAATACCTGGACAGGTCCAGCACGGCGGACTCGCCGGCCGCAAGTTCGATGGCGGCGATGCGGCCCTCCGGCGCGGGAGCCTGGTTGGCTACCGACACGGTCAGGGTCTGCTGCGCGGAGAGGCCTTCCGGGTCTCGGGCCGTGACGGTCACGACGGCCATCCCCCGCCCCGCGGCGGAGACCGTGAGCCGTCCGGCCACCTCTCGCGCCGTCGCCACGCCCGCGTCGGACGTCTCGACCTCGAACGTGAGGCCGTCCCCGTCCGGATCCTCGAAGTAGCCGGTGAGCTCCACCCCCGCCGACTCGCCGACCTGGAGTTCCAGGGCGGGGATCTCCCCCACCGGCAGCGGGGCCTGGTTCATCACCGTCACCGGAAACGTCTGCTGCGCCGCGAGGCCGTCCGGGTCGGTGGCGGTCACCGTCACCGTGGCCGTCCCCCTCGTCACCCCTGTGACCTTCACCTCGTTTCCGGTCACGGAGACCGACGCCATGCCCGCGTTCGACGACGCCGCCGTGTAGCGCAGCGCGTCCCCGTCCGGGTCGCGGAAGAAAGGCAACACGTCGAGCGTGGCGGAGTCGCCCACCGCGAGCGCCGCGGCGGGAACCGACCCCACGGCGACCGGCGCCCGGTTGGGCGGCGGCGGAGGCGGCCCGGGCTCCGGCTCGGTGGCCCCCTCGCCGCACGCCGCGGCCCATACGAGCGCCACCAGGGCCAGTCGTCCCCGCACGTCACGGAACCGGGTCATGGAATCGGGTCTCTCGCCACGCCGCGTCAAACTAGTTCCAGCGGTAGCCGAGGCGGGCGTAGTAGAAGCCGCCGTTGGAGCCGAAGGGGGATCCCGGGCCGTACCGGTTGCCGGAGAACGTCGCCCCCGGGTTCTCCTGCGGGTAGGTGTTGAGCGCGTTCTGGCCGCCGACGGCGAGCGTCATCGACTCGCCGATCGACCAGGTCGCCTCGAGGTCCACGAGGTAGACGCCGGGATAGGACCGGTCGTCCCGCGCATCGAACCAGCCGTCGTAGGAACTCAGGCGCGCGAGCAGCCCCAGAGGGCCGAACGCGCGCTTGCCGGTCAGGATCCAGCGGGTGGCGGGCAGCGCTTCCTCAAGTTGCCGGATGCGGGTCGCGTCCACCTTCTCCGGGTCGAACTTCGTGACCTTCGTGTTCGTGTGGTTGAAGGCGAAGCTGATCGAGGTCCCGTCCCCCGCGGACGGCGGCGCCCAGGTCGCGACGACGTCGATGCCCTGCGTGCGCGTGCTGAAGTCGTTGGTGAAGAAGCGGAACTCCTGCAGGTTGCGCGCGCTCACGATGCCCTCCTCGACGAGCCGCGTCTGTTCGTCCGGCGTGAGGGTGAAGCGCTGCGTCAGCGCGAGCCGGTCGGAGAGCGCCACGCGGAAATAGTCGGTCGTCAGCAGGAAGGATCCGAGATCCAGCACGGCGCCGGCCGCGAAGTTGCGGGATTTCTCGGCGTCGAGCGGAACCCCTCCGCGGAGCGCCGCGACCTCCGAGGTGGAGGGGATGGTGCCGCTGTTGACGAGATCTCCGAGTTCGCGGTCGAAGAGGGTCGACACGTTGAAGGCGTTCTGCTGGCCGGGCGTGGGCGCCCGGAAGCCGGTGCTCAGGCTGCCGCGCAGCGCGAGGTCGCCGGTGAGCCCGTAGCGCCCCGCGAGCTTGCCGTTCAGCGTGGATCCGAAGTCCTCGAAGTTCTCGAAGCGCAGGGCCCCGCCGAGCGTCCAGCGGTCGTTCCGGTAGTCGTGGAGTTCGGCGTCGGCGTACACGGCGGTGTTCGTGCGGTGCCAGTCGCCGGCCGCGATCGGACTGAAGCCCGGGAATCCGTTGGAGCCCGCGCTGAACCCCTGCGGCGCGAGGGGCCCGAGCCTCCACGAAGCCTCGTCGCCCAGCCCGATCGTGAAGTGCTCGTCGCGCCACTCGATGCCGCCGGCCACGTCGAGCAGGTCGCTCACGGTGTAGGCCGCGTCCACGTGCAGGTCGACGTCCACCTGCCGGTATAGCCCCGGGTCGAACTCGGCGGGCGTGGCCGAGCCGAGCGAGGCGTTCACCGTGTTGAAGATGAAGAAGTCCACTTCGTTCCGGCCCCAGTTGGCGCTCACGTCCCAGTGGAGACGCCCGGCTTGTCCCTCGACCCCGGCGACGAGGGAGGCGTCCCTCACATCTGCCCCGAATTGGGGGGTGAAGCCACCGGGGAACCGCTCCTGGAAGGTAAAGCAGTTGGGATCCGAGAGGACGTGATTCAGGGCGGCCTGATCCGGGAGCCCGTCTGTGACCCTGACCACGGGGCAGCCGGCGGAGCCGTCGAGCACGCCATCCTCGGCGTCGAGCAGGTCGCCGATGAGAAGCGTCTCGCCGCCGTCCAGGCTGAACACGCCGCTCCGCGTGTTCGGGTTGCGGAAGAAGAAGCCCCCGGTCACGTGCTGGCTCGCGTAGTTCGCGTGCGCGTAGGCCTTCGTGGCGCTGCCGAGAAAGTAGCCGAAGTTGCCCCACAGCTTGAGGTCGTCCTCGATCTCCGGCGCGCCCCAGATCTGCGCGGGATCCCGCACGTGCGTGTTCCCCCTCGCGACGAGGAGGGCGGCGTCCGACCGCTGCACGCTGCGGCTGGTCGAGTTCGAGCGGCCGTACTCGGCGCTCAGGTTCGCGAACCCCGTGGCCCCGAGCGGGAGTCCGGTGTTGCCGGAAATCGTGTAGCCCTCGCCGCCGCCGTCGCCGAAGCCGCCGGCCCGCATCTCGAGTGCGCCGCCCGAACGCGCATCCTTGAGGTGGAAGTTCATCACGCCGGCGATCGCGTCGGAGCCGTACTGGGCCGAGGCGCCGTCGCGCAGGACCTCGACCTGGCGCAGCGCGATGGCCGGAATGCTGGAGAGATCCGGCCCCTGCGCGCCGTCGGCCACGCCGTTGCCGATCCAGAGGATGGCGGCCGCCCGATGACGCCGCTTCCCGTTCACGAGCACGAGTGTGTGGTCCGGGGCGAGCCCGCGCAGGTTCGCGGGCCGGATGATCTTGGCCGCGTCCCCGGTCGCCTGCGGGTTGATGTTGTAGGAGGGGACTGTGGTTCGCAGGAGGTCCCCGATGTCCGTGTCCCCCTGGTCCATCAGTTCCGAGGGGGCGATCGCGTCGATCGGGACCATCGATTCGGTCACCGTCCGGGGTCTCGAGCGGCTGCCGATGGCGACGAGGCCGGCCACGGAGATCACAGTCTGAGTCAGGGGTACCTCCAGTACGACGACGGAGTCGTCCACGACGGTCGCCTCGCGGAACTCGATGGCGTAGCCCAGCAGCCGAACCTCCACCCTGACGGGGCCGGGCGCGAGGCCCGGGAGGTGGAAGTGCCCCTCCATGTCCGTGACCCCGCCGTAGCCGAGCCCAGGGAGCGTGATCTGTGCCCTCGGCAGACCTGCACCCGTCTCGGCGTTGAGCACGATTACGTCCAGTCCGCCTTCCTGTGCGAGGACTCCCGCCGGCGCCATCGGCAGCGCAAGGACCGCAACGAAAAAGATCCTCCGCCTCCTACGCCTCCTCCGCATCCTACGCCTCCTCCGCGCCCCTTGGGGCGTCTGAGAGCAGATTCTGCGTCCAGGCCGCGACCTGGTCCATCTGCCGCTCCCGTTCGCCCGCCCACCGGGGCAGCCGGAGGGCGTTGGCGACCAGCATGCCTCCCCCGCCGAGGCCCATGAGCGCGGGGACCATCAGCGCGGCGCCCGTCCTGCCGTCCGCGACCATGACGAAGGCGACGATCACCGACATGACGGCAAACATAACCCCCAGGATGGTGGTTTCGAGCGCGTCGCCCTTGCGCGTTCCCAGCCGGAGCCGGTGGCCGGACTCCGTCTGTTCGAGAACCGCGTGGAGGTTCCCGTTGCTCCATTCGCGGATCCCGCCCTCGGCCCCGACTTCACCCTTCGCGTCGAACGTGGCCCGCAGTTCGGCGAGGAGAAACTGCCACTCGCGATCCGTCAACTCCCGGGGGAGATCGACGACCCGGCCCGCGGAAATCGGAATGCCCAGCAACTTCCTTCGCGGAAGCGTGCGCGGGAGCGCCTCAAGGTCCGCGGCCGCCACCGCGATGCGCTCGGCGGAGAGGCCCACCTCCAGACCCACAGCCTGGAGTTCCTCGAGCGTGAGGCCTCCCTCCACGCGCGCGGGCGGGCTCGCGCGGTCGTCCTCGGCGGCGCGCGCGAAAACCTCTCGGACCTCTCCCTCTTTGTACCGGCGTTTGCTTTCCATGGCGGCGTGAATCTGTAGTCCATCGGCGCGTGATGGAAAGATGACGATGGCGGAACGGATGATGGCGGAACGGATGATGGCGGAATGGTGCCGGACGACGCAGCTTGTCGCGGTGCGCTGCGCCGGGCGGCACACCGAGTCGGGCGGGTAGCGAGGCCCAGGGGGGGAATGTGAAAGCCATCAAGTGGCTTGCGGCGTTCGCGGTCGTGACGCCTCTGCTGAGTCATGGATCCGTGGCGGCGCAGACCGCGTACGGAATCAAGGGAGGCGTGACCTACGCCGACGCGGCCTTCATCGACCAGTTCACATCGGAAGCGCTCCTCCGAAAGGTGGGCGGCGGCTTCGTGACGTGGCCGCTCTCGGAGCGCGCCACGGTCCAACTCGAGGTGCTCTACATCGAACGGGGGTTCTCGACCTCGGGCCTCCACCAGGATGGGTCGAGCACGAGGATGTCCTATCTGGATTTCCCCATTCTGCTACGGTTTCGCCCGACACCGAACGCCGGGCGCGTGCGTCCGATCCTCCTGGGAGGCGCGTACTGGGGGCACGAAGTGGCCTGTCGCCTGGAAGGCGGCGTGGCGCAGTTCGAGGAGAGCAACAGCTGCGAGGGGCGGTTCCAGCGGCGCGGGGTCGCGGATGTGGGCCTGATCGTCGGCGCGGCCCTCGAGGTGACGACCGGCGACGCCTGGTTCGTGACGCTCGAGGCCCGCTACCACTACGGGGTAAGGAACCTTCACTGGGATCCCGCATCGGCCGGCGCGAAGGCGCGTAACCTGTCCGCTCTGGCCGGCTTCGGAGTTTGGGTCGGAGGCTGACCCCTATTGCGGCCGACCGGGCCGGCCCGTGGCCTGCCATGCGGGAGGCGGCGTGGCGGGCCACGCCTTGACGGCTTCGACGATCCCGCGTGCCGACTTCTCCGGCGCCTCCAGGATCACGTCGCGGTCTCGCGCGCTCGTGATGAACCCCGTCTCGATGATCACGCCCACCGTGCTCGGATGGAGTGCGTGCCGGTAGCGGCGGTAGTTGAAGGCGTAGTAGTTCCGCATGCGGCGCGTTGCGACGGGAAGGCGGCGGAGACCGGTCGCTTCTCCGTACTTCTCCCGCAGGATCTGCGCGATCTCCGGCGCGCGTCCCGTGGCGTCCCGGCGCGGAGAGGCCACGCGGTATCCCGACGCCTGGGGGCTGTCGCTCCCGTCGGCATGGATCGCGATGAAGAGGTGCGCGCGATAGCCCGGGGGGACGACGGCGGGGAGGATGTCGACCTCGTAACCGAGCGCCTCGAGTTCGGCGCCCGCGAGCCGGGCGATGGCGAGGTTCGCCTCCCACTCGGCGGTCTCCCGCCACCGCGTACCGTTGTAGCGGATACGGCGGAGTTCGCGCGGGGCTTCATCGGCCCGCCAGTGCCCGGCCTGCAGTCCGATGCGGATGGGGGCGGCGGGCCCGGGCACCGTAGCGTGCCAGGGCGCGCTCGCCGCGCCGTCCGACCCGCGTCGGACGGTGGACGATTCCTGGGCGACTGCGGGCCGGGGCGCCTCGTGTCCGGCGACGAGGGCCACGACGGCCGTGAGCAGCATGAGCCTCAAATCTGGCCTCAAGTGCGCGATCTCCTCCCAAGGCGATCCCGGCGGGCCTCGACATCCGGCCCCCAGCCAAGACCGTTGACGCTACCCGCGGCAACTCCCACGGGCAATACGCGCGCCGCCCGGCCGGGGTTCCCGTTCAGCGGCAGCGCAGGCCGGGACTCGCCGGGAGCCCTTCGGTGGCAGCGGCCGCGAGCGCGTTGAACAGGAGCTTGAACGTGTTGCGCGGCTGGCCGCGGAAGTGGGGCCGGAAGGCGAACAGCACAACCTGCCCCGCTCCGACTTCGACCTGCGCGACGGCCGGATAGCCGGCGAGCACATCTTCGCCGCCCAGCGTCCAACCGCTGACGAGGAAGTCGTCGTCCGCGTAACACACGGGCGTCGAGACTCGCCCCACGCGGCCGCCACCCCCGGCATCGGCGCCGCCGGTTCGCTCAAGGACCTGGCTGCGCGCGAAGAGGGCCATCGCCTCCTCGTCCATCCCGAACCCGAGCGGGTGCGAGGGGTCGACATCGAGCCGGATGACGGAGCCGGGGATGAAGAACTCCTGCGAGGACAGCCCGCGAGTCCGGTTGCGGAAGGGTAGGGCGAAGGTCTCGATGGCGTAGTCCACCGACTGGTCGAAGGCCAGCAGCCACCCGCCGCCCTCGACGAAGACTCTGAGCGCGGCGGCGCCCTCCTCGCCGAGCCCCCCGGTGTACTGTTCCGGCATGGAGCCGGTTGCGTGTCCCTGCGCGATCCCGCCCGCGCCCTGCGAGGGAAGAAGGATGACATCGAAGCGCGACAGGTCCCCTTCTCTCACGTCCGCGTCCCACACGTTCTCCCACTCGAAGCCGTACTGGTCCAGCACCCAGCGGGTCCAGCCCTCGGGCATCGGGGCCTGCCACGAGCGGTAGATTGCGACCCGCGGCGGGCGGGCCTCGGCAACGGCGTCGGAGGAGGGCGAGGCGGACACCCCGGTGAGCGTCAGACCGTGGTCGGCGGCGAGCCCGCGGGCGGCGTCGGCGGACAGTCCGGGGAGCCAGTACGACCCCGCCGGCACCTCGCCGTTCGGCGTCGGGAGCATCTCCACGGTGCGGAAGCGCTCCGGCGCGCCGCCCGAAGCGGACAACCCGCGGTAGATCGAGTTGGCGTTGCCGTGCGCCACGAACCCGGCCGCCCCCTCGCCGCGCACTTCGCCGATGTCCGCCGAGACCTCGCCCCACTCGCCGCGCGGCATGTCGAACGGTTCGTTCACGTTCACGGCCTCGAGGCCCATCTGGAAGCGGAGTTCGTAGCCGGTCATGTCGTACGGCGGCTCGGGCGGCCCGCCGGGGTACTGGCGCCGGTCCGGGTACTGCTTCGGTTCCATCAGGTCGACGACGTAGGGCCGGAAGGCCTGGGGCGGAATCACGTACGAGCCCGCGGGGAAGGCGACCTCTCCCGCCGAAGCCCCAACCGAAAACGGCTCCGAGGCGCGCAGGAACTCGATCCCGGACTGCGACATCAAGTTCATGAACTCGACGACGGTCCCGGGGTCGTGCGAGGCCGCCGGATCCAGCACATAGGCGAACGGACCGCCCTCGGCCGCGTTTCCGCGCTCGATCTGGCGCCGGCCCATGCGGTAGTGGTTGAAGAGGTATTCCTCCTTCAGCTTCGCGCCCATGTCCGCCACGGCCTTCGCGGCAGTCATCATGTAGTCCATGGCGTCGCGCAGGTGCCAGCAGCCGCCGAGCCACGGGTTGTTGTAGTTCGTCGACGGCGTTTTCGCGGGCAGGTTCCCGGCACGCGCGCCGAACGTGTCCGGGATCTCGTCCTCCTCGTAGCAGCGGGGCGTCGCGTAGCCCGCGCCTGCCGTCTCCGTCAGGAAGCCGAGCATGTTGTGATAGTCGGGCCCGCCTCTCATGGACCCGTTCCACCACAGGTCGAACACGATGCCGCTGTTGACGCCCGGCTTCCCCTCCTCGTCGAAGCGACGCCGCATCGAATGTCCCATCTGATTGAGGGAACTCACCACGAGCGGGTCGAGGTGCGGGCTCACGGGGTTCTCGAAGGGCGGCATCCAGATGCGCCCGGGGAAGGGGCTCGACTGATGCTGATTATAGACGATCTGCGGGAACCAGTTGTGATAGAGCTGCCGCGTGACGGCCCGGGTCTCGACCTGCGTCAGCATGTACCAGTCGCGGTTGTTGTCGTGCCCGATATAGTGGTGATAGAGCTCCGGGACGCGCGCCATCTCGAATTCGCCGCCGACATTCGACATGTACCAGTCGGCGACGATATTGAGGCCGTCCGGGTTCATGTTCGGCATCAGGAGGACGACGGCGTTCTCGCGGATCCGCCGCGTCTCGGCCGACTCGTCCGTCACGAAGTGGTGCGCCATTTCGGGCATCAACTGCCCGTGCGCGACCTCGGTGGCGTGCAGCCCGCCGTCGATCCACACGACCGCCACGCCCTCCCGCGCCAGCGCCCGCGCCTCCTCCTCGTCGAGGACCGATCCGTAGCCTTCGCCCGGGTCGCGAGCGTAAGCCAGCGTGCGCGTGATCTCCTGAATCCGTTCCAGGCGCTGGAGGTTGGCCGGCGAGGAGATCGCGGCCAGATAGAGCGGCTCGCCGCGCGTGCTCTCGCCGATCTGCTCCAGCACCATGCGATCGGTGGAAGCCGCGAGCGCCTCGAAGTGGGCCTTGATCCCCTCGTAGTTCGTGAGCTTGTAATCCTCGCCGGGCGCGAACCCGATGACCTCCTCGGGCGTCGGCACGTCCCCGCCGTCGCCGGGGTCCGTCGCGCATCCCCCGAGAAGCAGTACGCCGCAAAGTCCAGCAAGAGCCAGCTCAAGATGGCGTAGCCGTCTCATGGTCGGTTCCCGCACGTCCCTTGGAATCACGATCCGATATCTTGAGGAAATCGTGACGATGCTCATGGTTCGCCCCCGGCAGATGAGATGACTTGCTTGTGCCAACCTACACATCGGCGGATCAGTTGGGGATCACGCGGACCACTCGGCCGTGCCGATCCACGACGGCGATGGGACCCCGGAGGATGTCGTCGCCGTACGGGATCCTGCGGCCCGACACCGCTCTGTCGCCCGGTCCTCGTCCCGCCCGGTCGCCGCCGGTGGAGATGGGCAGGCGGTAGATCTCCGCGAGTCCGACCTTCACCGTGTAGCCGAGGTCTGCCATCGACTGGACCGTGATCAGGCTGAGGAAATCCCGCTCGCCCGCCATCTGGAACGGGCTCAGCAGTTCGTTGCCGAACACCGACTCGCGCCAGTGGGAATCCGCCGCGCCGGGTCCCGACTCGTTCTCGACCGGCACCTTCTCCCCGCCCCGGTAGTTGGCGCCACCCTTCTCGTCGAACGCGGCGATGGCCAGGGGGCCGACGAAATGAGTGTCCGCGCCCGCGTCGTGAACCGAGGGGTTCCGCAGCAGGCCCTGGCGGGTCCACACCGTGCCGAACCCGAGGACGTGGCCGATCTCGTGTACGATCACTTCCTCCATGTCCTTCGCGTTGCCCTCCTCCTCGAGCCGCGCGAGGTCGGCGGCGTCAAGCTCGAGCGCGCCCAGGAAGGGCAGTCTCGAGAAGTCGCGGATCCCGCACGGGCCGGCGCGGGCCAGCGTGCCCCCTTCGCCGTCGATCTCGCGCACGGAGGCCACGACGACGAGGTCGTCCACGGTCCCGATGCGCTGGCTGCTCATGATGTCCCAGCACCCGGGCGCGGCGTCCTGTCCGAGGGGAACATCCGACAGTTCGGTGTCGGCCAGGATCGCCGACCAGAAGCGCACGGCGTCCTCGAAGGCTTCCGCCTGCGACGGCGTGACATCATCGACGAGGATGAGATCGATGTCGAAGGAACGGGGGTTCGCCTCCCGCACGAAGACCCGGAACGAGAGTTCCGCCGTCGCCCCGGGGGGGTCGGTCGCCGTGAGGGTCACCAGAGTGGAGCCCGCTTCGGTGGGGGTCAGGGTAATGGTCGCGCCTTCGGCGGCTGCCGTGGCTACGGCGGCGTCGGCTGTGGCCGCCGCGAACTGGAGTTCGGCCCCCTCCGGGTCCCGGAAGTACGCGGTCCCCGCGAGGTCGGTCGGATGGCTGCCCACTTGCAGTCGCTGCGGCGCCACCTCGCGCGCGGGCACGGGAGGGCCGTTCGTCCCCTCGCCGAAGAGCACGAGAGGATCGCCGAGCCCGATCTCGATGCCGGTGACGCTCGGTGGGAGCGGAGGGGCGGGGCCGGCGATGACCTGCGCCTCGCTCTGGCCGCCGGGAGTGGCCGTCACCGTGACTTCCGCGCTGCGCTCGCCCCCCGCCGCGAAATCCGCCGTGTCCGAGGAGAGTTCACCGCCCCGCGCGGTGAGCGGGACCCGCATTGCGACGGGCACGCCAGCGGCCGCCGTGAGTGCGATCCGGGCCGGACCCGCGGCGCTCGGGTCCGGGTCGTCGGTTCGTTCGATCTCGAGCAAGAGGGGGAATGGAGCCCCGGGGTTCCCGGCCAGGAGCAGGGAGTCGAGGCTGGACAGCCCGACGAAGAGCCGCTCCGGCAACGCCTCCATCCGGTTCCGGTCCAGGCGGAAGACGCGGAGCGAGGAGAGTCCGGCGAGCGGCGCCGGGGGCAGCGTGGCGAGCCGGTTCCGGTACAGCAGCAGCGTCTCCAGACCGGCGAGGCCGGCGAAAAGGCCCTCGGGCAGCGTCTCCAGCTCGTTCCGGTCGAGACGCAGTTCCCTGAGACTCGTGAGGCCCGCGAATACGCCGGCGGGAAGCGTCTGGAGCCCGCTCTCCTGCAACAGCAGGCTCTCGAGCGCGGCGAGTCCGGAAAAGACTCCGTCTTCCAGCGCCCTCACCCGGCCGTTCCCGAGGTACAGCCACTTGAGGCTGCTCAGCCCGGCGAAGGCGCCTCTCCCGAGGACCGCGAAATCGTTGGCTCCCAGATTCAGCCGCTCCAGGCTCGTGAGTTCCGCGAACGCGCCCGCGGGCAGCGTGGAAAACGCGTTGGCACGCAATTCCAGCGCTTCAAGGGACGCCAGCCCCGCAAACGCATCGGCCGACAGCGTGGAGAGCGCGTTTTCGCCCAGGTCCAGCGTCTTCAGGCGCGAGAGTCCCTCGAACGCGCCTGCGGGCAGCGTCTCGAAGCCGTTGCCCCGCAGGCGCAGCGTCTCGAGGCTGCCGAGGTCGGAGAAGACGCCCGCCGGAAAGGCGGTGAAGCCGACGCCCGAGAGGTCCAGAATTCTGAGGTTGAAGAGGCCGGAGAGATCCCCCGGCCGCATCGTCGGGATCTCGATGCCCGCGAGGTTGAGCGTCGTGATCCCCAGGTGCGCGGTCGTTACGCCCTGGCAGGTGGTGGCACGGCTCCTGACCACCAGCGCGTCCCGGACCTCCGGGGTGCGGTCGCAGACGCCTTCGGTGATGGTGACCTGGGTGGAGGCGGTCGGCCCGAGTGCGTATCCCGCCGTCCGAGCCGGCCGATCGAGGCTGAAGAGGAAGGCCTCCCGCGCGGGCTCGATGTCATCGTCGTCACGGATCGCGATCCGGATCTCCGCGGCGCTCGCCCCGGCGGGGACGGATACGGAACCGTCGGCTCGGTAGTCCGCCGTGTCCGCGTCCGCCGTCGACGGATCCTGGTCCATGCCCAGCGAGTAACGCACCGTGATGGGCGAGGCCGGCGCGGGGTCGAGCCGGATCGGCACGATGGCGTCGAGGCCCTCCGATGCGCCCGCGGCCTGCGTCGCGACCGTCACCACCGGCGTCGGCTCGGGCTCCGGAGGCGGCTGCGTGGTGCCGCCATCGCAAGCCGCCATCCCCAGGGCAACCCCCGGGGCGACCACCAGCGCCGCCCATGTACGTCTGGTCACACCCATGACCTCGCCAACGTCAAGTCCTCGTGTTCGAAGGCGGATTCCATCCGCCCGATGTCCCGCCCCGCAGCACCGAATCGGGCCGCGGCGGCCCGCCAGCCGGAGACGGCCCGCCCTGCCTCGCCGGCGATCCGCTTCGCCCGCCCGAGATCGAGCCCATAATACTCCGCCGTGGCCAATGCGCGGTCCAACGAAGCCGTCCCGTCATATTCGTCTATGTGCGTGCGAAGAACCCGCGGACGGATCTGTGTGGGGGTCGGGTTCAGGTCATAGGCGGGAGAAAGACGCCAACCTCCCCCGTCTTCATACAGGAAGCCGTGGTTGCGAAGGTGGTCATCCGTGTTCGAGATGAGGATGCTGAACACGACTCTTCTCCACAGTTCGGCAAGGCCTCGCTTCGTGGAGACGCCGTGGCGCCGGAGCGCATCCGCGATCTCCAGATAGGACCGGGGCTCCCGCTCGTCGGCTCCCAGCATGCTCATCGCTGACAGGAAGGGGATGCGACGAGCGCCTTCACGATCGAAACGCCGCACGATCAGGACACGCCGGTCGGCCACTCGTTCGAGGCGCCAATCCGGAACTTCGACGCCAGCTCGTCGTGCCAGTTCGAGGGCGACGCTTTCCCAGAGCACGATGTCGTGTTCGTCCGCGGCGTGTGGGAACTTGGCGATCGCCAGCCCGCCGTCCGCGTCCCTGACGGCGGACTTGGGCCGCGCGCCGCCGAGCGAGGATCCGGGCCCGAGAAGCAGCCGCAGGTCGTCATCCCCTTCCTCCTCGCGTGTCACGCGCGTCGAGGCGGCAAGGAGGCGGGCCAGTTCGACCAACGGCGGAATGCGGCGCCCCCGGGGTTCGGCGAGGAAGGGTCCGTCATGGTGCGTCGAGAACCTCAGAGCCCCGAGGCGGAGTTCATCGTCCACGCGCAGGAGATAATCGGATTCGAACAGGGTCCGGGGCGCGCGCCCTTCGCGCCGGGCGCGTCGAACCTCATCGCGACGCAGCAGGACGCGACCCCAGCGATCCGGCGCCGAGTCGCCGATCGATCCGAAGAGTGCGCGTCGCGTGTGAAACGGGCCGGGTCCGAGCGCCAGGGCCGGCTCGAGTGCGAAGCGTCGCGGGTGGTCCAGCCAGGCCGGGTCGTAGTCGAACGATGCACTCTCGTTGCCGCCGCGGACCCTGACCCAGAGCCGCCCAACGGGGATCGGGGCTCGGTTCAGATCCACGTGGACCAGGATTTGGCGCTCCACGGCGACCTCCTCCCGGCGCTAGTCCCGCCCGTGCTCGCGCCGGGCGCGGGGGGCGGGGGTACGGACGCGCTGGGGCAGGCGCTCCTCCAACAGGTCGAGGCCAAGGCCGTCCCGGCTTCGATCGGCGAGCTCCGACAGGCCGTCTTCCATGCCGAGGACGAAGAGGATCGTTGCGTAATGTCCCATCGACACACCGGGGTCGCCGCGCTCGATCTTGTGCAGGGTGGTTCGGCTGATCAGCGCCCGCTCCGCCATCGTCGTGGCCCGGATGCGTCGGCGGAGGCGGGCATCCCTGATGTCGGAGCCGAGCTTGACGAGGATTCGCCGAACCGGAAGCGGCAGCGTTCCCTGAACGCGCTTCTGCATATTACCGTCCATGATAATGGTGCTATTACCCTATACAGTACTCTATCATGGACGTTATGGCGAATCTGAGCGTCCGTATGCGCGGTTCGCCGCGTCAACCGTGACGTAGCCGTCAACGACATCCTCCCGGACGCGTTCGGGCGGCCGCCGGGAGGGGTCTCCAAGGCCGCCTCCCCCTGGCGTCTCGAGCACGATGCGCCGGCCGGGGGGCACGACCTCGCGCCCCTTGGGCCGGAAATCGCCCACGCCCGGTACATGGACCCGGCCCGCGGCCCCATCGCCGCCCCCGTCGCGTCCCCGGGCCGGATTGCGGACCCGCTCGAACATCTTCGACACGGCGAACGCCTCGTCCTCCGCGTGCGAGATCTCCATGACCTGTCCCAGGCCGCCCCGGAACTCGCCCGGGCCGCCGGAGTCGGGGAGGTACTCCTTCCGCCAGAAGATGAGCGGCGCCACCGTCTCGGTGATTTCGATCGGCGTGCTGCGGACCCCGGAAGGGAAGGCCGTCGCCGACAGGCCGTCCTTCCCCGGGCGGGCGCCCGTGCCGCCGGCGTGGAAGGGGTTCACGACGAATTCCTCCCCACCGTACCTGTGCGAGCCGGTCAATCCCGGCCCCGCCATGATGACGGGGTTCCAGAGGCACGACGCGCCTTCGGCGGGCACGGCGCCGGGCTCCAGCGCCTGCTCGAGGCAGCCGAGCACGACGTCCGGCAGCATCTGCCCGATCGCGTGGCGCGCGGAGACGGCGGCGGGCGGGGGCGCGTTGAGGAGCGATCCGGGCGGGGCGGAGACTTCGATCGCGGCCAGCGACCCGGCGTTGTTCGGGACCTCGGAACCGACGATGCAGCGCACGCCGAACGAACTGTAGGCGCGCGTATAGGTCACCGGGACGTTGATGCCGCGCGACGACATGGGCGAGGTGCCGTCCCAGTCGATCGTGATCGTCCCGTCGGGCAGGACCGTGAGGGCGCACACGAGGTCGAGATCCTCGTCGTAGCCGTCGATCCGCATCCGGTTCCGGTACGTCCCGGGGCGGAGCGCCCCGATCCGCTCCCGCATCGCCCGCCGCGAGGTGGAGATGATCGTCTCCGCCAGCGGCTCCAGAGAATCGATCCCGAACTCCGTCATCATCGCCAACAGGCGCTCGCACCCGGTGCGGTTGCAGGCGGCCAGCGAGTAGAGGTCGCCCTGGGCCACGTCCGGGTCGCGGACGTTCGCCCGCACCAGCCGCATGAGCGTCTCGTCGACCCGTCCGTCCCGGATCAGGTAGCCGATGGGGAGGCGGATTCCCTCCTCGAACACCTGGTTCGCGTCCGCCCCGAAGCCGCGGCCGCCGACGTCGGCGATGTGGCTCGTGGCCGCGAACAGCGCCACCGGACGCCCGTCCAGGAACGTCGGCGTGACCACGGTGAAGTCGTTGAGGTGTCCGGTGCCCTCCCAAGGATCGTTCGTGATGAGAACATCGTCCTCGCCCAGCGTCTCCACGGGAAAGTCCCGGAGGAAGAACCCGACGGAGGCGGCCATGGCGTTGACGTGGCCGGGCGTGCCCGTGACGGCCTGCGCGAGCATGCGCCCGGAGAGGTCGAACACGCCGGCCGAAAGGTCGCCCGCCTCGCGCACCGGAGTCGAGAAGGCGGTGCGCACGAGCGTCCGCGCCTGCTCCTCCACCACGGACAGCAGCCGGCTCCACATGATCTGCCCTTCGAGCGCCGCGATTCCGGCCTGGGCGCCGCTGGCCGCTGCGCCGCTGGCCGCCCGCCGCTCGACGAAGAGGTGGCCGCCGGGGACCACGCGCGCATCCCAGCCGTCCGGGACCACGGTCGTCGTCTGGTCTTCGGCGATCAGCGCGGGTCCCTCGACGCGCGTTCCCTCCGCGAGCGCCTCACGCGTGTGAACCGCCGCGGTCATCGACTCGCCGCCGGATCCGGCCCACAGTTCCGTCCGGCGCTCGGGGGTGGGTTTCGTCGGGGCGGGTTGCCCCTCGACTTGCCCCCCGCGCGACGTTCCCGCGGGAACGTCCGCTTCGGCCAGTTGCCCAACTGGTGGGGTCAATGCGCGCGGCGACGTTCCCGCGGGAACGTCAGCGGCCTCCGTCGCGGGCGCCGAGACGACGAGGGTCCAGCTCAGTATCTCAATGTCGAGGCCCGGGATCGTGCGTCCATAGACCGCCTCGTAGCCGCGGTCGAACGCTTCGCGCAGGGCCGCCGCGTCCTCGATGGTCTCCGGGAGGTCGACGCCGATCTCGTGCCCTTGGCCCACATAGCGCATGTAGGCGCGCGCCTTCCCGGTCGTGGCCGTCCCCGGCGCCCCGCGCGACACGACGGCCTCCGCCTCGTCCTTCATCTCATCGAACACCGAGCCGACGACGTCGGGATCGAACCCGGACAGGCGCATGTAGCGGCTGCGCACGACCTCGTAGGAGATCGGCGCGAGGAGAAAGCCCACGGCCGAGCCCACGCCCGCATCGGCCGGCACCAGGAAGCGGTCCACCTCCAGCTTGTCGGCGAGCCGCGCCGCGTGGATCGGGGCGGAGCCGCCGAAGGCGATGAGCGTACGTCCCGCCACGCCCTTGCCCCACTCGATCGCGTGGGTGCGTGCGGCGTTGGACATGTTCTCGTCCACCATCTCGCTGATGCCGAGCGCGGCGAGCTTCGCGTCGAGCCCCAGTTCATCGCCCACCCGAGCCTCGATGGCGGCTTCGGATCGCCCGCTGTCGAGGGGAATGGAGCCCCCGGCGAAGAACTCGGGATCGATCCGCCCCAGGACGACATCGGCGTCCGTCACGGTGGGTTCATCCCCGCCCCGGCCGTACGCCGCCGGCCCCGGCTCCGATCCGGCGCTCGCGGGCCCCACCTGGATCCGTTCCAGGTCATCGACCCCCGCGATCGACCCGCCCCCGGCCCCGATCTCCACCATCTCGATCACGGGAATCCGCACCGGGAGCCCGCTCCCCTGCTTGAAGCGGTAGCTGCGGGCGACCTCGAACGTGCGCGAGTGCAGCGGCTGCCCGCCGTCGATCACGCACAGCTTCGCCGTCGTCCCGCCCATGTCGAAGGAGAGCACGTCGCCCAGTTCCAGCTCGCGCGCCAGGTGGCTGGCGAGGATGGCGCCCCCGGCGGGCCCGGATTCCACGAGACGAACCGGGGCCGCGACCGCGGTGTCGAGCGTCGTGAGCCCGCCCCCCGAGGTCATGAGAAGGAAGGGGCACGCGAGGCCCGACTCGCGCAGCGACTCCGAGAGCCCGCGCAGGTAACGCGCCATGAGCGGCTGGACGTAGGCGTTCGCGCAGGCCGTGGACTGTCGCTCGTACTCGCGGACTTCGGGACACACGTCCGAGGCCAGCGTCACCGGAAGGCCCGGCCGCCATTCCTCCAGAATCTCCCCGATCCGGCGTTCATGGTCCGGGTTCGCGTACCCGTGGATGAGTCCGACCGCGACGGATTCCACCCCCTCCGCCTCGAGGGTCGGGAGGAGCGCCCGCACCGAGTCCTCCTCGAGCGGCACGAGCACGCGCCCGCGGTGGTCGACGCGTTCCTTCACGGGGAGCCTGAGGCGGCGCGGAACCAGGGGCTCCGGACGGTCGACCCCGATGTCGTACTGCTCGAAGCGGTTCTCGTGCGCCATCTCGAGCGCGTCGCGGTGCCCGGACGTGGCGATCAGCGCCGTGCGCGCGCCCCGCCGTTCGATGATCGCGTTCGTGGCCAGCGTCGTGCCGTGGATGACGAGACGGACGGCGGAAGGGGGGACGTCCGCCAGCCCCAGCACCTTGTGCACGCCCTCGAGGACACCCCGTTCGGGCGCCGAGGCGGTCGTGAGCACCTTCGTCGTGACGAGGCGCCCGCCGGCCTCCAGCGCCACGTCCGTGAAGGTCCCGCCGATGTCGATCGCGAGCCGCGCGTCGCCCGTGGGCCCGCCCGACTCGCCCGTCGCCCGCCCGTTCACCCGTCTTCGCGCAGGGGGACGGTGTAGTTGAGCGCCAGGCGTCCGCCGTCCGGATAGATCGTCTCGCCCGTGAGGTAGGAGGCGTAGTCGCTCGCGAGGAAGACGGCCACCGTCCCGATCTCGTCCGGGTCCCCGAACCGTCCCAGCGGGGTGCGGGAGAGGATCGTGCGCCGCGCCTCCTCGTCGGCGATCACCGAGTCGAGGATGTCGGTGACGATCGTCCCCGGCCCGATCGCGTTCACCCGGATGTCATGCGGCGCGAGCGCCATCGCCATCACCTTCGTGAGCTGCATGACGCCGCCCTTGGAGGCCGCGTAGGCGAGCTGGTTCGGGATCGTCACGACGGCGTTCGTGGACGACATGTGGATGATCGTCCCCTTCACACCGCGCTCCACCATCTGGCGCGCCACGAGGCGGGAGAGGAGGAAGGTCCCGCGCAGGTTGACGCCCAGCACCCGGTCGAAGTCCTCGACCTCGGCGTCCAGGATCGAGCCCGCGGCGATGATCCCCGCGTTGTTGAGGAGGATGTCGCAGCCGCCGAAGCGCTCGGTGCAGGCGTCGAGCAGGGCGGCGCAGTCGCTCTCCTCGCTGACGTCCGCGCGCACGGCCAGCGTCTCCCGACCCGTCTCCTCCGCGATCTCCCGGGCCGTCTCCGCGCAGCGTTGCTCCAGCACGTCCCCCAGCACCACGTCCGCGCCGTGCCGGGCGAAGGCGAGCGCGCACGCGGCGCCGATCCCCTTCGCGGCCCCGGTGACGATGGCCGTCTTCCCCTCGAGTGTGATCATGCTGAGACCTTCCCTGATTCGACGGACGCCTTCGGCGGTGACGCCTCTCCGATGCCGCGTCCCGCGGCGATGATCCCGGGTTGATCGCCGTCGCGACACTGACGGTAGGTCGGAGCGGCGGTCACTATGGTATCGACGAAAGCGGCGTGTGGCATGGAGCGGCAGGAGATCCTCTGCCGGTGGTGGCGAGTTCGCCAACTCGCGACCCGGATCCTGATATGGTATGATCTTATAATATACCATGAAAATGGAAGATACCATGAAAGAACCCAGGCAGTCGATCCCCGAGAGTCCGCCGGATCGCTCGGCCGAACCCGAGCGCGTGACGATCGACGAAGCGGGGCGGCTCGTGGTTCCCGCGCGCTTTCGGAAGGCTCTGGGGATCCGGGGCCGGCAGCAGTTGGTCGTGGGCCTGGAGGGCGACACGATCCGGCTGCGCACCCCGGGCGCGGCACTCGCGCGCCTGCAGGCCATCGCGCGGCAGAAGCGACGGGGGTCCGAGAGCGTCGTCGATGAGTTCATCCTGGAACGGCGAGCCGAAGCCGCCCGTGACTGAGCCGGTCGCGAGCGTTCTGGACGCTTCGGCCGTTCTGGCGGCGCTGTTCGAGGAGCCCGGAGCGGAGCGCGTCGTCCGCGCGCTTGAACGTGGCGCGGCCATCTCCTCCGTGAACGCGGCCGAAGTGGCGGCGCGCCTTTCGCAGAGCGACTGGACCGCGGGAGCGGTGGCGAGCGTCTTCGATGAACCGGGGATCGAAATCATCCCCTTCGACCGCGAAACCGCCCTGCTCAGCGGCGCCTATCGTCAAAGCACGCGGCACCTCGGCCTCGGACTGGGTGACCGGGCCTGCCTGGCCACCGCGCGCAGGCTCGGTCTCCCGGCGCTCACCGCCGACCGGAGCTGGGCCGACGTCGCGATCGCCGGCGTGACGGTCGTCCAGATCCGGTAGAGGATCTGCTAACGCCTCCGACTCACCCGCTCAACGGGGATTCATCCCGTCGCTCTGAGAGTTAATATTTCCGTTACCTTGTGGGGTGGAAGGTAGCGCACAAACAGGAATGCAAGATGAGTGAGATGACCAATCGGGGATGGATCGAGCGGCAGACCGCCCGTCCCGGGTCTCGCAGGCTGTACGAGGAGGAGCGCTTGATTCTGTGGGCGGGGGAAGCCGTGGCGGAAGCCATGTCGAAACAGGGACTCACCCGTGCGCAGGTCGCCGAAGCTCTCGGGACGAGCCGCCCCAACGTGACGCAACTCCTCAGCGGGTCTCGCAATATGACCCTGCGAACCCTGGCGGCGCTCGCCCACGCCTGTGGTATGCGCGTGGACCTCAAGATTGAGCCACTACCCCAGCTCACGCAGCGGCCGAAAAGAACCGGGATCGACTTCCACAAGCTCGAGGCGTCGCGCCGTCGGCTCGGAATCGAGGGAGACGGCAACAGGTGGCCGAAGGAGTACGATGACCCGGCATTGAGTCGCCGCGTGCTCGGCCTCGACCAGGAGTGACCGTCTTCCGCTGAACAGCGGTTCCCTGATCGCGACACCCGCGCGTTCCCGCGGGAACGTCTCCTGACAGTGCGGAATCCCATGTGCAACCCTCTGGGCCGGACCGTTGTCTGTAGGGTGTGTTGATTTTTCAGCACAGCGGTGCCAGGTTGGACTTTGCCGGGGGGGAGATCGACCCCCGGAGAGTTCGTGAGCCAGCCGCAGGGAAGGAGACGGATCACCGTGAGCCCACTTCCGGAACTGAGCCGACGAGAGCGCGAGGTCATGGATCTCGTGTACGAACTGGGGAACCCGACGGCCGCGCAGATCCGGGAGAACATGGCGGATCCGCCGACCTACTCGGCCGTCCGCTCGATTCTTCGGGGTCTCGTGAGCAAGGGGCACCTGGTGAGTGAGGCGGACGGCCCCCGCTACCTCTATTCGCCCACGATGCCGGCGCTGCGTGCCCGGCGCTCCGCCATGCGTCGCGTGCTCAAGACGTTCTTCGGCGACTCGGTGGAGGGGGCCGTGGCCACGCTGCTCGAGCTTCGCGAGGGCGGCCTCAGCCCGGAGGAGCACGCCCGCCTGCAGGAGATGATCGAGAGGGCGGCGGAGGAGGGACGGTGACCGGCGCGATGGGGCTGACCACACAGGTCACGCTGCTGCTGTTGCTGGCGCTCGCCCTGGCGTGGCTCGGACGGCGCGGGTCGCCGAGGACCACTCATCAGTTATGGACCGCGACGTTCGCCCTTGTGCTCGTGTTGCCACTGCTCGGCATGGTCGCTCCCTCGTGGGAGGTGCCGCTACTTCCGGCCCGCGGCGGTGAGTCCCCCGCGGCCGCGATCGAGGCCGCCACTTCCTCCGACGCCCCCGGCTCGATCGCGACTGGAGGGACGGCTGAAGTGCGGGAAGCTGTGGTCCCGGCGGCGCGGGCCCGAATGGCCTCACGTGCCGGCGGGGTGCGGAACGCCTCTGCGAACGCCGTCGCGGGTCGCTCCCTCGTCGGGATCGCGTGGATCGTGTGGCTGGTCGGGTGCGCCCTGTCGCTGGCCGCTCTGGCGGTCGCGGCCCTCCGGCTGCGGAAACTGGTGCGGAGGGCGGCTCCGCTGCGCGACCCCGAGTGGGTGCGCGAGATGGCGATGCTCCGGCGCCGACTGGGTCTCCGCGGCGAGGTCCGCCTCCTCTCCAGCGAAGCGGTGGCGACGCCGATGACGGGTGGCCTGTGGCGGCCGGTGATCCTGCTTCCGGCTTCGGCGGCGACGTGGAGCCGCGAGCGGCGGGCGGTCGTCCTCGCACACGAACTCATCCACGTGCGCCGGCGCGACGCGCTCCGGCAACTCGTGCGCCGGATCGTGCTCGCCCTCCACTGGTTCCACCCCCTGTGCTGGGCCGCCTCGCGCCTAGCGACCCTCGCGAGCGAAAAAGCCTGCGACGACGCCGTGCTCGCTCTCGGGATCCGCCCCTCCGGTTACGCCCGGCATCTTGTTCTCCTGGCGAGGGGCATCTCCCGCGGTCCCAGCGTGCTGGCGCTACCCATCGTGCACCCCTCGCAACTGGAGAGACGAATCGTGTCCATTCTCGACCGCCGGCGACCGCATGCGAGCGTCTTCCGGACGGCCCTGGCGCTCACCGTCATCGGCACAGCGGGGATCTTCGTCGCGGCCGCCCGGCCCGGCCGCACCGATGTCGCCATGCAACCGGAACCCGCGATCCAGGAGTCGGTCCGGTGTTCCCTCTCCACGGATGCGGCACGATCGATCTTCATGCCGGGCGACGGCATGATCGTCGAGAATTGGCACAGCGGCGAGCGCGCGATCGACAGGTTCGTCGAGGGGATGCACCTGTGCCTGCGGGAGAACGGCGCTTCGGTCATGAGCGACGACGGCGCGGCGGTTCAACCCCTGGGTGCCGACAGCTGGCTGGTCCTCGAGTCGAGGGCCGAGAACGTCCACCGGCTCGTGATCACCGGAGGTTCGGGGCGTGTCGAGCCCGAGTGGCGGGTGAACGGCCTCCGGCGCGCCTTCGAGGCGGAAGGACAGCAGTGGCGTGACCTGATGCTCACGGTTCTGCGCGGCTCACTGGAAGTGTGGGAGATCCGGAGCGAGGAGGCTCGCCTGCGCGACCGGATCTCCGTCCATCGCGGGCATGTCGCGGGGCGCCGCGGACTGGCGGAAGCCCTCGAAGGACAGGTGGTTCGACTGGCTGGGGGAGGAGCAGCCGTCGAGGGACGCGTCGGGCATCTGCGGAGCCGGATCACGGACATCCGGGCGGAGATGGAGGCGTACGATCTTGACCGCAAGGTCCGTGAGATCAGGCGCGAGATCCAGGCCCTCGACGCCCATGCTCGAGCGGTGGAGGTCGAACGCACGCTCCAGGACGAGATCGCCGAACTTCAACGCCTGATCGGCTGATTACGTGCAACTTCGGGAGGAGGGACGGTGAACGGCGCGATGGGGCTGACCACACAGGTCACGCTGCTGCTATTGCTGGCGCTGGCCCTGGCATGGCTTGGACGGCGAGGGTCGCCGAGGACCACTCATCAGTT
>LXNI01000915.1_pt1 | contig 30047 bp, 26 predicted proteins | sample 809091 | NCBI WGS metagenome assembly LXNI01 (sample SAMN04870527, study PRJNA318959) | sponge metagenome | biome: 01000161; feature: marine sponge reef; material: water | host: Sarcotragus foetidus | place: Greece: Milos, Mediterranean Sea | collected 2013-05-29 | depth 5-7 m | reverse complement strand
AGCAGCCCGTGGCAGAATCCCGCGTCGCGCCGAGACCGGCGAGACGCCCGCCTGGCAAGGCGCGAGGAGCGCGCATATCGGGCATATGCAAGCGACGAGCAACGCAGTCCAGGCGGGATGGATAGCCGGTCGAACGCAGTGGGACTTCTGCCACGGGCTGCTAGAGGTTTGATGGCTTTGGCGCTCGCCGCAGGTTCCCTGGGGGCCGCGGGCTGCGGCATATTCGGCGGTGACGAGGAAAGCGAGGCGCGCCAGCCACGCGAACTCATGGAATTCAGCGAGCAGTTCCGGATTCGGCGTGTCTGGTCCGCCAAGGTCGGCGGCGGCGGCGATGAACTGCGGCTGGCGTTGCGCCTGGACGGCGACGGGGCCAGGATCTACGCGGCCAACGCCGACGGCATGGTTCACGCCTTCGACGCCGGGAACGGCCGCCAGCGCTGGCGCCGCGACACGGACCTCAGCCTGTCCGCCGGTCCCGTTGTCGGAGACGGCGTGGTCGCCGTGGGTTCCTCCGGGGGCTGGGTCGTCGTGCTCGACGCGGACAGCGGCAACGAGGAGTGGCGCGCCTACGTCAAGGGCGAGGTGCTGGCGGCGCCGGCCATCGGCGGCGGGCGCCTGTTCGTGCGCACGGTGCATGGTTACCTTTTCGCCTTCAGCCTGGCTACCGGCCAGGAACTCTGGTCGGTTTCCCAGAGCATGCCCCGGCTCAGCCTGCGTGGCACGTCCGCGCCGGTCGTGCAGGCGCAAATGGTCATCTGCGGGTTCGACAACGGGCGGCTGACCGCATATCAGCAGTCCGACGGCGCCAAGGCGTGGGACGTGCCGCTTGCCGCGCCCGCCGGCCGCAATGAGCTGGAGCGTCTGGTGGATCTCAATGGCGACGTGCAGGTTGTGGGAAACGACGTTTACATTGCCGGCTACAACGGCCTGCTGACCTCGGTGGCGGCGGAATCGGGCGAATTGCTGTGGTCGCGCGAGTTCTCCGGCTACAACGGCCTGGTGGTGGACGCGAACAATGTCTATTCGGTCAGCGAAGATGGAAATATCAGCGCCCACGCCCGCACCGGAGGCACTCCCCTTTGGAACTCCGACTCGCTGGGCTATCGCGACCTCTCGCGGCCAGCACTTTTCGCCGCGCACGTCATGGTCGGTGACCTGGAAGGGTATCTGCACGGATTCAACGTGTTCACGGGCAGACTGGAAGCGCGGGCACGCGCGGGCAACAGCCGCATTGGCTCACAACCGCTGGTGATGGGCGACAAAATGTTCGCGCTTACGGTATCCGGCGAACTGACCGCCTGGCGCTCTGCCGCCGAGGCCGGTTCCTGACCCTGGTGTGCGTGCGGGACAGCACGCCAGGACATGAAGGATTGGCGTCATGTTACCGGTCGTGGCCCTTACCGGTCGCCCCAACGTAGGGAAATCGACGCTCTTCAACCGGCTTGCCGGTAAACGCGAAGCGCTGGTAGCCGACTATCCCGGACTGACCCGCGACCGCCGCCACTGCCTGGCCAGCCTCGGCGATCAACGCGTAATCCTGGTCGATACACCCGGCGTGGGCGAGGGCGGCGAATGGGACCAGGCGCTTCGCGGGCAGTTCGAACGGGCGCTGGAGGAGAGCGATATTGCCGTTCTGCTTACCGACGCGCGCCAGGGGCTTTGCCCGGCGGACGAAGTGGCGGCGGGATGGATGCGTGAAGCGGGCGCCGCCGTGATCCTCGCGGTCAACAAGAGCGAGGGCCAGCCCGCGGAAATCAGCATGGCGGAATTTCATTCGCTGGGCATCCCCGACCCGCATGCCATTTCGGCTCTCCGTGGCGACGGAGTGGCGGGGCTGGTGGAAGCACTGTCGCGCGCCCTGCCGGTCGGCGCGGCAACTATGGAGGCGGACCGGGGACGCACCCGGATCGCGATCATCGGCCGTCCGAACGTGGGTAAATCGACCCTCGTGAACCGCTACCTGGGCGAGGAGCGCATGCTGGTGCAGGACCAGGCCGGCACCACCCGTGACAGCGTGCCGCTGGACTTCGATTACGGTGATGAACCCTGCACTCTGGTGGATACCGCCGGCATAAGGCGGCGTCCACGGGTCGATCCCGGACCCGAGCGCCTGTCGGTGACGCAGGCATTGCAGGCTATCGAGCAGGCCGACGCCGTCATTGTCCTTCTCGATGCCCGCGAAGGCGCCACGGAGCAGGACCTCAGGCTGATCGCCCTGGCGCTGGATCGCGGCCGGGCGCTGGTTATCGGCGCCAATCAATGGGACCGGGTCGCGGCCTCCGAACGGACCCGCTTGAACGACGAGTTGGCGCGGCAATTGAAATTCCTGGATTTCATCGACCTGCACCGGGTATCGGCACTGCGTGGTTGGCGGGTGAGGAAGCTGCTCGACAGCGCCCTGGCCGGTGTCGAGGCAGCAAGCCGCGACCTGCCTACCGGGCAACTCAACGCAGTGCTGCGCAAGGCCGTGGAAGAGCACGCGACGCCGAGGCGCGGCGGACGCAGGATTCGCCTCAACTACGCGCATCAGGGCGGCAAGCGGCCGCCGCTGATCGTTATTCACGGGCGGCAGACGAAACATCTGCCGGCCAGTTTCCGCCGTTACCTGGCGCGCCGTGTGCGAATCCGATTCGGTCTGTGGGGGACCCCGATACGCATTGAATTACGCACCGGCGCAAACCCCTACACGGAACCGTCAGCCTGAACCTGCCGCCTTTCGCACCCGGGCATGCAAGGTCCCGCGGGCCAGCCGCGCCCGGATTTCACTGCCGGCAGCCACCCGGGCGGCATCAGTGAGCACCTGGCCTTCCGGGCCGGTTACGATGGCGTAGCCGCGATTCAGCGTGTTCTCGGGGCCCAGCCCGCGCAACGCCGAGCGGGCCACGTCCAGGCGCTGGTTTGAGGCTGAAACCAGGTTGTGCGCAGCCGTGCCGAGGCGCGGCGCCAGCCACTTGAGCCGCGCCCGGTGGCTGCGGGCCGCATTCATCGGCGAGCCGGCCAACAGCCGGGCGCGCAGTTGAGTCATTGATTGCGCGCCGGGAGCCGGCAGCCTCAGGGCCGCGCCGCGCAATCGTTGGTGGAGCTCGTCAAGGCGCTGACCGCACTGCAGCAGCCGCGCCGGCGGCCCGGCCCGGGTCAACCTTCCCAGCAGTTGATTCAGTGATCGGGCCTGCCGCGACAGCAGTGACGCGGTCGCCTGCTCGATACTGTTCCCGGCCCGCTCCACGCGCCGGAGCCAGTCGGCTGCATCCGGCGTGACGAGTTCGGCCGCCTGCGATGGGGTTGCCGCTCTTCGGTCGGCGACGAAATCGGCAATCGTATAGTCCGTTTCGTGGCCGACCCCGCTGATCAACGGTATCGGGAAGGCTGCGATGAATCGCGCCAGGTGTTCGTCATTGAACGTGGCCAGGTCCTCAAGGTCGCCACCCCCACGCGCCAGGATTACGAGGTCGCAGGTGTTGTGTTCGGCGAGCGCGCGCAGTGCGGACACGATCTGTTCGGCGGCGGCGGCGCCCTGCACCTGGGTGTGATAGAGCACCACGGGCAGGGCCGGGAACCGTTTGCGCAATACGGTGACGACGTCCCGCGCCGCCGCGCTCTCGCGTGAACTGACCAGTCCGATGCGGCTTGGCAGAAGGGGAAGCGGTCGCTTGCGCTCCTCGTCGAACAGCCCCTCGTCCTTGAGCTTGCGCTTGAGCGCTTCGAATTGCTGCAGGAGCTTGCCGACGCCCGTCTCGCGCATGTCCGAGACGATCAGCTGGTAGCTGCTGCGCGGGGTGTACGCCTGCACCTGGCCGATGGCGATGACGCGCTGGCCGTCGGCCGGTGTGAAGTTGAGGCGGCGATTGGCGGAGGCGAACATGGCGCATTGAATCAGCGCGTCCTCGTCCTTCAGCTTGAAATACATGTGCCGTCCGCGGTAATGGCTGAAATCGGCGATTTCGCCTTCCACCCTTACTGCCGCAAACTCGTCCCTGAGGCGGGCTGCAATGAGCTGGACCAATTGCCCCACTTGCAGCAATGGCGCGTTTTCGGTCCGCTCGCCCGCGCCGAGGTTTACCACTTCGCCACGCATTTGTAAGATGATAGCTTGTTGGCAATTGGTTCGGTCCATGCGAATCATTCAGGAAGCCCTGACTTTCGATGATGTTCTTCTGGCGCCCGCCTACTCGGAGGTCCTGCCCAGGGAGGTGAGCTTGGCAACAGCCGCGGCGCGCGGCATCGAGCTCAATATCCCCGTGATGTCGGCGGCGATGGACACGGTGACGGAGTCGGCGCTTGCGATCACCCTGGCCCAGGAAGGGGGACTGGGCGTGATTCACAAGAACATGGCCCCGGAGCTGCAGGCGCGGCACGTGGCGGCGGTCAAGAAATACGCATCGGGCATCGTTTCCGATCCGATCACCGTCAATCCCGACGAGAGTGTTCGCGAGGTGCTGGAAATCACCCGGCGGAACAATATCTCGGGGCTGCCGGTGGAGGACAACGGCCGCCTGACGGGCATCGTCACGAACCGCGACCTGCGCTTCGAGACCCGGCTGGATCGCCCGGTTCGCGAGGTGATGACCCCCGAGGAGCGCCTGGTCACGGTCAAGGAGAATCCCGACGAGGACGAAGTGCTTTCGCTGCTGCACAAGCACCGCATCGAGAAGGTGCTGGTGGTGGACGAGAATTTTCAGCTCAAGGGGCTGATTACCGCCAAGGATTTCCAGAAGGCGAGCGATTTCCCGCGGGCCTGCAAGGACGATCGGGGCGCACTGCGGGTCGCTGCGGCAGTGGGCGCGGGGGCCGATACCGAGGAACGCGCGGCGCTGTTGAGCGAAGCGGGTGTTGACGTCCTGGTCGTGGATACCGCGCACGGACACAGCCGCGGCGTCATCGAGCGGGTCGAATGGCTGCGGGCCAACTACCCGGACATGCGCCTGATTGCCGGCAACGTGATCAGCGGCGAAGGGGCGGAGGCGCTGATCAAGGCCGGCGTGGACGGAGTCAAGGCTGGTGTCGGTCCCGGGTCCATATGCACCACGCGCATTGTCGCCGGGGTGGGCGTGCCGCAGATCACGGCGGTCGCGGAAGTATCCGCCGCGGCCGCGAAACACGGCGTTCCGGTGATCGCCGATGGCGGGGTTCGCTATTCAGGGGACATCGCCAAGGCGCTTGCGGCCGGCGCGCATTGCGCCATGATCGGCAGCCTGTTCGCCGGAACCGAAGAGGCCCCGGGCGAGGTGGAGCTGTATCAGGGCAGGTCCTACAAGTCCTACAGGGGCATGGGTTCGCTGGGCGCGATGTCGCAGCAGCACGGGTCGTCCGACCGCTACCAGCAGGATTCGACCGAACAGCTCGAGAAACTGGTACCGGAGGGGATCGAGGGCAGAGTGCCGTACAAGGGCAGCCTGGTCACCATCGTCCAGCAATTGACCGGGGGACTGCGCGCGGCCATGGGCTACACCGGCTGCGCATCGATCGACGAATTGCGCTCCAGGGCGCAGTTCGTGAGGATCACCGGGGCCGGCATGAAGGAAAGCCACGTGCACGACGTTGCCATCACCAAGGAGGCCCCCAACTATCGGGGTCGCGCGTGACACAGGGACGTATCCTGATCCTTGACTTCGGATCGCAAACGACACAGCTGATTGCCCGCCGGATTCGCGAGGCGGGAGTCTATTCCGAGATCATGCCCTGGGACGCGGGCGACGAGGCTGTACGTAAATTCGCGCCGGCGGGTGTCGTCCTTTCCGGCGGACCCCTTTCGGTTACCGGCGGGCGTACCCCAAGGGCCCCGCAGAGCGTATTCGACCTTGGGAAGCCGGTGCTGGGCATCTGCTACGGAATGCAGACCATCGCCCATCAGCTCGGCGGCAGCGTGGAATTCGCCGACAAGTCCGAGTTCGGCCCCGCCAAAGTGCGTGTGACGGCGCGGAACGACTTGCTTTCCGGACTGTCTGAAGAACCGCTGGATGTGTGGATGAGCCACGGCGACCACGTAAACGGGCTTCCGGAAGGTTTTGAGTGCATCGCCGAGAGCGACAACGCGCCGCTGGCCGCGATCGCCGACCGGAGCAGGCGTATGTTCGGAGTGCAGTTCCACCCCGAGGTCACCCATACCCGGCACGGCCAGCAGATGATCGAACGCTTCGTGCATGAGATATGCGGCCTGGGCAGCGACTGGGCGCCGGCCGCGATTGCCAGGAGCGCCATTGAGGACATTCGCCGGACGGCAACGCAAGGCAACGTCTTGCTGGCCCTTTCCGGGGGCGTCGACTCTTCCGTTCTCTCGGTGCTGTTGCAGAAAGCCGTGGGGGACCGCTTGCATTGCGTTCTCGTGGATCACGGCCTTTTGCGACTGAACGAGGCCGAGCAGGTGGTGGAAAGCCTCGGGCGGCTGGGCGTAAGCGTCACGGTCGTGGACGCACGCACGCGCATGTTCGCGGCGCTTGAGGGCTTGAGCGACCCCGAGGACAAGCGCAAGGCCATCGGGCGCTGCTTCATCGAAGTGTTCGAGAAGAAGGCGGCCGAAATTCCGGGCGTCGAGTGGCTGGCGCAGGGCACGATTTATCCGGACGTCATCGAATCCGCCGCCGCGCATACGGGCAAGGCGCATTTGATCAAGTCGCACCATAACGTCGGCGGTCTGCCGGAGAGGATGAAACTCAAGCTCCTGGAGCCGTTGCGGCTCCTGTTCAAGGACGAAGTGCGCAAGGTGGGCCTGGATCTCGGCCTGCCCGAGGACCTGATCGGCCGGCACCCATTTCCGGGCCCGGGGCTCGCGGTGCGAGTGCTGGGGGAGGTGCGGGCGGAACCAGTTGAATTGCTGCGGTGTGCTGACGACATATTCATTTCCGAACTGCGCAGCGCCGGCTGGTACGACCGGGTGGCGCAGGCGTTTGCCGTGTTCATCCCTTCGCGCAGTGTCGCGGTAAAGGGCGACGGGCGGCGCTACGAGCCGGTCATTGCCCTGCGCTGCGTGAACACGACCGATTTCATGACCGCGAGTCCGAGCCGGCTGCCCATGGAACTGCTTGAGCGGGTGGCCGGACGGATCGTCAACGAGGTGTCCGGCATTTCCCGCGTGACCTACGACATATCCTCCAAGCCGCCGGCGACCATCGAGTGGGAATGAGTACTACGCTGAAGTCACATTCGAGAACCTGTGACTCAGAGAGTGGATGAGAGTCGAGGAATTCCGCCTGTGTGCTAGAGTGGTATGACGTTTTTCTGATCGATGGTGAGCACTATGCAGCAGGTCAAGGTATCCCCCAAATTCCAGGTGGTCATTCCCAAGCCGGTGCGCGAATCCCTCGGAATCCGGCCGGGGCAACGCCTCCAGGTCATGCCGTACGGTGACCGCATCGAGTTCGTGCCCGTTAGGCGCATCGGCGAGATGCGCGGCTTTCTCGCGGGCATGGCTCCGCAGTTCGAGCGCGAACCCGATCGTGAGCTTTGAATGTGGCCGAAAATCCCCTCAACCTTGTCGATTCATCCGGCTGGATCGAATACTTCGCTGAGGGGCCCAACGCCGGGATTTACGCCGAACCTCTGTCCGGCGCGGTCCGCGTGGTCGTTCCCACCATTTGTGTCTATGAAGTCTTCCGCGTGGTGCTGCGCCGTCGCGGCGAGGACGACGCGCTGCGCGCAGCCGCTCTGATGAATCAGGGACGGGAGGTTCCGCTCACCTCCGCGCTTGCGCTTGAAGCCGCGCGGCTCGCACACGAACTCGGCCTCGCGATGTCCGATGGCATCATCCTGGCCACCGCCCGGCTCACGGGCGCAACGCTCTGGACCCAGGACATCAATTTCGCGGGCATTCCGCGTGTGCGCTACTTCCCGAAAACGCCAGCGTAACAAGACAACGAGTTATTCATGTTTGGCGTTGTAGGGGAAAAGGCGCAATAAATATGCAGGCCGAGTTGCGGCTTGCGGGCGAGGACGAGCGTTACCTGCGGCGCGCCCTGGAGCTTGCCGGGCAGGCGGGCGAAGTGGGCGAGGTGCCGGTGGGGGCCGTGCTGGTCCTGGACGGCCGTGTCGTCGGCGAGGGCAGGAACCGCATGATCGAGGCCGCGGACCCCACCGCCCACGCGGAAATCGAGGCGCTGCGCGCCGCCTGCGGCTCGGCCGACAATTACCGCCTCCCGGGGGCCGAACTTTTTGTTACGCTGGAACCCTGCGCAATGTGCGCCGGCGCCCTCGTCCTGGCGCGCGTGGCGCGCGTGGTCTTTTCGGCGCACGATCCCCGCTCGGGCGCCGCCGGCAGCATGTTCAACGTCCTGCACAACAAATCCCTCAATCACCGCTGCGAAGTGCAGTCCGGCCTCCTGGAAGAAGAGTCAGCCGAATTGCTGCGTACCTTCTTCCAGTCGCGCCGCTAACCCGGAACCGAGGGCGTCCCCTGGGCGAGGGCGTTCCGCCCTCAGTACTCACTTGGCTATCATTGACTTCCGATAGCCATCCCCATACACAGTGCTCCCCGAACCACCCCACACAGCGCTACGCAAGCCAGCGTCCGCCGGGCTGATTGTCTGCACCCTGCTCGCCGCGGCCTGCACGAACGACCCGTCGCCGCTGCCGCTGGTCGGCACGCTGGAGCGCGACCGGGTCGAACTGGTCACGGAGTTTCAGGAACCCATCGTGGAGATGAAAGTGGTGGAAGGCCAGCGCGTTGAGGTGGGTGATCTGCTGATGCGCCAGGACCGGGCGCGAGTGAAGCAGGACCTCAAGGCGGCAGAGGCAGCGGTCGCCAGGGTCCGGCAGCGTTTGGCTGAACTTATGCGTGGACCGCGTGAGGAGGCTATACGCGCTGCCCGGGCACGCTTTGACGGGGCCCGGGAGATCCTCCAGGTGAGCACCCGGGAGCATCTGCGTCTCAAGGACCTCGCCGAGCAGAACATTACAAGTCAGAACGATTTGGACCGGGCTCTGAGGTCCGTGGAAGTGGCACGGACCGATGTGGAGGCGCTGGGGGCGGTGCTGGAGGATCTGCTGGACGGGGCCACCGTGGAGGAACTGGGCCAGGCGGAAGCTGCAGTGGCGGAAGCCAATGCCAGGCTGGAAAGGTTGCGCATCAGCGCCGGCCGTCTTGAGATCCTGGCGCCCAGAAAAGGTGTTGTCGAGGCACTTCCGTATGAACTGGGGGAGCGGCCGCCTGCGGGCGCCACAGTCGCTGTGATACTGGCCGCCGATACCCTGCATGCGCGGGTCTATGTGCCCGAGCCGCTGCGCGCCCGGGTGCAAACGGGTTTGCCGGCGACGCTTAAGGTGGACGGCGTAACTGAGGAGGTCAGGGGCACAGTGTCGTTCGTTTCTTCGGATGCGGCGTTCACACCCTATTTTTCGCTTACCCAGCGGGACCGCGCACGTCTGGTCTATCTGGCCGAGGTGAAGGTCGAGGAACAAAAATACAGGGAGCTGCCCGCCGGTTTGCCGGTGGAGGTGGATTTTCCGTCACTCAATTGAATCGCTTAAGCGAGCTGCTTCCGTGAGCTGCATTTGAGTGAACCGCTTAAATGAACGGTAACGATTACGCTATTTCGTGCTGCGGCCTGACGCGGCGGTTCGGAGCGGTGACCGCCGTTGATGATCTGAACCTGGACGTGCCGCGTGGGCGCATCTTCGGTTTTCTCGGTCCCAACGGTTCCGGCAAGTCCACCACGATGCGGCTGTTGTGCGGATTGCTTGCGCCCTCCGCGGGCCACGCCACCGTACTCGGCTGCCGCGTGCCCGAGGAAGCCGAGAAGCTGCGCCTGCGGATGGGATACATGACCCAGAAGTTCTCGCTGTATCAGGACCTGACCGTGATTGAGAATCTGCGCTTCGTGGCGCGCGCATTCAGCCTTGGGCAACGGCGCATGAAGGAGCGTATCGCCGCCAACAGCGCGCTGTACCAACTGGAGAGCCTGCATTCCCGACTGGCGGGAACCCTGAGCGGTGGGCAGCGGCAGCGGCTGGGGCTCGCGGCCGTGACCCTGCACGAGCCTCAGTTGCTGCTGCTGGACGAGCCCACCAGCGCCGTCGATCCACAGAGCCGCCGCGACTTCTGGGATCGTCTTTTCGAGCTTGCTGAGCAGGGCGCCACGATACTGGTTTCCACGCACTTCATGGACGAGGCGGAACGCTGTCACCGGCTGACTTTTCTGGACCGTGGAGCTATGGTGCGCGAGGGCGCGCCACGCGATCTGATGAATCGACTGGAAGCGCTGACTGTGGAAATCGACACAGAGGCGCCGCGCCGGACCCGCGCGCTGCTGGACACCCAGGACTGGGTGCGCGCTGTAACCCAGCTCGGCAACCGGCTGCGGGTCATGCTGATGCCGGACATGGAGGAACCTGCCGAAAAGGTCCGGGAACTGCTGGGCGAAGCGGATCTGCAAGCCGTGGTGCGCAGAACACCGGCGACGCTCGAAGATGTATTTGTTGCTGCTACCGGATTCGGGGGCAGCCAGCGTGCCTGATCGTCCGGTGGCTCGGAACCCGACCGTTGTTGCGGGCGTCTGGCGGTCGCTGCGCCGAACCTCGGCCATTGTCACCAAGGAGATTCAGCAGCTTTTCCGCGAACGCATGACCCTGGGAATGATCCTGGGACTGCCGCTGCTTCAGATTGTCCTGTTCGGATACGCTATCAACATCGATGTGCGTCATGCGCCCTCGGGTTTGGTGGACCACGCAAATACCTCAATGTCGCGGCAACTGGCGAGCGCTCTGGAAGCCACCCAGGTGGTGGATTTCGTGCGCAGGTCCGGGAACGTGTCCGAACTGCTGGACGAGATGCGCAGCGGGGCCATTCGCACTGTCCTGTACATTCCTCCCGATTTCGAGCGCCGGCTTGGCGACGCCGGCCGGCCCGTGGCCCAGTTGATGGTGGACGCCAGTGACCCGTCCCGGATCACTGCCACCGAACGAATCGCGCAGTACCTGCCTTCGGTTCGGGGAGAGGCCGGTCAGTTCCAGATGACGCTTGCAATTCGCAACTACTACAACCCGGAGCGGCGTTCGTCCGTTCAGATTGTCCCGGCCCTGGTGGGCGTGATCCTCAACTTCACAATGATCGTGTTCACCTCGGTGGCGGTGGTGCGCGAACGCGAACGCGGCAACCTGGAGTTCCTGATTACCACGCCGGTGCGCAACCACGAACTGATGCTCGGCAAGATCGCGCCCTACATCCTGATCGGGCTGGCCCAGGTCACCATCGTGTATTTTGCCGGGAGCTGGCTGTTCCGCGTGCCTACGGCGGGATCGCTTCTGGATCTGTACCTGGCCAGCCTGGTGTTCGTGGCCGCCACGCTCGGGATCGGCCTTTCCATCTCCACGTTCGCCCGCACCCAGTTCCAGGCGATCCAGGGCGCGATCATGTTCATGCTGCCCATGCTGCTTTTATCCGGCTTCATGTTTCCCTTCGAGGGCATGCCGAAGGTCGTGCAGTGGATTGCGTACCTGTTCCCCCTTACCCACTTTGTGGAGGTGGCCCGCGGAATCATTCTCCGTGGCGCAACCCTGGGCGACATGGCGTTTCGCATGTACGCCATCTCGGGCCTTTTCCTTGTGGCGATGCTCGTCCCGGTGCTCCGCTTCAGCAAACGCCTGGATTAGCTTTGCAGCAAGAGATCAGGGCAAATCGGCCCTGATCCGGAACATATAATCCTCCCCCGGAGGGATGCCGGAGAGGCCTAACGGCGCTGATTCGAAATCAGATGGGGGCGATCCGCCCCACGTGGGTTCGAATCCCACTCCCTCCGCCATTTGGAGTATGTTTTCTGTCGAGTGATTGCGGAATTCAAATTTGGCTTCCAACTCGGGTTGCAGCTCTGGCAGCCAGAAATCATAGTGATGCAGTAAGTACCAAAATACCGCATCCATCCGGCCACCGGCGAAACCGAACTGCCGGCCGCCGCCTGAGTCCGTCCTTCACGCCAACGCACCCGAGGATACGGCGCCGGGCCTGACGCGGGGACGCCTACATCGACCAACCCCGGCGCGCCAGCGTGAAAACCGGATCAGCACACCGGAGAGCACAACACCTCCGAGGCTCCACCGTGCCTTCCTGACAAGTCTTTTACACAGCAAATATTCCCTCTTTTCAATCTCGTATGGAGCGCGTACAACAACAGGCGGGTCGCCCTCCGTCCCCTGCGCCCTGAGTTATGGGCTATAGAATTAAGTTCTATCGCCCATCTCTGGGCATTAAGTAAAAGCAGAACCATGATGAAGCAGTGGAATTGGCAACATCCCGATTGGCCGCGTTTCACCTGGGCAGCGCGGACACTGGACAGTGCAGCCCAACAGTTTGCTGATGGATTCAATGATCAGAACATTGTCTTGCGACGTGCTGGAGAGGAAGCAATGGACGGTCTGCGGATCGAATGGCTGACCAATGAATCCATCAAGACTTCAGCCATTGAGGGTGAAATTCTGGATCGCGATTCCATTCAGGCTTCGCTGCTTCGGCGCTTTGGTTTGCGTCCCAGCGCCCGCCGTCATGGGGCTGCGGAAGAAGGTATTGCGGAAATGATGGTTTCGCTGTACCGCGATTTTGCACATCCATTGGATCACGAAACCTTGTGCAAATGGCACATCATGTTGATGAGTGCAAACCCCTATATCGAAACCATCGGCGGCTACCGCCGGCATAAAGATCCGATGCAGGTGGTGTCGGGGCCATATGGACGCGAAACGATCCATTTCGAAGCGCCGCCTGCGGCCCGGGTTCACCCCGAAATGGATCGGTTCATCGACTGGTTTAACCGCAAAACGGAAATCGCCGACTCCACGGCGGCTTTGGAGGCGGCTGCTGTTGCACATTTGTATTTCGAGTGCATCCATCCGTTTGAGGATGGCAACGGGCGAATCGGCCGCGCGCTTGCCGAGAAAGCTCTGGCCCGCATGCTCGGACGGCCGACACTGTTGCCATTATCAGCGGAAATCTCCCGGCAGAAGAAAGGCTATTACGCCGCCCTGAATCAAGCAAACCGGTCTTTGGATATAACTGAATGGCTGGGTTGGTTCACCCAAACCGCCCTACAAGCGCAGGCCTATGGAAAACAAAGCCTCATCTGTGTCCTCGCGCAGGCTCGCGTTTTTGATGCATTTCAAGCCCGGTTAAACCCCCGTCAAGAAAAAGTTCTAATGCGCCTGTTTGAGGCCGAACCGGAAGGATTTGAGGGAGGAATGAGCTCACAGAAATATCAGGCGATCACCGGCGCATCCGAATCAAGCGCTACGCGCGATTTGGCCGCGCTCGTAGGTTGGGGCGTTCTGTACAAGACCGGGGAGCGGCGGTATACACGTTATAGCCTTGTTTTGCCTGACCTGGAAAGTCTCTTGGACAGCCTGAATGCACCGACACCACCTGTAACGGTGTCCAGCGACGTTGTCAACCAGGGTATTTAAGCCAGGGTATTTAAGCCAACTCAAGCGCAAGGGTGTGACACTACATTCATATCGCAAAACCGTTACGGCCTCTGGGCGCAAAAAAGTCTAACCTAGACAGCCGGGGGCTGTAGCCTTCCGCCGGCCGATGAACGATGCGCGCGGATGTTTCAAGTGCGAGTGTCATGCTTCGCTCGTCTCCAAATTGAGGGTTTCGGGTAGGGATTCGGTCACGGCGACGGCCCAGAATGCGGGCAGGGACTCAGGCGCGTATCGGGCCGCGTCTTCCGTCGTTCCGCACCCCGCGCCGGCAATTATTTCCGGCCGGGTCTGAACACCGTCGCGACGATGCCCTTGAGCTGGTTGCAGCGGTCCAGCCAGGCTCGGACATGGGGAAATGGATCGTAGTCGATCGCCTGTCCGTGCCGGCCGAGCAGATAGGGGGAGATGGCGAAATCGACGAGTGACAGGTCGCCGAGGACGAATTCCCGCCCTTCCAGCTGTCCGTTCAGGACGCCGATATTGAGTTCGATGTCCTTCTCGGCAGTCTTGCTCTTGGCGCGCTTGGCGATGACCGTATTGATCAGGTGGAATGCCTGCCAATAGAGCCAGCGGTCACAATCCGCACGGCCCTGAGGGTCGGTGGGCAACATGCCGGTTTCCGGGTGCAGCGTTGCCAGATAGCACAGAATCGCATTCGATTCCCACAGGCAGAAATCGCCGTCAACCAGAAGCGGCGCCTTGCCCATCGGGTTCATGCGCCGATACGCCTCCGTCCTGTTTTCCTGTTCGCGGAACCCCATCGAATGGATTTCCACAGGCAGATCGAAGTGCTTGATGAACGCCTCGACCTTGCGGTTGTTGGGCGTCGGCGAGAACGAATGGAGTTTCATGGCGGGCATTGTATAGAATTGCGTGTAAGTGTCCGTCCGGCCTGTTGAGCAACCTGGTGGTTCTGCACCTCTTCGGCAGTCAGCGGCACTGAGAAGGAGAGACTGATGTTGCGACCTCGACCGATCATGTTGGCCATGCTGGTGGCTATTGCAGTGGGATTCCGGCTGATGCCGTATCTGCTGCATACGCTTGGTGTTCCGATTGACCCGGAAAACACCGTTTACCCTTGGAATTTTTCGCCCATACTTCCGCTGTGCATTTTCGGCGCTGCCTGCTTTGCGAAACGATCCATTGCATACCTGGCGCCGATGGCGATCTACCTGGCCGGCGATCTCGGCATCTGGGCGATTACCGGACGGCCCGACTGGGCCTTTTACGCCGATCAGCCGGTGACCTATCTTTCCGTGGCCCTGGTCGTCAGTTGCGGATTCATCGCCCGCTCGCAGCGCTCCTGGGGGAGGATCGCAGTCGCTGGACTGGGTTCGGCAGTCCTTTTCTTCGTGGTTTCGAATTTCGGCGCCTGGGCGCTCGGCGCTACTTACGCAAAAACCTGGGCCGGGCTGGTCGAGTGTTACGTGATGGCGATTCCGTTCTTCCGCAACACGCTGATCAGCATGGGAGTTTTCCTGCCGCTGCTGTTCAGCAGGCTGGCTCTGCGTAGTCCCGTGCCGGCAGCGGCTGTCCGCACCGCATAAGCACAAAACACCCGATGGGCGAGCAACGGATCGTTTCGCTTATCGCCAGCGCCACGGAGATCGTCTCCGCGCTTGGTTTCGAGAAGCAACTGGTCGGCCGCTCTCACGAGTGCGATTTTCCGCCGGCCATCGCGGACATTCCGGTCTGCTCAGCGTCGAAGATAGACGCCCGGGCGTCCAGCCGGCGTATCGACGCCCAGGTCCGGGCGCTGGTTGACCAGGCGCTGTCCGTCTACCGGGTGGACGCGGAGTTTCTGGATGGCCTTGCGCCCGACCTGATCATCACGCAGTCGCAGTGCGAAGTGTGCGCCGTCAGCCTCGCCGACGTGCAGCAGGCGGTGGGCAAACTGGTGTCGTCGAAGCCGGCGGTCGTGTCGCTGGAGCCGATGGATCTTGACGACGTCTGGAGTGATATCCGCCGCGTAGCCGAGGCGCTTGAGGACGCCGGCGGCGGCGAGGAGCTGGTGGGAAGCCTGACCGCAAGGCTGAGCGACCTTGGCAGGCGGACCAGGCAGCAGCAGGCGCAGCCGAGTATTGCCTGTATCGAGTGGATAGACCCGCTCATGTTTGCAGCGAACTGGGTGCCCTCGCTGGTGGAGATTGCCGGCGGCCGGATCATGATGGGGAAGGCCGGCCGGCACTCCGGCTACTTCGATTTCGGCGAGCTGGCGGCCCGCGACCCCGATGTCGTGGCCATCATGCCCTGCGGTTTCGACATCGCGCAGTCGATGAAGGAGATGCCGACGCTCGCCGGACATCCGGAATGGGCGCAACTCTCAGCGGTGCGTAATGATCGGGTGTTCGTGACCGACGGGAACCAGTATTTCAATCGTCCCGGCCCCCGGCTGGTTGAATCGACCGAGATCCTGGCGGAGCTGCTCCATCCGGGCGCCTTCGATTTTGGTCACGAGGGAACCGGCTGGGTACGCTGGCCGGGCTCCGGCGCCTGAAGCAAGCGCTGTTGCCCCGGCAGCCAGTGTCGTGACAGGAATCTAGTTCGGGGAGCGAACGTTCAGGAGCTCGATCTCGAAGACCAGTGTCGCGCCGGGTCCGATGACCCCGCCGGCTCCGCGATCTCCGTAAGCCAGCTCCGACGGGATGTAGAGCATCCACTTGTCGCCGACCTGCATGAGCTGCAGGGCTTCCACCCAGCCCGCGATCAAACGGTTCGCCGGGAATTCCGCCGGCTGCCCGCGCTGCACGGAACTGTCGAAGACGGTCCCGTCAGTCAGCGTGCCGGTGTAATGCACCGTTACCAGGTCGGTCGGGTCCGGGCTCGCGCCGTCGCCGGATACGAGCACTTCGTATTGCAGCCCTGAATTGGTGGTGATTACTTCTTCACGCGCACCGTTGCGGTCCAGAAAGGCCTGTCCTTGTTCGGTCATTGCAGCTTTTTCCTCGCTTTGCGGCGTAGTTTCGGGCGCCTGCGCCCCGGGAGGCGTCTCCCGCGGCGCCTCGCAGCCGCAGCACAGGAGGACCCCGGACAGGCACAAGACTTGCGCCAGAGGCGCGGGCATTTTACTCATTCGGAGTCTTCAGGTATTGACTTGCGAGAACAGGTAGAGCATTTCCCGGCTGATTTGCCGGCAGCGCTCATCATACCTGGCGGCTTCCAGGTCGGTGCCGTCAAAAACCTTGGGATCGTCGTAGGGTATCGCCACGCGATACGCGGCTCCGCGCACGATCGGACAACTCTCGTCGGCCTGCGAGCAGGTCATGACCGCGCAGAAATCCTCCTGCGGGTTGGATTCATGGAAATAGACCTTTGAGAAAGCCGTCATGGGCGCCTGCGACGGGCCGTTCCTGACCTGGTACAGGGGATTTTCGCCCTCGCCGGATTTCTCCACGGTGAAGCCGGCCCGTTGCATGGCTGCAACCGCCCGGGGATTGAAGGCGGTGGCCTCCGTTCCACCGGAATAGGTGTTCACGCCGGGGATTCCGAAATGTTCGGCCGCCGTCTGGGCCCACAGTTGCGACATGTGGCTGCGGCGCGAGTTGTGCGTGCAGATGAAGTTGAGCTGCGCATCCCGCCCGGACTCCACCTGTTCGCGCACGTATCCGGCCACTTTCCGCAGCGCTTTCCTTCGATCTTCGGAAATCCGGCCGAATTCCGCAAGGGACGCCTCGATGTAACGATTCACTTGAGGATAAAAGTCCGCCGCCAACGCGGAGGAACTTACCATTGCACAAGCAACGAGAAGAGCAATACGAGCCATACTGAAGGCCTACTTGGTTGTCCGGCGGCGCATACCTGAGTTGTCAGGCAACCACCGAAGCGGAAGGCTAGCACACCGGCATGACGGCTTCGTGAATGGGCGAACCGGCGATGCGCTAGACTTTTCCGCGGAACGGGAGATCGTTCGCAAACGCCGGGGGAACATGAACAACCTGAAACGAAGTGCGGGCGTTGCAGCGCTCGGTTTCCTGCAATCCCTGGCCGTGCAGTTGGCGGCCATCGCCCAGGATGTAGAGGAAACGTCCGGGGCCATCGAAGAAATCGTGGTGGTGGGCACTGCAATCCGCGGCACGCCTATCGACGCGCCGCATGCGGTGAGCGTGGTCGACCGCGAGGCGCTGGAGCAGCAGGGCGCTCCGCTGATCGTGGACCTGTTCAAGCACCTGGGCGCGAGCAATGGCGTTGTCGGGGAACGTTCGGGCTGGTACAACAGCAGCCTGCCGGCGGCGATCCTGGAGAGCGTCTCCAACGTCAACCTGCGGGGGTTGGGCGCATCGCGTTCCCTGGTGCTTTTCAATGGGAGCCGCCAGACCTACTTGCCCGCGCGGCTGATCGGCGGCCGTTTCGTGGACCTGGGCGTTCTTCCGGCCATCGCCATCTCACGTATCGAGGTGCTGAAAGAGGGCGCCAGCGCAATCTACGGTTCGGACGCGGTGGGCGGCATCGCCAACTTCGTGACGCGCGGCGACTTCGAGGGACTGGAGGTCATCGCATCCTACGACAGCTTCGAAAGCGCGAATGATCAGATGGCCGGCGTAATCTGGGGCGGCAAGATTGGCGCGTCCAACCTGGTCGTTTCCGTTGAGCATGAGCGCCGGGGCGAACTGGAGGCCGAAGACCGCGACTGGGTGCTTGGCCCCCTTTTGGACCCGTGGCGGGCAGGCTGGTCCAGCGTCGGCAATCCCGGTTATTTCTGGTTCCCCGAAGGGATCGACACCGCTACCACACCCAGAGAACAGGTCATCGACACGCTCAAGGAGGTCCAATGGAGCGGCAAGACCGATCCGATGTGCAACGGGTTGAACGGCCATTCGGAGCACCCTGCGGTCGATCCGTACTACTGCATTTTCAATTACCAGCCGTTCGATAACCTGATAGAAGAGCTGAGGTTCACACGGGTATTTGCGGAGTTGAACGGACCCCTGGGAAATAAGGCCGACTACCACCTTGAAGCGCTGTGGTCGGACGCGGTCATGCCGAAATGGCAGACCCAGCCTTCGCATCCTCCGTTCCCCCTGCTGCATCGCGGCGTAATGGAAATCGCTCCGGACCATCCCAATCGGGTCGCCTTCTGCGCCAACGATGAATTCAGCCGCGACTTCCGCGCCGAGTGCATGGGCAAGGAGAACTGGTACTGGCGGGGCCGGCCTTTCGGCAACGGTGATCCGGCGCGGACGGACCGGCGCGATACCAGCACCTGGCGCGTGGCCGGAAGCATAGAGGGATCGTTCGACGGCCCTGGCGGCCGCGAGACCTTCTATGACCTGGGTCTTTCCTATTCCGGCAGCACGGGAAATGTCTCGATACCCGCCATTCTCACCGAGCGCCTGTTCCTCGCGTTTCGCGGCTACGGCGGCCCGGACTGCGGCGTCGGTGTCGTGCCTGACACCGCCCTGGGACCCGGAATGCGGGTGGGAGACACCGGGAAGGCGCCCGGCGCCGGCGGTTGCCAGTACTACAACCCGTTCAGCAGCGCGAGCCAGTTTTCCTCCTTCCCCGGCGCGCCGTACTACGGTACGCCCAATCCGCACTACGATCCCGCCCAGGCCAATTCTCCGGAGCTTTTCGAGTGGTTGAACAGCGTGTCCGATCTGCAGAGTGAGGCCACGATGCTGGTTGCCGACGCAACCGTCAGCGGGAACTGGCTGAGCGATGTGCTGGGTTACGCTGCTGGCTACCAGTTCCGGCGCTTCAACGCGCAGGGCGATCCCAACCCGCACGGCGATCTGAGCATCAATCCCTGCGCGGCGCTGGGCGACAGGAGCTGCCTGACCAGCAATTTCGGGCCGTTCACGTCCATCAATGCCTACAACCCGTACGATGAAGATCAGGCAGTGCATCGTGTGTTCGCCGAGTTCGCGATCAACGTCAGCGACCGCTTCGACGTCCAGGCCGCCGCGAATTACGAGAAATACGACGAGGCCAGCAGCGTCGATCCGAAGCTTGGGTTGCGCTGGAAGCTGAACGATGCCGTGACCCTGCGCGGATCGGTGCAGACCACTTTCCGGACGCCGTCGGTGGACGACCTTCTTCAGGAAGTGCCCCTTACCGTCACGAATCTCATCAGCCAGGTCGGCGCCTGGCTCCCGGTGGACATCTATGGCGATCCATCGCTGGAGCCGGAGAGTGCGTTTACCTACAACCTGGGCCTCATTTTCTTCCTTGACTCCGGAATTGAAATGACCCTCGATTATTGGCATTACGATTTGAAGGACGTCATCGGCAGCCTGCCGCATGACACGGTCGATGAGCTTTATGCGGACCCGGCGACGGCCGGACAAGTCCTGCAATACATTTACTGCGCCGACGGCCGGGCGGATACCCTGTCGCGCCTCTGCGGCCCCCGATCAATCACCCGCGTGGAGGTGCCTCTGGTCAACTGGCCCGGCATCGAGACCTCGGGTATCGACTGGGAGGCGCGCGGCTCCTTCGACCTCGGTCCCGGATTGCTGGATGCCGGCGTCAACGGAACGTATACGCTGAATTACGACATTCGCGCCTTGTATCTGGACGATTTCCTGGTCCAGGACTTCGTCGCGGCGGCCGGAAGGCTGAACTTCGGAAATCCGTTGGCGGTTCCCATACCGGACTGGAAGGGCCAGGCGCACCTCGCGTATCACTGGAACGACTACAGTCTTTCCGCCTACGTGAATCACGTGTCTTCATACAGGGACGACGGCTCGCATGACGGCTTCGGCGGCGTGCCGGTGGACAGTTTCACGGTGGACAGCTTCGCCACGCTGGACCTGAGCTTTCAGTGGCGCCTGCCGCGGCATGGGTTGATCCTGACGCTCTCGGCCCTGAATCTCGCTGACGAAGCCCCGCCTTTTGCCAACGTGGAGCACGCCTACGACGGCATGACGCATAACCCCAAGGGCCGGCGCGTCAAGCTGATCCTGCGCTACAGTCCGGGCGGCTGAGGTTTTCGGGAGTGGGGGCATGCCCCCACAGCGTCCCCGCCCTCAGGGAAGGAGAGACGCCTTCTCTCCCGGGCTAACGCCTCCGGCTGATCTCGTCCACCTTGACGCTGGCTTCGCCGGTCCGGTTGTTGCGCCGGCGGGCGCGAAGCCGCCGGAACACGACGGCGCCGACGATCACCACCACAATCGCCAGCGCGACAACTTCCTGGAACCCTATAGTCATGCCGCCAACTGGTAGGTGAGCATGCCGGCCAGCCAGGCAAAGCCGGACATGTAGACCCAGGCCCCCGCGGCCCATCGCCAGCTGTTGGTTTCCCTGGCGATCACGGCAACGGTGGAAACGCACTGCAGTGCAAACGCATAGAAGACCAACAGGCCCAGGGCCATGGCAAGGGTAAACACGGGACGTCCGTCCGGCCAGCGGGAAGCTTGCAGCCGTTCCCTCAGACCCGCGTTGTTTTCGGCCTCGGAGCCGAGCGCATAGACGGTTCCCATCACGCCGATTACGACTTCGCGCGCGGGAAATCCCGCTACCACGGAAGCGGATACCCGCCAATCCCACCCGAGCGGCCTGAAGACGGGTTCGATGGCCTTGCCGACGCGGCCAAGGAGACTGAATTCCAGTTGCGCGGCCCGTTCTTCGGCATTGAGCCGGCGCAGCCGGTAATCCGATCCGTCCGGGCCCTCGGCCGCCAGTTCCACGGTTGCGCGGCGTTCGGCGAAATCGGCCGCGATGACGTCCGAGCGCGGGAAATAACCCAGCGCCCAGATCACAACGCAGGCAGCGGCGATGACGGTTCCGGCCCGGGTGAGAAACACCCGTACCTTCGCCGTCAACTTGAGGCTCAGAACCCGAGGATTCGGCCACCTGAACGGCGGCATTTCCATGAAGAACGAAGCGCCCGCGCCGCGCAAGGCAATGCGCCGGGTCAGGAACGCGCTCACGGCGCCGCCCGCTATTCCAAGCACGTACAAGCCAAGCAGGATCAGGCCGTGGAGATTGATCCATCCATTCAGGTAATAGGCGGGAGGCACGAAACCGGATATGAGCAGCGCGTATACGGGCAGGCGCGCGGAACAGGTCATCAGGGGAATCGCCACGATGGTGGCCAGCCGTTGGCGGCGGTCTCCGACCACCCGGGTGGCCATGATGGCCGGAACCGCACAGGCGAAGCCGGAAAGCAGCGGAATGAAGGACTGTCCCGACAGCCCGCAGATTCTCAGCAGCCGGTCCATCAGGAACGATGCGCGAGCCATGTAGCCGCAGTCCTCCAGAAACAGCACCAGGGCAAACAGGAATATGATCTGCGGGACGAAAACCACGACTGCGCCCACGCCGGACCACAACCCATCGATCAGAAGGCTGGACAGGGCGCCGTCGGGAAGCCTGACGAGGGCCCAGGCGCCGACCTCTTCGAAGAAGGCGCCGATGGCGTCCATCAGTGGCGCGGCCCAGGCGAAGACTGCCTGAAACACCGCGCTCATCACGACAAGAAACACGACAGGACCGGAAACGGGATGGCTGACCAGCCGTTCCAGCCAATTGGTCCGGGCCGCAAACGTCTGCGGGCCGGCCGCTCCGGATTGCGCCAGCCATTGATCTACCTGGCGGTATCGGCGCCGAGCTTCGCGGCTTTGAAGGCTTTCATCACCCATTTGCCGCCGCAAGCGGCGACGAATGTTCTCAAGCGTGCCCTGGGCGTTCTGGCCGCCCGCTCCGACCAGGCGCCGCTCAAACTCACCTCCGGTATCGATGATTGCACGCTCCACGCAGGCAAGCTCGGGCGCCGGGGCCACCAGATCGGCCTGCAAGTCCACCGCCGCCTCGCGCACCTCGGGCATGACTGGTTCCGCGGAAACCTCCTCCCCGGCAAGCAGCCGCTCAAGAATCGAACGAAGGCCCTGAACTCCCTTTCCGCGGTTCGCCGTCATCGGCGCGACGGGGGCGGAAACCTGTTGCGCAAGTACCCTGACATCCAGTCTTTCTCCCTGGCGCTCGGCGACGTCCTGCATGTTCAGTGCAAGCGCTACCGGCAATCCGAGTTCCCGCGTCTGGGAAAAGAGATAAAGGCTTCGCCGCAGATTGGTGGCGTCGGCCACGAGCAGCACTACATCCGGCCGCGGCAGTCCCTCGGCCATTCCGAGGACGACATCCAGGGTGATTCCGGATTCCGGCCCGTCCGCGGCCAGGGAATAGGTTCCGGGAAGATCCACCAGGTCCACCTCGCGGTTTCCGAGGCGCGCGACACCCGTGATCTTCTCGACGGTTACGCCGGGATAATTTCCGGTCCGTTGCCTGAGACCGGTGAGCCGGTTGAAGACAGTACTCTTGCCTGTGTTGGGGCAACCCAGTACCGCGATCAGCGGGCGGCGGGGCATGGCGGGGCTCTAGGGCCTGTTAACGCTATGCGATGCCGCTCTGCCGGGCCTGTTTTCCTGACTGGCAAGGCGCCGCGAGCGCCGTGTGGCCAGCCCACTCAAGCGAGCGGCAACGCCGCCGGGCGGGAAAACAGGCCCGGCCCGGCGGGTTGAGTCTGTCCCGTCGCCACTCGGCGTTGCTCGTCGCTCATTTGGAATGACCAAACTACGCTCCTCGCGCCTTGATTGGCAACGGGACAGACTCAACAGAGCGGCATCGCATAGCGTTAACAGGCCCTGGTCTCTTCGGTGGGCGCCAGAACGCGAATCATGCGCGTTTGATCCCGCCGCAGGCACAGGGGATGGCCTCCGGCGGCAATTTCAAGGGGGTCGCCACCTATACCGCGGCGCAATACCTGGACGTGAACTCCCGGAACCAGTCCCAGGGTCAGGAGTTCGCGCGAGACCCGGCCATCGCCCGTTACGGCGCGAATTTCGCTGCCGCGGCCGGTGGGCAGTTCGTCGAGACCGATTTCTCTTGTCAAGGTGAGGCTTACGCTGGTGGGAGCGGATTGCGAGTCTAACATAAATGAGAATCATTGTTATTCGTCTTGTATTGCCATCTTCAATCTCCGCGGCGTGAGCCGCTATAATTCGCTCCCAATCATGGCGGCCAAGCCCCTCTATCGAATCAGCTTCCTGAACCAGGGAAAGGTCTACGAGATGTACGCGCGTGGCGTGTCCCAGGGCGGCATGTTCGGGTTCGTCGAAGTGGATGGAATGGAGTTCGGGAAACGGACATCGCTGGTGGTGGACCCGGGCGAGGAAAGGATCAAATCCGAGTTTTCCGGTGTGCGACGCACGTACATTCCCCTGCATTGCGTTTTGCGCATCGACGAAGTGGAGAAGCGCGGGGTGAGCAAGATTTCGACGGCCGAGGAAGGAAACGTGACCCAGTTTCCGGCGCCTGTGTATGCTCCTGGCGGGGCCAGCTCCGATTAGGCCATAAGGGATGCTGGCGCTTCCAGGTTCCGGCGCACTATCCCCGTTCCGACGCAAGCAACTCCTGAGCCGTTTGCAGGCCCGGGATTCCGGCGTCCGCGACGTAGGCGTGAGGTTCCTGCACCTTGTCAGCATCAATCCGCAGCCGGAGGGCAATGAACTCGACCGTTTGCGCGAACTGCTGAACTATGGGCCCGACTGGCCGCAGCCGGAGTTCGACGGCAGCGAGGAAGTGCTTCTGGCGCTGCCCCGCCGAGGCAGCATCTCGCCATGGTCCACCAAGGCCAGCGAGATCGCGCGCCTTTGCGGTTTTCCCAATACGCACCGAATCGAACGCGGCCTGCGCTATCAGATCGCGGGTTCGGGTCCCCTTGCCCCGGAATCGCGTGCCGAACTGTTCGACCGCATGACGCAGGACCTGTTGCCCGAGGACGTCCCGCTGGAAGAGATCTTTGCCCCGGAGAGCCCCCGGCCGGCGGAAGCCGTGCCCTTGCTGTCGGAGGGCTGCAAGGCCCTGGAACGGGCCAATCGGGAAATGGCGCTGGCCTTGTCGCCGGAGGAAATTGCTTACCTGGAAGCGGGTTTCAGGAAGCTGGGACGGGACCCCACCGACACCGAACTCATGATGTTCGCGCAGGTCAACTCGGAGCATTGTCGACACAAGATCTTCAACGCCCGATGGTGGAATGGAGAAGATCAGCTTCAACACTCGCTCTTTGACCTGATCCGCAAGACCTCGGCAAGCAGCCCCGAGGGACTGCTGTCGGCTTACGTCGACAATGCCGCGGTCATTTCGGGCGGGCCGGCCAGGCGGCTTTACCTGACCGGAAACGAGCACGAATACACCGTCGTGGAGGAGCCTGCGCATACCTGTATCAAGGTCGAGACTCACAACCACCCGACCGCGATTTCGCCCTTTCCCGGCGCCGCGACGGGATCCGGCGGTGAAATCCGTGACGGCGCCGCCACCGGGCGCGGCGCCCGCCCCAAGGCCGGCCTGACCGGGTTTACGGTTTCTGATCTCAGGGTCCCCGGCGCCCCCCGCCCCTGGGAGAATGAACGCCCAAGGCCGGGCCGGCTTGCTTCTCCGCTGCAGATCATGCTCGAGGCGCCGATCGGGGCGGCGTCCTTCAACAACGAGTTCGGCCGACCGGCGGTGGCGGGATATTTCCGTTGCTTCGAACAGGAAGGAACGGACCACTGGGGTTACCACAAGCCGATCATGGTCGCCGGCGGCGTCAGCGCAGTACGCGATCCCGATGTGCACAAGCTCAAGGCGCCTCCGGGCGCGCTGGTGGTGGTTCTGGGCGGACCCGCCATGCGGATCGGCGTCGGCGGCGGGTCCGCATCCTCAAGAGGCAGCGGCGCGGACCACGAGGAACTCGACTACGCATCGGTGCAACGCGGCAACGCCGAGATGCAAAGGCGCGCGCAGGAGGTCATTGACCGCTGCTGCGAGCTGGGCCTGTCCAACGGCGGCGGTAACCCGATCCTCGCCATCCATGACGTCGGCGCCGGCGGCCTTTCGAACGCGATCCCGGAATTGCTGCACGACAGCCGGCGAGGCGCGGATCTTGCCTATGACGCCATTCCGAGCGCGGATCCGGGAATGTCGCCGCTGGAAACCTGGTGCAACGAGGCGCAGGAGCGCTACATGCTGGCGGTGGATGGGGCGCGGCTGGAGGAATTCGAGGCCCTGTGCCGGCGCGAGCGCTGTCCGTGGTCGCTGCTCGGCCGGATGGACGACACTGGCCGGATCAGGCTGCTGCGGGAGTCGGCGCCGCCACCCGTGGACATGCCGCTTGATTTGCTGTTCGGAGGCGCTTCCGGCGTGAACATGCACTTCTCGGAACGTGGACCGAAGGCGCACGCGCTGGATCTGCACGGCATCGATGTTCGGGAAGCTGCGAGGCGCGTCCTTGCCGTGCCCGCGGTGGCCGACAAGTCCTTCCTGATCCACATCGGCGACCGGACCGTGGGCGGACTGGTCGCACGCGATCAATTGATCGGTCCCTGGCAGGTTCCGGTGAGCGATGTGGCCGTCACGGCACGGGACTTCTTCGGTCATGCAGGGGAAGCTATGGCAATGGGCGAGCGCACGCCGGTTGCTGTCATCGATCCCGCCGCCGCCAGCCGCCTCGCGCTGGCTGAGGCATTGACGAATATCGCGGCCGCCGACATCGAACGGGCATCCCGCGTTCGGATATCGGCCAACTGGATGGCGGCGCCGGCCGAACCGGGTCAGGCGGAGGCCCTGCGCACGGCTGTAGAGGCCCTGTCGGCCTGTTGCCGGGAGTTGCTGGTTGCGGCCCCGGTGGGCAAGGATTCGCTTTCGATGCGGACCTCCTGGAACGACGAGGGCGGCCGTGCGCACAGGGTTACGGCGCCGGTTTCGCTGGTGGTGACGGCGTTCTCGCCGGTGGCGGACCTGCGGCGCACGCTCACGCCTGAATTGGCGGACCGTCCCGGGACCCGCCTCCTGCTTTTCGACCTGTCGCTCGGCCGAAACCGGCTGGGAGGGAGTTGCCTGACCCAGGCCTTCGGCCGTCCCGGGGGCGAACCTGCCGATCTGGACGAGCCGCGCCTGCTGGGCGCGCTGGTCGAAACCCTGCGCAAGCTGGCCGAAGAAGACATTGCCCTGGCATGGCACGACCGGTCAGACGGAGGTCTATTCGTGACGCTCTGCGAAATGGCCTTTGCCGCGCGACTGGGCATTCGGCTGAGGCTGCGGGGCGCCGGGGGCGAGGCGCTCCTGGGACGCCTGTTTGCGGAGGAGCCGGGCGGCGTGCTGCAGGTGCAAGGGGACCACGTGGAGAGAGTCAGGTCCCTGTGCCGTGAGAGCGGACTGGATGAATGCCTGCAGGACCTGGGCGAAGTCACGGCCTCGCAGGAAGGATTGCCCCGTCCCCGCGAAATCAGGATCCGACACCGGGGCGGCAGCTTGAAATTCGACCGCGGGGAATTGCACCGGCGCTGGTCGGAGTTGAGTTTCCGCATGCAGTCGCTGCGGGACAATCCCGAGACGGCCCGGGAGCAATACCAAAACGTGCTTGACGAGAACGATCCCGGGTTGACGGCTGTCGCCGGCCACCCTCCGCGTCTATCCGGCGAGGCCCCCGGAGGCGGCGCCAGCCCCCGGGTGGCAATACTGCGCGAGCAGGGCGTAAACGGGCAGGCGGAAATGGCCGCGGCCTTCACGCAAGCCGGCTTTCAGGCCGTGGACGTGCATATGTCGGACATTCTCGATGGCGCAGAGGACCTGAGCGGGTTCCAGGGTCTGGCGGCCTGCGGCGGATTCTCGTACGGCGACGTGCTCGGTGCGGGCGGCGGCTGGGCGCGTTCCATCCTGATGAACGGGCGGGCGCGCGAGGTCTTTGCGCGGTATTTCGAAATGCCGGACCGGTTCACGCTGGGCGTATGCAATGGCTGCCAGATGCTGAGCCTGGTTTCGGAGTTGATTCCGGGATGCGAGCATTGGCCGCGCTTTACGCGCAACCGCTCGGAGCAATTCGAGGCGCGGCTCAGCCTCGTCCGGGTCGAGCCCAGTCCTTCCGTGCTGCTCGCCGGCATGGAGCGCTCACTATTGATGGTCGCAACCTCGCACGGCGAAGGGCGGGCCGAATTCGCCACGCGCGCACAGCGCAGGCAGTGTGAGGAGGATCAACTGGCCGCTTGCCGGTTCGTGGATGGGCAAGGGGAAGCCACGGAAGCGTACCCGGCCAATCCAAACGGCTCGCCCGGGGGACTCGCCGGGCTGACGTCTAGGGACGGGCGGGTAACCGCCCTGATGCCGCATCCGGAACGGCTGTTCAGGACCGTGCAGCATTCCTGGCGCCCCGCGGGCTGGGGCGAGCACGGGCCGTGGATGCAGATGTTCGTCAACGCCCGTTCCGCCGTCGACTGATCCGGATTGCATGCTTCCGACGCTGGTCATGGGCGGCAGCCAATTGTCCGGCTACGGATGGCCCGGCGGCCATCCCTTCGGGCTGGACCGGCACGGAGCATTCGAGCAGGCGATGTCGAGGCTGGATTTCGGTGACGCCGTGCAATGCGAGTCGGCGCCGCCGGCGGATCTGGAGGAATTGGCGCGGTTTCACAGCCGGGAGTACCTCGAGTTCGCCGAGCGACGCTGCGAGGAGGACCGGGGTTTCCTCGACGGCGGCGACACGCCGGCCCGAAAGGGCTTGTTTGAGGCCGCCCGGAATGTCGTCGGCGCCGCGCTCCACGCCACCGAAGCAATCATGCAGGAAAGGGTCGGCAATGCCTTCCTGCCGATAGGCGGGTTGCATCACGCCGGCCGGGGGCATGCCGCGGGCTTCTGCGTGCTCAACGACATCGGCGTCGTGATTGAAACCCTGCGTTCCGTTCACGCGGTGCAACGCATCGCGTACGTGGATATCGACGTGCATCACGGCGACGGCGTCTACTATGCCTACGAAGAGGACCCGCAGTTGTTCTTCGCGGACATTCACGAGGATGGACGCTGGCAGTACCCGGGAACAGGCGGGGAGAACGAACGGGGGAGGGGGCCGGGACGGGGCAGCAAGATCAATCTTTGCCTTCAACCGGGCGACGGCGATGAGCAGTTTCTGGCGGCATTCGAAAGGGTCGAGGCGCACCTCAGCGAAAGCGCACCGGAATTCATACTGCTGCAATGCGGCGCCGACGGATTGCGGGGTGATCCGCTGGGCGGGCTGAATTACAGCGCCACGGCCCACGCGCATGCAACGCAGCGCCTGTGCGCATTGGCCCGCTCCGCCTGCGAAGGGCGGGTCCTGGCGATGGGCGGAGGCGGCTACTCGCGCGAGAACCTGGCCGGCGCCTGGACCGAGGTGGTCAGGAACCTGGTGAACGGTCGATAACGGTCCGATTGGGGCCGGATGCCGGTACACTTGCCTGAAACCTGAACCGCCCGCATTTCACTAAACCGGGAAGTCCCCGGAACTGCCATACACGAGAGACAGCCATGGCCACCGAATACCCCGAAATCGCCCGATTCGATCCCCGGCTCGCCGAGGCCCTGCAGGCCGAGGTGACCCGCCAGGAGGATTTTGTCGAACTCATCGCTTCGGAAAACTATGCCAGCCGCCGCGTCATGGAGGCGCAGGGCTCGGTTCTCACCAACAAGTATGCCGAGGGCTACCCGGGACGCCGCTATTACGGCGGCTGCGAGCATGTGGACGTTGCCGAATCGCTGGCCATCGAACGGGCGTCGCGCCTGTTCGGGGCGGACTACGTCAATGTCCAGCCGCACTCTGGAACGCAGGCCAATACCGCGGCCTACCTGGCGCTCCTGAAGCCGGGCGACCGGATTCTGGGCATGGACCTGAGCCACGGCGGGCATCTCACGCACGGCTCGCCGGTAAACATCTCCGGAAAGCTGTTTGAGGTGTCGAGTTACGGGCTCGACCCCGGGACGGAGCTGATCGACTACGACCAACTGCGCGACCAGGCCTTGAAACACCGGCCGCACATGATCGTGGGCGGGTTCTCGGCGTATTCGCGCGTCGCCGACTGGAAGATATTCCGCGAGGTCGCCGACGAGGTCGGCGCCTATCTGATGGTGGACATGGCGCACGTGGCCGGGCTGGTTGCGGTGGACGAATACCCCAACCCGACTCCGCTGGCGGACGTGGTGACCAGCACGACGCACAAGACACTGAGGGGGCCGCGCGGCGGGCTGATACTGGCGCGCGACAACCCGGAAATCACCAAACGTCTGCGCTCGCTGGTCTTCCCCGGTACCCAGGGAGGACCGCTCATGCATGCCATCGCGGCCAAGGCGGTGGCCTTCCAGGAGGCCCTGCAGCCGGAATTCCGCGACTATCAGCGCCAGGTAAAGAGCAATGCCGCCGCGCTTGCCGAGGGCCTGAGCGAGAGAGGAATGCGCATCGTTTCCGGCAAGACCGAGAATCACCTGTTTCTCGTGGACCTGGGACAAGCGGGAGTGACCGGCGCCGAGGCGGAACAGGCTCTGGACCGCGCCAACATCACCGTCAACAAGAATGCCGTTCCCGACGATCCCCGCCCGCCCATGGTGACCAGCGGCTTGCGTCTCGGTACGCCTGCCTGCACGACCCGCGGTTTCGGCGGGGCGGAGATGGCATTGCTGGCGGATTCGATTGCCTCGGTGGTGGAAAGCCCCGATGATGAAGCCCTGATTGCGCGCGTGCGGGAACGGGTGCTGGAGACCTGCCGGCGTTTCCCGGTTTACTCCTAGTGTGCTGTCCCATAAGTTCGTTGCCTTTCAGAGCGGGCCTGAAGCGTCAATGCAAGGCGCCGTCCGCAGGGAATACTGTCCGTATTGCCCAGGGCGGCAACGCCGCAGTGGCGCTTCAGGCCCGCTCCCGAAGGGCGCGGCCCCTG
>LXNI01000914.1_pt1 | contig 30052 bp, 30 predicted proteins | sample 809091 | NCBI WGS metagenome assembly LXNI01 (sample SAMN04870527, study PRJNA318959) | sponge metagenome | biome: 01000161; feature: marine sponge reef; material: water | host: Sarcotragus foetidus | place: Greece: Milos, Mediterranean Sea | collected 2013-05-29 | depth 5-7 m | reverse complement strand
TGTTGTTACCGCTGACATTAAAATAAGAGCTGACCCTGCTTCTCAAATTCTTGGCTTTTCCTATATAAATAGGCCTGCCGGATGCATTTTTCATCAGGTATCCGCCGGTTTTCTTTCGAAATGTCCTTAAACAGCAATCTTTTCGCAATTATATACTTGACAAAGAGCCTACAACATGTAGAATTATCTACATGAGAAATTCAGTGTCAATCTCCAGTTTTTCCTTCGATTCTTCCGAAGTGATTTTGTCTAATTCCTTCATTATTTTCTTTCCGAAAATACACTGCATAAGATATCTGTCATCTCTTTCCAGTATGTCTTTGGGAAGCTTTCTCCTCTTTTTCTTAGGGGGGTTTTGAACCATGACAAATCTTGTCTCCTTGATGGATAAGTTTCAAATCGATGATGACTGCCGCGAGGTGCTTCAGAACATCCGTTGGCCTAACGGTGTTCACTGTACCCGTTGCGGTTCTGTGGAAATACTTGAACTTCCAAAGCATAATCGCTGGGAGTGTAAAGGCTGTGGCTATCAGTTCTCCGTAATGAGCGGAACCATTATGCATGATTCCCACCTTCCGCTCCGCAAGTGGTTTATAGCCATTTATCTCATGTGTGAATCCAAGAAGGGAATCTCGGCTAACCAGATGAGGCAAACCCTCGGAGTTTCCTACAAGACTGCCTGGTATCTCTGCCACCGGATCCGCCAGGCTATGGGTAATGAACCCTTTGAAGGCCCTACGCTTATCGGAATCGTGGAAGTGGACGAAACGCTTGTAGGAGGCAAGACAAAGGGCAAAGGCCGAGCTTACAAGGGGAATAAGACCTGGGTTGCGGGTGCTATCCAGCGCGGCGGGAAAGTTCGGATCGAGCGAATCCCGGATACGAAGAGGGAGACGCTTCACGGGTTTATCAAGCGGGCGGTGAAGAACGAGGCAGAAGCCATTTATACCGATGAGTGGAGAGCCTACCTCGGGATTGAAGATCACGACACCCGGCATCAAACCGTTAACCACTCCGAAGAAGAATGGGTTAGAGGGGATGTTCATAGCAACAGCATTGAGGGAGTCTGGAGCCTGTTTAAGCGTTCCATTATCGGAGCTTTCCATAAAATGTCTGTCAAGCATATGGATAAGTACATAGAAGAGCTTGAATGGCGCTTGAACAACCGGGACAATCCCCACATCTTCCTGGATACTCTCAAGCGTATCGTGAATACGGGGAATCTCACTTATCGGGAATTGACTGCGTAACCTCATTGGAATTTCTTGCATACGCCTTTATGGCAGAAGGTATATAGTATATCGTTGGTGTGAGCCTTGCCTGTTTCTCTCACGTAATATGTCAAGTCATCTTCGCATGTGATTTTGTCAACCTTGTACGAAGCAGGAATGGCTATAGTGCCAACTTGAATGCTGCCATAATCAAAATTCTGCATCTCATTACATTTCCAATCAAAGGACTGTATTGCATAAACAAAGAATCTTTCGAATCTTATAGCATCTTCTTCTGTCTGCGCGCTTGCCGGAACAGCGAATAAGGCAAACAGCAGACTAAGAACTAGAATCTTACGCATTTCCCTTCTCCTTGGGTTTGTTCTTTCCAATATTGTTCTTCATTCAGATTCGTTTCTCTCAATTGTTCCTGTATTTCCTCATAGTTGCTAAAGAGGAATTCCATTTGTTCTATCATCCGCCTTTGGTTAAATCGTAGAGAGGTATAGGTAATTTCTTCCGCTGAATGCATGTCTATTGCTCTTTCCTCAAGGTCAAGACGGTTAAATTCCCAATACTCTCGAGGGATAAGTGTTTCTTTGGGAGAAACCTTGTTCTCTCTGGTTTCTTTTCCCCACGCTTTGACTTTATCTTCAAACAGTTTTTGAGAAAGAAATTTGCTCAGCAACCGAAAACCAAACATTACTTCCACGTCAACTTCCAATCTTGGAGGATTGGTAGCGCATTGTGCATTCAGATAATTATGGAGATCATCAAAAGTGCAATCAGGGCGCTCTTCCTTTCCCTTTGTTGTCCAAGTCCATGCTCTTTGAAAAAGCGGATATGTAGAATACAGCAAGCCTGAAAATCCGATTGTAATAAGAGTATAATTCCACCAATGCCACTCTGCCTCACCTAACATATGGAACCACCATTGTGAATCATCAATAAAACCGGGAAGACCATGGACAAAAAGAATAAGGGCAGAGATACTTCCAGTAGATATGCGTAATCCCATACTGGGATTCTATATCTTGTATTATACTTTGTCAAATATATAATTACGCATATTTTAAATGATTGAAAATACTTTTCAGATTATGAAGCTATAAAGACTGTACTAAGCCGGCGTGAAAATCTTGGAGATATGCATTGAAAGAAATTTAAGCGGGACAGCCTTTTAATAATTTCAAGACAGCTACTGGAATGTTTTATTTGTTTTTTTCGGTTCGATTAAAACCACTGAAACCGTAACCAGCGTATTGACGGCAAGTAGTATCAAATCCGTGCGTAAATCCATTATCATTTTCGGTACGAGTCCAAAAAGCGTCATTAAAAACACAACTAGGCTGATAGCTGTAACAACCGGGATTACGGTGCCGAAGTTTCTTCCTTTGCATAGAATTGAGGTGAGAACCATAGGTGCCATGAGAGCAGTACCCATGAATCCCGCCACGGCAAGAGATATAATTCCCTGAGAACTCTTCATGGCAACAACGAAAGAGGCTATGCAAAATACCAATATAACTAGTTTCACAAAAACAATAGGAGATACTTTTAACTTTCCGCTAAACCTGCCAAGAGCATTGTTAATTTCAGATCCAAGAGCAAAAAACTGAGAGTCAGATGTGGACATAGCTGCCGCCAGAATGCCTATCAAGGCAACGGCACCTATAACAGGATTCTGTTCAAGTATCAGTTTACCGATGAACTCTGGACCCGTGTTAGCCGGTATTGCAACTGCACCGTATAAACCAATTATAAGCCCTGCTATCAGGAGCAGAAAGGTGAAAGACGCATGCAAAACCGGAATTTTGCGTCTCTCGTTCAAACCCTTCAGAATGCTGAGTCTCGAAGTCAACTGAGGCTGTGACACAGGTAGCAATACAATTGATATAAATCCTGCGATAAGCCACTGAACCGATAACAACCCCTTGGGACCGGGGGTAGATAACAGTTCAGGTTTCTCCGCTGCTACGGCCTGAACTAACTTTCCAAGACCTCCAAAGTTTTCCAAAACAATGAATGCCATTATCCATATAACGGTAAACAGCACAATTCCCTGAAGTGAATCACAGTACATAATACCCCTGAGTCCTCCTATGGAAGAGTAGAGATACATAAGAAACAGTATGGTTACAGCCCAAGCCCACTGGGGAACTTCATAGGGAACAGTGTGGGATAGAATGCCCGACGCTCCTTTTATTTGAATTGCTATGTAGGGAACGAGGAATATGACAAGGCCCAGAACATACACAAAAACTCCGGGGGAACTAAAAGTTTCACGTAGCAGATCCGATATGCTGCGAAAATCCGTTGAAGAGATCCTTTTCCTTAATTTGAGTGAGAGCCAAAGCGTGAAAACAGCTAAAACCATATCGGTAACGCCAAGGAATATCCACGTTCCCACACCGTGTACACGGAAGAAATTGGGCATCCCTATCAATATGAATGTACTGTAGAGGGTAGCAAAAAAGGTTAAGAAGCCAATTATAGTTCCAAGATTGCCGCCCGCAAGAAGGAATTGGTACTCATCCCCCTTGTTTTTCCTGTTTCCTATGACAGCGAGGGTTATCAGCACTGCAAGATATACTAGTGCAACTGCAACAAATGCCATTCCCCTGTTCATGTCTATTTCTTCCTCTTATATAAATAGGCTATCTTTGGCTACTAGACGTCAGCATTGCCAAAACAAGCAGCACATATATGGAGAGTGATATTCCCAAACCAGCCCAGAGAGTCCTAGGAAGTCCTAGAAAAAATGGCTCCGTCACTCCATAAGGGATTACCAAGGGGGTGAAGGACACCGCTGCCAGAATAGATACCACCACCGCAAAGAATATCCATCGACTCTTATTATTCATGTCTAAAACACAACCCTCTACTAACGTTAGAGCTTTTGAAGAAATCAACCTATTAAATTCTACAAGAAAGCGCCAAATAGATAAAAACTAACTATAAATTTCTTTATAATTATAGACAAATTAATATGCCGATAACCCTTCCATATGTAAATACCGTTTGTTAATAGCAAACGGAACTGTCCGCTTTTATAGCACGCGGGTTGTCCACTTTTGCTTTCTTCGTATCAGTCTCGCAGGGAGTAGCCCGAAGCGCCTAGTGACTTAAATTCCCCGGATCTGAATTCCAGACGGACTTTGCGGGCGCAAAAATTCCAACACATATCTCTGTTGCGACGGAAGAGAAGATATGCAAGGCGCGGGCAAAAGCCCCCAGCCCTCTATATATCAAGTTCCTTGCCTTTCGTTTCAGGAAGGATAAAAACGATAAACGCACCGGCGAGGGCAAAAACCGAAATGGTAACAAGCGCCGGGCCGTAACCTTTAATTTCCGCCAAGTAGCCCACGAGAAGCGGCGCGAAGGCCGCCACCCCCCTTCCCACATTATAGCAGAAACCCTGGGCTGTGGCTCTCGCTCTGGTCGGGAACAGTTCGGAGAATATTGCCCCGAATCCCGAATAGAAACCGGCTCCGAAAAACCCTACCAGCGGACCAAGTATGAGAATCTGGGTAAGGGTCGTTGACTGCCCGAAGAAATAAATGAGTATGGCTAGGATAACCAGGAAGGAGGCAAAAATCGGCCTTCTTCCAAACCTGTCGCTTATCCAGCCGAAAGAGTTTTGTCCGAAGAAAGCCCCTAGGCTAAGCGGTACTATCCACATAAGTCCCTTCATCCCGAGTCCGACTCCCCCCTCTTCTATGGGTCTTGCAAGGAACTGAGGAACCCAGAACATCAGGCCCCAGTAAGCGATCATGCAAAAGCTCGCAAGAAAGGTGGACATTACTGTGTAACGTAGAAGCTCTCCCTTGAATATCTGGTTCAGGGTAAATTCCTGACCTCCGGCATCGAGTTTCTTCTCTTTTCTCATCCGGGAGGTCTTCCGCCATATCTCCGGTTCAGTCAGATTGCGTCTTATGTAGAAAATCAGAAGCAGCGGAACTGTCCCAACAAGAAAAAGTATTCTCCATCCCAGTTCAACTTCGAAACGTGGGAGTATCAAAGCGGCAAGAAGCGCGATCAACAGGTAACCGACTGACCATCCGCTTTGCACCATGCCGACAACCTTTCCCCTGTGTTCCTTCGGCCACGTTTCCGCGACAAGCACTTTTCCCGAAGCCCACTGGCCTCCCATGCCGATACCCAAAAACACGCTGCACACGATAAGAAATATAATGTTGGGAGAAAATGCGCTGAGGCCGGCAAAAAAAGAGTAGCAAAGTATAGTCAAGGTAATGGCCTTTACCCTTCCGGCATAATCCGAAACTATACCGAAAAGAACCCCGCCGAAAGCGGTAGAAAAAAGCATTACTGAAAAAATCCCCCCGACGGCTTTGGGAGATAAACTGAAAACATCCGCGATGCTTACTGCCGCGAAAGTGAAAAGCAGAATGTCCATAGTGCCGAACGTCCATCCCGAAAAGGTGACCCCGAATATCTTCCACTGCTCCGGGGTTATGTCGGCCATCCAGGCGAATATCCCTTTTTTGCTTGCGAGGCCAGGAGAGTCAGATTCCAGCTTGTTGTCCGTCATTTCCGTTTTCTCCGTGAACCAGAGTTCTGAATCCCGCTAAGAGAACCGGGATAGAAAAGATCATCCTTTGACGCCCACGAATCAGAGCATTCCAGTTGTATTTTAATGAGTACGTAAGAATAATCAAAACACACCATTCAATTCAGCCCAACCGACGATTGTTCCCCAAAAGTCTCTTCCCTTGCCTCACTTGATACTTATATTGGCATGCGTTACGATTTCAGTTCATCATGAAAACCGACACCCTTTACCTTGAAACCTACGGCTGCCAGATGAACGAGTACGACTCGGACAGGATACAAAACGCTCTAGGCGCCAGTATCACCAAAAACCCCAAGGAAGCCGATATAGTAATCGTGAACACCTGCGCCATAAGGGAAAAGGCCGACCAGAAGGCGCTTAGCAGCCTAGGACGATTCAAACACCTAAAGACGAAAAACCCGGAGCTCATAGTCGGAGTATCAGGATGCGTGGCGCAGCTCTACGGGGAAGAACTCATCCGCAGGGTGCCGCATCTTGACTTCGTGCTCGGACCCCGAGCGATCCCCGGACTCCCGCGGCTTATAGAAGAGATAAGGGAGAAGAAATCAAGGCCCGTTGAAACATCCTTTGACGTGGAAGAACCATTCGACGTACTTCCCTACCACGAGGAGGGAAAGCCCACCGCGTTTGTTTCCATACAGCAGGGATGCAACAAGAAATGCGCCTACTGCATAGTGCCAACGGTAAGGGGATCGGAAGTGAACAGGCCGGTTGAGGACATAACCGCCGAAGCGCGGTACCTGATCGCAAAAGGAGTAAAAGAGATAACGCTCATAGGGCAGACGGTTAATTCCTGGAAACTGGGACGGCTTAAATTCGGGGACCTGCTTCGGGTCTTGGGGGAACTCGAAGGTCTTGAGAGGATAAGATTCACGACCTCTTACCCAAGAGACATAACGAAAAAAATGGTGGAGGCCATGGCCGAGGTACCAAAGGTGTGCCGCCACATCCACCTGCCCGTGCAGTCGGGTTCAGACAAAGTGCTTAGACTCATGAACAGGACCTACACCAGAAGCTGGTATGTAGACTCGGTTAACAGACTCCGCGACGCCATGCCGGACATAGCAGTATCTTCTGATATAATAGTAGGGTTCCCTGGGGAAACGGAAGATGACTTCGAGCAGACGATGAGCCTTGTCGGGGAAGTGGGGTTTGACAGTTCCTTCTCGTTTAAGTACTCGCCGCGCCCCGGAACAGTGGGGGATGAGCTTTGGAGATCGGGCGAAAGGGTAGAAGACCATACGGCCGGCGAGAGGCTCTCCCGTCTTCAGGAATACCAGCGGGAAATCACCCGTGCGAAAAACATGGAGAGGGTGGGAGAGTCCGAGCGTGTGTTGGTCGAGGAGGAGAGCAGGAATGACTCTTCTTGGCTCTCCGGGAGAACGGAGCATAACAGGATAGTTAATTTCCCCGGGGAAAAGGAACTTATCGGAGAAATGGTGGATGTAGAGGTAACCGAAGGACTTGCGAATTCACTTAGAGGACAATATCTGAACTAAAGGGAGGAGAGAAAATGTTTCTTGAGATGAAGGTTTCCTGCATAGTTGCCGACCCGTTTACCGACATGCCTGTAGTCATTCTAAACGACGAGGAAGGAGAGAAAAGTCTTCCGCTCTGGGTGGGATTTGAAGAGGCAAGCGCAATAGCCATGGAGATCAAAAAAACTCCGAGACCCAGACCTCTCACCCACGATCTTTTGAAAAACGTAATCGCCGCCACGGGCTACGAAGTCAGTGAAATAGAGATCACCGAGCTTCGGGAGAACACCTTTTACGCGCGTCTTCGCATAAAAAAAGATGGAGAAGAACTCCTGGTTGATTCCCGACCGAGCGACGCCATAGCGATAGCACTGAGGACGGGGTGCCGCATCATGGTTGACGAAGAGGTGATAAAAACCTCTCTGAGCGTAAAAGTCGGTGATAAAGACCAAAGCGCGGGCGATATCCTCGAAGACATACCGACTGAGGATTTCGGAAAGTACAAGATGTGATCAGCGGTTGCGGCGCGTATATTCCTCAAGGAATTCTCCGGTTCCCTCAATCACGTCGAAAACCTCCCCGCAACGATCGCACTCTATGTTGATCCGATTAGGCGGATAGCTTATTCCGCAGCTCATCACGAACCAGCCGAAAAAGGAGTACCTCTGTTTCGGAACCACCCATGGATCCCCGATGGAGTACCCGCAGGCGCAGACCATAGTTTCCCGTGCAGGAAAGCTCATACATAAACCATGCGGGTGCAGATCTCCGCTCCCACTCTAGATGCCGTGGTAACCCTCTTCCCCGTGATCCGTTATGTCAAGACCCTGGCTCTCTCCATCCTCGTCGACCCTGAGCCCTACGAGCATGTCAACAATCTTGAGCACTATATAGCTTACTATAGCGGTGTAAACGACTGTGAATATGCCTCCGTAGACCTGTATGCCGAGCTGCGCGCCTATGTCTAGGTCCGCAATCGACCCGCCGTAAGAAGTCGACGCGAAAATCGCAACCAGTATAATTCCGACAAAGCCTCCGACTCCGTGGACTCCCACAACGTCAAGTGCATCGTCATAACTGAAACGGAACTTGATGTAGGTGGCCGCTATGTAGGCAAGCACGGAAGACGCGCATCCTATGACTATGGCTCCCATCGGTCCCACGGTACCCGAGGCGGGCGTTATGGCGGCAAGACCCGCAATAGCTCCCGTCGCGAAACCTAAGGCACTCGGCTTGCCCGACCTCACATTTTCAAGGAATATCCAGGTAAGGGCGGCAACGCATGGAGAAATCTGGGTCACGACAACCGCCATGGCAGCCTGTCCCCCCGCCGCAAGGGTGCTTCCTCCATTGAACCCGAACCATCCGACCCAGAGCATCGCGGTACCTATCATGGTAAGAGTGAGGTTATGCGGGAGCGCAAGGTGGTTCGGGTAGCCCCTTCTCTTGCCGAGCATTATCGCTGCCACAAGGGCCGCGGTACCCGCCGTGACATGGACGACTATCCCGCCTGCAAAATCAATGACTCCCATGTCCCCCAGGTAGGAACCTTCTCCTCCCCAGACCATGTGCGCGATCGGGAAGTAGCAGAATATCACCCACAGGGCGCTGAACAGAAGCATGGCCGAGAACTTCATTCTCTCGGCGAACGCCCCGATTATAAGTCCCGGGGTAATGATTGCAAAAGTAAGCTGGAAGGCGAAGAACAGAACTTCCGGAATCGTTCCCGAAAGAGTATCAATGCCTACCCCATGTAGAAACGCCTTTGAAAAACCTCCCACAAAGGCATTTACCCCAAGCTCTCCCGCTACCATACCGGTGGTGTCAAAAGCCATGCTGTAGCCGAAAAACGTCCATATAATCGTCACCACGGCGGTAATCGAAAAGCACTGCATAAGCACTGAAAGGACATTCTTTTTGCCGACAAGCCCCCCGTAGAAAAGCGCAAGCCCTGGAATCATCATGAAAAGAACAAGGCCAGTTGAAATCAGTATCCAAGCGGTATCGCCCGTATCAAGTTCACTCGCAGAAGCCGGATCGGTAAAAGAAAAAAAAGCTAAAACAAAAAAGAAAACCAAAAGCGAAAGCGTTTTTTTGAAACTCATCGCACACTCTCCTCCTCTTAATTCCGTGTTCCCCGGTAGTATATCACATAACGGGGTGACAAAAACGCAGGCTCAAAAAGACTCATCCAGTCTGCGAATCTGCTCAGTGGAAAGTCTCCACCCCGAAGCCCCGCAGTTCTCAACCGTTTTTGCGACCGAATCCGCCTTCGGAATGGCGATGACGTTCTCCCGGCAGACACACCAGTTAAGAGCGACCTGCGCCTCAGTCTTCCCCGTCTCAGCCGCTATTTGGGATAAAACCCTGCCGTGGCGGGATCGGCAGAGCCTTCCGGCATCAAGCGGAGTGTAAGCCATCACGGTGATATCGTTATCCAAGCAGTAGGGAAGCAGTTCTTTTTCTATATCCCTTGATCTAAGGTTATAGAGCACTTGGTTTGAAACTATCGGATAGTTGGGAAAATAGTGCTGCGCCTCACGCATCTGCCTTACCGAAAAATTGCTCACCCCCACGTAACTCACGCATCCGCGGTCAACCAACTTCTCAAGCGCGCTCATCGTCCCGTCTATAGGGTAAACGGGATTCGGCCAGTGTATCTGGTAAATATCTATGCAGTCCGTGCCAAGCTTCTCGAGACTCGCCTCGCAGGATCTAAGCACGCTGTCATGGGCGAGATTCCTTCCCGAAACCTTGGTCGCTATAATGACCTCGTCCCTGAAGGGCCGCACGGCCTCGCCGACTATGTCCTCGGTATAGTACCCCTCGGCGGTGTCTATAAGCGAAGCCCCAAGCTCGATTCCCGTTCTCAGAGGCTCCACTCCCCCCTTGTAGTTCCATGTGCCGAGGCCGATCTCGGGAACGAGAACTTCAGTGTTTCCAAGCTTCTTAAGATTCATCCTGCGAAGTCCTTACGCTTTGCGCCGCGAAGTCACTCGTCCGAGTGGATGAGCTTGTAGATCGCCGGCGCGAAAAAACCTCCGATAGAATTCGCACACAGGTAAATCCATATGGAGGAGGAATCCACGATTCCCATTATGATCATTCCCACCGCCACCGCAGGATTAAAAGCTCCCCCTGAGATGCTCCCGACCGCGTACGCTCCCCCCATAACCGTGAGTCCTATGGCAATGCCGTAATAGGAGTTGCCCTGTGTTGCTTTCGAGGTTGAGACTTCAAGTATCACCAGGCAGAGCGCGAAGGTGAAAAGGGTTTCCGCGATGAGAGCCGGGAGGGGGGATATCTCCATGGGCAAGGTCTCGGGAGTTCCTTTTACAAGCATAACGGCCAAGGCGGCTAAGACGCCCGCAACGACCTGAGTAACCATATAGGGGAAAACGTCACCCGACTTCATTTTTCCCCTGAACCAGAACGCCATTGTCACAGCCGGATTATAGTGCGCTCCCGAAATGTGAGCCCCCGCATAGATCATCGCGGTTAGCACGGCTCCTATGGCCAGAGGAGCGAAAAGTCCCGCACCGGGAACAACAACGACATTCCCTATCGTGAAGACGAGAAAGAAGGTTCCTATGAATTCGACAAAATACTTTTTCATTTAAAAACTTCCGTCAATATGCTTTTTCGTCCGTCGCGCGGAAAATCCCGCAAGTCTGTTACCTCGGAATTCTTTTTCCGTAACCGTCCAGATGAAAAACCTCGTCCGGAGTTTTCCTCAACTTCCCGGTAGCGACCCGCCTTTTGTCAAAGTAACCGAACGGAAGCACAGTAAGGACGTCGAACTCTTCCGGCACCCCCAGATACCTTTTAAGCTCTTCCTTCTCTATCCTCCCTATCCAGCAGGACCCGAGTCCGTGACTCCACGCCACTAAAACCATGTTTTGCGCAGCCCTGGTGCCGTCGATCTGGTGCCACTTGCTTTGTGGATCCACCAGAAGCACCACCGCGAAAGCCACCTGCACGATGAAGCTGCCGCTTGTGCAGTACTTTCCCATTTCCTGTAGCATTGCACGGTCCTTTATAAGCACGAATTCCCACGGCTGATTGTTGTGGGCACTCGGCGAGAATCTCCCCGACTCCATAACCTCCATGATGACTTCTTCCAGAACTTCCCCGTCAAGATAACTTCTTACGGAACTAAGCGATCTTACGCACTCGTAAACGTTCATAACCGCCTCCACCTGTGAAATTGATTGAAAGTTAGTATACCGGCTTTGACTATACGGCAGAACAGGGAATAACCACTCTCAACGAGGGCTCCGCTTGCCTATGTCCAGACAAGCTTGGATTTCCCCCTGGTCAAGGAAGCAACCCTCTCTTCAAGGCTTGCGACAACGCCGAGAGGTGCCGTGAAACCGAAGCGAACATCCTCCGCACGTTCAATGCTCATTATGGTGACTCCCGTTTTTTCGAACAGAACCCGTATCGAGTTTTCATGGGCGTAGGAAAAAACCAGGTATCCCTCCCGCACGGGGACATACTCTCTTAGCGCAAGTTCCCCGAGAGCCGCATGGAGGGAGTCGGTGTACGCTCTTAAAAGCCCTCCGGGGCCAAGCTTTATCCCTCCGAAATACCGGCTTACGACTGCCGCTATTTCCCCTATGCCACTGTGCTCTAAAAGAGTGAGCATGGGCCGCCCCGCAGTTCCCGACACTTCTCCGTCGTCGCCGAAACCGATATTGTCCCCTCCCGGAGCACAGGCCAAAAACGCGTAGCAGTTATGGCTAGCCGCAGGATGGAGACCCCTTACGCTCTCTATGAAATCTTCGGCGTCCTGTTTCGTGGTGGCCCTGCCGACGGTAGCCACGAACCTGCTTTTTCTTACAACCCTCTGCGCGGTCGCAACTTCCGCGGGAACCTGATAGGAGATATCTCCCACTCTCTCTGCCTCCATCCGAAAAAAATACCCTATCCACCTCCGTACGGGCAAAAATCGCCCACGGACACAGCAAATTACCTTCTCCGGGTTTTTCACTGTATAATGATTCCGGGCGGTCGCGCACACCGCCCAGATTTTAAAATTCGCTTTTTATCCTAATAGGACCGGAACCGGGCAGCCGCCAGGTTTTTCGGTCCGGAAAAATATTTACTCGTATACCGTTGGTCAGAAAAACAAGCATCTCCTCCCTTATTTTACGGTACAGGTACTCATTTCTAACCGGTATCGTCTCCCTTACGCTGGTGGATATGGCCCAGCTTTCAGTCCCCATAGTAATCCAGTGGATAATAGATGAGCTCACCCTGCAGAGCACCGATTTTTCCCTCATAACAAAGTACTCCCTCTACATACTCGGCCTCGGACTGTTCATGGCTTTTTTCCGCCTCGGCTGGCGGTATTTCATAATGGGCGGGGCTAGGAAAATAGAGTACTCGCTCAGAAACGATTTCTTCGAGCACCTCCAGAAACTTAACTTCGATTTTTTCTCGGGGAGAAAAGTCGGCGACCTGATGGCACACACGGTAAACGACATAGAGACCCTCAAGTTCTCCTGCGGTTTAGGGCTGCTCATAGCGTACGACGGGATCTTCCTGTTTTTCTTCATTTTCGCCGCGATGATTTACATTTCTCCCGAAATGGCTTTCTATGCGTTTTTGCCGTTTCCCGCGCTCGCCGTCTTCATATACAAGTTCGGAAACATGATAGAGAGGAGATTCCAGAACTCCCAGGACTCCTTTTCAGAGCTCACTGAAAGCGCAAGGAAACCGGTCTCGGGCATCAAGGTGGTAAAAGCGTTCGGGCTTGAGCAGGCCGAGGGACGAGATTTTGACCGCGCAAGCGCGGATTACCTTGAAAAAAACGTGCACCTCGTGAAAATCCGGGCAGCCTTCCAGCCGTTTATATATTTCGTGCCCTCCTTAGCAATGGCCCTGTTTCTTTTCTTCGGTGGAGCCGGAGCTATCGGCACCGAAATAACCCTTGGGGAGTTCTCCGCCATACTCGTTTACCTCATGATGCTCGCCTGGCCCATGATGGCCATGGGATGGGCGATTGACCTTCTCAAAAGAGGGAACGCTTCGATAAACCGGCTAAACGACATTTTCGCGGTTGAACCGAAAGATGGGACCCAAAAAGAAGAGAGGGACTACGAACTCAAGGGAGACATAAAATTCTCCGGGGTTTCTTTCTCCTACGGCTCCACCCCGGCTTTGCGCAATGTTAACCTCCACATACCCCACGGAGCGACCCTGGGAATAACGGGACTCATGGGGTCGGGAAAGACAACGCTGATGAAGCTGCTCATGAAAATCCACGAGGCCGAGTCGGGGGAAATAACGGTCGACGGGATCGACATAAGGGGGATATCGAGAAAAAGCCTCCAGGAAACAATCGTCTACGTGCCACAGGAAATAACCGTGTTCAGTGGCACGGTTTATGACAACATCACTTTCATAAACCCAAACATAACCCGCGAACAGGTGGAACAGGCTGCCAAAACGGCGGAGATATACGAACAAATAATGGAGTTTCAGCAAGGATTCGATACCGTGGTGGGAGAGCGGGGACTCAGCCTCTCGGGAGGGCAGAGACAACGCCTGGCTATAGCGAGGGCCCTAGTGCTCAGGCCCGAGGTCCTGATACTCGATGACGTGCTCTCGTCCCTTGATCCGCAGACGGAGAACACCGTGATAACAAACGTGACAGAGGCAATGCGCGGACGCACAGTGGTGATAATCTCAAACAGAACGTCTTCTGTGAGCGGACTCTCGCAAATCGCGGTCATGAAAGACGGGCAGATAATCGAGAGCGGGGAGCGCAGAGAACTTTTGGAGCAATGCGGAGTCTACAGCGCGCTTGAGAAACTGCAGTCGGCCTAGAGTGGGAAAATGAGCGATCTGGAAAAACAAAGGAAATCAACCTACGACCTTAAAATCCTAAGATGGATTCTCGGGTTTTTGGGAAAGTACCGCATTTACTTCGCCCTGTCGCTTCTCCTGATGATCGCTACCGCGGCGCTTGAAATCACGGTTCCCTATCTCATCAAAGTCGCGGTCGACAATCATATATATCCCACCTGGAGCCAAGCGGAGGGAGGAAATGAGGCGAAACGGGTGCTTTCCGGACTCGGGGAGAAATCCGCGCTTGCGCTTGCAAACGGAGGATTCCTGGTCGATTTTTCAAAACTCTCCTCCTCCGAGAAAGACAGAATTGAACGCTCGGGCGTTTCGTTCTCCGAGACAAAATACATCGCGGTCGCCCCCGGGGAATTCGAGGGAGACCAGAAACAGGAGGTTCTGGGAATAATAGCCCGAAACGCTTCTTTGTTTGAGGAAACTGAAAGGATCGTTTTTTTGGCTCATTCTGACCTTGAGGCGCTCGACAAGGGGGAAGTGTCGCTTCTTCGCTCAAAACAGACAAAAAGACTCGGGACTCTCGCTTTCTACGTAGTCTTATCCGTAATCGGAATTTTCATCTTCACCTCCGCTTTTACCTATATTCTTCACTACTCGGGCCAAAGAATAATGCACGACATGCGGAACCACACCCTCTCCCACATACTCACCCTTCCCCAGCAGTATTTCGACCGAAACCCCGTGGGCAGGATAACCACCCGCGTCACAAACGACGTGAACGCCATAAACGAAATGTACACCTCCGTTCTCATACATTTCATAAAGGACATAATAATCATAATCGGCACCCTAGTGATCATGTTCAGGATGAACGTCGGTCTTACGCTTATAATTGTCGGCCTCACCGCATTTCTGGCTTTCACGGTCTCCATCTTCCGAATGAGGCTCAGACTGGTGTACAGGGAAATCAGAAGGACCATAGGCAAGCTGAACGCCTTTGTCGCTGAAAGCATGAGGGGAATAGTGCTCCTTAAGCTTTACGGAAAGGAGAAAGGAAACTTCGAGAGATTCTGGGAAGTGAACAGGGAAAACTACAGGGCCAACATTCAGCAGCTCTGGATCTACGTGATTTTCCGTCCCTCCATAGAGTACGTGGGCATAGCCGCGACGGGCATAATTCTTTGGTACGGGGCAATCGGGGTAATGAACCTCGACCTCTCTCTCGGCGCCCTGCTCGCGTTTCTTTACTACGTAAGGATGATATTCAAGCCCATACAGGAGCTTTCGGAAAAATTCAACGTCTTCCAGTCCGCCGTGGCCGCCTCTGAGAATCTCTACGACACCCTGGCGGAAGAACCCGAGGTAAGCGGAGATCTGGTGCCCGCAGGCACCGAAGGTTCGCTTGAGTTCCGGGGCGTATGGTTCTCATATAACGAGCGGGAGTGGGTGCTCAAGGACGCCTCCTTCGTAATAAGACCCGGTGAGAGCACGGCTCTTGTGGGAATCACTGGGGCAGGGAAAACGACCATAGTTAACCTGATCCTCAAATTCTACAAGCCCCAGAGGGGAGAAATACTGTTTAACGGCATAAACGTGGAGGAACTCTCAAACCGGTACCTGCGCTCTAACATAACCGCCATTTTCCAGGACCTGTTTCTGTTCGAAAAGGACGTATCCGACGAAAGGGACGGGCAGGACAGCCCGGTGCCTGAAGCTGAGAAGCTCTCTTCCGGGGAAACTCAGGCCCGATCGATCGAAAAAGCGGTCAGAAAGAACTCAAAACTCCTTATAATGGACGAGGCCACTTCTCACTTGGACGCGGAAACTGAGGAGGGGATACAGGGGGTAATAAGGAAAAACGCAGGCTCCCAGACAAGACTGGTGATAACCCACAAGCTCTCAACCCTAAAGAAGGTGGATAACGTGATAGTCATCCACAGGGGAGAGGTAGTGGAACAGGGAACTCACGAGAAGCTCCTCCAGAACAAAAGCATCTACTACACGCTCTATGAATTTCTGAGAAAAACCTCAGCAGACCCAGATCCCCTCCCAAGTTCCGGTGCGTGATTCCCGACGAGGGTCTAAAACGCCCCCAAAAGCTTAAGAGCCATAAGCCCGACGGCAACGACAAGGGCCATCCTTATGTACTTTTCGCCGCCCCTTACAGAAACCGTAGCACCAAACCATCCGCCAACCGAATTCCCCGCAGCGAGACATATCCCTATGAACCAGCTTATGTTGCCGCTCAGAAAAAATATGAGGATTGCGGGAATTGTGTAGATAAGCACCACAACCACCTTGTGCGCATTCACCTTGGCGAGGGATGCTCCCATAAGATGGTAAAGAGCCGCCATTATGAAAAGCCCCACTCCGACCTGGATAAAGCCGCCGTAAAAACCTATAAGTACAAGTGCCGGGTAAAGAACCCAACCACGCGCTGCTTCGTCGCTACCGCCGAGCAGTTTGCCCAAAAAATCAACTTTAAGGAAAAAAGAGGCGCAGACAAAGATAAGTACGACGGCCAGGATTTTCTCGAAAAGCTCATCCCCCACCCGTACCGCCGCGAAAGCTCCCACAAGAACGCCGGGAAGGGTGAAAGCCGCCAGCTTGACGCTGGTTTTTATGTCGGCAACGCCCTCTTTTCTGAAGGAAAGAGTCGCGAAGAAATTCTGAAACAGAATCGCCACTCTGTTTGTTCCGTTTGCAACTGTGGGGTCAATTCCGAGAAATATGAGCACGGGAAGCACAATGCTGCTTCCGCCGCCCGCCATTACGTTTATCACTCCCGCAAGAGCACCCGTGAAGAAAAGCAGGATTAAAGAAAAAAGATCGTATTCATACATTTTATCCAGCTACCTGATCAGGATAATTGCTCGTAGTTTTCCCTAATAACATTTTCCATTAAAAAAAGTTCGTCATCACTCAAGAAATCAAAATGTGATTTTCTTTTGTTTGCAGACAGCGTGCCGTTGTTTTCAAGGCAAATCCGGATAAACAAATCTATCAGACGGTCGGGCATATCGATAACATCCTGAATCGCCTTTTTAGTACTGTCGTAATTTGCAAGGAAACTCAACTCCTCTACAAGTTCACTCTCAATAGTTTGAATGACAAAATCATATAAAGCTTCAGCTTGTGCCGTCATATCGATGTAACGATACCAGTACGCAGTATCATTGTGGACGGTCATCTGGGCAAGTTCATCTAGACTGTATTCCACAAGTCGGTTTAAGGGAAGTGAAAACGCCTCTAAAGAATCATTGTAGCCTTCAGGATTGTTAAGCATTACCGCAGATACGGGAAACATCAGACCTTCCGGAACCATTCCTTGAAGGGAGAAAATATTGTGGATCAGAAACCGGTGGATTCGGCCGTTGCCATCTTCAAATGGATGAATAAAAACAAAGCCGTAGGCTACTACAGTTGCGTGAACAATAGCTGAGACACCGCCGGTCATCATAAACCGATGAGAAGTCAGAAGCCCCCGCATCAGACCAGGAAGATCTTCCGGCTTGGGACATACATAATGAATTAATTCTTTTTGATAGGAAATCGTCTGACCTACATAGTTTTGAACCGTTCGATAATCTTCGTTCATGAAACGTGGATCGACAATTCGATTCTGCAAACCGATTAACGACTCCTTGTCGCAGAAATCCTGCCGACGTGCCATCTCCAAAGATGCTATGAATTTTTCAGTCCGTGACGCGTCGGGTTTAATGTTTTCTATTTCAAAAGAAGATTTGGTTTCTTTGCTGTAGAGATAACTTAATGCTCTTCTAAGTAGTTGCGGAGGGTACGATTCGACTATCTTCTCGCATCTCTCTCGAAAATCGGTCTGATCCATCTCTCGAAGCTTCTCCGTTTTCCTGACAATAGGACAAAACTCCCTTGTTCCAAGCAAATTGTTGAGAATGCGGTGTCTTTGAGATTTTTCACCCCGAGGGAGAGTGTAATAGATGTCCGGTTCAAGTGCTTCCAGATAATTCCCCTTGGACAGATCTTCAATAGGGAGCCTGCGGTCAGTTAAAAACTCGTAAAAAAACCAGATGCGACGAGCATACTTTCCCGTTGGCTTGGATTTGATGTAATCGACAAGCTCATCTTCCGCGACAGCATCGAAAATAACCTTTAAAGAGCTCAGGCTTACACCATCATATTTCAAGGCAAATTCCAGATGGTCCCCTGTTTTTTCACCGGGCCAGTATTGAAGAGAATAAATATCTTCAACCCTACCACCCCGTACTTTCTGTTGCCGGCCACCTGTTGCCGCAACAAAGGAACTGTGTGGGTTAGGCATTGCGGTCAATCCGAATCTTCTCAGGAGCCAAGCGTAGCCTGCGGGTCGTGTTTTCGAAACGTTTGTTTTCATGAACTAATCTAATAAAATCATTATTTTCCTTATAATATAGTTAAAAACTACCTTTTGTAAAATAAATAATTATAGATTTACTTATTTCCAATAAAATGATTATAGATTCAAAAATTCTAATAAATCTTTTAATTTTTCTAGTATTTCTAAAAAAATGATTATAAAACTAGAAAAACAATTAAAAAACACCGTCTCTCGAACAAAACAGTTACAAGCTCCGGTTTCCCTCATCGAGAAATCGCGGAAAGAAGCCTCTTTATCTTCTTTTATTATCCCACTTGTGGAGTTATCGTATTCGCATGAACAGTCTTAAAATTGCCCTTGTTCAGACCCAAGCGCACAAAGATAGGAAAGAAAACCTCAAAAAAGCCATATTGAATGTAGAAAAGGCTTCGACTCTCGGAGCAAATATAGTCTGTCTTCCGGAACTCTTCCTCACGAGGTATTTTTGTCAGTCGGAGGACACGACCTGTTTTGACCTTGCCGAGCCCATCCCCGGTCCTGCTACGAACAGATTCTGCGGGGAAGCGAAAAAAAGAGGAGTTTTCATTGTGTGCCCGCTTTTTGAGAAAAGGGCTTCCGGAGTGTATCACAATTCCCTTGTCCTTATTGACCCTGCGGGAGAGATTTCCGGCATTTACAGAAAGATGCATATACCAGATGACCCGGGTTATTTCGAGAAGTTCTATTTTGCTCCCGGAGACACGGGGTTTTCCTGCTTTGAAACCGGCTTTGCGAAGATAGGCACACTTATCTGCTGGGACCAGTGGTATCCTGAAGCGGCACGCATAGCATCGCTCAAGGGAGCAGACATTATCTTCTATCCGACCGCCATAGGGTGGCACACAAACGAGGATGAACACTCGAAAAAGACTCAGCTTGAAGCATGGAAAACTGTTCAGCGCGCCCACGCAATCTCAAACGGAATCTATGTCGCGGCCGTAAACAGGGTGGGTTTCGAGGAATCGGGAGAAAACAGCGGAGGGATAGATTTTTGGGGAAATTCCTTTGTTTGCGACCCCCAAGGAGCGGTGATTTCCGAGGCTTCCAGCAACAGAGAGGAAATCATACTGGCTGACGTCGATCTTAGAAAACTTGAGGAAACAAGAAGGAACTGGCCTTTTCTTCGGGATCGAAGAATTGACGCTTACTCGGAACTTCAGCAAAGGTTTATCGACAATGATTCCGGAACCTGAAATTGAGTGATTTTCGGGCGATTAGCTACAGACTTCCAGCGGAGTGGGAACCTCACGAAGCCACGTGGCTTGTGTGGCCGCAGAATGAAAGCGACTGGCCTGGGAAATTCTCGAGTATCAGGCAGGTTTACCGCGAAATCGTAAGCTACCTATCAGAATCTGAGAAAACAAGAATAATCGTCAACCCTGGGGAAGCACATAAGCGGGCTGAGAATTTTCTCGAAAAAGAATCGACTGACCTAGCCAATGTGGAATTTTACGAGTGTCCCACCGACAGGTCTTGGATACGGGACTCAGGACCTTTCTTTGTAAGGGAGAAGTCCGGGGAGCTAAGGGTCCTTGATTTCGGGTTTAACGCATGGGCGAAGTATCCCGACTGGGAAAACGACGACTTGGTTCCGGGATTCATAGCCGAAGCCCTTCGCCTTGACTCTAAAAGCCCGACCCGTCTCGGAAGGAAAATCATTCTTGAGGGTGGAAGCATTGACGCAAACGGAAAGGGCTCCCTAATTACGACAAAGCAGTGTCTTTTAAGCGCGGATAACCAAGCGAGAAATCCTTCTTTTGAAAGAAACGACTACGAGACGATATTCTCCGAGTACTTGGGAGCGACGAACATTCTCTGGCTAAACGGGGGAATCGAGGGAGATGACACAAACGGCCATGTTGACGATATATGCAGGTTTACAGGTCCCGCAACAGTCGTTTTATGCCTGGAGGATAACCCCGAAGATCAGAATTACCACCCGCTTCGCGAAAACCTCGAGATACTCCAAGACCTGAGACTTGAGGGCGGAGGAAAAGTTGAAATCATCCCCCTTCCTATGCCCTCCCCGCTTTTTTTCGACGGCGAGAGACTGCCGGCGACTTACGCCAATTTCTATATCTCAAACGAAAAGGTTCTCGTTCCCACCTATAACGACCCGAAAGACCGTGAGGCAATCGGCATACTGTCAGAACTTTTTCCCACAAGACATGTCGTAGGAATAGACTGCGTCAACCTCGCGTGGGGGTTCGGGGCTATTCACTGCATGACAAAAGAAGAGCCTGTTCGCTGACCTTGCAAATTCGAACCGGATTCGTCACCCCATAACCCCTTCGTATTCAAGAATCGCTCTTTTTACTTCCAACCCCCAGCGGTAGCCGTGAAGGTTCCCCGATTTGCCTATGACGCGGTGGCACGGCACAAGGTAAGCAACCGGATTTCCAGCCACCGCATTTGAAACGGCCCTTACGGCCGCTGGCTCTCCAATCAATTCCGCAAGATCCGAATAGGACAGGGTCTCTCTCTCCCGAACTTCCAGCAGTTTTTCCCAGACCCTAAGCTGAAACCGCGTTCCAAGAAGCAGAATCTCCGGCGGCTGTTTTTCCGGGGAAAATAATAAATTCCGCAACACTTCGGCCGTCTTTTCGTCATCCCTTAGGTTCTGAGGGTTCCGCCATATTTTTCTGAATTCTTCCGCGTGGGTTTCCGGGGCCGAACGGAAGAAACTCATATGGCATATACCTTCTTCGCAGACCCCGACAAGGCATTTTCCAAACGGGGTATCGTGAACTCCGTAGACAAGGCGCATCCCAGCCCTGACTTTTTTCTTTTCCCTAGAGGAAATCTCTTTGGTGCTAACTACAATATTTCGCCATAAACGGTTCGGGGGACTTTTCAGGACACTCTTATCGCGGGTTTCCCCATTTATCAACTGCAAAGTAATATCACCTCTTTCCGAAAATAGATCTCGCTATTATCATCTTGTGTATCTCGTTTGTACCTTCGTATATCTCTCCGACCTTAGAATCCCTGTAAATCTCTTCAACCTTGTAAGTGGAAGAGTCATGGGCAAGTTCCACCATGAGTCCTAGGCCTCCGAATATCTGAACCGCGTCGCGGGCCATTGTAACGCTTATTTCCGAGCCGTAGTACTTGGCGGCGGATGTCTCGAACGTTGGAAAAGGATCTCCCTTGTCAAGGCAAAGGGCGGCTTTAAGATACAAATTCCTCGCATTTTCTATCTCCACGGCCCTTTGTGCAAGCAGAAACTGCCAGTACTGAAAATCTGCTATTTTTCTTCCGAAAGCCTCCCTTTCGTTCATGAACTCCACGCACTCATCAAACGCCGACTGCGCCATCCCCACGCCACTTGCCCCGATTCCAGTCCTTCCGTAGAGAAGAGAATTAACGGCAACACGGAGACCGTCCCCTTCCTGTCCTATTAGGTTTTCTCGGGGCACCTCTACGTCTTCAAGATATATGTCGTAGGTAAGTTCCCCCCTGTTTCCGAGTTTTTTATCCGGGGCGCTCACCGAACAGCCCGGTGAATCAAGATCGACCACTATCATAATGGACTTGTCTCCCCCCATGCTTGCGAGCAGGGTAACGAAGTCCGCCACCCCTGCATTGGTTATGTAGCGCTTGCGGCCGTTTATAACGTACTTCTTGCCCTTCTTGCGGGCTTTCGTTACAAGAGACTCGGTCCTTACGTCGGAACCCGACTGGGGTTCCGTCATCGCAAACGACCCCACCGAAGTTCCATCAAGAGCAGAAGCGAGATATTTTTCCTTTATGTGGGCCGAACCCATGGCGAGGGTTTTTCCCGAAAGCAGAAAGTGGGCGTTTATCGTTCCCGCCACGCTTGCGCTTACATAGGCCAGTTCCTCGGCCATGACCACCGCTCCGCACGCGGGGTAGGAAAGACCCCGCCCCCCGTCTTTTTTTGAAAACGGAATTCGAAAAAAACCCTCGGCCGCCATTTTCCTGAAAAGCTCGTGGGGAAAATTCTCATTCTTCTCATTTTTCTCCCCTATGTCACGAGCCAGCGGAAAGACCTCTTTTTCCGCAAAAGCCCTCACCTTTTGCCTGATCTCCCTGGTTTCCTCGGGAAAAAGGTGCTCCTTGTAAAGTTTTGTCTGCATTCTTGGGGGCAACTTGCGCATTTTGCTAACTCCCGTAGTAAAGGATTTGTTTGTCCGAAGACAGGTTGGCGAATGTCTTCAAAATAGTTTAACCAACTATCGAATGAACGTTAAAACCGTCTCCGTAAAACCGAGACCCTTGGAGCGGAGAATAAAAACCTTAGGGTCTCCATGTCTTCTCACGGTCTTAAAACTCAAGTAAAATGAACCCCAGCAAACCCGCATGGAAGGAGGAAACTGTTGTCTCTTACCGGAATTGTCGTGCCCTACTGGGCGGACGTAAAAAAAGATGATCTCACGTACTTCTCGAAACTGGCCGAGGACCTGGGCTACCACTCTATCTGGGTTCCCGAGATGTGGGGACGCGACGCGTTTTCCGTCATATCTCATATGGCGTCGGTAACAGAAAGGATAAACCTGGCTACGGGCATCGTCTCCGTTTACAGCAGGTCTCCGGCGCTTATAGCTCAGACAGCCGCCACTCTGGATGAGTATTGCGGGGGAAGATTCATTCTCGGCCTGGGGATAAGCAGCGTTTATCTCAACGAATACTGGCACGGAGCGAAATTCGAGAGGCCCATCCGGCGAACTCTTGAGTGCGTCGAGATAATAAGAACGATACTCGCGGGAAAAAGGGTTAACTATGACGGAGAAATCTTCAGGCTTAAAAACTTCAAGCTTCTCTTCGAACCCCAAAGAAGTGGGATTCCGATATACATCGCGTCCATGGGACCGAAAAACATCAAGCTTACCTCCCAAGTCGCAGACGGCTGGATTCCATACCTGTGCCCTGTGAATCTTATAAACGAAAGGAAAAAAATACTCAGATCAAGCGGAAGACAAATAACTGTAGCTCCGTTTCTCCCGGCAATGGTTTCTGAAAACAGAAGCGAATCAAGAGAGATCGTAAGGGAATTCGTGGCCCTCTACGTATGTTCCATGGGAGATTATTACCACAAGCTTGTAAGCAGCTACGGATTCGGTGAGGAAGCGGACAGAGCAAAAAAACTCTGGCGGGACAACAAGGCGGAAGCGATAAAAAGCATAAGCGACGAACTGCTTGACCTTGTTTCCGTAAGCGGATCCCCGGAGGAGGGAAGAGAAAAGCTCGAGACGTTCGCCGATAGTTCCGATCTTCCCATCCTTATGTTTCCCTACAACGCCTCAAGGGAGCAGACAGCTTTCACCATGAAAGCACTCGCGCCTTGAGAAGATACTCCGACCCAAGGGTCAGGTCTTGAAATAATTTTCCGTCTCCATTATAATTCCCCACATGGCAAGACCATTAAGACCGGAATACGCGGGAGCCGTCTATTACATCTCTTCTGTCGGAAACAGGGGGCAGAGCGTCTTTCAGAACTCGGCTGACGGTAACGCCTGGGTAGAGGTTCTCGAAGGGGTATGCGGAAGGTTCGACTGTCGCTGCTTCGGTTACTGTCTTATGTCCGACGGATACCATCTCGTCATCGAGACCCCAAAACCGAACCTCTCAAAAGCCATAAGGCAGTTAAACGGCGTTTACACCCAGCGCTCAAACAGGCTGCATGATACAGATGGCCATGTTTTCCGGGGAAGATACAAATCCATAGTTGTACAGAGGGAAAAATATCTTCTACCGCTTATGGCCCATATTTTTCTCCTGCCCCTTAGGGCCGGGTTCGTAAAACATCCGAACCAGTTCAAATGGAGCAGCTGCAGGTATCTTTACGGAAAGGATAAGGTGCCGGGATATGTTGACCTTGAGTGGTTCTCAGAGGGCTTTTCTTCGGACACAGGAAACTTTGATGAATTTTTAGAAGAGAATCACTCGCGCGATGTGGTCTCTGAGACCAGAAAGCAGATATATCTCGGGGATGACAATTTCATAGAACTTGTGCAGAAAAAAACAAGCAAGGCATCCAAGTCAAAGGATATTCCCAGGTACCAGGTCACAAAACCTGTATCAAGCCTGATAAACGGCTTCGCGCGAAGCGGAAACTCAAGGGAAGAGGCAATAGCAAAGACCTACCTGACCGGGGACTACACGCTAAGGGAGGTCGCCGACGCAGTCTCTGTTCACTACTCGGTTGTAAGCAAGATCGTAAGCGAATACGAGCAAAACTCTGCCCGTTCGCAGTAAAAACTCTCAGCAGCGCCCGGAAAGCTCCTCAACCTCGTCCACCATCGCGCCTATTACATTAAGCCCTGACTGCCAGAAATCAGGATCGTTTATGTCCACCCCCAGTTTTGAGAGAAGCTCCGCGGGCGAGGCGCTTCCCCCCGAGCGAAGAAGCCCCATGTAATCGGGAACGAAAGCTCTTCCCCGCTCAAGAAACATTCCGTAAAGAGCAAGGGTAAGCAGTTCGCCGAAGGAGTACGCGTAGCAGTAAAAAGGAGAGTGTATGAAATGGGGAATGTAAAGCCACCAGTAAGCGTAGTTCTCGGTAAGGGTGACGGAATCTCCGAACATCTCGCGGTTAGCTTCGATCCACAGTTCGTTTACCCTCGCGGTCGCAAGCTCCCCTTCATCCCTTCTTTCTCGGTGGAGGCTCTGCTCGAATCTCGTGAGCACCACCTGTCTGAAGACCGTGGCCATTATGTCCTCAAGTTTCTCTGCTACCAGAACCAGCTTGCCTTCCCGTTCAGTCTCAGATTCCTTCAACTGGTGAAACACTAGCATCTCCGCGAAAACGCTTGCGGTCTCAGCCGTTGTAAGAGGCGTGTGGGCCTGCAGATAACCTTGGCGCCTTGAGAGATACTGGTGCACTCCGTGGCCAAGTTCGTGCGCAAGAATCATCACGTCCCTAGGTTTTCCTGTGTAGTTCATAAAAACGTAAGGGTGTACTCCGGGAACCGTCCCGTGACTGAAAGCCCCTCCTCGTTTTCCATCACGAAGCTCGGCGTCAATCCAGTTTTTCTCAAAAAACAAGGACGCGGTTTTCCTCATGTCTGAAGAAAACTCCCCGAATGATGTGAGCACAATCTCCTTTGCTCTCTCCCACGGCACCTGTTCCCTTTCCGAACCCAGAGGGGCATAGCGATCATAATCGTAGAACTTGCGGTACCCGAGAAGTTCCCTTTTGAGTCCATAATAGCGCCTTACGAATCCGAAGTTCCGCTCGCACGATTCAAGAAGGGCTTCTACGGCACCGTGGGATATCTCGTTGCTGAGGTGCCGGGCCGCCATGGGGTTCTCGTAGGTTCTCAGCCTGTCATTTATCGAGTGATCATTTACAAGTGTGTTGAATATGTAGGTGAGCACGTGGGAGTTTTCGGTAAGTCCTCTGGTAAGGCCAGACCAGGCTGCCTTTCTTTTCTTTCTGTCCTGATCGTAGAGAAGCGAGAGCGTCCGGGACTGGTTCAGTTTTTCAGTCTTTCCCGAAAGCCTCACCCGAAACTGAATATTGTTCACGACCTCATCAAAAAGCCTTGAAAAAGCCTTCTGCCCGGTATTTGATTTCTCCTGGAGTATTTTTTCCTCGGCTTCCGAGAGAGTGTGGTCTCTGTACTTTCTCTCCTGCTCCAGAAAATGCCTGTATCCCGAAAGGTCCGGGTGATCCAGCAGTTTCCTCGCCCTTTTGTTCGGAACCGAAACCCATTCGACGTAAAAGAAGATAAGCTTTTTTTGAATTTCGGTCGCTTTCTGCTGCATTGATGAACGAAAAGCGCCGTTTTTCGGGTCCCGCGTGTCGGCGGCGAAGAGAAGATAGGCGAAGGAAAGTATTTTCCCGATTCCTTCCGATAAGCGCTCAACTTCCTTTACCGCTCCGGCAAGCTCGCCTGCGGTAAGCGAGGGAGATTTTATCCTGTCCCTGTACTTTTTCTCAAACTTCTCGGCACGCGCCGATATACTCCCAAAGTCCTTTTCCACGCGAGGATCGGAAATCCCCTTGTAAAGGTCCCCGAGATTCCACTTTAGGTCTTCTGCTTTCGCCATATCCGTCTCCGTAACCCTTGGGTCTAAAGCTAAAAGTTACTCCTGAAGCAAGTATATATCCTCAAGCGCTCTTCCCTTTTCCATGTAATCCATTCCGTAGCCCACGAGAAATCCCTCGTCCACCTGAAAACCTGTGTAATCAGGTCTGAGGCCCGCCGCGTTCTCTCCCCTCTTGTCTATGAGCGCGCATATCCGGAGTGAACCCGGATTTTTCGATTCCACATGCCGCAGGATAAATTCCGCCGTCTTCGAGGTGTCAATTATATCCTCAACAATTATAACGTCCCTGTCTTCGAGTTCGCACTCAATGTCCATAACAAGTTCAAGGCGCCCCGGTCGCATCGCCTCTCTGTAACTTGAAACCCTGAGAAACTGCTTCTCGACCGTTGCGGTCATCTGCTCCACAAGGTCTTCAAAAAAAGGGCGCGCGCCCATGAGAACGCAGACCGCAACGGGGGTTTTTCCCTCGTAGTCTCCTGAGACTTGCCTTGCAAGTCTCGAGACGGCGTTTTTTATATCGTCTTTTGAGAGAAGCTTTTTAAGCGTGACGCCTTCCAGAATTTCGGTTTCTTCAGACAGAACCTCGCTCCTCCTTCAAAGCTTCTTCAAGTTCAGGACAAAGTTCAATCACGGAGCGGCGAAGAAATTCCCGCTCGTAAATGTCAGGATCGATAACCTCTCCGTTCCACACGAGTATGTCGAGGTCCATTTTTCTTGGGCCATAGCGATCCTCCCTGACACCCCTTCCAAGAGCAATCTCCACCCCTTTGAGCACGGTTTTCAGTTGCTTACGGCCAAGACGGGTTTTCACCAGCAAGGAACCGTTTAGAAAATCCTGTTGCTCCCGGGATCCTATGGGCTTGGTTCTCACGAATTTCGATTCTCCGAGAACGTTGAGCTTCTCCCCCAGCATTCGTTTGGCGGCGCTTACGTTCTTCTCGGCATCTATGTTTGAACCAATTCCAACAATAACTGTATTCAATCCAGCTACCTTATATTAATGGTTTAGAACCCGGAAATTATAACTGAAAGGTTACGCGAAAAGGTGAAAAAGCTTGAGTCTTCGAACATCTCTCCCCTTCTTCAGGAATTCTCCGGTGACCAAAGATGCCCCGCGTCATAGTGCCAGAGGATATGGCCAGCCTGATTCGTTGTCAAGAGAGCAGACCGTATACGCAAGGTTGCCTCGGCGGATGCGATATGATGCCCCGGCACTCGGGCTGACTATATAGTTCTCCCCCTCGGGATAATAAGCGCGAAAGGTCTCCATAGCGGTGACAGTGAACTTTTCAGGATTGATCTTGCATTCTATGATATCCACCCGTCCCCGGGGAAGACGTATGACAAAGTCTATCTCGCGGCCCGACTTGTCTCTCCAGTAAAAAACAGCGTTATCCTCATGAGAACTGCGCAGCATATCGAGAACAAGATGCTCCCAGAGCAGACCGCGGTCCTCCTCTCTTATATGGTCCCAGCCCCTCTCGTAGCAGACAAAGCCGGTATCAAATGTATAGCACTTCGGACGGGCCACTATCTCCCTCTTCCCGCCGCCGTGAAAGGGCGGAACGAGATGTATCGTGCAGGCAGTCTGCATGGATTCCATATGAGTCTTTACGGTAGGCTGACTAAGTCCGCTGTCAGAAGCGAGGCGCGAATAATCCACCTGCCCGCCGCTCTGGCGCAACAGCAGGCGCAGCAGCGAGAGAAATCCCTGCCTGTTCCGTACGCCAAAAAGTTCCTGAATGTCCCGGGCATAGAAGCTGTCTATCCACTCGCCGTAGAAAGCGGGGTCTCTTTTTTCCGAAAGCAACAGTTCCGGCAGACCTCCATGAAGCATACGGCGGTCAAGATCCTTTACTTCAAACGCCTCGACAGATTCTCCCCAGAGAACAGGAAACAGATGAATGGTTCGTCTTCGACCCGTAAGCGTATCGCGGAACTTGCGCGTGGCGGCAAGCGTGGACGAACCGGTGGCCAGCACGCGCATCCGAGGGTATTCGTCCGCTGCGATTTTCAAGCACAGGCTCGGGTCCGCTAGCCGGTGAACTTCATCCAAGATCAGAAGCTTATTCGTCGGGTGACTCTGCAAAAACAACTCGGGATCCTGCAAAGCTCTCTGCGTGGAAGGCAGGTCGCAATTCAGGTAAGTCGCTTCCGGCAGCATTTTCGCCAGAGTCGTCTTGCCCACACGCCTTACGCCGGCAAGCCAGACAATAGGGCGGTGAGACCAAGCTTCCCGTAATCGATTTAACCAGTATTTCCGTCTAATCACAACTGTATTTTACATTTAGACGTCTAAACGTCAAATACAGTTTCAGGGTTGCGGAAAACTCCTGTGCGACGCTGTTTTCACGATAACCAGCAAAAATTCCGGTTGTTTACCTCTCCCTCGCTTCGGTTACCGAGACGGAATCGGCGAAGCGAAGCGCTCCGGGCTTCTCCACCTTTACCGAGGCCCACTTCGCCGCCTGGTACTCAAAAACTATATCGCATATGCCCCCGGCGACCCTCTCAAGCAGGTTAAAATCATTTGTCTCCACAAAGCTTATGATCTTTTTGTTTATGGCCTTGTAGTCCAAAGTATCATCTATGCTGTCGCTCTCGGCCGCCTTGCGTCCGTCAAAATCGATGGTGACGTTTATAACCAGGTCCTGACGGTTCTCCTTCTCCCAGTCATAAACACCTATTATCGTGCGAAGCCTGAGATTTTCGATCTTTATTATCATCTCATCAGGTAAGGCTCTTGCCTCCGTCAACGAAAAGACACTCTCCGGTGACGTAATCATTTTCCAGAAGATAGTTAAACGCGTTAATTATATCCTCAATCGAGCCCGGACGCTTCATCGGAGCACCACGCGACATCTTGAGAAGGTAGTCTTCCCCAAGCCCCGGGGGAGCGAGAATTGCTCCCGGACACACGGCGTTTACCCGAAAATTGGGAGCAAGCTCCCGCGCAAGCATTTTCGTCAAGTGATAAAGGCTCTTCTTGCTTAGATTGTAGCAGAAATGCTCAACGGAATTTTTCCTGACCCTCATGTCGAGAAAATTAACGATAAGCCCTCCGCCCGTCTCGGCGGAAAAAGACTGGGAGAGAAAAAAAGGGGCCTTGAAGTTTATGGCCATATCAGTTTCCAGAAATTCGGGGGTCACGTCACGGAACCCTATGTTCTCGAAGATCGAGGCGTTGTTAACAAGAACGCAGAGCCCCCCGAAGCGCTCCGTGACTTTCGGGACAAGTCCCCTCGCGTCATCAGGTGATGAAAGGTCGCATCTGAAAAGCTCGCATCCAACGCCGGTCTTGATGATCAGCTCCCTTGTAGCTAGAGCCTCTTTTTCTGAGGAATTGTAGTGAAGGGCGATATCGTAGCCCTTTTGCGCGAGGTTAAGGGAGATTTCCTTTCCTATTCTCACCGCCCCGCCTGTAACCAAAGCCGTTTTTTGGGAATTATACACTTGACTAACCATCTGGCTGCCTCGCATCAATTTCACGGTTCATCGGGACTGTGCTAATATCAGAACCCTCCCCGTGCAGTTGCGCCATTCCCAGACGCCTTATGTTTATTGCAGC
>LXNI01000913.1_pt1 | contig 30073 bp, 19 predicted proteins | sample 809091 | NCBI WGS metagenome assembly LXNI01 (sample SAMN04870527, study PRJNA318959) | sponge metagenome | biome: 01000161; feature: marine sponge reef; material: water | host: Sarcotragus foetidus | place: Greece: Milos, Mediterranean Sea | collected 2013-05-29 | depth 5-7 m | reverse complement strand
CAGCCGCGGCGGCGACTGACTCAAGGAGAACCTGAGAGCGAAGACTCGCGTACACTCGAACACGGCCGAGGTGGCTCACTTTCCAAACGTTGGGTGGCTCACTTTCCGAGCGTTGCCGACAAGGGAGGGCCGGTGACCGATCTCGTCGTCATGCCTGAACTGTCGAGCCTGCTGGAGCTGGTCGGCCGTGCGACCATCGTGTTCGGCGTTGCGCTGGCCTTCGCGTGGCTCATGCGGAAGGGGTCCGCGACGACCCGCCATCACTTGTGGACGCTGACGTTCGCGCTCTTGCTCGCGCTGCCGGTTCTGACTCTCGCGGGGCCTTCCTGGGACGTGCCGTTGCTTCTGTCGGCCGACCGGGCCGCGGACGAAGCCCTCATCGAACCGTTGGCCGACCTAGCTGGGGATTCCTCCTTCTCGGCCACCATCGATGCCGCCGTTCCGGCGACGACTCAGGTGCGACCGCCGTGGCGTTCGATTTCCCTGCCGCTTCTGCTCTGGGCGATCGGTTGCGGGGCGGCCCTCGTCTCCGTTGGAGTCGGGATCTTCAGATTCCGGAAGCTCGTTCGCTCCGCTCAGCCCGTGGATGACCCGGAGTGGCGCCGGCAGTTGGAAGCGGTTCAGAGCGAGTTGGGTTTCCGCAGGGACGTGAGCCTTCGTCTTGGCGGAGGAACCGTTACGCCGATGACCGGCGGTTTGTGGACCCCCGTCATCCTGCTCCCGACTTCGGCGTGCGGCTGGTCCGCCGCTCGGCGCGTCGTCGTTTTGACCCATGAACTGGTTCACGTACGGAGGCGCGACGCACTCCGGCAGCTCGTGGGCCGTGTCGTGCTGGCTCTCTACTGGTTCCATCCGCTGAGCTGGGTCGGGTCCCGGTTGGCGGGGGCGAGCCGTGAGGAGGCCTGCGACGAGGAGGTGCTGGCCGCTGGCACGCGGCCGTCCGAGTACGCGCGTCACCTTCTGGCCCTCGGAGCGAGCATGAGCCGCGGTCCGGCGGTGCTGTCGTTACCGATGGTTCACCCGTCGCAGTTCGAGAGGAGAATCAGGGCGATTGTCAGGCGCGATCGACCTCGCCGCCGCGGGCTCGTCACCGCGGTCACTCTGGCGGCACTTGGTGCAGCGGGAATCTCCGCATCCGTCGCGAATCCGGTCCCGGTCAAGGCTACGCCGGCGGCCATCTCCCCGCCGATTGCCCACCAGGCGACTGCCGACGACTTCGTTCCGAAGGGCTGTTCGGTCTCATCGGCGGAGGGCTGGAGTCTCGAGCGAAGCGTCGAGGACGCGGTCCTCTGCATTGGCGTCGACGGTGACGTCGTGATGAGCGACGATGGCCTGGAAGTGCGGACGATCAGTGTCAGCGGCTCCGTCGTGCTGGAGTCCTCCGGCCGTCGAGTGCACCGCCTGGTCATGACTCAGGGGCCGGATGGTCTTCGGCACGACTGGAGCATCGACGGGCGCGAACGGGCCTTTGATGACGAGGCCCGGCAATGGCGCGACCTGATGCTTGCCCTGCTCCAGGGTAGTGCCCCAGGGCTTTGGCCGCTTGCCTTCGGCCCGGACGGCGGCCTTCGAGGGCTCGTCTGGGGTGAGCAGGAACTCAGGGGTCTGGAGGCCGGTGTGAGAGCCGCAGAGCGAGAGCGCCTTGCAGGACGAGATCGACGCGCTGCGGGGTCTGATCAACAGTTGACGGGGCGCCGCTTCGAGGACCCACCAGGAGAAAGGAACCGCGATGCGAAGAGCGACCACGATCTGGAGAATCTCCGTCGGAGCGCTGGCGAGTCTCCTGATGGCCTTCGCCCTGGCGTGTGACGCGAACGGCAAGTCCGGGACCGAAGCGGACGGGGACGATTCCTCCAGCGTGGACCTGAGCTGGGCGGTCGCGAACCCCGACGCGCCCGGTCCGGGAGACCAGGCTCCCATGTTGGCGATCGAAGAGACGCTGAGCGGTTCCGTCGATGGCGATGCGGACTGGGCGGCGCTCAAGGGTAAGGCGACTGTTCTTGAGTTCTGGGCGACCTGGTGTGCACCATGTGTTCAGGTCATCCCACATTTGAACGAGCTGGCCGACGACCTGTCGGGGGAGGACATCCGATTCGTCTCCTTGACGGACGAGGAGGAAGGAACTGTCGCGCCGTTTCTCGAGTCGATCCCCATCTCGGGTCTGGTCGGACTCGATCTCGACAGGTCGGCCTTCCGGGACTACGGAGTCCGGTCGATACCGACGACGTTCCTCGTGGACAAGGAGGGAGTGGTTCAGGCGGTCACTCGGGCGCACGACCTGACGAAGGAGGACCTGCTCGACCTGATCGCCGGGCGGCGGCCCGATGTTCCGGAGATTCAGGACATCAGCGAGTTCTTCGAGGTCGAGGACGACGGGGCCGAAGCCGTATTCGAAATCTCCGTCCGTCTGTCCACGAGACCGGAATCCGGCATGGCTCGGGGCCCCGGGCGGATGACGCTGATCTCCGTTGCTGCGGAGGACATGATTTCGACGACATTCGGGGTTTCGCCGGGACGACTGGTGATGGAGGCTGAACTGCCGGACCAGACGTACGACGTCGTCGTGAACACGGGCCGTCGGGGGGACCTGCTTGAGCCGATGGTGCAACAGGCCGTCTCGGCAGTCTTGGGAATCGAGGCCCGTTGGGAGGAACGGGTTGTGGATTGCTATGTCTTGGTCAAGAAGGGCGAGCCGAAGCTCAATCCGCTCCCGGACGACGGCCGGTCTGTTTACCGGGTTTCCTCGGATTCGCTGGGGGCCACGGACCTGGATGGCCTCGTAGACAGGGTCGCTGTCCTGCTGGGGCGGCCGACATTGAACGAGACGGGAATCACGGGCCGCTATCAGATCCTGCTGGAGTACGACTCACCGGAGCCGGAGACCGTGTTCCAGGCGATCGAGGACACGCTGGGGCTGGCGGTGGTGGAGGAGAAGCGGCCAGTCGAGATGCTCGTGGTCAGGAAACAGGCTGCGAGGGCGGCACGCTAGACTGCAGAATGGTCGCCGCTTCGCGGCGCGTCTCCCCAGGAAGCCGGCGGGGACGCCGGCGCACCCAGTCCCTGCAGCCCGGACTCTTGTGGACGTGAGTCGGCTGGTAGCCTGCCTGGACCATGACGCGAAACACTGCGGTCCAGGTTCTCGCACTCCCGGCGATCGCGCTCTTCGCCGCCTGCGGCGGTTCTGCCGCTCCTCTGGCCGAGCCGGCCGACCTGGCGATCGTCGGCGCCCAGCTCATCGACGGCATGGGCGGCGACCCCGTCGCCGACTCGGTCATCCTGATCGACGACGGCCGCGTTCGGGCGGCTGGTTCGCGCGACGAGGTCGAGGTGCCCGACGGCACCGAGGTTGTCGACGCCGCCGGCAAGACGGTGATCCCCGGCTTGGTCGATCTGCACGCCCACTACGGTGGCCCGTTGGAGGCGACGGAGCAGGCGCTCCGCTCCCAGCTCTACTACGGTGTGACGACCACCCGCAGCATCGGCGCGGACGATCCCGACAAGGTGGCCCTGATGCTGGATGCGAACGCCGGCCGCCCCGACCTGCCCCGGGCGTACACCGCGGGTCTCGGCTTCTCCTACCCGGGCGGATTCAACTCCAGCTTTCCGAACACGCCGACGACCCCGGACGAGGCGCGCGCGATGGTGCGGGAGCAGGCGGCCCTCGGCGTCCACTTCACGAAGATGTGGATCAACGAGGTTGCGGAGCCCGGGCTCAAGATTCCGGATGAGATCCGGGGCGCGATCGTCGACGAGTCCTACAAGAACGGGCTCGTCCCGGTCGCCCACATTAACGAGGAGGCGGACGGCGTTCAGCTCCTCGAGGTCGGCCTGAACGAGTTCATGCACAGCACGGTGCGGACCTTCGGGCCCGGGGGCGGCGTGCCGATGGAGGACCCGGTGCCCAGCCAGGCGTTCCTCGACCTGTGCCTGGAGAAGGACTGCGCCTTCGCGCCGACCCTGTCGATCATTCAGAACAACTGGCACTTTGCCGAGAATCCGGAACTGCTGGAAGACCCGGAGTTGCGGGCGGTGATGAACCCCGCGGTGCTCGAGCGGTGGAGCGACGAGGAGACCCGCGCCGCCGTTCTCGCGGCGGATGGCTTCGAGGGGCGCAAGCTCTCCTTCCGGCACGTACAGGACTTCGTCAAGACGCTCCACGACCACGGCATCAAGGTGGCGCTCGGCACCGACAGCGGTACGCCGAACGTGCCGATGGGGTGGGGCACGCACCATGAACTCGAGCTCTACGTCGAGGCCGGCCTGACGCCGATGGAAACGCTCGTCGCCGCGACGGCCACCGGCGCCGGCCGCGTGCCGCCGGTCGGGGAGGCGGATTTCGGCACGCTGACTGCCGGCATGAGCGCGGACCTGATCGTGTTGAACGCCGATCCTCTGGGCGACATCCGGAACACCCTCCAGATCGACCGCGTGATGCTGCGCGGCGAGTGGGTGGACCGCGACGGACTTCTGCCTTCGCCGTGAGACAACGCTGAAGCCGGGGGCGGTTGTGGCGGTGTACTGTTTGCTGGCGCTTGTCGTTTCGGCCGCGTCGCTCGCCGCTCCGCTCCAGGAGGAGCCGGACAGGCCGACCCGGACGGCGGTCGTCACGGCCGTGACGGAGCCGATCTTCCTCGACGGCGCACTTGACGAACCGGCGTGGGGATCGTCGCCGCAGATCGGCGCCCTGGTCCAACGCATTCCGATGGAGGGCGCCGAGCCGAGCGAGCGCACCGAGGTCACACTGCTGCGCGACGAGGACAACCTCTATATCGGCGTGATGTGCCACGACTCCGAGCCGGACCGAATCCTCGCGTCCCAGATGGCTCGCGATGCATCCGTCAGGCCCGACGACTACGTCGAGTTGCTGCTCGACACGTTCCGCGATCAGAGCAACGCCTTCTACTTCTCCACGAACCCGAACGGCGCCCTGGTCGACGGCCTCGTGTTCGCGAACGGCGAGACGAACGAGGATTGGGACGCCATCTGGAACGTGGCGACGCAGCGCTCGGATCAGGGCTGGAGCGCGGAGTTCGCGATTCCCTTCAAGAGCCTGAACTTCCCCCCGGACGGCACGGTGTGGGGCTTCAATATCAGCCGGAACATCCAGCGGAAGTTCGAGGAGGCGCGCTGGGCGGGCGCTCGCTTCGACGCGCAGTTCGTCCAGGTCTCGGAGGCGGGCGAGATCACCGGCATGGGAGGCCTGGAGCAAGGCCTGAGCCTGGACATCCGGCCGTTCGTCGCGGGGCGCTGGGATCGCCGTGCCGCCGGCGACGACAGTCTGCGTGGCAAGCCCGGCCTCGACCTGTTCTACAACGTGACGCCCAACCTGAAGTTGACGGCCACGTTCAACACGGACTTCGGCGAAACGGAAGTCGACGCGCGCCAGATCAACCTGACCCGATTCTCGATCTTCTTTCCCGAGAAGCGGTCGTTCTTCCTGCAGGACGCGGGCGTCTTCAACTTCGCCACCACCGGGGTCAGCCAGCCGGGCGGTATTCCCACCACGGGGGCGGAGATCTTCCCGTTCTTCAGCCGCCGGATCGGTCTGCTGGGAGGGCGGGAAGTGCCGCTCGACTACGGGGTCAAGCTGACCGGCAGGGTGGGCCGAACCGAGGTTGGCGTCCTCAACGTGGGCGCGCGCGACACCTCGTTCGTCGACGAGCAGAGTGTCTTCGTCGGGCGGGTCCGGCGGAACTTCTGGCAGCAGTCGTACGTCGGCGCTCTCGTCACAAGCGGCAATCCCGCCCTTTCGGCTGACGCCGCCACGATGGGTGTGGACCTGCGCCTGGCCACATCCGACATCCTGGGCAGCGGCCGCAACTTCGTCTTCAACGCCTGGGGACTCGAGAGCGACAACGAGGGCGTCGCGGACAACGATGCGGCCTTCGGCTTCGCGGCCGCCTTCCCGAACGACCGGTACGACGCCCAGGTGCAGTGGCGCGAGATCCAGGAGAACTTCGATCCCGCGCTCGGGTTCGTTCAGCGCCGCAACGTACAGATGTTGCGGCTCGGCGCCAGCTTCAACCCGCGGCCGAAGAACCAGCGGCTGGGCATCCAGCAGATGTACCACGACATCTTCTACACGGAGTTCACGCGGCTCGACAACGGCCTGGTCGAAAGCCGCGACTTCTACTTCACGATCGTCGACTGGCACTTCCAGTCGGGGGACTCGCTGCACAGCCTGTTCGACGTGAACCCGACGTACGAACGGCTGTTCGAGCCCTTCGAGATCTCTCCCGGCGTGGTTCTCCCGCCGGGCGAGTACGACTTCACGCCGCTTCGGATCTTCTTCACCTCGGCGCAGAAGCGCAGACTCCAGGGGAGCATCGGAGTTACCTTCGGCAGCTTCTGGTCGGGCGATGCCGAAACGGTCAGCGCGGGCCTCCGGTACTCCGCGCCCCCCCGATTGACGATCAGCGTGAACACGAATCAGACCTTCGCGCGCCTGCCGCAGGGTGAGTTCGTCGCCAGGATCCACCGGGCGGAGGTCAACTACGCGGTCTCGCCCAGGCTGTCGTTCGCGAACCTGGTCCAGTTCGACAACCGTTCGGGCAATCTCGGTTTTCAGGGCCGGGTTCGCTGGACCCTCGAACAGGGGAACGACATCTTCTTCATCTTCGGCCAGGGCTGGGTGCAGGAACTCGGTGACCGTGGCTCCGACTTCCGGCAGCAGGACTCGAGGCTGGCTGTGAAGGCGCAGTACACATTCCGCCTGTGACAGCATGCCGTCATGAGCATTCTCACGATCGTCATTCTGGCGGGTCTGGTCCTCCTCGCCGTCATCTTCGGCGGGTCGCTGATCGGGACCTTCAACAAGCTCGTCACCCTGAAGAACCGCTACCAGAACGCGTTCGCGCAGATCGAGGTCCAGCTCAAGCGCCGCTACGACCTGATCCCGAACATGGTCGAGGTGGCGAAGGGCTACATGAAGCACGAGCGGGAAACGCTGGAGGCGGTGATCCAGGCCCGGAACATGGCCGCCGGCGGACTGGAGCAGGCGGCCGCGAACCCGGGCGACGCCGCGGCGATCCAGGGTCTCGCATCGGCCGAAGGCGTCCTCACCGGCACCCTCGGCCGGCTGTTCGCGCTGGCTGAGGCCTACCCCGATCTGAAGGCCAACCAGAACATGATGCAGGTCAGCGAAGAACTGCGCTCGACGGAGAACAAGGTCGCCTTCTCACGCCAGGCCTTCAACGACGCCGTGACCATCTACAACACGTTCAAGCAGAGGTTCCCGGCTGTCATGGTCGCCGGGATGTTCGGTCACGGCCAGGATGCGACGCTGCTCGAGTTCGACAGCGAGGCGATCGCCGAAGCACCAGAAATCTCCTTCGAGTAGACGGGGTTTCCGGTTCCGGCGGCGCGATGGCCACCGACTTCTTTCAGCAACAAGACGCGGCAAGGCGGGGCACGACCCGGCTCGTCGTGCTCTTCGCGCTTGCCGTGCTGGCGATCGCGGTCTCCGTCGAGCTTCTGCTGGTCGCCACGATGGGCTTCTTCGGTCGCGATCCCGAGACGAACGAGATCGACTGGACCGCCGTCGCCGATCCACGTCTGCTGATCCTGGCCATCTTTGGCACCCTGGTCGTGGTCGGCGGGGGGAGCCTGTACAAGATCGCCCAGTTGCGCGGCGGCGGCAGGGTGATCGCCGAGGAACTGGGCGGCCGGCTCGTGGACGGCAGCACGTCGGACCCGGTCGAGCGGAAGCTGCTCAACGTCGTGGAGGAGATGGCCATCGCCTCGGGCACCTCGACGCCGCCGGTCTACATGATGGACGGTGAAGAGGGCATCAACGCGTTCGCCGCCGGATTCGCGCCGCAGGATGCGGTGATCGGCGTGACTCGCGGGGCGGCGACGACACTCGATCGCGACGAACTGCAGGGCGTGATCGCGCACGAGTTCAGCCACATCCTGAACGGAGACATGCGCCTCAACATCCGGCTGATGGGCCTGCTGCACGGCATCTTCCTCATCGGGATGATCGGTTACTTCGTCCTGCGGATGTCGTTCTACACGGGCGGCGGTCGTTCCAGAGACAACAAGGGTGCCCTGCCGATTCTCGCGTTCGGCGCCGGACTCGCGGTCGTCGGGTTCGCCGGCACGTTCTTCGGCAACCTGATCAAGGCCGCGGTCAGTCGGCAGCGCGAGCTTCTTGCCGACTCCTCGGCCGTACAGTTCACGCGCCACCCCGGAGGAATCGCCGGCGCGTTGAGGAAGATCGGCGGTTTCGTGATCGGCTCGAAGGTGGAGAACCCGAACGCTCCGCAGGCCAGTCACATGTTCTTCGGCCGGGCGACCTCCGGCTTCAGCGCGATGTTCTCGACCCATCCGCCGCTCGGTGAGCGGATCAGGCGGATCGATCCGTCCTGGGACGGCGAGTTTCCGGAACTGCCGGAGCCGGGCGATGGTGCTCCAGCCGGGGTTGCTGCTCCGGGGGCTGCGGGCTTTGCCGGTGCCGAAGCCGGCGCGTCAGCCCGTCCGGACTTCGCGAACGCGGTCAGCCAGGTCGGCCAGCCGTCGCCCGCGCACGTCGAGTACGCGGCGGCTTTGATCGACCGCTTGCCTGAGCCGGTTGTCGCGGCCGCACACGAGCCCTACGGCGCCCGCGCCCTGGTCTACGCACTCCTGCTCGACCGCAACCCTGAACCGCGACAGGTACAGCTTGACCACCTCGAAGCGGCGGCAGACGACGGCGTCTTCGAGGAGACTGTGCGACTGGCTCCGCTCGTCGAGCAGCTCGATCCGAGAGTGCGCTTGCCGGTGCTCGAGATCACCCTCCCGGCACTGCGCTCCCTGACCTCGCGGCAGTACCAGCGATTCCAGGAGAACGTGGTCGAACTCGTGGAAGCGGATGAGGTCATCGACCTGTTCGAGTGGTCGCTCCAGCGCATCCTGTTGCGCGAGATGCATGCCTCCTTTGGGCGATCCGGGCCCAAGCGTGTGCGGCACCGTTCGGTCAAAGCGGTGCAGTCCTCGCTGGCAGTGTTGATGTCGGTGCTGGCGTACGTCGGCCATCGGGAGCGGCGAGCGGCCGAAGGCGCGTTCGCGGAAGGGTGGCGCGTTCTGCCGCTTCCGGACAGGGGTTTGCTTCCGCATGAAGCTTGCGGTTTCGCCGAACTGGATGCGGCTCTCGTTGAACTGGACCGGGCCGCGCCACAGGTGAAGAAGCACACCCTGGAAGCGGGGGTCGCCTGCATTACCGCCGACCACGAGGTCACGGTGGAGGAGGGCGAGCTCCTGCGGGTCGTGTCGGCCTGGATCAACTGCCCGATGCCGCCGATTCTGCCGAGTTGGTGACTGGCGCCATCACTGGGTGCGCCGGCCCTCTGGCCGGCATTCGGCGGCAGGCCGCCACGGTCAAACGTTTACTGCTTGGTGCCGACGCGAATGCTGCCTACGCCTCCCGAATCCAGCGGATCAGCTCCCGCAGGTTGGGACGGTTGCCCTGACTGAGGATGCCGACCTTGTAGATCCTGCCCGCCACCCAGGCGGCGCCCCATACGGTCACCGCCATCAACACGATCGAGAGGGCGACCATCCAGGCCGGTACGTCGCCCATGACGGCTCGCGGGTACATCATGATCGGGCTGAAGAAGGGGAAGAGGGCGACCCAGTTCATCCACGGCATGTTGTTTCCCTGGAACGTCATCATCTGCATCATGAACGGCACGATGATCACGATGATCAGGGGCGTCTGCGCCTGACCGGCCTCCTGCAGGTTCTTGCACATGGCGCCGACCGCGGCGAAGAGGCTCGAGTAGAGGAAGTAACCGAGCAGGAAGAAGATAAGGAGCAGGACGATGGCGCCAGGGCCCGGCAAGTACTGGCGGACCTGCCCCAGTTCTTCGAGATCCGGCGCCGCGGAGATCAGGCCGGGAAGCGCCAGGCCAGCCAGCAGGGCCACGCAGCCGATCCAGATCGCCACCTGGGTGAGCCCGACGGCGCCGACCCCCACGATCTTGCCGAGCATGAGCTGCCACGGCCGCAGCGACGAAATGACGAGTTCGACGACGCGGCTCTGCTTCTCCTCGAGCACGGATTGCAGGGTCTGTGCGCCGTAGGCGAGCATCATGATGTAGAGGATGAGGCCGCCGGCGATGCCGGTGATCATCCCGGAGATGCGTTCGGCTTCGGCTTCCTCCGCTTCGGCCTCGTCGAGGCCCACGGGCTCGTACTCCAGCGAGCCACCCTCGAACAGCCGCCGAACCGATTCGCCGTCCTCCATCTGGCCCAGGCGCAGGTCGACGACTTCCTCGACGATCGCCGACCGCATCAACTGGGAACGCACGGTTCCCGGCGGTTCCTTCGCCCGGTAGTGGAAGACGGCTTCGCTTGCCGTCGCGTCGTCCAGAAGGATGTAGGCCTCGAGTTCCTCGTCGAGCACCTGCTGGTCCAGCTCCTCGGTGGCGGTCCCGGGCGCGGCGAGTTCCACGTCATAGCCCGCCTGATCCAGGGCTTGCTGGACCCGTTCACCGAGTTGTCCGCTCTCGTCGACGAGGACGATCTGCCGCTCCGACTGCTCGGAGAGAAACGCCACGAAGCCGACGACCGCCATGATGCCGATCATGAGCAGCGGCATGCCGAGCGTAGAGAGGATGAACGCCCTCGTCTTGACGCGCTCCACGTACTCCCGCCGGATCACCGACCAGACCTGCTTCATGACGCACCTCCCGCCGGCTGGGCCGAGTCGTCGTCGCCGGGGTCTCCGGCATGGCGCACGAAGATCTCGTGCAGCCGCGGCTCGAGCAGTTCGAACCGGCGCAGGCTGACGCCTTCCGCGAGCACCGCCTCCAGGACCTCCTCCGGGCGCACCCCGTCGTGAAGGGACAGGTGGAACGCGGCTCCCACCTGCTCGACTTCCAGGACTTCCGGCCACGCGATCCGGGGCGCCTCACCGTCGAACTCGACGGCCACGACACCGGTTCGCTCGCGGCGCTTCAACTCCTTCAGGTCGTCGTCGAGCACCTTGCGGGCCCGCGAGATGAGGCAGACCCGTTCGCAGAGACGCTCCGCCTGCTCCATGAGGTGGGTCGAGAAGAGGATCGTCTTGCCGCGCTCCTTCTCCTCGAGGACGATCTCTTCCAGCACGTCCTGGTTGATCGGGTCGAGGCCGCTGAAGGGCTCATCGAGAATCAGCAGCTCCGGGTCGTGGAGCACCGTCGAGATGAATTGGACCTTCTGCTGCATCCCCTTCGACAGGGTCTGGACCTTCTTGGAGGCCCATTCGGTCAGGCCCAGGCGCTCCAGCCACTCCTCGGCCCGGGTGCGTGCCAAGGGCCGCGCGACGCCGCGGATCTCGCCGAAGAACACGAGCTGGTCGAGGACCTTCATCTTCTCGTAGACGCCGCGCTCCTCGGGCAGGTAGCCGACCCGGCTGCGTCGCTCGAAGTCGGGCGGGCCGCCGAAGAGCTCCACCCGGCCGCTGTCGGGCAGGAGGATGCCCATCATCATGCGGATCGTGGTCGTCTTGCCCGAGCCGTTGGGGCCCAGCAGGCCGTAGATCGTGCCGGGCTCGATCACGAGGTCCAGGTCGTCGACGGCCGTGTGGGCGCCGAACGTCTTGCGGACGCCGGTCAGGCGCACTGCGGTTCCGTTTTGAGTCATGGAGGCCTACTTCCGCTTCTGGGGGCGCGGAGAGGATAGCGCCCGATAGGCTGTCGCGACAGTGCCACAGCCTTCACCCGAGAGAACGGAGGACGCGAGATGAAGAGATCACGGAGAACCCTCATAGCTGTGGCGAGACTGGGCGTCATCGCTCTGGTCATCGCGACGATGGCGGCGCCAGCCTTTGCCGAGGAGATCCGGCCCGGCGTCTACCGCACCCCCGACGCCCGGTTCGAGAACCTGCCCGACTTCGACTTCGCGCCGCACTACCTGGAGGCCGACGGCTACCGGGTCGCCTACCTCGACGAGGGGCCGGCCGACGGCGAACCGATCCTGCTGATCCACGGGGAGCCGACCTGGTCGTACCTCTACCGGAAGATGATCCCGGTCCTGGTTGAAGCGGGCCATCGCTGCATCGTGCCCGACCTGATCGGTTTCGGGCGCTCGGACAAGCCGGCGAGCATGGACACCCACACCTACAAGTTCCACGTCGACGCGATGACCGAACTGGTCGAGGCCCTTGATCTCCGGGACGCTACGTTCTTCGGCCAGGACTGGGGGGGACTGATCGGCCTGCGCGTGGTGGCGGAGAACGAGGAGCGCTTCGCGCGCGTCGTCGTGTCGAACACCGGCCTGCCGGTCGGCGGGGCGGCCGGCCCGGAGGACTTCCCGGAGAACAGCGCCTTCATTCGATGGAAGCGCAGGAACCAGGCGATGATCGATCGTGGCGACATTCCCACCGGCGGCATGCTGGCGAACAACACGGGCGACCCGTCGGTCGCGGCCGCCTACGATGCGCCGTTCCCCGAGCCGGCCTACAAGGCAGGCCCGCTGATCATGCCGCAGCGGGTGCCGGTCTTCGCCGACGATCCGGCGAACGAGGCGAACCGCGAAGCCTGGGAGGTGTTCGAGCGCTGGGAGAAGCCGTTCCTGACCGCCTACGGAGACAGCGACCCGGTAACGCGCGGCGGCGAGAGACCGTTCCAGCGCCGGGTTCCCGGCGCGCAGGGCCAGCCCCATGTGACCGTCGAGGGCGCGGGCCACTTCATCCAGGAGACCCACGGCGAGGAACTCGCCCGCATCATCAACGAGTTCATCGCCGCGAATCCGGTGGAGTAGGGCTGTGAGCGGCGCGCTATGCTGCGCCCCTCTTCTTGCAGTGAGATCGGTGCTCGGAAAGGAGCTTGTCATGGCGAAGTGGACCGTTCGGGCCTTGGTGGTGGCGATGTTTGTGTGCCTGGCGGCGCCGCTTTTGGCCGGAGACGACAAGTCGGACGCTGAGTTGGGGCTGGTAGCCATCAACGTGGCAGACCTTGAGCGGTCGGAGAAGTACTACGCCGAGGTGCTGGGGTTCACTCGTGCCTGGCAGTACCCGCCGGACTCGGACGATCCGATCGAGATCGGTCTGGTGGCGCCCGGCGGTGGTGCGGGCCTCGCCCTTGCGCACCTGAACGACGATCCGCTGCCCCAGGGAAAGGGACGGTACGGCCGGATCATCGTGAACACCGCGAACGCCAAGGCGCTGGCGAAGCGGGCCGAGGCCGCGGGCTCGACCCTGCGTCACGTCACGATACCCGGCGACAATCCGCCTACGATCATCTTCTTCCGCGACCCGGACGGCTACGAGATCGAGCTGTACCAGGCGCCGTCGCAGTAGCCAGGAGGCGGAGCGGCTCTCCGGGTCCGGGAACGCGGGCATCTTTGCCCCGCACCTGGTTCGAAGCCCTGCATTCGGTTCCAAACACCGGAGTCGAGGGCAGGCGTGGGCTTCGATGATGGGCCTTGACGAAGGAGCTACTAGTAGCTACGTTCGTAGCGATGAGATCCGTAGGCCTCAAGACGCTGAACAGCAAGCTCAGCGAATACGTCCGCATCGCTGCCGCGGGTGAGACCGTGCTGGTCACGAACCGCGACCGCGTCGTCGCCGAGCTCGGTCCGCCGCGTCCCGACAGGAGTCCGAGGCTGGCCGACGCGGAGTTCGCCGAGATGGTCCGGGAGGGGATCCTGACGCCACGCGCGATCGAGCCGGGAACGCGTCCGTTGCCAAAGCCGAAGCCGGTCATGAAGCTCGAGGAACTCATGGAGCTTCTCGACGAAACGAGAAGCGACCGGCTTTGATCTATGTGGACAGTTCTGTGGTGCTCGCGGAACTCCTGGCCGAACCCCGGCGGCCCCAAGGGCGGCTGTGGGAGAACACGCTTGTCTCCAGTCGCCTGCTGGAGTACGAAGTCTGGAACGTCCTCCACCGGCGGTACTTCGCCGAATCCCATGGCGAACGGGCACGGGATCTGCTCGAACGCATCGACATGCTGAGACTGGCGCCGCCGATGCTTGAGAGAGCGCTCGAGCCGTTCGCCGTGCCGCTTCGCACGCTCGACGCGATTCATCTCGCGTCGCTCGACTACCTGAGAAAGACTCGCGGTTGGCGAATCGAACTCGCGACCTACGATCGGCGGATGGGGGAAGCCGCGGAAGCCATGGACGTCGCCGTCATCGACCTTTACGCGAACGGAGCAGCCAACGGCGATTGACGAACCGGGGCGCTCAGCCCGTTCCGTTGGGGTTAGAGCGGCTCCTGGAAGCGGTCTACTCGCCGGCTCGGACGGCCATCCAGGCGACGAGGTGGACCTGGCTCTCGGCGACCGGCGGCAGCGGTTCGACTGGTTCCGGGGCTCTCAGCCCCGCCCGACGGGCGAAGTCCCGCAGACGCTCCACCTTCCGCGCCCCTCCGTCTTCGGCGTTCAGGATGGATCGCACCTCGCGCTGGAGGCGCACAGCGGGCACCGAGCGGAAGCGGGGAATGAGCTGTTCCTGCTCGTCCGTGCCGAGGACTTTCGCGCCGTAGCGGTGCAGTAGCTCCACCGCGTCCCGGAACGCCTTCGGCACATCCGGCTGCAAGTTCACCGGATCAACGAGCCGGTTCCACTCGTTCCACACATCGCGCCGGGCGATGTCCCAAGCGTCGAACGCCCTGTCGTAGGCCTCCGGACCGAGTTCCCGTGCGGCGTCCTCCCTGCCCGGGTCTGCCGTGACCAGGGCCTGCAGTTTGTCGCGCGCAACGATCGGTGCGCCGTCGCCATCCCTCAGGGGTCGCCAGTCCGGCCAGGTCGGTACGAAGCGGAAGAAGGGGTCGCGGCGACAGACCTCGCAGTCCCTTCCGCCGCAGGCAAGCCTCGAACCTGAGGCGCCGTCGCCGTTCGGCGCGCCTTGCCGGCACTGGCCGACCCGGATGCAGAAGACGTAGCCGGACTGTCTGGACCCCGGACTGACGAAGCCCGTGCCGGAGGCCCACGGCAGGCCGAGCACGCCGCGGCGTTCGGCGCCCGGTTGCATCGCCTGGCGCAGGCGGTGCCGGTACTCTTCACCGGAGAGCGCCCGGTGTTGGCCGCCAAGTTCGAGGATGGACGTGTCCCCGGCGTGGAGTTCCATGATCTGCTGCCGGGTGTCGCTGAACACCTGGCCTTCGCCTGGGGTGAGGCCGGGCAGCACCGCACCCGTACCCACCGCGGCGTCCGCCAGGGCGAGCTTCCGGCGCAGTCGCTGCTCCAGGTCGAGCAGGTCGTCGAGTCTGTTGGCGGGGAAGAAGCAGTCGAGGACGATCCGCCGGTGCGAGGAGCCGATGCGGTCGATTCGTCCATGCCGTTGCACGACCCGCATCGGGTTCCAAGGCAGATCGTAGTTCACGATTCGGCCGGCCTGCTGGAGGTTCACGCCTTCCGAAAGGACGTCCGTCGTGAACAGCAGGTCGTAGCGGTCCTCGCTGTGAGGGGCGCCGGCCGTCCTGGGAGCGAACCCTTCAAGGAACCGTGCGCGCTGGCCCTGGTCGACGCCGGTCTTTCTGCCGTGGATGGGCTGGTCCGGGAGCCGGTCGCGAAAGTCGCGCAGCGGATCTTCGGGGCCGGCCTCGGCTACGGCCCGTTCGATCCGTTCCTGGAGGTCGCGGACCGTGGCGACAAAGCTCGAGAAGACGATCGTCTTGCGGCGGTCCGAGGCGGCAACGCCGTCCGGGCTCACGGCGCGGGCGGAGGCGGCGACCTCGCGGAGCCGTTCGATCAGTTTCAGGGCTTTGGGCTCGGCAGCTTGGCTGGCGGCCACGTCGGCCAGCCCGCGCAGTCGGTGGAGCCGGGAGAGGTCGTCCCGAATCGCGCCGGTCAGCTCTGCGATGCGATAGAGAGACGCGGGCGCCGCGCCGGCGTTCGAACGGTCGTCCATCCAGGCGAGGTGATCTTCGAGATCCTCCGCGTCCGAAGCGATCCAGTCCTTGAGCGCTTCGCCCGTCAGTACCCAGCCCTGCTCCAGGGCTTCCAGGAACGCCTCGTGCGAGCGGGTCAGCGTGTCCAGCATGGATCGGAGCGCCGACGACGAGGATTCGAGACACTTCAGCAGCGCGCAGCGGAGCAGGCCGTCATTTGAGAGCTGGGCGCGGTTCTCGCCGTTCGTGGTGCACAGGTAGCGGTCGGGCGTGTAGCGGGCCAGGATCAGGCGATCAGGGTCGGCCACAGGCGTCGTCTCATCATCCGGCTGATCGAGCGCCCGGGTCACGGCGTCGAGCAGCGCCTCGCCTGCGCCGTCAAGCTCGTAGTCCAGGCGATGCAACGTCGGCGTTGGAAACACGATCGTCTGTTCCGTGCCGTCGGGTCCCGGGAATCGGTCGTTCGCGTAGTGCGCCTTCACGAAGGGCCGGGTCCGGCGAACCGTCGTCCGGTCGAGCAGGTCGAAGAGATGCTCGGGCGAGAGCGACTCCGGGTGGATGCTCTCGGCGTTTGCGATGTAGCCGCGAATCGACGGAATGCCGGCGTGGGCGAAGAAGGCGTCGTTGCGGATGAAGAGGGACAACAGCGCATGGAGGTCGCCGAGGCTGTTGTTGACCGGCGTCGCCGTCAGCAGCACGACCTGTTTCGGGTGTTCTCCGCCTACCAGAGCCTGGACTGTCTCGGTCCTCTGCGCCTGGGGGTTGCGCAGATTGTGGGCTTCGTCGACGATGACCAGGGCGTAGTCGTCGAGCCTGCGCCGCGTCCTCTCCTCGTTCTTCTGCCAGTCGCTGCGGAGCTGGTCGTAGGACATGCACCGGACCCGACGGGAGAATCCTCGCTTCGGGTCGTTCAGGAAGGACTTCCACATGCTGTTCGCCAGCGCTGCCGGCGCCAGCACGAGGACCTGCTGGCGGTTCTCGTCGGTCGCTCGCCGGATCATCTCGGTGGCGATGAAGGTCTTGCCCAGGCCAACCTCGTCCGCGATCAGTACGCCGCCGTTCGCTTCCAGCAGGCGGAGGGCCCGGAACACGCCGTCCCGCTGAAAGCCGGTGAGGCCGAGGTCCTCGGTCTGCGACTGGTGGTCGTCCGCGTCGAGATCCCGCCCGTAGAGCTCCCACAGCATGCGGAGAAAGACGGTCCACGGGGCATGCGGTTCCCAGCGCGAGGCGTAGATGTCGGCGAGTGGGAAAGGCGCCGACCGTTCCCAGAACTCGTCGAACCAGTCCTGGACGAGGTGGGTGTGCTGGCCCGAGGGGTAGCCCAGGTTCAGCTCGGCGTTCGTCGTCAGCCCCGCGCGGGTCAGGTTCGAGGAGCCCGCGAGTACGGCCGGATGCGTCTGGTGCTCGGCGAGGAACGCTTTGCCGTGGAGGAATCCGGCCTCGTAGCGGCGCACCTCGACGCGCGGCTCGCCCGCGGTCGTCGCCGGCTGAGAGACGCCTCGTTCGCGACGATCGTCTTGTTCGTTTCGTCCTTCCCGTTCCGGCACTTCCTTGCGCAGCCAGTCGACCAGGCGTTGGGCCGCGCCATCCGCCTCGCGGGTGAAACCGGTCAGGTCGCGCTCGGCGGCGAGCCAGGAGGTATGTCGCCGGAGCGCATCCTGGAGTTCGTCACCGGTCAGAGGGTTTGCGACGGATCGGGCGGCGCCCCGGTCAGGCTCGGCGCCCAGCAGCAGGCGCACCTTCGGCGCGCGTTCCAATTCGTCGAGGAGCAGCGCGAGACCGGCCGGATTGATGTACGCCGTGGCGATGGCGATGTCCGGCGCCGTCCGAAGTTCCTCGCGCTTGCCCCGGAGCAGCCGGTTGATCTCGGCCGCGACGGTTTCGCCGCGTCCGGGCCGGTTCGTCGCGAAGACGGGCGGGAAGGTCCTGCGCGCCTCGCTCCCCGTACTGTCGGTCAAGGCTCCGTTCCCCTCTTCCGCGCCGCTGGGGAAGGGGGCCGTGGCGAGCAGGGGCCGCGCCGATTCTGCGGGCCGGCCGCTGTCAGGAAATCGTCCGGTTGCGCCTGGCGCAAGCGGCGCTGCGAGAGACCTGCTACGAAGTCAACTGAAGCAGCGGCCATGCGCGGGTCGGACTCGGCCGGGCTGGCTAACGCGAACGGCCTCTGCCCGGGCGATGCCAGGGGCGGACACCAGCGACGGTTCCGAGCGGAGCTCACGAGGCGCCGCCACGCCTTGTGTGCTTCAGGCGTTCCCGCCATGTCCGGCAGTGATCAATCACCCGTCGGCAGCGAGCGGAGTAGTCCGCTCCGGTGTGGAACGTGTCGTAGATGACCCGCAGGTCCGCATCGTCGAGCCCGTAAAGCAGCGCGACCACGGCGTCGAGCTCCTCGATCAGGTCGGTCCTGTGTTCCTCCGAGCGGATGGAGCCCGCTTCGACGCCGACCGCCGCGGCCCACTCCCGGAAACCAGGGTGATCCGGCTCGGCCGTCGCGAGGCGACCCGCAATGTGGATGACGCGGTTACGCAGCCGAAGGCCGGGGGAGCTCAGGTCCGGATCGTCGAGTTCAGGGCGGGGGATGGGAAGGGAGTTGAAGTGATCGTAGGTCAGATGCAGTTCGACGACACAGCGGGCGAACCAGTCGAGGATCATCGACGAGAGGACGCCCAACAGGTAGGCCTCGTCCGTCTTCCCGCCGCGTGGCCACAGGACCGACGGCGCGAGATGAACGATGACCCGTTTGCCCGGGATCAGCGCCGCGATGACGGTCCGGTTGTTCGTGCGGTTCGTTACGTCGCGGAACGCGATGCGGGGGCCGAGGCAGGGAAGTGTCTGCGGGTCTTCGATCCAGTCGCCGCCGAATTCGCTGAAGGCGGAGAGTCTGTTCGCCTTCCCACGTCGCCGTCGTTCCAGCAGCAGGTCGGTGATGTCTCGCGGCTTGGCCCAGCCCAAGTAGCTGCCGGTGTCAGGCCGCCAGAGGTTGAAGGACAGGCCCTTGTAGACGGGCCAGAGGCTGTTCCTCTCTCTCTCTCTCTCTCTCTCTCTCTCTCTCTCGGGCGCGGAAGTGCCTCTTGTCATTCGTCGCGTCGAGCTCCCGGTGAGGTCGAACGCGCCAGCGGCAGGTAAGTCGGGACGGAAGCGGCGTCTGTCTCCCGTCGCGTGGAGTTCGGTCAGCGGTCGCGCCCGCCAAGCCCTTCCTACGCCGCGGCGCGGTGGCAAGGCCCGGCTCGCCTTGCCGTCCGTCCGTCCGTCCCATTAGACGGGCGCATAGTCGATCTTGATGAAGATTGTGTGTTGAGTTCCAGGCGCGGGTGCGAACGGATGCGACGGAAGACGCGGAGTGCCTGTTCGCTCGGGAGGGACGGGATGGAGGCTGTGTCGTTCCAGGTCAGGAACTCTCGGACTGGAACCGAGGCGCCCGGGGCCTGAACGCCGGCGTCGAAGGCGACGCGACTGTCGTATGGACCGCGCAGCTGGAGATCCTGTGGATCTCCAGCGTCCTTGCGAATAGAGACGAGGCCGACGCTGTATTGGGGGTGGATGGCTGAGAAGGCCCAGCGCCTCTTGTTCAATAGCAGCGTCAGGTCAGTGAAGGCGCCGTCTTTCAGCACCGCCTTTCTCCAAGCCGCCGACCCCCTTGCCGAGAGTGCGGACCGGGGCAGGACAACGCCGACCGCTCCACCGTCGCGCGCGAGTTGCCAGAAGCGCCAGCAGAATGCGTGGTACAAGTCGGGATCGCCCGTGCCCGTCCCGGGATATGGGCCTGCCAGCAAGGTGCGACGGAGTCGATCGTTGGTCTTGACTGCGGCTTCGTATGCGGCAAGAAGGTCAGGGTGATCTTCGTGGAGTTCGCCGATCCGTGCGCTTCGTTCAGCCTGACGCAGGCTTCGCAACCCCGGCGAGCGGGCGGCCCACCAACCGTGTTCTTCTACTTTCGCCTTCTCCCACGGCGGATTGCCGAGAAGGACGTCGAAGCCCGGCCGACTTCGGGTGAAGACCTCCGGGAACCGCACCGGCATGTGGGCCAGGTTCAGATGGTCGAGCTGCTCGCGCACTTCACGACACGAGACGATCGCGGCCATGCCTTCGGGGTCCAGGGCGCCCCGGAAGTTGGCGAGGTTCAGCCGCGCGGCGACGGCCGCGTCAAGGAGGTCCTTCGCCGGTCTGGACCGGAGCCTTGCTTCCTCGATGGCCCTGCGACTTTTGCTGACCTCCTTGATGTCGGCTTCGTGCGTGGCGGCCAGATCCCGAAACGTCGCTGCGGCCCCTTCAAGGGCGTCATTGATCTTCCCTGAGAAGACCCCTAGCTGCCGTCCTTCGCTGGAGGGATCCAGCTCCTTCAGAGCCTCATCCACCGTGCCGATGCCGGTCAGCGAGTCGCCGCAGATCAGGTTGTGGTCAAGCGTTGACATCGGCAGGCCGGGCACGAACGTGTGGATCCAGACGGCAACGCGGGCGAGCTCGACGGCGGTCTCGTTCAGGTCGACGCCGTGGATGCAGCGGCGGGCGATCTGCCGGCGGAGCAAGCTCGTCTGTTCGATCTCGGGTGCTGTGTGGGTATCGGCGCCGAGCGCTTCTCGCGCCTTTCGCGCCAGCCGGGCGAGCTCGTCGTTCACGCTCGGCAGTGGGCGGTCTGCCAGGAAGCCCCGCATCCCGCGCTCGATGCGGTCGATGGCGGCGACCAGGAAGTGGCCGGAGCCCATCGAGATGTCAGCGACGTGGAAGTCCCAGAAGGCCTCGGCGGCGCCGGCCTGGTCGCCCTGGTCGTGGAGGCCCGCCACACGCTCCAGGTGTTCCTTGAGCGCCGGTTCGAGAGCGTGGTCCAGCAGGTGCTCCACCGCGAACTCGGGGGTGAAGTAGGAGCCGGTCGCCTTGCGTTCGCCGGAGCGGTTGTGGAAGTAGACGTCGCCCGCGGGGACGACGACCTCGTCCTTGGGACGTGCTGGCAGATAGGCGCCCTTCCGGTTGGTCGTCAGGTTTGTTTCGGCTCGGCTGATCTCGGACTCGAGCAAACCCTCGTAGATCGTTCCGAACTCGCGCACGGATAGCGAACGGAAGTCGACGGGGCCGACGTCGCCGTCCGGGGTTTCGTCGACCAGAAGGTAGCGAAGGGCGGGGCCGATGCAGTCGTCGGCCAGCTCAAGTCCGGCGAGGTCAGCGCCCTGTTCTTCCACCTCGGGATCCTCGGCGAACAGGCCGCCGTTGTAGGGCGGGATGCCCAGACCTTCGTCGCCCTTGTCGATTGCCCGCCAGATCGTCTGCAGGTCGCGCCAGAGGGTCAGAGCAGAGGGGTCGAACCGTGGTCCGGCTTCGTCGGAGAGGGTTGTGGCGAGGCGCTTCAGCGAGTGGGAATCGAAGCGGTCATTGCGGCCGTAGGGCAGAAGCCCGTGATCCTCGGCGTAGGCCTGGAACAGGAGCCGGAAGAGGATACGGAGGCTCAGCCGGTAGGCACAGGCGAGGTCCGTCGCGAGACCGTCGCCCCCGCGTCGGTCGAGCGCTTCTGCTACGCCGACGGCGAGCCCGGGGACGACCCTCTCATACACGCGCTGCCGAAGGCGGCCGCCAAGGTCGGCGGCGAATTGCCTCGACCTGGCGAGCAGGTCGTCGACGCCGCCCTCGGCGCCGAGCGCGGCGGCGGAGAAGACGAGATCCAGGTAGCCGGCGTTCTCCGGGGCGATGGCGGCGAGGTCGAGCTGGAACCAGGTCTCTACCGGGCTCCGGCTGCCGACCCCGGTTCCCGGCCTTGTTGCGTAGAGGCGAATCTGGGCGCCGCGAAGCAGGATGAGCCAGTCCGCGCCGAGCTTAGTGGCCTTGTCCAAACCGTAGGCCGCGGGCGACATGCCCAGTCGGCGGTTCGCGGCGTCGAAGGTCTCCGTTCGTTCGAGCAGAACGGCGACGGCGCGATGGTCGCCGCCTTCCCCCATCAGGACGATGGCCTGATCGAGGGATTCGCCGGTCCGGAAGCCAAGACCCCGGATCAGGTCCGTGCCGCGACTGGACAGGAGCGGTCGGGATCGGTCCTGTGCCGGCGCCCAGCGCTCCTCGCCGGGCAGGGACCTCAGCAGATAATGGCGGGAGAACAGGCCGCTGTTGTCGATGCCGGACTGGGGGCGGTCGGCGGTCCTGGTCTCACCGGCCTGCTTCAGCAGGCCGACGATCCGCTCCTGCGCCGAGGGGGCGGACGGCTCGTCGAGCGTGGCCCGGAGCATTCGCGTCACCTGATCTTCCGGGAGCCAAACCGGCCGCACGTCCGCGTCGGGACCCATCACAAGCGCGCCTCGCTGTTCGCCAGTTGCACCCTTGCGTCCGCCGAGCCAGCGCTGGACCACGGTGGGTTCCTGGTCATCCCTGTCAGTCAGCAGGCTCGGCTGCATCGGCGGTCGCGCGGCGCCCGCGAGATTCATGATGCCGCCGGGCTCATTGACCGTCCGTGGCTCGACCGCGCCCCGCTCGCCCGATGTGGGTGCGATGCTCGCCCCACCAGGGCGGACCTCTTCCGGCCGCCGGATCACGGTGACCAGCGGGAACGCCTTCTTGCCGAGCCGCCACTTGTGCAGTTCGCGAAGTGCCTGAATCGGCACCTCTCCGGCATCCGACCACTCCGCGATCAGCACCTGCAGTTCGGCGCCGTGCGGGTCGTTGCCGATTACGACTGCGGCATGGCGGCCCAGCGCCGGGGCCAGACCGGCATCCAGGCGAACGGTGATCCTGCGCTTGCCGCGCAGCTCACTGAGGGGCGAATCGGACATATTAGAGCGTAGGCTGACGGCAAAGACTACAGGAACTCTGCCGGCTCGCGGCAGGCGCCAGGAGGTCGCGCGCCTCGCGTCAGCGTCCAGCGCCGGGGCCTGAACCGCTCGCTGCGGTCAGGGGGTGTCGCGGCGTCGGACGGAGTCCGGCGTTCGAGCCACGCGCTCAGTCGTGGGCCCTTCAGGGGATCAGGCGGATCAGGGCGACCACGACGCCGATGATCGCGCCGCCCTGGATCCACAGAGCCCGGTACAGGTCGGCTCGCAGAGCTGCGAGATCGGCGCGGGTTACCAAGTCGCCGACCGCGTCGGTCCGAGGATCAGGCCTCGTTCGACGACGTCAGTTCGATCTGCTTGTAGCCGCCTTTCCGCCTGAAGTGAATGATCAGGTAGAGGAAGCCGAGCGCCATGAAGACCGGGATTGCCGCCGTGATCCGCAGAGCGGTCTGGCCGCCGTGGAAGGACGCGTCGCGCACCGCCTGCTCGTCCGGAGGCAGCTCGATGCTGAAGTCCTTCGCCTTCTCCATGACCGGACCGGCCTTCGAGCCGTCGAGGCCCTGGACGGGGGCGAAGAAGAGGAAGCTGTTCGTGCCATCGGCCTTGTACTCGTCGTAGACGGCGGGCGCATTCGCCTGCAGATCGTTCGAGGCGTGCCGGTCCTGCAGGTAGCCGATGCCCGGGCCGCCGAGGAGCCCCGCCGAGAGCATGCCGACGCCGCCGACGGCGCCGAGCGTCAGGGCGCCGCCCTTGGGGAAGCGCTCGGAGACGACGGCCAGCATCGTCGGCCAGAAGAATGCCTTGCCGGCGCCGTAGATCGTGGCGGCGATCATCACGGTGACCGCGCCGGCCAGCGAGCCGAGCGAGTAGAGGCCGATGGCGGCGACGCAGGCGCTGACGAACAGCAGCCCGAGGGGGTTGATCCGGTGGACGATCGGGCCGGCGAAGAAGCGCAGGACGAACATCAGGATGGAGGTGTAGAGGAGGATGAACAGCCCCTTGCCTCCGAGCACCGTGTCCATGATGTTGACGATCCAACTGTCCGTTCCGAGCTCGACGTAGCCGATGCAGACGTGGAGCACGAGCAGGAAGAGCAGCATGGGCGCCGCGAACTCCTTGACCATGTCGATGAACTTGACGCCGGCGGCCGCCGCCTCGGACCTGGGGAACTTCTCCTTGACCATCATCAGGACGTAGATGAGGGTCGGAACGAGATAGAGCGCGAGGACGATCTCCCAGCGCACGCGGCCGATCAGGCCGATACCCAGGAGAGAGCCGGCGATCAGGCCGGCGGGCCAGCCGGCGTGGAGGATGTTCAGGTAGTGGGTCTTCTCCTTGGGGTACAGCGTCGCGACCAGCGGGTTGATCACCGCTTCGCAGATGCCGTTCGCGACCGCGAAGATGAAGACGCCCCAGAACAGGCAGAAGTAGGCCCCGGCGCGGGCAAGGTCCGGGTCCGTGTCGATCGCCCCGTTGTAGACGAAGGTGGCCGCAAGGGCGATGATGACCGACAGCACGTGCAGAACGCCCGCGCCCATCAGGAACGGCTTGTAGCCGTAGCGGTCGAGGAAGGCGCTGGCCAGGAGAATGACGAGTCCGAAGCCAACGAAACCGCCGCCAGTGATCTGTCCGAGTTCCGTCTGCGTGAAGCCGAACTCCGTGCCCCACTCCAGGAGGAGGCCGCCCCGGACCGCCGTGCCAAGTCCGGCAACCAGGATGGTGAGGAAGCTCGCGATCAGTAGCTTGGTTTTGTTCATGGGCCCTCTGTAAGTCGGAGTGGACTCGTGGTGACGTGTCAGATACTGAGAGTGAAGCCGGGCAGGCGGACGATCTCTCCGCCCTTCGTGGCGGATTCGTGCGCGCAGATCCCGACGCAGGTCCAGTTGGCGCTGGTTGTCGCGTTCGGCCAGGGATCGCGGTCGTCACGAAGCGCGCTCAGGAACTCGTGGACGAGGTGGGGGTGGGAGCCGCCGTGGCCACCGCCCTGGATGAAGGAGAGGTGCTCCGCGTCGTGGATCTCCTGCGGCAGGGTGAAGTGGCGGATCTCCTCCGGCAGGAGGTGCGCGTAGTCCGGCACCTCGATCTTCTCCGGGATCTCGTGCTCGGGCTTCTTCGCCGTGTGCAGGACGTGCGGCTCGTCCTCGATCAGGGTCCACTCGAAGCTCTTCTTCGTGCCGTAGACGTCGAAGCTCTCGCGGTACTGCCGGGCGACGTCGTAGAGGAAGCGCCAGATGTGCGCAGTGAGCTCGCGATCCTTGAACTTGATGTGGCAGGTCTCGACGGCGAAGCGGTTGCCCGACTTCTCGGCGATGTCAGAGCGGACCGAGCCCGAGCCGAAACAGCTCACGTACTCGGCCAGTCCGCCTGTGAGTCCGAGGCACGGACTCACGACGTGGGTCGCGTAGTGCATCGGGATCATCCGCTCCCAGTAGGACGGCCAGCCGTCCATGTCCTGCGGGTGCGAGGCGGCGAGGTGCTGGATCTCGCCCAGCTCGCCCTTCTCGTACAACTCCTTGATGAACAGGAACTCGCGGCTGTACACGACCGTCTCGGCCATCATGTACCTGAGGCCGGTCTCCTCGACCTTTTCTGTGATCTTGCGGCAGTCGTCGACGGTCGTCGCCATCGGCACGGTGCACATCACGTGCTTGCCGGCGTCGAGCGCGGCCAGCGACATCCAGGCGTGGTCGGGGATCGGCGTGTTGATGTGGACGTAGTCGACGGCCGGGTCGGCGAGCACGTCGTCGTAGTCCGTGTAGCGATGCTCGATGCCGAACTGGTCGCCGACCTGGTTCAGTTCTGATTCGTCGCGGCGGCAGATCGCGTGGACGTTGGCGCCGGGGTACGCCTGGTAGATGGGGATGAACTCGGCGCCGAAGCCGAGTCCGATCATCGCGACGTTCGTCATTTCGGTGTCCTCAGGGCTCTCAGGGGCCCTGAGGGTTCGTCTCTTCCTGCGCGGTCATCAGGTACGCGACGAGGTTCGTCACCTCGTCGTCGTCGTACCCGTCGAGCAGTCCCTCCGGCATCATCGACAGCGGGAAGTAGTCGTGCGACTGGATGTCCGAATGGGGGATGACGATCTCGTCCTGGCCGACGACCCGGAGGGTCATGGCTCGGGCGTCCTTCGTGGCCACGGTGCCTGAGTAGGTGCGGCCGTCCCGGGTGGTCACCATCAGGGTCTGGTAGGCGTCCTGCATGTCGCCGCTCGGGTCGATGATGTTCGTCAGCAGGTAGTCGAGCTCGGTGCGGTTGGAACCGGTGAGGTCGGGTCCGATCATGCCGCCCTCACCGAACATCTGGTGGCAGACGCCGCAAAGCTCGCTGAACATCTGCTCGCCGTGAGCCGGGTCGGCCGCCGCGATCGCCTCGTCGTTCAGCATCGTCGTGTACTTCGCGATGGCCGCGGTCTTCTCGCTGGAGACTCGGGTGATTGGTCCCCAAACCTCGAGGAAGCCGCTGCCGACGACGCGGTGGAGCTGGCGGGCGACGTAGGCCGGCACATCGCGCCGGGGGATGTCCTCGCTCTTGATCGCGCCCATCAGCACCCGGCCGTAGATGGGGCGGGACGACAGCGTCTGCACGGCGGCGAGCTTCTCGTCCGCGTTGAAGGAGCCGTAGTGCCCCAGCAGCAGGAACGCGGATTCCCAGCGGCCGTCGAACGCGGCGTAGGCCCGAATCGTGGCGAGGCGGAGCTCCGGTACTTCCAGCAGGGCGGGGAGCCGCTCGAAGAGCTCCGAGTGCTGCTGGTCGGCGAGGCCGCGGATGGCCCCCCGCCGGTCTTCGGCCGGCGCGCTCTCGCCGTCGAGCGTGGCGAGGAATCGACGCGCGACCTCGACGCCGCCGAACTGCTGGTCGACTTCCTCGGCGAGGTCGGCGAGCGACTTGTCTCTCTTCAGCTTGCGGTAGACGGAAGCCCACTCCTCCGGCCGGTCGAGCTCGAACTGGCCTTCCAGTCCGTCCCGCATGCCGCGAAGAAGCGCCGGCCGGGCGTCGGACCGGTCGGCGAGCGAGGTAACGAGGAACTCGAGCTGGTTCGCGGCGACGGCGCGGCGCGCGATGTTCTCGGAGAGCATCGGGATCCGGGAGGTCCGGGCGAGCCGGAGTGCGCGCTGCGGGTCTTCCGGAACCAGGGGCTCAAGGCCGAACCAGATCATCTTGGGGATGTTGTGGTCGTCCGCGTCGTCGCCCTTCGTCGCCAAATGCTCGGCGATCGGCCACCGCACGTCGTGCTCGACACGCTGGAGAGCAGCCGCCAGGTACAGGCGCACGATCGGGGAGGCGTCGCGCTCGGCCAGCTCGATGAACCTGTCGGTGGCCGCGGCAGATGCGTCGTGATCCTCGGTCAGGAGCTGAATCGCCCAGGCCCGGACGTGCTGATCCTGGTCGTCGAGGGCCTCGGTCAACTGGTCCGCGGTGAAGCCGCCGGTCACGTGGAGCGCCCACATGGCCCTTAGACGGAGGTCGCCGTCCGGGTTGGACGCGAACATCTCGTGCAGCGCGTCGTGAACCGAGGCGTCGACTTCGCCCTTGGCCGCGCGGCCCTGGAGGACGACCCGTGCCCGTCGCGCGTGCCAGGAACTCTTCGAGAGTTGCAGTTCGACCAGCTTCTCGTTCGACATCGCCTTGACGTCGTCGTAGCGGCCCTCCCAGTCGTCCGCGCGGGACTGCTCGGGAGTGATGCGGAAGATGCGCCCGGTCTCTTTGTGCTGGACGTCGTTGCCGCAGATGTCCGCGTCGTGCCAGTCGAGGACGTAGACGTCGCCGCTTGGTCCGATCTCCATGCTGAAGCCGACCCACTGCTTGTTGTTGGCGAGCAGGAAGTCCTCGCCGTGGCTGGCGACGAAGCCCGAACCCCTGGGCTTGAGCTCGTCGGAGAGGACCGCGTGCTCGTGGATGTTCGCCATGAACAGCCGGCCGTAGTGCTCTTCGGGGAAGGCGTCCGACAGGTAGACGCGGGCGCCGCCGTGCGCGGAGCGGTGCCGGTGGTCGACGATCGTGCGGATGTCGCCGTAGACGTATGGATTGAAGTGCGAGCCGCCCTGCCGATGGTAGATGCCGCCGGGGACGACGTGGAACAGGTGGGGGATCACGCAGGCGGTGATGAAGATCTGTCCCTTCGCGTCGTAGTCGATGCCCCAGGGGTTGCTGAAGCCGTGGGCGACGACCTCGAAGCGGTCCTTCGTCGGGTGGTAGCGCCAGACGCCGCCGTTGATGTCGACCCCGTCCGCTTCGAACAGGTCGTCCGGGAAGGGATCGTTGTGGCCGTAGATCGTCTCCTCGGGACCCGGCTTGCGGATCCTGGAGGGCGTCGCGAACCCTTCGAGGCCGTAGAGCCAGCCGTCGGGCCCCCAGTGGAAGCTGTTGATCGTTTCGTGACGGTCCCGGATGCCCCAGCCGGTCAGCAGGATCTCGGCGTCGTCCATGTCGGCCACGTCGTCGCCGTCGCGGTCGGGGAGGTAGAGCAGGTGGGGCGGGGCGCCGAGGAAGACGCCGTCGAAGCCGACCGCCAAGGCGGCCGGGAAAGGGATGCCCTCCGCGAAGACCTTCTTGCTGTCGGCTGTCCCGTCGCGGTCCGTGTCCTCCAGGATCAGGATGCGGCTGTCGCCCGAGCCGGAGAAGCCGCGGCCGCGGGTCTCGTAGTCGCGGTTCTCGGCGATCCACATGCGGCCACGGTCGTCCCAGGCGAAGGCCATCGGCTGGGTGATCATCGGCTCCGAGGCCCAGGCGTTGACCTGGAATCCGTCGCGCACCGTCATCGCCGCGACCGCCTCTTCCGGCGTCAGGAACTTCTCCTGCTTCGCCTCCTGCTGGGCGATGCCCCAGAGCGACGCGGTGGAGTAGGCGTCTTCTCCCGCGCCCGTGTACTCGTGCCAGTCCTCCGTGAGTTCGAGATCGTTGAGTTCGCCGGTGTAAACGATCAGCCGGTGCCGGATGACCTCGGTCGTGCCCTCGGGGATGTGCCAGTCGCCCATCCGCGCCCGCGTGGGGCCCACGCCGAGCTGGCCGTCGACGCGCCAGGTCTGGGGGTAGCCGGCGTTCATCGGGTGGTCGAAGATGGCGACGTGGAGGAAGTCGTCGCGGCCCTCGACCTGCATGCCGACGTCGACCCACATCGCGCGCTGGCCTTCGGCCTGCCTGTTGCGCTGGCGGGCCGCGTTGACCGCCTCGCCGGCGATGTCCTTGTGCCAGGGCATGCGCAGGAACATGCCGCCGTAGGACATCTCGTTGATCGAGACGTCGCCGCCGACCGCCTCGCCGGCCCATTCGAGATCCAGGATGAAACGGTCTTCCTCGGCCCGCATCGTCCAGTTCTGGGTCTCCGTCATGAAGGCGTTGCCGTCGGCGTCGAGCATCCCGTAGACGGTCTGCCACTGCACCTCGGACCCGGACTCGGTGATCACGGTGGCCGAATCGCGGCGCCAGTAGTCGCCGCCCGGGTTGTGGAAGTAGTCCCGGCCGACGGCTTTGGCGGTGTCTTCCGGCTTGTCGCGCCGGTAGAACCACTGCCTGAGCGTGTCCTCGTCCATCGGCTCGCCGTTGACCCGGGTGAAGCCCCAGTAGAGCCCGGTCTGGTGAGGGTGATGCCCCGGGCTGTACTGCGTCGCCAGCCCCTTGCCGTCCGGGGCCGCGATCGGGTGCAGGAACGGCCTATGCTCGGCGCCGGCGTTCTGGGTGACGATGGGTTCGTCTTCACCCTCGCGGTAGATCGCGATCGAGCCGGTCTCCTCGTCGTGGACCGCGCGGAGGGGAACCAGGTTTTCGGACTCCTGGGCTTCCGCTCCTTCGGCGCCCGTGCTCTGCGTGCAACCGATGCTGAGCGCCGCGAGGACGACGAATACGAATGCCAACGTGGCCGGTACTTTCATGCCGGACTTCCTCCCTGGACGGCGAAGGTCTGTGGTTGAGACAGGCGGGCATCCTATCGTCCCGGCAGCAGGTTGCATGGCAGGCCGAGAGGCTGGGCTAAAGTCCCGGATCATGTCCACGACGACGCGCATCGTGAAACTCGGAGCCGACGGCGGGATGAGAGTGCCCCAAGCACTCTTGAAGGCGGCGGATCTCGGCGAGAGGGTGAACGTCCGAGTCGAGCCCGGCCGGCTCGTGGTGACCGCTGTCGAATCGGACCAACAGGCTAGGCGCGGTTGGGCCGATGCGGCACGGGCGATGCGCGCGCTTGGAGACGACCGGCTCCTGGATTCGCCGCAGGCCACTTCCTTCGACGATCAGGAGTGGGAGTGGTAGCTCTTGGCATGCTGCGTACCGTCGCTCCGGCAGTGAGCAACTGCGGGGCATTCGTTTCACCTGGGCCGGCGCGGCCGGGGGACCCACGAAAGTGAGCCGCACCAGCAAGGGAGAGCGAGACTGGTATCGGCACACTCTTGCCGCTCTGCGTGCGAGGAGATCTCCGACGGAAGCAGACGTGAGCGTCAGTCTTGTTCACCCCGTGCTCAGCAAAGTTATGGGCTTCGACGTCGCCGAGATCTTTGGCGAAGCGTCGTCAAGCCAGATTTCCGGGGGGGGGGGGGGGGGG
>LXNI01000911.1_pt1 | contig 30138 bp, 30 predicted proteins | sample 809091 | NCBI WGS metagenome assembly LXNI01 (sample SAMN04870527, study PRJNA318959) | sponge metagenome | biome: 01000161; feature: marine sponge reef; material: water | host: Sarcotragus foetidus | place: Greece: Milos, Mediterranean Sea | collected 2013-05-29 | depth 5-7 m | reverse complement strand
TGGAATTGCGGCGGGTCTTCGGCATTGGCGCGGCGTCTCCGCACCGATGCTCCCCCTCCCCTCCGGGGGAGGGGGTTGGGGGGAGGGGGCCGCCTGCCCACGGCGCGCGCCTTTCGCAGAGGAATCCTCTGAAGAGGGGGAGGTATGGACAGCCGCCTCCCGTGCCCTGCGATCGCGGTCTTTCGCCGAGAATTTCGGTGTCTGGCGAACGATCCGCGCTATCGGGAACGGCCCGGTGCGAGCCGGGCGAGCGCCGCGACCGCCAGCAGCAGAAGCAGGAAAGCGAAGTCGCCATAGCGGGCATACGGCGTCGGCGGGCGGGCTTTCGGCAGGTCCGCATCGAGGACGCCGCGGACGCCGAGCGGCAGCAGCTTGGTCACCCGGCCGTAGGGGTCGATCACCGCGGAAATGCCGGTGTTGGCGGCGCGGACCATCGGCAGGCCCTGTTCGATCGTACGCAGGCGCGCGGCGGCGAAATGCTGGTGCGGCCCGGCGCTGTTGCCGAACCAGGCGTCGTTGGTCAGGTTCAGCAGCCAGCCGGGCCGGCGTTCGCCGACGGCTTCGGCCGGAAAGATCGCCTCGTAGCAGATCAGTGGGCTGGCGTCGGGCGCGCCGGGCACCGCAATGCTGCGCGGCCCCGGACCGAAGGCGTAGTCGCGCCGCCCGTGAGCGATCTTCGCGACCCCGATGCGGCCGAGGAAGGCGCGCGCCGGCACATATTCGCCGAACGGGACCAGATGGTGCTTGTCGTAGGTGCTGACCGGTTTTCCCGACCTGTCGACGACATGGATGCTGTTCCAGGTGTCGGCGCCGGCATCGCGATTGACGCCGGTAATCAGGACGCCGCGGGCCGGAATGGCGGCGAGCAGCAGTTTCCGGACATCGCCCTCGACGGCCACAACGGCGTGGCGGGTCTGCAGGCGGTAGGGCAGTGCGGTTTCCGGCCAGACGACGTGGGTGATCCCGTCGAAGCCTTCCGACCGGGTGAGCGCCGCATAGCGCAGCAGGATCGGGCGGCGGGCGCCGGGGCGCCACTTCAGGCTCTGGGCGACGGCGCCCTGTACGACGCGCAGCCGGACGCCGGGTACCGCCTCGACCGTCGCCGGCACTGTAAAAAAACCGGTGACGAGCACGGCAGCCGATGCCGCCGCCAGGCCGGCCGCCCAGCCGAGCGTGCGCCGGCTCCGCACCGCCCTGCCGAGCAGCGCAGCGGGCAGCGCAGCCAGGGCGACGGTCACAAGGCTCAGGCCGAACGGTCCCCACCAGGCCAGGGACTGTGCCGCACCGGGAAATTCGGCCCACACCGTCGCGGCAATATTCCAGGGAAACCCGGTGAGAATGACGCCGCGCACCCATTCCAGCGCCGCCCAGGCCGCGGCGAGCGCCAGCACGCGCCGGATGCCGCCCGGCGCCAGCCGCCACGCGATGCCGGCCGCAACGGCAGTCGTCGCCGCGAGCACGGCGCCGAGTCCGAACACGTTGAACGGGATCATCCAGGTGAACCGGCCGGGCAGCACGGCGACGGCGAACCCGATCCAGAGCGCCAGGACGACCGCGGCGCCGGCGGCGAAACCGGTCCAGCGGCGGCCGGTCAACCGAACGCCGAGATAACCGGCCGCAAGCGCGGCCAGCGGAAAGCCGGCAAGGCCGGCTACAAGCAACAGGTTCCTGGTCAGATCGCCGGGGACGTCGATCACCACCGGCAGGCCGAGCCAGTAAAGGCCGGCCGAGAAATAGCCGATGCCGAACAACCAGCCCGCGGCGAGGGCCGGACCGAGCCGGTCTATCGCCTCCAGCCGCAGGAACAGCAGTCCGAACCCGACGAACAGCAGCGGCAGAAGGTGCAGGGGCGGCTGGGCGAGCGCGCAAAGGGCGCCGGCGACCACCGGCAGTACGGCGGCGCGCCAGCCCGATCGCGGGATCGGCGGGACGGCAGCCGGTTCGCCCTGCTCAGCGGCGCCTGGGCGGTCGGACAGCACGGTTCCGGCGAGAACGGCTGGCGGGCGACGGAGCCGTCAAGGTGCGTTGCTGGCTTCCGCCCGCCGCGCCGGCAGCCTGCGCAGCCGCACCCGATGGATGCGCCGCGGATCGGCCTGCAGCACCTCCAGTTCGATTCCGCTCGAATGGGAAATCAGTTCGCCGCGGGTCGGCACACGGTTGGCGAGAAGAAAGACCAAGCCGCCGATGGTATCGATATCGTCCCGTTCGTCATCGGTCAGCAGGTCGCCATATAGCGATTCCAGGTCTTCGAGACGGGCCCTTGCATCGGCCTCGGCGATGCCGGGGCGGGTTTCCTCGATCTTCGGGCTCTCGGCGTCGTCGTGCTCGTCCTCGATTTCGCCGACGATTTCCTCGACCAGGTCTTCGATGGTGACCAGTCCGTCGATCCCCCCGTACTCGTCGACGACCAGCGCGAGGTGAATCCGGGTGTCGCGCATTTCCGCCAGCAGGTCGAGCACGCTCATCGACGGCGCCGCAAACAGCGGCTTGCGGACGATCTTCTCCAGCTTGAAGCCGCGCCGGCTGCTCCAGTAGGGCAGCACATCCTTGATGTGCACCATGCCGACGATCTCGTCGAGGGTGCCGCGGTGGACCGGCAGGCGGGAATGGGTCGCGCTGCGCGCCAGTTCGATCAGCTCGGGCAGGCCGGTCGACAGGTCGACCGCGGTGATATCGGCCCGGGGCACCATCACATCGCGCACCGTCAGGTCGTGCAGCTGGAGGATGTTGTGGATCAGCCGCCGTTCGTCGGCCGCCATGGGCGCCTGGGGGCCGCCGGCGTCGTCGAGCAGTTCGCCGATCGTATCGCGGATCTGTTCGCCGTTGCGGGGCCGGCGCAGGCTGCGCAGGAACCGCAGAATCGGGCCGCGCGCCGGACGGGAAGGCGCGCCGGCAGGCAGGGCCGGTTCGCGATGGCCGTTGCCGGCCGCTGCGGGCGGGCCCAACGGGCGGACGGGGACCGGCGCCGGCGCCGCTGAAGGCTCCAGTCCTGATTCCGGTCCTGATTCCGGTCCGGGGGGGTCGTCGGCGGATCGGCCGCCGCTGCTGTCAGAGGACGCGCTGTCCCGCGCGCCGCCCGATTGCTCAGGCATTTTCCGCTTCCAGGGGTTGCTGGGAACTGTCCGCCATATGGGGACCAGCATAAGGATTTGCGACGCCCAATCCAGCCAGAATCGCGATCTCCAGGCTTTCCATCCGCTCGGCGTCGGACCGGGTCTCGTGATCGTAACCGAGCAGATGCAGCATGCCGTGCACGACGAGATGCGTCAGATGGTCGGCCGGGGTCCGCCCGTGGCTGCCGGCGTCGCGCAGCAGGGTATCGCCGGAGAGCACGATATCGCCCAGCAGGCCGCCGGAGCCTGGACGATCGGAGCCGGGGGGGCCGGAAACGGGACGGCCGGAAACGGGACGGCCGGGCACGGGCCTGTCGAGCGGGAAGGACAGCACGTCGGTCGCCCGGTCGATGCCGCGATACTCCCGGTTAAGGGCGCGGATTCCCGGATCGTCGGTCATCGTGAGCCCCAGTTCCCATCCCGCCAGGTCAAGGCCGGGCAGCGACCCGGCCACCGCGCGGACCGCCGCCCGGCACAGGGCTTCGGCGTCGCCGTCGGCATGACGCCAGCAGGCCGGAGCAGGATCGAAGACTATCTCCGGTCCCGTCATCGCGCCTGGGCGTCCTCATCCGGTTCGAGGTTCAGCCTGCCCTGGGCATTGTCCCTGGCGTCGTAGGCCTGAACGATGCGCGAAACGAGATCGTGGCGCACGACATCGACATGGCCGAAATGGGCGAAACCCACGCCGTCCATGCCGTCAATGATCTCCACGGCGTCACGCAGGCCGGAGCGGACGCCGCGCGGCAGGTCGACCTGGCTGAGGTCGCCGGTCACCACCATGCGCGAGTTTTCGCCCAGCCGCGTCAGCAGCATCTTCATCTGCATCGGCGTGGTGTTCTGCGCCTCGTCGAGGATGATGAAGGCGTTGGAGAGCGTCCGCCCGCGCATGAAGGCCAGCGGCGCCACCTCGATCTCACCGCTCTCCAGCTGTTTCGCGACCCGGTCGCCGGGCAGCATCTCGTAGAGCGCGTCGTAGAGCGGCCGCAGATAGGGATCGACCTTTTCGCGCAGGTCGCCAGGCAGGAAGCCCAGGCGCTCCCCGGCCTCGACCGCCGGCCGCGACAGGATCAGCCGTTCGACCTGCCCGCTCTGCATCATGTTCACCGCGCAGGCGACCGCCAGATAGGTCTTGCCGGTGCCGGCCGGGCCGAGCCCGAACGTCATCTCGTAGGCGCGCAGCGCGCGGACATAGGCCGCCTGGCCGGGCGACCGGGCGCTGACTACCCGTTTCGGCGTCTTGATCGAAACGTCGGCGGCGTCCTTCGGCTCCGGCGGCTGGCCGGCCATGCGGATGGCGGCGTCGACATCCGGCTGGGCGACGGCGCCGCCGTTGCTCGCGGCCCTGTACAGGGATTTCAGGGCGCTGACCGCCGTGACCCGGGCGCCTTCCGGCCCGGTGACCGTGAGGCGGTTGCCGCGCGCGTGGATGGTCACGCCGGTCTTCTGTTCCAGCCGCGCCAGATTGGCGTCGTGGGCGCCGCACAGGGCGGACATCAGCGCGTTGTCGTCGAACCGGAGGCTCGTACCGCCGTCGCGCGCGCCGGCCAGAACTGTTCCGGTCGCCGTTCCGGGCGCTGGCTTGCGGCTCACGCGGCCCGAACCCCTTCGACAGGACCCTCTTCGACAAGTGTCCCTTCGCCCCCTTCGCCCCCTTGGACAGGGCAATCTTCGACAGGGCCCTCTTGAACAGGGGCGCGCGGCGTCGCGGAGGGAACGGCCGTCAGACGCCCCGCAAGGCTGTTGGCGGTCGCCGCGTCGATCGCGACATCGGCGATCCGTCCGAACCGGTCCGGCGGCGCCATGACATGGACCGCCTGCATCCAGGGGCTGCGGCCGACCATCTGCCCGGGCTTGCGGCCGGCGCGTTCGAGCAGCACCGGCATCGTCCGGCCGATACAGGCATGGTTGAAGGCGGCCTGCTGGGCCTCGAGCAGCTGCTGCAGCGCGGCCAGCCGCCCGGCCTTTTCCGCTTCGGGCACCTGGCCGTCCGCGGTCGCCGCCGGCGTGCCGGGCCGGGCGCTGTATTTGAAGGAATAGGCCTGGGCATAGCCGATCCCGGTGACCAGCTTCAGCGTGGCCGCGAAGTCCCGGTCCGTCTCGCCGGGAAAGCCGACGATAAAGTCCGACGATAGCGCCAGGTCGGGCCGGGCGGCCCGCAGCCGGTCGACGGTCCGGCGATAGTCGGCCGCTGTGTGTTTCCGGTTCATCGCCGCCAGGATACGGTCCGATCCGCTCTGCACCGGCAGATGCAGATAGGGCATCAGGGCCGGCACCTCGGCATGGGCGGCGATCAGGTCGTCGTCCATGTCCCGGGGATGCGAGGTCGTGTAGCGAATCCGGTCGAGGCCCTCGACCTCCGCCAGCTCCCGGATCAGCCGGCCGAGGCCCCAGACGCCCCCGGTTCCGCCGCCAGCCCCGCCGGGCGACTCGCCGGCATAGGCGTTGACGTTCTGGCCGAGCAGCGCGATCTCCCGCGCGCCGCCGGCGACCATGCGCCGGGCCTCGGCGAGTATGGCCTTGGCCGGCCGCGAATATTCGGCGCCGCGCGTGTAGGGCACGACGCAGAAGGTGCAGAACTTGTCGCAGCCTTCCTGGACGGTGAGAAAGGCCGAGGGACCCTGGGAAGCGCTCTCTTCGGGCAGGACATCGAACTTTTCGTCGGCCTCGAATGCCTGGCCGATGGCGCTGCCGGTGCGCCGGGCTTCGGCCAGCAGTTCCGGCAGGCGGTGATAGCTCTGCGGGCCGAACACCAGATCGACCGTGGGGGCGCGCCGGCGGATTTCCGCGCCCTCGGCCTGGGCGACGCAGCCGGCGACGGCGATCGTCGCCTCCTTGCCGGCGGCGCGGCGCGCCTGCTTGATACGCTTCAGCCGCCCGAGTTCGGAATAGACCTTCTCGGCCGCCTTTTCGCGGATGTGGCAGGTGTTCAGGATGATGAGATCGGCATCCTCCGGCGCTTCGGCCTGCCGGTATCCGCGGGGCGCCAGGACATCCGCCATGCGGGCGGAATCGTAGACGTTCATCTGGCAGCCGTAGGTCTTGATATAGACCGATTTCTGCATGCGGGCGGTTTACCGGTGGCGGCGCGTGGCGTCTGGCGTTGGGGCGCTCTCAAGGCCCAATACGGTAAGCGCGGGACCGGGTGTGTCAAGCGGCGGCCTTTCCGGCCCGGTCCCGTCCGGCGGGCGGCGCGGCGTCCCGGCCCCGCTGCGCGGGCTGTACAACGCCGGCCGGCTGGTCCCGCCCGGTCAGCGACCGGGCGACCCCGGCGGCGATGACGGCGTGGCACCAGGCCGACAATTCCTTGCGCGAGGCGAACCGGTCGATGTTGACCGGATCGTGGAACCGGACCTCGACCCGCGACCGGCCGATACCCAGGAGCTGCCAGAGATGCCCGGCCAGCTCCATGTCGCCGTACCAGGCGAAGAACGGCCGCAGATGCCGGCCCATCGGGATGCCGTCCAGATGGGTGTAGGCCACGGAGACCGGCTGGACGGTGACCGGCTCGTCGCCGATCCGGATGGCGGCGGCGCTGAACAGGGCGCTGCGGAACGGCAGGACGAAGTTGCCGTCGCTGCTGGTGCCTTCCGGAAACAGGACCAGGTTGTCGCCGGCGGTCAGCCGCTCTTTCAGCAGTTCGGCCTGCCGGACGGCCAGGCGCGGGTTGCGATCGACGAATACGGTGCCGCTGATCTTCGCGCAGAGGCCGAAGACCGGCCAGCCGGCGACCTCCGCCTTGGCGACGAAACAGGCTTCGAGAAGCGCGCCGAGCACCGGAATGTCCGCGTAGGACGTGTGGTTGACGACGTACAGCACGGGCCGCTGCTTCGACGGTTTGCCGGCGACCGACAGCCTGATGCCGAGCAGCCCGTTGAACACGCGATAGGCGGTGACCGGCCATTTTCGCGCGAAGGGCAGGCGCAGCGCCAGGTTGACCGCCTGGACGGGAATCAGCACGGCAAACCAGGCCATGCAGGCGAGCAGGCGGACGGCGGCGCGGATATGGGAAATATAGAGCATGCCGCCGCCGACCTTCAGCACCCGGCGCCCGGGTCCGTGGTCGGGTCCGTGGCCGGGTCCGTGGCGTCGCCCGGAGCGCGCCTGTCCGGCAGGTCGAGCTCGCGCGTGTAGTGCTTGTAGTACCGGTCGGAGACGGTGGCGATATCGACGACGACGCAAACGTCCACCGTATTGAACTCATGGTCGATGACCGCACCGTCGCCGACCCCGCCGCCGAGGCGCAGATAGCCCTTGATCATGGGAGGCAGGTCGCGCAGCGCCGCTCTCGCGTCGATCCGGTCGGCGGGCGCAAGGTTCATATCGACATAGCGGTCCTTCACCGCGACGGGCCGGTATCGCTCGGGCACCATGTGGTTGTGGTACAGGTAGGCCAGCGGCAATGCGACGGCTTCGGGATCGGTGCCGTGCAGGCTGGCGCAGCCGAACAGGTAGGCGATGTCGTTCGACAGGACGTAGACCGACACGCCGCGCCAAAGGAGTTGCATGGCCCGTCTTGTCCGGTGCGCGGCGTCGATGCAGGACCGGCCCATCTCGAGAATCTCGCCCGGCTCGGCCACCAGCCGGCCGATATCGTACTCCGCTGCGGAATAGAACCCGCCGACCTGCGCTGCGCCGGCCCGGCGCAGCATGCGGTAGGTGCCGACGATGCTGTCGGGCCCGCCGCCCAGGTCTTCGTCCAGCACGATCAGGTGATCGCAATGGGCGTCGAACGCGTCGAAATCGCGCTGGAGCCGCGCGATGTCGCCGGTCGGCCTGGCGGCCATCTCCTCGTAGAAAATCCGGTACCGGAGCGCGAGCGCAGCATCGATCTCGTCGACGGTCTCGGCCAGCCGGACCTGCAGCGGGCCGACGCGTTCGTCGATCTGGCGCGCGGCAAAGCCCTCGGCGTCACGCGGGTCGGCGATGGGGAACGGCGTCATCGACGGACCGGGACTACGGCGTCGCCCGGTCCCGCTGTGCGCCCCGAACGGCGCCCGGGACAGCGCCGGGGACAGCGCCGGGGACAGCGCCGGCGCGATGCATCATCCGGCCTTCTTCTTGCGGGCGTAGAGTTCGAGCCGGTGGTCGACCAGTTCATACCCGAGTTCCGCGGCGATCCGGTCCTGCAACTGCTCGATCTCGTCGTTGCGGAATTCGATGACCTCGCCGGTCTGCACATCGATCAGGTGATCGTGGTGTTCCTCGGGCGTTTCCTCATAGCGCGCGCGGCCGTCGCCGAAATCGTGGCGGTGCAGGATATTGGCCTCCTCGAACAGGCGCACCGTCCGGTAGACGGTCGAAATGCTGATGTTCGAATCCAGTTCGACGGCACGCCCGTAAACCTGTTCGACATCCGGATGATCCGCGCTTTCCGAGAGAACGCGCGCGATCACGCGGCGCTGCTCGGTCATTCGCAACCCGCGTTCGTTACACAGCTTTTCGATCCGGTCGGGCATTGTCCACCGGCGTGGCCTTGGATGCGGCGGGTCGCACGCCGACGCAGCCGTCGACGCCGCAGCCCGTAGCGATGACAGACTATCGCGTCAACGGCGGCGACACGAGTCCCGAAAGCGAAGTCCGCGGCAGCAGGTCGCCGCCGGGCGCGTGGCCGGGCGACCCGGCCTAGTTGCTGCGCCTGCCGCCCTGGCCGCGCCCGCCTGTACCGAGGCCGATCTGCTTGGCCAGCTGGCTGCGGCGCTTCGCGTAGTTCGGCGCGACCATCGGATAATCCGAAGGCAGGTTCCAACGTTCCCGGTATTCTTCCGGCGACATGTCGTAGGCGGTCTTGAGATGCCGCTTCAACATCTTGAGCTGTTTTCCGTCCTCCAGACAGACGATGTAGTCGGGCTGAATCGACTTCTTGATCGGCACCGCGGGCTTCGGCCGCTCGGGGTCGAGGGACGCGGCGTCGCTGCCCTGCGCCTCCAGCGCAGCATAGGTCTCTTCGATCAGCCGCGGCAGGTCGCTCAACAGGACCGTATTGTTCGAAACATAGGACGAGACGATGTCCACCGTCTGCGACAGCAAGTTGGCATGATTGTTGTTTTCCTGGTCGGACATCACCGGTTCCGTAGTAAAATGGTCAATCTTGCGGGCATCATACGAATTTGCCGTTATATTGCAACCTGCTCAAAATATCATTTGAAGAAATAGAATAATAGGCCGGTTATTTCTGAACGGGATTCTTGTCGATTGTTCGGGTCTACGCGTTCGTTACAGCGATTTACCCATGTAAAGGCGGAACAATCCACGCCCTGGCCCGCCCGAAAACTTTCACCGGCATGGCGGATCGGGCGCCCATCATCGCTTCTGTCCGCCGGGGCGGGCGTCCGGCAGCCGCGCTTCCGGCGGCCGGAGGTAGAGCGGGCGCGGCATGGAGAAGCCGGCCGGCCCATCGGCAACGAGGGCGTCGTAACGCCGGGCGACCAGCGCTGCGAAGGCCGCAGCCCGCGGCGGCCCGGTCAGGGGCCCCGTCAGTGAACCCGTCAGTAAACCCGTCAGGGCGTCGTCGGGGCTCCGGTTCGCGCCGCCGCCGGCTTCGCCCGCCGGCGGCGTGGGGCCGTCGGTCACCAGCGGAACGCCTCGCGCCCCTGCCAGGGCAAGTGCCTCGTCCGGTGCGAGAATCCCGGGATCGCCGTCCGGCGCGCCGCCGGGCCCGAACGACTGGCAATAAAAATCGTTGCGTTTGGTGTCGATGGCGACCACGCAGCCTGCCGGCGCACGAACCGCCAGCGCCTCGAAGGTCGAGATCCCGATTGCGGGGATGCCGAGGGCGAGGGCCAGTCCGCGCGCCGCCGCCAGGCCGATGCGAAGCCCGGTAAAGGCGCCCGGCCCCCGCGTGACGCCGACCGCGTCCAGCCGGCCGTAGGCCATGCCGGCCGCAGCCAGGGCCTCTTCGATCATCGGCAGCAGTCGTTCGGCCTGGCCGCGCGGCATCGCCTCGTAGCGTTCTTCGACCGTGCGAGCCCCGGACCGGACCGCGACGCTGCACGCGCTGCAACTGGTATCGAAGATCAGGAGCCGCGACATTGCGGGAGACTCAGAGTATTTCGCAGGCCTCGTCGAAAGACATGCGGGGTGCCTGTTCCTTGAGGGCGGAACGGTCGCCGTATCCGAGGCAGCACAGGAAATTCGACTGCAGCCGGCCGTCCGGGAAAAACTCGGCGTCGACCGTGGCGTTGTCGAAGCCGGACATCGGCCCGCAATCCAGCCCAAGCGCCCGCGCCGCAACGATGAAATAGGCCCCCTGGAGCGTGCCGTTGCGGAATGCCGTGATCCCGGCGTGGGGCTTGCCTTCGAACCAGGAACGGGCGCCGGGCGCCTTGGGGAAATAGCGCGGCAGATGTTCGAAGAAGCGGGTGTCGTGCGCCACGATCGCAACGACCGGGGCGCGCATCGTCTTGTCGAGATTGGTTGCCGAAAGCGCCGGGCGAAGCCGCTCTTTCTGCTCCGGCGACTTCAGGAACAAGATCCGCGCGGGCTGACCGTTGGCGCTGGTCGGGCCCCATTTCGTCAGGTCCCACACGGCGGCCAGCGTCTCGTCGGACACCGGCCTGTCGGTGTAGCTGTCGAAGGATCGGGCGGTGCGCAGGATCAGGTCCAGCGTCGCCGGGTCGGCGGCCATCAATAGACCGCCCGGACTTCCTGCACCTCCGGCACATAGTGACGGAGCATGTTCTCGATCCCGGCCTTGAGCGTCATGGTGGAGCTGGGGCAGCCGGAGCATGCGCCCTGCATGGTGAGATAGACCACGCCGCCGTCGAAACCGTGGAACTTGATATCGCCGCCGTCCATCGCCACCGCCGGGCGGACCCGCGTATCGATCAGCTCGCGGATCTGCTGCACGACCGGATCGTCGTCGTCCGCGCCCGGCATCTCGTCGCCGGTCTCGGCCCGCTCCGGCGCCATGACCGGCCGGCCCGCCGTGAAATGCTCCATGATCGCGCCGAGGACCGATGGCTTGAGCAGCGGCCAGTCGGTATGTCCCGCCTTGGTCACTGTGACGAAATCGGAACCGAGAAACACGCCGGCCACACCGTCGATGCCGAACAGCGCCTCGGCGAGCGGCGATCTGCCGTCCGCCGCGTCAGCCGTGGGAAAATCGGCTGTTCCCTGTTCCAGCACCGTGCGGCCGGGCAGGAATTTCAGGGTCACCGGGTTCGGCGTTTCGGCGGTCTGGATGAACATCGAAAGTCCTCGCGGTCGGGAGGCGGTGGCGGAACTGCCGAAGGGCGGCCGCTCCGGGGCTGCCGGCAAAGTGGTGCGGCGGGCGATTGGCGTCAAGGCGACCGGCCGCTCCGGTCGGAACGACGGGAATGTGCGTCCGCCGGCGCGGGTCCCGCTCCGTCAAATCTTCGCCGGGCTGAAGCGGTCGGTGTGGATATCGTCGGGCTCGAGGCCGATCGATTCCAGGACCGGCATGGCTGCGTCGATCATAGGCGGCGGGCCGCACAGAAAGGCCTCGGCGCCGAAGCCATCGTGGACAGTGTCCGCCAGCAACCCGGTCACCGTGCCGCGCGGTCCGGCCCAACCGCTGCCTTCCGGCTCCGCCGACAAGGCGATCGCATAGCTGAAATCGCCGGACCGGGAATCGCCGGACCGGGCGGCCCAGGCGTCGAGCAGACCGGTATCGTAGAGATCGTCCCGGCTGCGCGCGCCGTAGAGCAGCCGGATGCGCCGGCCGGACTTCTTCTGCAGTTCGTCCTCGATCATCGCCTTGACCGGGGCGAGGCCGGTGCCGCCGGCCACGCAGATCGCCGGCCGGTGGTCGTTGGCCGTGAAGCCGAAATGGCCGTAAGGTCCGGCGATTTCCAGCGAATCGCCTTCCGCAAGCGCCGACTGGACAAGACCGCCGATCGCGCCGCCCGGATAGAGCCGGACGTCGAAAGCCAACTCCGCCCGGCCTGGCGCGGTCGCGGCGGAGAAATACCGGTTCGGGGCAATGCCCGGTACGATCCATTCGAAATACTGGCCGGCCCGGTAAGCGATGTCCCGCGGACAGTCGAGCGCGACCTGGACCACGCTGGCCGAAACCCGCTCGATCCGGCTGACGATGGCGCTGACATGCTCGATACGCGGCGCGCTCGTGCCGTCTCGCAGTACGATGTCCAGCGCGATATCCGAAGTCGGCGCGCACAGGCAGGTCAGGATGCGGCCTTTGCGGCGGTCGGCGTCGGTGAAGACGGCGGGGTCGGCGCCGGGGCTCTCGTCCACGCTGCCGCTCAGCAGCACGGCACGGCACTCCGCGCATTCGCCGGAGCGGCAGTTGTAGGGCATCGGCAGGCCGGCTGCGAGACAGGCCTCGAGTACGCTCTGGCCGGTTTCGCAGGCAACGGCCGTGCCGTCCTGCAACGCGACGGTGAAGGCTGCCAAGGCTTCTCAGCCCGCGGCGGCGGACACCGTCTGCGGTGCTGCCGGGTCGACATCCATGTAGACCGCCGGTTCATCCGCCAGTTCGATGCCCCAGTCGCGCGAGACGAAGGCCCGGATCTGCCGGTAATAGGCGGCCCGCATCGCCGCGTTGGTTTCGGTCTTGAAGCCCCAGTAGCGGTAGCGGTCGTTGGTGCGCGAGCGGTCGGAGCCGAAGGAGGCGAGGCCGACCCTGAGCCACTTCGGCACCGCGGCCTCGACGGCAGCGCGCCCTTCCGGCGTCTCCAGCATGTCCTTCACGCCGTCCATGCCGAAGCCGACATGGCCGTATTCCTCGTTCAGCGTGTCCTGGCAGGCCTTGCGGAACGGCGCGTAGGGCGATCGCACGAACTGGCGGAACTGGTGCGCGGCGGCCCGGTCGACCAGCGCGAGGAAGACGACCTGGTCGGCCCAGTTGTCGATCGGCGTGTCGAAGGTGGTCAGATGGTCCTTGTCCGCGCTGAATTCGCGCCAGTCGAGGCCGAGTTCGTCCAGCAGCGCCCGGAACCGCAGATGGTGGCCGTATTCCTCCATCACGGTTTTGGCCATGCGCATCTTCGCTTCCGGCGTCGGCGCGCGCAGGATCGAGGGCTCGAAACAGTCGGCGCCGTAATCCTCGCTGACCACATGGATCTTGATCAGGTTGAGCAGCAGATCGCGAAATTCCTCGTCCTGGTCCCAGAAGGTTTCCGGCGTGACATTCGGGATTCCGGCCTCTCCGTAGGTGACGGACTGGCTTGCTGGCTGGGTTGCGGACATGGGTCGCCCTCCGGTTCCGCTAGTCGTAGAAGCTGCGCCGCGCCGGCGCGTAATCCACGATGACATTCTTGGTCTGGGTGAAATCGAGCATAGATTCGACCGCGTCCTCGCGCCCGAAGCCGCTCGCCTTCATGCCGCCGAAGGCGGCGCCCGACGGGAACAGGTTGTAGCAGTTGACCCAGACGCGGCCGGCCTCGACCGCCTGCGCCGTGCGGTGCGCCCGGCCAAGGTCTTCTGTCCAGATGCCGGCGGCGAGGCCGTAATCGAGCGCATTGGCGCGCCCGACCGCTTCCTCCTCCTCGTCGAAGATATGGACCGTCGCGACCGGGCCGAAAATCTCCTCCCGCGCTACCGTCATGTCGTCCTCGACGCCGGCAAACAGGGTCGGCTCGACGAACAGGCCCTCGGGGAAGGAGTCGAGGCTCATCGGGTTGCCGCCGGAAACGATTTTGCCCCCTTCGGCCTTGCCCCGCTCGATATAGCCCAGCACACGGTCGTAATGGCCGCGGAATACCATAGTGCCCATGTTGGTCTCGCGCTCGAACGGGTCGCCGATGCGCAGTTTCGGGATCAGCGCAACGATGCGGTCGACCAGTTCGTCGGCGATCGAGCGGTGGGCGAAGATGCGCGAACCGGCGGTGCAGACCTGGCCCTGGTTCATGAAAGCGCCGAGCATGACGCCCTGGGCGGCGGCGTCCATGTCGGCGTCGCCATAGACGATCTGGGCGTTCTTGCCGCCCAGTTCGAGGGTGACTTTCTTGAGGCTGCGGGCGGCGTCCGCCATGACGATCCGGCCGGTCGCGGACGAGCCGGTGAGCGAAATCTTGCGGATATCGGGATGGGCGACCAGCGCCCGGCCGGCGGTTTCGCCCCCGCCGGTGACCACGTTGACGACACCGGGCGGCAGGATTTCCCCGATCAGCGCGGCCAGTTCGAGCGTGGTGAGCGGCGTCGGCTCGGGTGCCTTGTAGATCACCGTGTTGCCGACCGCCAACGCCGGCGCGATCTTGCCGGCGAACATGTTGAGCGGGAAGTTCCACGCCCCCATGATGCCGACGACGCCGAGCGGCTCGCGGAAATCCATGCTCATAATGTGCTTGCCGACCGGCAGGGTGTTACCCTCGAAAGCCCGCACTGCGCCGGCGAAATAGCGGATCCGGTCGGCCGCCGTGTGGACGTTGGCTACGCTCTCGCGCCTCGGCTTGCCGGTATCGGTCGTCTCCAGCCAGGCGAACCGCTCGACCTCCTCGACCAGCCGGTCGGCGATCTTCAGCATCAGGTCGGAGCGCTTGCGCGCGGTCAGGCCGGACCATCGGCCGAACGCTTCCTTCGCCGCGATGACGGCCGTCGCCACGTCGACCTCGTCGGCGTCCGGCACCGTGCACAGCAACTCGCCGGTGAGCGGCGAGCGGCTCTCCAGGACGGCCGTACCGTTCGGCGCGACCCATTCGTTGCCGATATAGAGCTTGTAGGCCGCCGGAATGCTGAAGCTGTCGTCTCTCGGCATCGTTTTCCCTGCTACCTGACCAGGATGTGGACGGTCGCGATCGCCGAATCGCTGCCGAACAGGCCGCCCGCCATTTGCGCCAGCCCGACCTTCGCGCCGTCGACCTGGCGCGGCCCGGCGCGGCCGGTGAGCTGTTCGGCGATCTCGACGATCTGCGCCACGCCGGTCGCGCCGACCGGATGGCCGCGGCTGGTCAGCCCGCCCGATGTGTTGACCGGGAGCCGGCCGCCGAGCGAGGTCTCACCCGCTTCGACCAGGGCAATCGCCCCGCCGCGTTCGGCGAGGCCCAGATCCTCGATATCGAACATTTCCTGCGGCGCCGTCGGATCGTGGACCTCGGCGACCGAAATCTCCGACGGCCCGAGCCCGGCCTGCTCGTAGGCCAGCGCGCCGGCGCGTGCCGTGGCGTTCGGGCCGTCGCCGGAGCGGCCGCTGACCACGGCTGAGGCCGCGAGGCGAGGCCCGTTCAGCCCCTTCGACCGGGCGAAGGCCGGCGATACCAGCAGCACGGCCGCCGCCCCGTCGGCGATGCCGCCGCACATCGCCCGGGTCAGCGGCTCGACCACCATTTTGTCGGCCAGCACGGCGTCGGCGTCGATCGGCGCGCGCACCGCTGCACGCGGGTTCAACGCCGCGTGGGCCCGGTTCTTGGCCGCGCACAGGGCGAAATGCCGGGGCGTCGCGCCATGGGCCGCCATGTATCGGTGCGTGCGGTCGGCGTTGACATCCATGAACACGGAGCGGCCTTCCGCCGCCGGAGCCCGGTCGGTCGCCGTCGCCAGCGCCGCGAAGGTGGCGCGCCGGTCCTCATGGGTCAGTTTCTCGGCGCCCAACGCCAGCGCGCAATCGGCCTGGCCCCAAGCGATTGCCGACCAGGCGAGATGGACCGCATCGGAGCCGCTGGAGCAGGCATTCTTGACCGTGTGGACGGGCATGCCCTCGATACCGGCCGTCTTCAGCAGGATCTGCGCCAGCACCGATTCCTGTCCCTGCAGCGTACCGCCGAAGGCGTTGCCGACAAAGGCCTGCTCGATATCCGCCGCGCCGAGGCCGGACTGTTCGAGCGCCGCCGCCAGCACCGGCCCGGCAAGATCCGGGAGCGACCGGTCGGGAAATCTCCCGAACCGACCGACGGCGCCGCCGGCGACGATGACGGGGTCCGGCGCGCGCGCCATGTCAGGCTCCGAAGCCCGCTTCGGCCTTCGCGGTGACGGTGCCGTCACTCTTGGCTGCGGTGAGCGCGCAGGTGACCGCATCGCCGTCCACCGCCGTCACCACGGCCTCGATCTTCAGATCCTCCTCCGGAAAGACCGGCGCGGTGAAGGTCACGTCGAGCCAGCGCAGGCGCTCCTGCCCGACCCGTTCGGCGAGCAGGCGCGCAAAATGCGCCGTCGTCATCGGCCCCTGTTGCAGGACGGTCGGAAAGCCGGCGGCTTTTGCAAATTCCTCGTCCGTATGGATCGGGTTCGGGTCTTCGGTCCCGATGGAAAAGTCGGCGAGTTGGGCCCGGTCGGCGCCGGGCACCGTCACCTCGAACAGAATATCGCCTTCGCTGTGCGCCATCGGCCTACTCCCGTTCGATCAGCCGGGTGATTTCGCGCAGCACCCTTGTGCCGTCGGCGCGCGCATAGTCGAGGGCGACATCGGCGAACCAGATTTTGCCGCTCCGCCCCTGCTTCTCGGTAATCGTCTCGACCGTGGCCGTGACCGACAGTTCCTCGTCCCAGGCAATCGGCTCGTACCACTCATAGCGCTGGCCGCCGTGCAGGGCGCGTTTGCGGTGGATGCCGAGTTCCTCGAACAGGTTGGCGCCGCGGGTCTCGCCGCGCAGGAAGATCATGTAGGTCGGCGGTACCGTCCCGGGATCGGCCGCCGCCCCCTGGCCGCGCAGCAGCTTCTCCGCCAGCGCCCGCTCGGGCCGCACGGTATAGGGCGGGAAAACGTATCCCTGCCGGTCCATGTTCATCGGCGTCCTCCTAGCGAATTGCCGTTTTTACGTTCACGTAAAATTAAAGTCAAGATCGGAGTCGACATTGCGGTTGGATTGGTGGCTGCAGGGCGGGCCAATCCGCCCTTCGATACGCCCCGGATCAAATCCGGGGCTACTCAGGGTGAGGAGGGAAGGATGTTGCCGGCGTCGTCCCAAATTTACAAAACGCCTCATCCCGAGTAGGCCCCGCAGGGGCCGTATCGAGGGGCCGCCTACTCATACAGGCCGGACGACAGCAGGTCCGTATACGAGTCGATCAGCTCGTCGATCGTCACCGGCTTTCGTGGATCGTACCAGCGGGCGAGCCAGTTGCAGGCGCCGAGCACGGCGAAGGCCAGCATTTTCGGCTCGCCGATCCGGCGGAAATCGCCCCGCTCCTGGCCCTCGGCGATCAGCCGGACCCAGTGCGCCTCGTACTCCTTCCAGATGCGGACCATGGTGTCGCGGACCTCGGGTTCGCCGTCGAACCGGCCGTCGCGCAGGCTGACCGTCATCTCCAGGCAGTAGCGGTCGAAGCGGACCAGGTGGTTGCGGATCGCGGCGCGGAACCTGTCGCGCGGCCCGAGCGTCGTGTCGTTTACGATGGCGGCGATGCCCTCGACCAGCTCGATGCTCTGCGGCTCGATGATTTCCAACAGGATTTGCGCCCGGTTGCGGAAATAATAGTAGATGCCCTCGCGCTTGATGCCGACCGCGCGCGCGATGTCGTCGAGGGTCGTGTTGGCGTAGCCGAGCCGGTCGAAGCACTCGGTCGCGCGCTGGAGGATTTCGGTGCGCCGCGCGCCGGACCGGGCAGCCCGGCGCGGTTCTTTCGGCGCTGTGCCGTGCCCAGCGGCCGACTCGCCGGTCACGATCCGATCCACCGTTTGCCGGCCGGCCAGGCCGGGCCGCGGTCTCCCGCCGCCTCCGCGTTGCGCAACTCATCCAGCCGCGCCCGCTTGGCCGGCGTGTCCTCCGGGATGGCGTCGAGCGCGTCCTTCAGCAGCGCCTCGTAGTCCGCGCCGACCGGACAGACGTCCTGGCAGCGCCGGCAGCCGGTCACCGCACCCGCACCACGCAGGATGCTGGCCCAGATGTAGAAGCTCTTCTCGTTGCGCAGCATCCGCTTCTGCAACTCCGGGTCGGTCTCGTCGATGACCTCGTCGAGGAACTCGGTGACCTGCTTGAAGCCGTGCGGCTGGCGGTGGGTGTCGCAGGCGATCCAGTCCCGGTCCCAATGGCCGATCGCGTCGCCCGGACAGGCGGAGAGGCAGCGCCCGCAGTCCGGCCCCAGGCACAGCTGCGCCTCCATCCGCTTGTCGGCCTCGACCGGGATCGAGCTCAGGATCGCCGTCAGAATTACCCGCGGCCCGTATTCCGGCGTCAGCAATTGCAGGTTCAGCCCGAGTGTGCCGAGCCCGGCCTCGACCGCCGCGTGATCGAGCGACAGGGGCAATTTCTGATGCGCGCGCGGATCGCCGTCGTAGCGCCACGGATCGACATGGGTCGGCGGCACGATGAGCGCCGGGTAGCCGTTCTGCTCCAGCCAGCGGACGAGATCGAGGGCGACCTCTTCCAGGCCGGCGATGGTCAGCTCGTCGTTGACGTATTTGTGCCGGTCGGACCAGGACGGGATGCGGGTCGCGCCGAGGCTGACGCGCTGGCCGATTACGATCACCCGGTCGGCGTCATAGTCCGTTATGTCGCTCGGCCGGCGCGGGTCGTCCGGGTCCGGCGGGTTCTCGTTCATCGCCGCGCCGTCGGCGATCCCGACGATATCTGCGCCGAATTCCCGGGCTTTGTTCTTGACCAGATCGGCGGTCAGCGGCGTGCGGTAAATTTCCACCATCGCTCTCAGTCCCCGCTCTCTGCCGCGGCCCGGCCCGCTTCCGATTTGGCTGCCTCGCGTTTCTTGAAGGCCTGCAACTCCCGCGCCACGATGCCCTTGTAGCCCTCCGGGCCGACCCAGCGGATGTTCCAGTCGTCGAGGCCCGGCGCCTCGCCGCCCTCGCGCCGGATGCGGCGGTATTCCCGGCCCCGTTCTGCCTTTTCCTCGGTCTTTTCCGGGATCCGTTTCTGCGGATCGGCCAGGAAGGCGTGATAGTCGTTGCCGGCCGGGCAGACCGCCATGCAGCGCGGGCAGTCGCCGAACGAGCCGGCGACCCGCAGCAGGCCCTGCCACAGGCCGAAGATGTTGCGGTCGCGGATCATCCGTTTCCGGCCTTCGGCATCGGCCGCGAAATAGTCCCGCATGAAGGCGGTCGAGACGCCGTAGCCAAATTCCTGGGCCGCCTGGGCGCAATCGCGCTTGTCGAGGCCGTAGTGCAACACGGCGTCGGTCGGGCAGGAATGCAGGCAGCGCGAGCAGGATTCGCCGATGCAGACCTGCTCGGTCATCGGCGCATCGGCCTCCAGTTCCAGCTCGGTCAGGATGCCGGTCAGATAGACCCGCGGGCCGTATTCCGGCGTCAGGATGTTGACGTCGAGCCCGAGCGTGCCCATGCCGGCCTCGACGCCCATATGGCGGGTCGAGAGGCGCCCGTAGCTGCCGTTCTTCATGCTGAGGTCGGTTTCCTGCCCCATGGTGATGAAGCTCGGCCAGCCGTTCTGCTCCAGCTTGCGGGCGAGGCGGTGGCAGACCTTGTCGAGCCGGCGCAGCACCGCCTGGTCCATATACTGGACGGTGATCGACAGCTTGGTCCGGAATACGGCGACAGGGATCGCCAGCGCGATGACGATCACGCTGCGGCAATAGGGGCTCACCCGGTCGGGGGTCTGCGGCCAGCGCGGGTCCGGCGGGAAGGCGTTGAGCGTGTCGGCCGACGCGATCCCGACCAGGTCGGCGCCCAGGTCGAGCGCCATCTGCTTGACTTCGGCAGCAGTGAGCGGGGTGCGCTTCATGGCTGGGTCATCGCGGATCAGGCTTCCTGCCGCAGCTTGTAGCGCTGGATCTTGCCGGTCGTGGTCTTCGGCAGTTCGTCGACGAAGTCGATCCAGCGTGGGCATTTGTAATAGGCCAGCCGGTCGCGGACATGGCTGCGCAGCGCGTCTGCCAGTCCGTCCTCGCCGCCGGCCGGGGCAAAACCGTCCTTCAGCACAACATAGGCGTGGGGCTTGATCAGCTCCTCGTCGTCCGGCCGGCCGATCACCGCGGATTCGAGCACGCCCTCGTGCTCGGCGATCGCGGCCTCGATCTCGGTCGGCGAAACCCAGATGCCGCCCACGCGCAGCATATCGTCGGACCGGCCGACGATGAAGAAATTGCCGTCCGCGTCGACACGGAACTTGTCGCCGGTCAGCACGCCGCCGCCGCCGAAGACCGCCGCCGTGCGCCCCGGCTTGTTCCAGTATTCGCAGGCGGCGGACGGCCCGAAGGCGCGCAGGTTGCCGACCTCGCCCTGCGGTACCGGACTGCCGTCGTCGTCCACGATTTCGGCGCCGAATCCGTCGACCAGCCGCCCGCAACTGTTCGGCACGGCCGCGCCCGGCCGGTTGAGCAGGAACATGTGGGTCATTTCGGTCGTGCCGACGCCGTCCAGGATCTCGACGCCGGTAAATTCTTTCCAGCGGTCGAAGAGCGAGGGCGGCAGCAGTTCGCCGCCGCTGACCGAAAAGCGCATGCGCGCGCAGGCCTCACGGACCGCCTCGCGGCCGATCTCGTTCTCGGCAGTCTGGAGCATGGCGGCGTAGAGCGTCGGCACGCTCATGACGATGGTCGGCCTGTGCTCCAGCCACAGCTCCCAGCATTTGCCTGGCAGGATCGGGCCGCGGCCGACGACATTCGCCGCGCCGGCGCGGATCGGGAAATAGACCTGGTTGCCGAGCCCGTAGGCGAAGAACATTTTCGGCGGGCAGAAGACGACATCGTCGGAGACGATCTTCTGCGCGGCGATGCCGAACAGCTCGGTCGCCCAGTAGATATGCTCGTGGGTGTGGACGACGCCCTTGGGATCGCCGGTCGAACCGGAACTGTAGAGCCAGAAGGCCGTGTCGTCCGGCGCCTGCGGAAAAGTTTCGAGCGTTTCGGGGAACCGGTCGAGTTCTTCTCCGAGGAACGGATACCCCTCGACCCGCCGGCCGGTGACGACGATATGCTCGACGCTGTCCAGCCGGCTGCGGATGCTCTCGAACAGCGGCACCAGGGAATGATCGATCGCCACGGCGCGGCAACCGCTGTCGTTGACGTAATAGGCGTAGTCCTGCGGCTTGAGCCAGGTGTTGATCGGCAGGGTCACGGCGCCGATCTTGATGCCGCCGAGGAACAGGGCCTCGAAATCCAGCCCGTCCATGACGCTGAACATGACCCGGTCGCCTTCGCCGATGCCGAGCGACCGCAGATAGTGGCCGGCCTGACACACCCGGGCCTGCAAGGCGCCGTAGGTCACGACCGTGCGCTCCGCGTCGTCGAGCAGCAGGGCCGGCCGGTCGGCGTAACCGGGCGCGCCGGACCTCTCGAAGAGATAGTCGACGACGTTCCCGATCGGGGCCTTCCCGGTAATGGGCGAACCCAGCATTGCGGCGCTCCGGCACTACGGCACAGGTCGGACCGGCGCTGAGCGTGGGTTTATTTTACGTTTACGTCAACATCAATTCAGCTGCCGGCTCGCCGGCGATCCGGCAGCGCGGTTTCCGTTCCGGCCGGTGCGCGCGGGTGTTGCCCGGCGTTGCCGATTGGGCTTCTATCGCACGGTTCGCCGGTCATTCGTCCGTTCGCGCCGGCGACAGGGAGGCCGGGATGATTGCAAACAGCCTGATACTGAACGCCTGGTATGCGGCCGGGCTGGCCGCGCAGTTCCCGGCGGGCGAATTGCAGGGGCGCAAGATCGGCGGCCAGCCGGTGGTCATGTGGCGCGGCGCGGACGGCAGGGTCGTCGCTTTCGACGACCGCTGCGTACACAAGCGCATGCCGCTGTCCGCCGGCCGGCTGCTGGAGAACGGCACCCTCGAATGTGCGTATCACGGCCTGTGCTACGATACCGAGGGGACGTGCGTGAAAATCCCGTCCCAGCCCGAGGGGCCGATCCCGGCGCGCGCGAAACTGCGCCCCTATTCCGTCATCGAGCAGGACGGGCTGGTCTGGATCTGGCCGGGCGACCCGGAAAAAATCGGCAACTGCCAGCCGCCGCAAACCCCGGAAATCGTCAGCGATGCGTGGGATACGGTCTGCTCGGAGACGCTTCGGGTAAAGGCGAACTACCGCCTCGTCGTCGAAAACCTTCTCGACATCACACACTTCTATCCGTTGCACGACGGCAATATCGGCGACGAGGCGAACAGCCGGCTGCCCGTCAGCTTCGAAGAGAAAATCATCGACGGCAACCAGACGATCAAGTCGATCCGGCATGCGGAGAACTACGCGCAGCCGCCGATGATGGTCGACTGGTTCGGACTGGAGACCGTCGACCGCGACCACACCCACCACATGATGAATCCGGGCCTGACCCGGGTCGAGATCCGGGTGGCCCCGCCCGGAAAGCTGGGCGCCGGCGAGGATCGCGGATACGTCCTCTATCACACCCATCTCCCGATCGACCGGGAGCATGTCGAGTGGCACTGGATCGTCAACACGCCAGGCTATTACAAGCATGAGGGCGACCCGTCGAAATCGGTCGCCGAACGCTTCTCGGAGACCTTCCCCTCGGTTGTGGAGGAGGACCGCTGGGCGCTCGAAAAACAGCAGGCGATGTTCGCCTACGACGACGACGGCTATTCGGAAGTTCCGCTCAAGGCCGACAAGGCAGTCATGGGAATCCGCAAGCTGTTCGCCGCGATGGAGGCCGAAGAAGCCGGAACGACGGGCGGATAAAGGGGGTTATCGCCGCGGACTGCCGAATGCCCCGGCCGATGACACCGGCCGATGACACCGGGCGACAAGGACCGGCTTTGATGTCCTGTAAACTGGCGCGCCCGGGAAGATTCGAACTCCCAACCTCCTGATCCGTAGTCAGGTGCTCTATCCAGTTGAGCTACGGGCGCTGCCGGCGCGGGCGACGGCGCCGCGCGGGGTGACCGGCTTCGGTGCATGGGCGGCGGGGCAGGCGCCCCGGCTGCGGTGTCCGGTCGGCCCATGGTTAATAGTCATTGGCCGGCACATTGGGAAGGGGCGCGACATTGCGGCCGCCGTTTCGCAGGCATTTCCTTCCGGCCCGCTCCTCTGGCTCGCTTCTCTGGCTCGCCGATGCGCCCCGCCGATACGCCGGCCGCCGCATCGCAACGGGCGAAATCGGGCTGGCCCGTCCGGCCGATCGCAGGCATGGTGACCGGGATGTCGAACCGGGCCGAAACCTCAGCCGCGAACCGCGCCGCCTGCCGCCGCGCGTTACACGCCCTCGCTCCTGCGCTCGCCATCGCGGCGCTGGCCGGCTGCGTGCAGGGCGAGCGCAGCCTGTTCCTGACTTTCGCCGGCGAGACGCCCGGCACGCGCACGCCCTTCGTCGAAATCGCCGGCGCGCCGCCGCTGGGCCGGCCCCCGCCGAAGGCGCCGGACTCGCCGGCGCACCGGTTCCGTCCGGCGGAATTTTCCAGTGCGGGGTCGGCCGCCGCGGCGCGGGATGAAAATGCCGGGGGCGATGCCATCGCCGCGGCTCATCGCCGGGTGCGGCGGGCGCTCGCCGACCGGGATGAGGAATTCGCGCTGCGGAAACGCTCGCTTGCCCTCTTTGCGGCGGACTATCTGGCGGTCGCCGGCGCGCTCACGTTCCAAGCCGGCGATCCGCTGCCGGCGGACGATGCCCGCCACCGGGCGCGCATGAAGGCGGCGCGCGATGCGCTCGGCGCGATCGGCGGCGATCTTGTCAAGCTCAACGCGCTGATCCTGCGGATCGAGCGGGACCGGATCGCCGCACGCCGGGTTGCGGCCGCGGCGCAGGACCGGGGCGGCGCGCCGGCCCAGTCCACCGGGCAGACGGCCGCGGCGGCGGGCCGGCTGCTGGCGGCGGCCCGCGGCTTCGCCGGCGCCTGGCTGGTCTATGTCGGCGGACAGCGCGAGACGCTGAACCGGCTCGCCGCGCAGGTCGCCGCCGCAACCGGCCCCGATACCGTCGAGACGATCCCTGTCCGGCAGACGCTGTTCGAATAGCAGGGCGAAGCGGCAGGCGCGTCACCCCAGCTCGGCGCGCAGCTTTTCCCGGAACCGGTCGATCGGCACGGCCTCGCCGTCGCATTCGATATGCCAGAACACCCAGCCGTTGCAGGACGGCGCGCCCTGGACATGGGCGCCGACCTTGTGGATCGAGCCGGTCATGTCGGCGTGGATCAGGCTGCCGTCGGCGCGGACCCGGGCGCGGTGCCGCCGCCGCCGATCGAACAGAATGTCGCCCGGCGCGATCAGGCCGCGCTCCACGATCAAGCCGAACGGAATCCGCGGCTGCTCCCGCTTCGACGGGCTGGCCGCCAGTTCGGCGTCAAGCAGCGGCACCGTGCCGTCGATGCGCCGTTGCGCTGCGGCGATGTAGCCGGCGTCGCGCTCGATGCCGAGCCAGCGGCGGTGCAGGCGCCGGGCGACCGCGCCGGTCGTGCCGCTGCCGAAAAACGGGTCGAGGACGATGTCGCCGGGTTTCGTCGTCGCCAGCAATATCCGGCTCAGCAGGGCTTCCGGTTTCTGCGTCGGGTGCAGCTTCCTGCCGTCGCCGCCCTTGAGCCGCTCCCGGCCGACGCAGATCGGGAGCAGCCAGTCGCTGCGCATCTGCAGATCGTCGTTGGCGATTTTCATGGCGTCGTAGTTGAAGCGGTAGCGCGACGCCTCGCTCCGGGCCGCCCAGATCAGGGTCTCGTGGGCGTTCGCGAAACGGGTGCCGCGGAAATTCGGCATCGGGTTGGTCTTGCGCCAGATCACGTCGTTGACGATCCAGAACCTGAGATCCTGCAAGGCCGCGCCGACCCTGAAGATATTGTGGTAGGTGCCGATGACCCACAGCGCGCCGTCCGGCTTCAGGACGCGCCGGACCGCCGCCAGCCACGCCCGGGTGAAGCTGTCGTAGGCGGCAAAACTGTCGAAACGGTCCCAGGCGTCGTCCACGCCGTCGACCCGGCTGTTGTCCGGCCGGTGCAGTTCGCCGCCGAGCTGGAGATTATAGGGCGGGTCGGCGAACGCCAGGTCGACCGACGCGGCCGGCAGCGAGGCCATGACCTCGATGCAATCGCCGTGAATTATCCGGTCGGCCTGAAGAACTGTCATAGAAGAATCCCAATAGAGCGTCGCTAATACGCGCCTGTAGAATAGATATTCCACAGATATCTTAGAATTTTATTCGTATATGCCCGCCGGTCAATCTCCACGCTTTCATTGAATCCTGGATTTTACTCAATGTTTGCCACCATTTCCCGCACCGGCGCGAAGGTTCGCCGGTGGTGCGGCGTCGGGCCGAGGGCGGCGAGGGCGGCCCGGTGCGCGGCAACGCCGTAGCCCGCATTTCGCTCCCAGCCATAGCCCGGATAGTCGGCTGCGAGCCGCGCCATGATACGGTCGCGGGTTACCTTGGCGACGATGGAGGCTGCGGCGATCGACAGGGACCGCCGGTCTCCGCCGACCATCGGATGCGCCGGGCAGGGCAGGTCGGGCGCCCGGTTACCGTCGACCAGCGCTGCGGCGGGCGGCACGTCGAGCGCGGCGACGGCGCGCTGCATGGCGAGCATGGTCGCCCGCAGGATGTTGAGCCCGTCGATTTCCTCCACGCTCGCCTCGCCCGCGCCGACCGCGCCGGTTTCGAGGATTGCCCGATAGGCGGCCTCGCGCCGGGCCGGCGTGAGCCTTTTCGAATCGTCGATCAGGCCGCGCACCGCGGGCGGCAGCGCCAGCCCCGGAAAGCACACCGCCGCCGCGACCACCGGACCGGCGAGCGGGCCGCGCCCGGCCTCGTCGATGCCGGCAACCGGCGCGCGCCGGAGGCCGTCCGCGGGGCTGTCCGCGGGCCCGCCCACGGCGCGGGCGAGCGCCCGTTCGGCGGCGAAATCAGGCATCGTCCGGGCCGGCCCGGTTCGAGGTCTCAGGCACGTCGCTCCGGTCGGTCAGCAGCGCCGGCGTGCCTGCCTCGTCCACCGCGGGCGGTTCGGCGGCCCGGCGCCGGCGCAGTCTGCGGGCGAGGCGGCTGGCCCGCCAGGCGCTCAGCACGGCGGTCCGGCGTTGCAGGATATAGCGGACGAAGGCGACCGTTCGCCGGGTCTCGACCGCCTTCAGGGTGTCTTGCAGCGTCGTTACGCCCTGGACGATAACGGGGACCAGCCGCCGCGCGACGGCGATCCACAAGGGCGACATCAAGAGCGAAAAGGCGATGACGGCGACGATCAACTGCCCGGATTCGCTCGAGATGATGGCGCGGTCCTGCGCGATTTCGCCGACGACCAGCGAGAATTCGCCGATCTGGGCGAGCAGAACGCCGGCAACCAGGGCGTTGGGCCAGGCCTCGCCCAGCAGACGGAGGATGCCGGCATTGATCGCCGTCTTGACCAGGGTGACGGTGACGAGCAGCAGGATCACCGTTCCCAGATTCTCCCAGATGAACCCCAGATCGATCAGCAGGCCGATCGACAGGAAGAACACGACCATCAGCACGCTCTGGATCGGCCGTGTCGTGCGGACCATCTGCGCGCGGCCCGTGCTGTTGCCGACCACCAGGCCGGCCAGGAAGGCGCCGAGCACCGGCGACAGGCCGAGGATGCCGGTGAGCGCCGCGGCGCCGAAGCAGAAGCAGAGCGCCGCGAGCGGCAGGATTTCCGGCGCCGCGCCCGCCACCGACGAGAAGGGCAGCACGAGGCGCTTGCGGCGGCTGAGATAGAGGATGAAGGCGACCAGCAGGCCGATCGACAGCAGGATCTTGCCAAGGTCCAGCAGGCCGGGTTCGCGGTCGCCGAACAAGCCGATGGTGAGCAGCATCGGCACAACAGCGAGGTCCTGGGCGATCAGGATGCCGATGGTGAGCTGGCCGACCGGCTGGCGCAGCAGGTCGAGCTGTTCGAGCATCTTGACGACCACCGCCGTACTCGACAGGGCAACGACGAAGCCGAGCACAACGACCACCGGCGTCGGCCAGCCGCCGATCCAGCCGATCGTCAGCATCGCGCCGACCGCAATCGCGATCTGGAGCAGGGTGGCGCCGACGGCGACCTTCCAGATCGCCTTGAAGCCGCGCAGGCTGAGCTCCATGCCGACCAGGAACAGCAGCATCAGCACGCCGAGTTCGGCCAGGACAGCGACGCTCAGGCGGTCCTCGACCAGCTGGAAGCCCGATGGGCCCAGAACCACTCCGGCCACGATGTAGCCGACGATCACCGGCTGGCGCATCCGCACCATCAGCAGGCCGCCCGCAAGCGCGATCAGCCCGACAAGGGCAAGGCCGGTCAGTTCGACACCATCGTGCATGGCGCCAGTCTAGCATTGCCGCAACGGAGTGAGAATCCCGCAATACCGCGGATTCCCCGCCTCTTTCGACAGGCCCGGGGGCGCCCCCTTCGACAGGCTCAGGACAGGCTTTCGATACGCCCCGGAACAAATCCGGGGCCGCTTCCCCCTCTTCAGAGGATTCCTCTGCGAAAGTCGGGCAAAGCCGAAATGGGCGGCGGCGGAGCCTTCCCGACGATACCCCTCCCCCTGCCCCTCCCCCAAGGGGAGGGGGTTGGGGGAGGGGGCCGCGTGCCCGCGGCGCGCGCCTTTTGCAGAGGAATCCTCTGAAGAGGGGTAAGGAAAATGCAGGTTAAGCTCTTGATCTGGCTTATTTTTACCTCCCCCTTTTCAGAGGGGGAGGTCGGCGCGCGTCATGCGCGCCGGGTGGGGGTGGGGTGGCGCGCCTAGAACAGGCTCATCTGCCGCCCGTCCCGGGCCGGCTTGTCGAACAGGTCGGTGCGCAGGGGCCTGCCCTCCCGCTTCAGCCCGAGCCGGCGCGTCGCCATCGCGAAGCGAAGGTCCAGCGCCTTGCCGAACGCGCCCTTGCCGACCATGCGCTCGCCCCACCGCGCGTTGTTCAGCTTGCCGTCGCGCAGCGAACGGATCGTGTTCAGAACCTTGTTGCGCCGGTCCGGATAGTGGGCTTCGAGCCAGTCGGCGAACAGGTCCTTCACCTCGCCGGGCAGGCGCAGCAGGATGTAGGACGCGAGCGAGGCGCCGGCGTCGCGCGCCGCTTCCAGGATAGCTTCCAATTCGTGGTCGGTGATGCCCGGAACTACCGGCGCGACCATGACCCGGACCGGGATTCCGGCCTCGGCGAGCGACCGGATCGCCGCCAGTCGGCGCGCCGGCGCCGCTGCCCGGGGCTCCATGGTTCGCGCGACCGAACGCTCGAGCGTCGTTACCGAAAGGGCCGCGGCGGCGAGGCCGCTTTCCGCCATCGGCGCCAGGATATCGATATCCCGTTCGATCAGCGCCGACTTGGTGACGATGGTGACCGGATGGTTGCAGTCCGCCAGCACCTTCAGGACATCCCGCGTGATCCGCCGCTCCCGCTCGACCGGCTGGTACGGGTCCGTATTCGTGCCCATGGCGATGGGTTTGCACCGGTAGGACGGCCGCGCCAGTTCCTGCCGCAGCAGCGCCGCCGCGTCCGGCTTTGCGAACAGCCGGGTCTCGAAATCGACGCCCGGCGACAGGCCGAGCCAGGCATGGCTCGGCCGGGCATAGCAATAGACGCAGCCGTGCTCGCAGCCGCGATACGGGTTGATCGAGCGGTCGAAGCCGACATCGGGCGATTCGTTGCGGGCGATGACCGTTCGCGAGGCATCGACCGTCACCGTCGTCGGCACGGCTGCGGCGGGCGGGGGCCCGTCCGGCGCATCCGGGGCAACGGGCGCTTCCCAGCCGTCGAAGAAGGGATCGCGCCGGATCGTCTCGAACCGGTTCGGCGGATTGAAGCCGGCGCCCCGGCCGCGGAAGGCCGGCCCCGACGGGCGCCCCGGCCGCTCCGACAGGGGATCGAAAGGCGTGCTCTCCGGTATCGGCGCGACAGTATCCATGCCGTTCATCATGGGGGTCCAGCATGGCAGAGTCAAGAACAAAAAAAGAACAATTGGCGCCCCGCCGGCTTTTCGATGCCGCGAACCTTGAACGGCGGGGCCGGCTGGGCGAGACAGGCGGCATGACTCCTACCGGGACTTCTACCGGGCTGAGTATCGTGATCCCGACGCTGAACGAGGCGGAGCGCCTGCCGGCGACGCTGGCGGCGCTGTCAACGCCGGGTGGGGCCGACCGGAGCGCCCCGGACATCGTGGTCAGCGACGGCGGTTCGCGGGACGCCACGGCGGCGCTCGCCAGGGAGGCCGGCGCCAGAGTCGTGACCGGCGCGAAGGGGCGCGGCGCTCAACTGGCGGCGGGCGCCGCAGCGGCAAGTGGCGACTGGCTGCTCTTCCTCCATGCCGATACGCGCCCCGGTCCCGGCTGGCGCGCCGTTGCCGACGCCTTCATGGCCGATCCCGCGAACCGGCAGCGCGCGGGCTACGGGCGCTTCCGGCTGGCCGATCCGGACCGGCGCGCGCGCAGGCTGGAGGCGCGGGTGGCCTGGCGTTGCCGCCGCTTCGGTCTGCCCTATGGCGACCAGGGCCTGCTGATCGGCCGGGATTTATACCGCGCGCTCGGCGGCTACCGGGCGCTGCCGCTGTTTGAAGATGTCGATCTGGTCCGGCGGATCGGCCGGCACCGGCTCGCGCCGCTGGACATCGACGCGGTGACCGGGGCGGAGCGATTCCTGCGGGCCGGCTACCATCGCCGCTCGGCGAGAAATCTCGGCCTGCTTGCCCTCTATCTCATGGGCGTGCCGCCGGCCTGGCTGGCGCGGCTGTATTGACATGCCGGCCGGTTCGTCACGGGATCGCCCCGTTGCGATCCTGTTCCTGAAGGCGCCGCTGGTCGGCGCGGTCAAGTCCCGTCTGGCGGCCGATATCGGCACGCCGGCCGCCTGGCGTTTCCATCGCCTTACAGCGCAGACGATCGGCGCGCGGCTGGCGGGCGATCCGGGTTGGGAACTCGTATTGGCGGCCGCGCCCCGCCGCTCGGCCGCCCATGTCCGGCGCGGGCTGCCCCGGCTCGCAGGGCTGCCCTGCATCGACCAGGGCGAGGGCGATCTCGGCGACCGCATGGCGCGCTGCCTCGACCGGTTCGCGCCGCGCCCGCGGCTTCTCTTCGGCGCGGACATTCCCGGCATCGACGCCGGCGCTGTCGCGCGGTCGTTCGATCTGCTACGCCAGGCCGACCTGGTGTTCGGGCCGGCCGAGGACGGCGGTTTCTGGCTGGTCGGCCAGCGCGGGCCGGCGCGCTGCGCCGGCCTGTTCGACCGGGTGCCCTGGTCGGGCCCGCAAGCCCTCGCCGCCACGCTGCGCAACGTCCCGCGCCACCGGCGGGTCGCCCTCGTAGCAACGCTGGCAGATGTCGACGACGGCGCGGCGTACCGGGCGTGGCGGGG
>LXNI01000910.1_pt1 | contig 30174 bp, 23 predicted proteins | sample 809091 | NCBI WGS metagenome assembly LXNI01 (sample SAMN04870527, study PRJNA318959) | sponge metagenome | biome: 01000161; feature: marine sponge reef; material: water | host: Sarcotragus foetidus | place: Greece: Milos, Mediterranean Sea | collected 2013-05-29 | depth 5-7 m | reverse complement strand
TTCCAGACGGGCCCGTCTGGAAGCCGTGGCGGCAGGTCAGCTGGCCGACGGTCAGACGCTCCTGTCCGCCGCGACGGCGGCCTACGCCGAACTCGAAATGTCGTTGCTGGAACTGCTCGACGCAGCCAGTGCGTTTCAAAATGCGCAATTGAGCGCTCTTTCTCTCCGGTCCGAAGCGTGGATTGCCTACTACGACCTGCTTCGCGCCATGGGAGATGGCCTGGAGGACTGACAATGAGATGGAAGCAATTGAAGCCGTTCCTTTGGGGTGCGGTGATCGCTATGGCGGTATCGGGATGCGGAGGCGCCGCGGGCGAGAATGAAGCTGCGCAGGGCCATGACCCTCACGGTGGCGGCGGATCGTTCACGGACCACTCCGATGGTATCGAACTCTTCATCGAATACCCGCATCAGATTCAGGGCGTGGAGAGCGAAGAACCCTGGGAGATCCATCTCACCTGGGTCGATGACTGGAGACCGGTCGAGGGCGCGAGCGTCACCATCGAGATGCACGGGCCGCGTGGCGCCCGCCACGACATCGTCGCCGAGCCCGAAATCGAGGGCGTGTACATTACGTCGCCCACGTTCCCGGCGGAGGGATACTGGCATGCGGAGTACGTCCTGTCGGTCGGAGGGCGTGACTACCTGATCGAGGGCGGCGAGGTCGAGGTTTTCGCAAGCGAAGAGGAGGTCCACGAACACGCGGGACACACCCACGCAGGCGACGGGGCCGACGCCCATGGGGGCCATGGGCACGACGAAGTGGACGATCCGCATGCGGGGCACGACCATCCGCTGGACGCGGAAGTGGACGATGCCCACGCGGGACACGACCACGCCGAGGATGAGGCCCACGATCCGCATGCAGGGCACGACCACCCGGCGGACGCCGAGGTGGACGATGCGCACGCTGGCCACGATCACGCCCAGGAAGACGAGATCGACGATCCGCATGCGGGACACGACCATCCGGCGGACGCGGAAGTGGACGATGCGCATGCCGGCCACGACCACACCGTGGACGGCGGCCCGGCCGCGGAGGTGATCACGCTGTCCAAGGAAGAGCAGTGGTCGATTCCATTTGCAGTGGCGGCAGCCGAAGAACGGGAGATACCGGCCTCGATTCCGTCCGCCGGCGAACTGGTGGCCCCACCAGGAGGTCTCGTGCACGTTTCGGCCCCGGTGGCGGGGCTCGTCCAGGTCGATGGCCCGCATATCGGACCGGGCGATTTCGTCCGCGCCGGTCAGCTTCTGGCGCTGATCGCGCCGATCAGTCTCGACAATTCGTTCGTGCGCACGCGAGCCGACGTGACTGCCGCCCAGCTCGAGGCCGACCGCGCCGAGCGCCTGTTTGGGGAAGGCGCCATCCCGGCTCGCCGGCTGGAGGAGGCGCGGCGCAATCTCCAGGTCGCCACGGCCGCATTCGAAGCCATCGGCGGTACGGCGGACGGCGTCAACGACGATCTCGACCCGAACCTGTACCGTCTCCGAAGCCCGATCGACGGTGTGGTCGCGGTGCGCGCCGCCGCCCTCGGCCAACAGGTGGAAATCGGCGGGCACGCGTTCACGATCGTAAACGCAACGACCCTGTGGCTGGTCGCCCGGGTGCCTGCGCGCTACGCGGCCGAGGCGAACCGGATCCGGGGCGCGTGGTTCACCGTCGAAGGCGGTGCGAGCAGTTACACGACCAGCCAAGTCCTCTCGGTGGGCAACATGATCGATCCGGCCAGCCGCACCCTCCCGGTCCGCTTCGCGGTCGGAAACTCCGGCGGGGACCTGAAGGTGGGAATGCTGGCTGAAGGGCACATCCTCCTCGGTCAACCCGTGCCGGGGGTCGCGGTTCCAAGCGCGGCAATCCAGGACGAGAACAATCTTCCGGTCGTCTACGTCAAGCTCACCGGAGACACCTTCGAGCGCCGCGTGGTCGAAACGGGCCCTTCGGATGGGTCCTGGACGATCGTGGCGTCGGGAATCGACCCCGGCGAGCACGTCGTCACCCTGGGTGCCTACCAGGTCAACCTCGCCGCCCTAGGAGTCGTCGAGCCGTCCGACGGTCATGCCCACTAGCTGTTCGTGGACAACGGAGCCCACATGAACGAAACGGAGCGGCGGGGGATTCTCGACCACTTTGTCAGCGCTTCCCTGAACAATCCATTCCTGGCCCTCATTCTGGCCATGGGCCTTTTCGTGGGCGGAAGCTGGGTGGCCGCTACCTTCCCGGTCGATGTCTTTCCCGACCTGACCGCTCCGACCGTCACGGTGGTGACCGACGCCCATGGCCTGGCGCCGGAAGACGTCGAGACTTCGATCACCTTCCCCATCGAGACCGCCCTGAACGGCGCACTCGGCGTCCGCCGGGTCCGCTCCAAGTCCGCCCTGGGGATCAGCGTCGTATGGGCCGATTTCGAATGGGGCACGGACATCTACCTCGCGAGGCAGATCGTGGGGGCGAGGCTCCAGGCCCAGTCGCTCGATCTGCCGGAAGGTGTGGATCCCCCTGTCCTGGCACCCATCAGTTCGATCATGGGCGAGATCATGCTGGTGGGCATGGTGGCTCCCGAATCCCAGCTGATGGAGGCGCGCACCACTGCTGACTGGATCGTGCGGCGCCGATTGCTGGCTGTGCCCGGCGTCTCCCAGGTGATCTCGCAGGGCGGCGACGTGCGCGAATACCAGGTCCTGGTCGATCCGCAGCGGCTGCTGGCCTACCAGGTGGGGCTGGAGGACGTGCTCGGCGCCATCGAGGGATCCAGCGAGAACGTGGCAGGCGGCCTCTACTGGTCGAGTGGCCGCGAGATCCTGATCCGCGGCATGGTGCGCCCCTCGAGCGTCGAGGACATCGGGGTGACAGTAGTGGCGACCCGCGACCGAGTGCCCGTGCTGATTGAAGACGTGGCCGAGGTGCGCATCGGCCCCAAGATCACCTGCGGGACAGGGTCCGTGAACGGGGAGCCGGGGGTCATTCTTTCGGTCCAGAAGCAGGCGGGCGCGAACACGCTGGAACTCACGCGAAGGGTCGACGCCGAACTGGATCAGATCGAGAGCGACCTTCCCGCAGGGATCACCTTTGAGCGGGACATCTTCCGACAGGCCGACTTCATCTCGCTCGCCGTCGACAACGTGATCATCGCCCTTCGCGATGGCGCCTTCTTCGTGATCGCCATCCTCCTGCTGTTCCTGTGGAACGTCCGGACCACGCTGATCTCCGTGCTCGCCATCCCACTGTCGCTGGCCGTGGCGATCATCGTGATGCGTGCCCTCGGGGGTACCGTCAACACCATGACACTCGGCGGCATGGCCATAGCGATCGGGGCCCTCGTCGATGACGCGATCATCTTCGTCGAGAACGTCCATCGCCGGCTGCGCGAAAACCTGCGGCGCCCGGCCGCTGAACGCATCGCCACCCTGCCGCTCATTCGCAGCGCCGCGAGAGAGATTCGCGATCCGATCCTGAACGCGACGCTCATCATCACCATCGTCTTCGTTCCACTCTTCTTCCTGACCGGCGTCGAGGGACGAATGCTCATGCCGCTCGGTCAGGCGTACATCATCAGCATCCTCTCGTCACTGTTCATTGCGGTCACGATCACCCCGGCGCTCTCCTATCTGCTGTTGCCGGCCGACCGCTCGATAAGACGAAGACGGGAGCCATGGCTGGTACGCGGACTCGAGTTCCTGTACAGCCGGATCCTGCGCTGGTCCCTGCGGCACTCGGGACGGGTTCTCGTCGGCGCGGCGGTTCTGCTCCTCGCTACCCTGGCGGTGGTTCCCACACTCGGCAGAGAATTCCTGCCGGAGTTTCAGGAGGGATCGCTGACAATCGCGATCATCACCGTACCCGGCACCTCCCTGGAGGAATCCAACGAGATCGGCAATCGCGTCGAGGCGCGGCTGCTCGGGATACCGGCCGTGGTCTCCACCGCCCGACGCACGGGCCGGGCGGAATTGGACGAAGAGGCACAGGGCGTCAACGTCTCGCACGTCGAAGCGCAGCTTGATCTGACCGATCGCGAGCTTGCCGAAGTGATGGCCGAGGTGCGCGAGTCCCTGGCCGGGATGTCGGGTACCAGCATCACGGTGGGACAGCCGATCGGCCACCGCATCGACCACATGCTCTCGGGTACGCGCGCCGCGATAGCGATCAGCCTGTTCGGACCCGATCTCCGCGAACTGCGCCAGATCGCGGGGCAGATCGAGACCATTGCCCACGAGGTCGAGGGCCTTGTCGACATCTCGATGGAGCAGCAGGCGGAGGTGCCCCAGCTTCAGGTCCGGTCCAACCGACGCGCCATGGCTCGCTACGGGGTGAGTCCGGGAACGCTGGCGAACGCGGTGCATATCGCCCTGCAGGGCGAGGTCGTGTCGATCGTGCGCGAAGGAGAGCGGACCTTCGATCTCATGGTGCGCTACGCCGACGAGTACCGCGCCGACCCCGAGGCCATCGGGGGCGCACTGGTTGCCACTCCCGCCGGACCGACCGTGCCGCTGTCGCAGCTCGCCGCCATCGTGCAGGCCCGTGGGCCGAACATGATCACCCGGGAGAACGTGTCGCGAAAAATCGTCGTGAGCGCCAACGTTGCCGGCCGCGACGTGATCGGCGCCGTGACCGAGCTACAGCAGCACATCGCCGATGACCTGGACCTTCCGCCCGAGTACAACATCCAGTACGGAGGCCAGTTCGAGAGCGGCCAGTCCGCTACGCGCCGCATCACCATTCTCTCGCTGTTCTCGATCGGCGCGATCTTCATGATCATGTTCCGGGCGTTCGGAAATTTCAGCACGGCCATGTTCCTCATGGTCAACCTGCCGCTGGCCTTGACGGGGGGCGTGATCGCCGTGCTACTGATCGGCGGATCGGTGAATGTCGCCACGCTCGTCGGCTTCATCACCCTCTTCGGGATCGCGGTGCGGAACGGGATGCTCCTCGTGAGCCGGTATCAGGATCTTTGCTCCGGCGGGATGTCGCTCCCCGACGCCATCCGCCGCGGCTCGGTCGAACGCCTGAGTCCGATATTGATGACTGCGCTCACGGCCGGGCTTGCCCTGATCCCCCTCGCTTTGGGGATCGGTGAACCCGGCAAGGAGATTCAGGCGCCGCTCGCGGTGGTCGTTCTCGGAGGCCTATTGACGTCGACGCTGCTCAACATGGTCGTCGTTCCGGCCCTCTTCATGCGTTGGGGGAACATCCCGATGAGGGAGACGGCGAAGACGGGCTAGCCAGTCCTGGCTGCCAAATTCGCACAAAAATTCGTACGCACTCTTGCGAACCGACGAACCGGGGCTCCATTTTGCCTGCTTGGCTTACCGTACCCGTCCATTCCACAAGGGAGAAGCGCCGTGGACATCAAGCAACTCGTGAAACCCACCATCGTAGCAGCCGTTGCTTTGCTGGTGGCCGACTACATCCTCGACATGCTGCCCTTTATCGGTGGGCATCACCCGCACGGGCACCATGAGCACGCCGACTTGTCTACCTTTGGCCTGCTCGGGGGCCTCTTCCACGGCCTCGTGCTCGCCGTGGTGCTGGGATGGAGAGGCGTGGCCGACGCGATGGATGGCGCGAAAGCCGGAGCGACCTACGGGGTGTTGCTGAGCTTGGCACACAGCGTGGAAGCCGGAACCATCGACGCGGAGCTCGTCGGTGCGGCCATCGGCAGCGCCGTCGTTGTCGGTGTCGCCGGGGCGGCAGTGGCCGCGTTGGGTGGAGGATCCGACGGCTAGCAGCCGGAGGACAACGCCCTCCCGGCATTCGGGCGGCGCGCAGCGCAAGCCCGTACTCGTAGCGCACGTCTGGTGGGGGTCTCGCTGCCGGTCGTTTCAGGTAGCGGGACCCCGCGCCATTTCACGTTTGGCCCCTCTAGGGAAGCCTAGCGGATCTACGGACTGCGAATGGAACCTTGGGTCGTATCGGCTTCGCTGATCCTGTTGGTGGTCTCGGCGGCGTATCTCATGGTGGGCGGCCTGCGCGCGGCCTACTGGACCGATGTGATTCAACGGTCACCGTAAGATGTGAACTCGGTGACTTCCGTTGCGGTACTATTCCTCATTTTTCTTGAGTTTGTGTCGTTCGTGTCGCGACGGCCCTTCATGAGATGGGCCGTCTAGAAGACGACGCGATATGCCACGCTGATGGATCTTCCCGCTTCGGGCATGATCTCCTTCACGCGTGACAGGTGGTTTCTGTACTCGGTATTGCCGAGGTTCTCCCCCCGCACGGTGATCACGTTCAGCCGCCCTCTGACCGTGATCCGGACCCCGGCGGAGAGATCGAAAACAGCGTATCCATCGGTTGCGCTCTCAAAGGGGCCGGTCCGCTCCATCTCGACGCGAACCCCGTCTTCGTGACCCCCGATGAACCCTCCGGGAATGCCATAGTCATTGTCGTAGTAGCGGAAGGTGGCGCCGACATGGCCCCAGTCATCCACCCAGGACGTTCCGCCGGAAACCTCCAGCAGGTCCGTGTTCGTGTTGTTCAAGGTTCCGGCCGGAGTCTTCAGGTCGCCACTCGTGCGACGCGTGAATTCCAGCCGTACCGGAATGTGTTCGGTCAGTCCATAGACACAGCAGGTGGCTGTGTCCTGTGTCGCAGTGCTCGCTGCCCTTCCCCTCGATGTGCACGACAGTGCTTAGCCCCCGGGCTTCCAGCACCGCGTCTGCCGCGGGCAGGGCGGCGAAAACGGCGAGCTGAAGCAGCGGGAGGGCCAGGACGCCGAACCGGCGGCTATCCCGTGAACGAGGAGAGATGTGCTTCAAGGAACTGGCCGGATAGTTGGGTGCCCAATCACTGGGCAACCCGTCCGAGTCGAACAAGCGTTGTCAAGCATCCGGAAGTCCGGAGCTCGCCGCGCACGGCCCGAACACCTTCCGTCATGCCGCACCTGCGGCCTCGGGGACCCCGCCGCGCCGTCGCCGAAGGCATTCGTGATGAAGGCCTACGGTCCAGACCCTGGCGACGGCCCCGTCCTCGACGCCCTCAAGGTGGACGCGGATCGGAAGCGGCCCTCGTCCCCGCCGACCGGATTGAAACCATCGCGGATGAACTCCGTAGTATGCTGCCCTTCGGCTCACCGAAGCGTGGTGGGCAGCACGAGCAAGCAAGGCGAAACACCGGAGGAGACGCACGTAGTCAGGTTGATCCACCCCACGGCGGAACCGGTGTCGGTGCCCCTCGACAGGGACGCTGGCGGGATCAGTCGCCGCTTTGGCTTCGGCGCTACATGGGTGGCCCGGCATGGCTGGCCACCATCCCGCCGTTGGCCGCACTTTGCGAGGCCCGTCTGAACGGGTTCCCCGGAGCACGTGCGGTCGTGCGCCGCCACTGTATTGGCGGCAGCGACCTCATGGACCAGCCAGATGTGAATCCGCTTAGCAATGCCTCAGCGGCCCTCTTGCCGCCTCGGGTGTCCCTTGCCGAGGCATGGACTTGCGTTGATCCGACCGGCTCAATCCCCGTAGACGAAGCGCTCAACCTCGCCGTGGATCCGTTCAACGGTAGCCTCGGAGGGTTGACGGGTCCGACGCGACACGATGATGGTCACCACGAAGTTCACCCCGAGCGACCAGACCGCCTCGTGTGCGCCCAGGGGCTGATAAAGGACCACGCGGGTGATGTAAAGCGTGATCAGACCCGCGCAGATGCCCGCCACCACGCCTGCGCCCGTCGTGAGGTGCCGCCGCATCGGGTAGCAAACCCCCAGCACCGCGGGCATCAACTGCAGTGCGCCGACCCCGGACAGCATGACCAGGACGACGAGGTAGTCGATCCGGTAGACCGTCAGTACCCAGCCCACCGCGAGCAGCGCCACGACGACCAGACGCCCGAAGGCCAGGTAGTGCCTCTGGCTGCGAGCGGGTGCGATGTAGCGCTGGTACACGTCCCGCGTGAGGACGGTCATGTTGGAGTGCAGGATCGAATCGAGCGTGGACATCGCGGCCGCGGTCGCCCCGGCCAGAATGAGGCCGGTCAGCCACGGTGGGGCGAAGCGGAAGAGCAGCTCCGGGAAGACCTGGTCCGGCGTCGCGAGGTCCGGGAGGATGAGCGCGCCGCCGAGCCCAACGAAGGCGGCCGGTATGAAGAGCGTCATCAGGTACAGCGGTGTCGTGGCGCCGAGCAGCTTGAGCGTCTTGCTGGACGCCGCCGTGAAGTACCGGATCATCATGTGGGGCTGGAAGATGATCCCGAACGAGAGGGCGATGGTCATCCCGAACCACATCCCCGGTGTGAAGAATCCCTCCGGGCCGGGGAGGCTGAGCAGGTCGGGCCGCTCGGCCGCCAGTCGGCGCCACAGTGCGACCGGTCCGCCGAAGAGCTTGTAGGTCAGCAGCAGACTTCCTGCCCAGACGGCGATGTACATCCAGACCCCCTGGATGACGTCGGTCCAGTACACGGCCCTCAGGCCCCCGACCATGAGATATGCCGCGGCGACCACGAGAAGGATCAGGGACGCCAACTCGAAGGAGATGCGGTCACCGGTCGCCACCGACAGGATGTATCCGAGCCCCGCAGCCTGCACCTGGATGTACACGAGAGTGAACAGCACGGACACCACCGCCACGGCGATCCGCACCGGTTCGCTCTCGTAGAAGTCCGCGAGCATGTCCGCCGGCGTGATATAGCCGAACTTCTTCCCGAGAGCCCAGATCCGCGTCCCGATCGTATAGGTGATAATTCCCACCATCAACGTCCACGTGCCGGCCATCCAGAACCCGATCCCGTGGGTGTAGAAGAAGCCCCCGGATCCGAGGAAGGCGAAGGCGGAGTGGAATGTGGCCACCACGGTCAGGTACAGCACGATGAACCCGGCCTGGCGCCCATAGAGGAAGAAGTCCTCCATGTTCGCGGTGCCCTTCCGGTTGGCCAGGATCCCGATCACGATGGTGGCGATCAGGTAGAGGAAGATCAGCCCGGTTGAGACGACCCAAGGTTCCATTTGGCTAAATCCCCTTCCGCTGTGCCCAGATCAGGACCGCGATGCCGAGGACATACGCGACGAGCAGATAGGCGAAAAGGAAGGGCATGCCCAGGATCCAGGGCTCGATCCGGTTGACCAGGCCGTGCACGATGGGCGGCTGGGCGAGCGCCACCGCCACGAGGAGCGCGATTGACGCGATCCAGCCGTTGCGGGTACGGGGCAGGTAGTGGGAGCGCGGGATCTTCATGGGCTTTGGCCGTGGCGGGTGGAAGCGTGGGCGATGGTCCGGACGAAAGGGTAGTGCACCGCTACGCGGGGGACAAATTGGGGGGAGCCCCGTAATCAACTCTCCAGCTTGCCTTCGGCCACTGCGGAGTCGATCAGCCGGCGAGCGAACTCCCAGAGTTCGGGTGCGCCATCCTCCATGTGCCGGTTGACAGCCACCACTCGATGCCGGCGCACGCCGTGCCGGCGCCAGGCCGAGCCGTCCGTGTGGTAGTTGAGGAGGACCGGGTGCAGCCGGTCCAGCGCCGCGGCGTAGCGGGCTTCGGGGGTCTGCCGCGCCTCGAACTCCTCCCACAGCGCCAGCATCGAGGCGCGCTGGTCGGCAGGAAGGAGGCCGAAGATGCGCCTGGCGGCAACCCGCTCTCTCTCCTCCTTGTCCGCCTGGCCCGCGTCGTCGTAGGCGAAGGTGTCGCCGGCGTCGATCTCCACCAGGTCGTGGATGAGGTGCATCGCCAGCACCCTGGCAATGTCGACATCCTCGGCCGCGTACTCCTGGAGCACCACGGCCATCAGCGCCAGGTGCCACGAGTGCTCGGCGTCGTTCTCGGGGCGGTGATCGTCGATCAGCCGCGTCTGCCGAAAGACCTGCTTCAAGCGATCGACGGCTACGATGAAGTCGATCTGCTGGGCGAGTCTGCGGCTCGGTGGGCTCATGCGTGCCAATATAGGTCCGGGATCGTCCGATCGGCAGCGGGCGGACAGCGCGCGCCAGGCCGCTTGACACCTCGCTCCAACCTCGCGACCATTAAGATCTTATGAGCATACGCACCTGTACGGCGACGCATCACCATCACGGCCACCTCGGAGAGGCGGCCGCGTGACGGTGTAACCGTACCAAAGCGAACGGAATACCAAACGCCGGCTTCCTCGGGGGGTCGGCGCTTTTTTGTGCGCCGGTCGAAAGCCGGGGCGGACTGGCCGAAGGAGGGGACAGCCGGGATGAACGGTACAGTGTTGGGGAACAGAAGCGTGGGCGCGCGGCCCGGGTTGCAGGTCGAAGACGCCGGCGCGGAGGTGGGCGCTGAGCGGAGCATTCGCATCGGCCTGCCGAAGGGCCACATGCAGGGTGGCGTGTTCGCGCTGCTGGCCGACGCGGGAATCGACGTGCGGCTGGGGTCGCGGAACTATCGGCCCACGCTTACGTGGCCCGGCTTCGAGACCAAGCTGCTCAAGCCCCAGAACGTGGTCAGGATGCTGCACGCCGGATCGCGGGACATCGGCTTCGCGGGGGCCGATTGGGTTGCTGAACTCGGCGCCGACCTCGTCGAACTGCTCGACACGGGGCTCGACCCGGTCCGGGTGGTCGCGGCGGCGCCCGCCGCGCTGATGGAGGGCGATGCGCTGCCGGCCGGCCGCCGCCTGGTGGTGGCCACGGAGTACGTCCGGCTTGCGGAGCGGTGGGCGCGGGGGCAGCCCTTCGAGGCGGACGTGGTGCGGTCCTACGGGGCCACCGAGGTCTTCCCGCCCGAGGACGCCGACCTCATCGTCGACAACACCGCGACGGGGGCGACCCTGCGGGGAAACGGCCTCGTTGTCGCGCACACGCTGATCCATTCCTCCACCCGGCTCTACGCCAACCCCGCCGCCCTTGAAGACCCGGCAAGACGGGGCCGGATCGACGATCTTGTCCTCCTCCTCAAATCGGTTCTCGAGGCGCGGCGGCGGGTGATGCTGGAGCTGAACGTCTCCGAGGCGGACTTCGAGCGGGTCGTTTCGATCCTCCCCTGCATGCGCGAGCCCACCGTTTCGCGGCTGCACGGCGAGAGCGGGTATGCGGTGCGCGCGGCGGTGCCGAGGACGGCGCTGCCGGCGTTGCTGCTCGAGGTCAAGGCGCGGGGCGGGACCGATCTGGTGGTGTCCGAGCCGCAGCAGATCGTGCCATGAGCGCGGCCGATCCGGCGGGGGGCGCCGCCATGAGAGACGTCATCGACCTGAGCATGAACGAGGGCGAGCCGCCCCCGCGCGAGTGCTTCGACGTGCTGGAACGCATCGGGCCCGGCATTTTGCGGAAGTACGCGGATCCGGCGCCGCTCGAGGCGGCGTACGCGGCCTACCTGGGGATCGATCCGGCCAATGTGCTGGCCACGACAGGCGGCGACGACGCCATCGACCGCGTGTTCCGGGCGTTCCTGGGGCCGGACCAGGAGATGGTCTTTCCGACGCCCACCTTCGAAATGATTCCGGCGTGCGCGCGCATGGCGCGGGGCAGCCTCGTGCCGATCGAATACGAGTGGGGGACGCTGCCGCACGACGACATTCTCGCCGAGGTGAACGAGCGGACGGGGGTGGTCGCGGTGCTCACGCCCGACAATCCGACCGGGCGGGCTTTCACGACGCGGGAGTTGTTGCGGCTCGCCGACGCGCTTCCGCCCGAGGTGGTCCTGCTGGTGGACTCGGCGTACGCGGAGTTCGCGGACGAGGACCACACGGCGGCGCTCCTGGAGGTCCCCAACGCGGTGATGATCCGCACGATGTCGAAGTCGTGGGGGCTGGCCGGGCTGCGGGTGGGCTTTGCCGTCGGGCCGAAGGCGCGCATCGACGTGCTGCGCGGTTTCGGCGGTCCGTATGCGCTGACGGGGCCGTCGATCGCGATCGCGGTCGAACGGCTGCGCAGCGGCGTCGAGGAGATGCGCGGCTTCGTCGAGTACGTGCGGGAGCGGCGCGAATGGCTGGCCGAGGTGATTCGGGGTGCGGGAGGGGTGCCGCAGCCGTCGCAGACCAACTTCGTCTTCTCGTCGTTCCCCGATGCGCGCTGGATCCAGCGGGGGATGGCGGCACAGGGCGTCCTGGTGAGGTATTTCCCGCACCTGCCGGAGTATGTGCGCATGACGGTGCCGCGCGACGACGGGGAGTTCCGCCGCGTGGAACAGGCGCTGGGGTGCCTGGCGCCGCGTGGGTCGGGGCTCGGGCCGGGACCCGAGGCGCTGCTCTTCGACATGGACGGGGTGCTGGCCGATGTGCGGCGGTCGTACCGCGAGGCGATCGTGCGGACGTGCCACTCGTTCGGGGTGGAGGCCACGCACGAGCTGATCAGCACAGTGAAGGCGGCCGGAAGCGCGAACGACGACTGGGCGGTGACGCATGGCGTGCTGGCGGGTGCCGGGGTCGAGGCGTCGCTGGCCGAGGTGACCGCGCGCTTCGAGGAGTTCTACCAGGGCAGCGAAGACGCGCCGGGACTTCGCCGTCACGAGACGCTGATCCCGTCCCGCGAAGTGATCGAGGAGCTTGCCGGGGTGCGGCGGCTGGGCATCGTGACCGGGCGGCCGCGCGCCGACGCCGAGCGCTTCCTGCGGGAGCAGGGGGTGCGGGGATGTTTCAGCGCGGTGGTCTGCCGCGAGGACGGGCCGCTGAAGCCGGATCCGGCACCGGTCAGGGTCGCGCTGGAGCGGCTGGAGGCGAGGACCGCGTGGATGCTGGGCGACACCCCCGACGACGTGCGTGCGGCGGTGGGGGCGGGGGTGGTGCCGGTGGGAGTCGTGCCGCCAGGCGCCGGCGGCGATGTCTGGGACGCGCTGGACGGCGCTGGAGCGGCGCGCGTCGTAGGGGCCGAGTCCGACTTTGGAGGGTTGTTCGATGGGTGACGCAGCGAGAAGCGCAGAGGTGGCGCGCGCCACCGGAGAGACCGATGTGCAGGTGCGGCTCGATCTCGACGGACGTGGGCCGGATGGGTCGGACGCACCCGCGTCGATCGACGTGAAGACGGGGATCGGGTTCTTCGACCACATGCTGCACGCGCTGGCCTTCCACGCCGGGTGGGCGCTGGAGCTGACGTGCGACGGTGACCTCGAGGTCGACGACCACCACACCGTCGAGGACGCCGGGCTGGCGCTGGGCCGCGCGGTCGCACAGGCACTTGGCGAGGGGCGGGGCGGCATCGCGCGCTTCGCCTCCTGCCATGCCCCGCTGGACGAAGCCCTGGCGCGCGCGGTGGTCGACGTGTCGGGGCGGCCGTTCTTCGCGGGCGAACTCGGTCTGAAGCGGGAACGGGTGGGCGCGCTCTCCTGCGAGATGGTGCCGCACTTCTTCCACTCCTTCGCGCAGACGGCGGGCCTGACGCTGCACGTCGACCTGATCCGCGGCGCCAACGACCATCACCGCATCGAGGCGTGCTTCAAGGCGGTCGCGCTGGCGCTGAAGCGTGCGCTCGCTCCGACCGCCAGCGACCGGGTGCCCTCGACGAAGGGCGTGCTGTAGCGTGGCCGCGCCCGTGGTCGCCGTCGTGCGCACCGGCACGGCCAACCTGGCCTCGGTCGTGGCCGGATTCGAGCGCCTGGGGTGCCGGGTCCGCACCATCGCCGATCCCCGCGCGGTCGCCGCGTCCGACCGCCTGGTCCTTCCCGGCGTCGGCGCCTTCGCGGCGGCCCGGCGCGCCATCGCCGCGCACGACCTCGAAGACGCGCTCCGCGACCGGATCGAGCGCGGCCGTCCCACCCTCGGCATCTGCCTCGGCATGCAGCTGATGGCACACGGCAGCGAGGAGGCGCCCGGCGTCCCCGGCCTCGGCGTCCTCGATGGCGTCGTCGAGAGCTACGAGAGCGGCGCCGAGGGGTGGCGCATCCCCCAGATGGGCTGGAACCTGGTCGCTCCGGCGGCCGGCTGCGAAATCGTCCCGCGCGGCTACGCCTACTTCGCGAACTCCTATCGCCTCGCCACCGCGCCCCGCGACTGGCTGCCCGTCTGGTGCGAGTACGCCGGCCCCTTCCTGGCCGCGGTGGAGCGCGGTCCCGTGGTCGGCTGCCAATTCCACCCCGAGCTGTCGGGTGACTACGGCAAGGCGCTGCTCACCCGCTGGCTGGAGGCCTGAGCCCGTGCTTCCCGTCCGCATCATACCCTGTCTCGACGTGCGCGACGGACGGGTCGTGAAGGGTGTGCGGTTCCGGGGTTTGAGAGATCAGGGCGACCCGGCCGCACTGGCGCGCGCCTACGAGGAACAGGGGGCGGACGAGGTTGTCGTCCTGGATGTGACTGCCACCACGGAGGGTCGCGGGACGCGCCTCGATACGGTGGCGGCCGTGCGGGCCCGGCTGTCGGTGCCGCTGACCGTCGGGGGCGGGATCGGCGGAATCGACGACGCGGCTGCCCTCCTCGAGGCCGGCGCGGACAAGGTGGCCGTAAACACGGCCGCGCTGCGGCGCCCCGAACTGCTCAGCGAGCTGTCGGCGCGGTTCGGGTCGCAGTGCGTGGTGGTCTCGATCGACGCGCTGGCCCGGGGCGCAGGCGGCGGCTACGAGGTGGTCGTGCGCTCCGGGACCGAGCGGGTGGCACGCGACGCGGTGGCGTGGGCGCGGGAAGCGGTGGAGCGCGGCGCCGGCGAGATCCTGCTGACCAGCATCGACCGCGACGGCACCCGCAGCGGGTACGAGGTGCGCCTGCTGCGCACGGTGCGCGCCGTGGTGCCCGTCCCCATCGTGGCGTCCGGAGGTGCCGATTCTCCCGAACACATGGCCGATGCCGTGCGCGCGGGGGCGGATGCCGTGCTGGCCGCGTCGATCTTCCACCAGGGCAACTGGACGGTGGAAGGGGTGAAGCGCGCGCTGGCGGAGCTGGATGTTTCGGTGCGGCCGGGGCATCGGGATCCGGCGGCGACCCGGGCGGAAATGGAAGCGGCCCGATGATCGTCCCCTCGATCGATCTCATGGACGGGCAGGCGGTGCAGCTGGTTCAGGGCCGCCGCAAGGTGCTCGAGGCGGGCGATCCGCGCCCGCTGGCCGAGCGCTTCGGGCGGGTGGGCGAGGTCGCGGTGGTGGATCTCGATGCCGCGCTGGGACGCGGTTCGAACGCGGCCGTGATGGAGGAATTGTGCCGGATGGTGCCGTGCCGGGTGGGCGGCGGCATACGCGACCGGGACGCGGCGCTCGAATGGCTCGATCGCGGCGCCGCGAAGGTCGTGCTGGGCACGGCAGCCGTCCCGGAAGTGCTGGAGGGCCTGCCGCCCGAGCGGGTCGTCGCGGCGCTGGACGCGTGGAAGGGCGAGGTGGTCGTCAAGGGGTGGACCGAGCGCACGGGCCGCACCGTATACGACGGGATGCGCGAACTGCGCGGCCTCGCCGGCGGCTTCCTGGTGACCTTCGTCGAGGGAGAGGGCCGGGAAGGCGGCTTTCCCCGCGACCAGATCGCCCCGCTGGTGGAAGCCGCGGGTGCGTCCCGGCTGACCGTCGCGGGAGGCATCACCACCGCCGACGAGATCGCGTGGCTGGATCGTGCCGGCGCCGACGCCCAGGTCGGGATGGCGCTCTACCGCGGCAACCTGGGGCTCGCCGAGGCGTTTACGGCCCCCCTGCGCAGCGAACGGGCCGACGGGCTCTGGCCGACGGTCGTGTGCGACGCGGGCGGGGGCGCTCTGGGCCTGGTCTGGTCCAGTCCGGAGAGCGTGCGCACGGCGATCGACGAGGGCAGGGGCGTCTACCAGTCGCGCTCGCGCGGGCTGTGGCGAAAGGGCGCGACTTCAGGCGCGACGCAGGCGCTGCTCCGCATCGACGCCGATTGCGACCGCGACGCGCTGCGCTTCACGGTAGGCCAGGCCGGCAGCGGGTTCTGCCACTCGGGAGACTGGACCTGCTTCGGCCCGGCCCGTGGGCTGCGGAAGCTGGAGCAGACGGTGAAATCGCGGCGGGCCGAAGCCGTCCCCGGGTCGCTGACGAGCCGATTGCTCGACGACGGCGCGTTCCTGAGCGGCAAGCTGGTCGAAGAGGCCGGGGAACTGGGGGACGCTTCCGCGCCGGATCGCGTGGTCGAGGAGGCGGCGGACGTGCTGTACTTCCTGACCGTGGCGCTCGAACGCGCGGGCGTGAGCCTGGCCGATGTCGAGCGGGAGCTGGACCGGAGGAGCCTGAAGGTGAAGCGGCGGGCGGCGTCGGCGCCGAAGGGGGCGGGCGGTGGGTGAGGCTGCGGGCCCGCGCGTGCGATTGAGACGCGTGGCACCCGGCGACGTGGGCAGTGTCCGCCAACCCGCGGTGCCGCCCGAGATCATCCCGCGCGTGCTGGAGATCATCGAGGCCGTGAAGGAGGGCGGGGAAGCGAGGCTGCGCGAATTCGCGGAGCGGTGGGATGGCCTCGAAGCCGGCGGGGCGCTCGTGCGGACCCCCGGAGAGATGAAGGCCGCCCTCGATTCGCTGCCGCCGACGGACCGCGAAGTGCTGGAGCGCGCCGCCGGCCGGATCGAGCACTTCGCCCGCGCGCAGCTGGCGTCGGCGTCACCGGTGGCCGTGGAGGTGGAGGGGGGCCGGGCCGGCGACAGGGTGGTGCCCGTCCGGGTGGCGGGGTGCTACGCGCCGGGAGGGCGGTTTCCGCTGCCGTCTTCGGTGCTCATGACGGCTGTGACCGCCAGGGTGGCCGGGGTGCGTGAGGTGTGGCTGGCCTCGCCGAGGCCGTCCCGCGAAGTGATGGCGGCGGGGGCGGTGGCGGGGGTGGCGGGGCTGCTGGGGGTGGGGGGGGCGCAGGCCGTGGCGGCGATGGCGTACGGCGTCGGGCCCGTGCCGCGGTGCGATGTTGTCGTCGGGCCGGGGAACCAATGGGTGACCGCGGCGAAGCTTCTCCTGTCGGGCGTCGTCGGAATCGACCTGCTGGCAGGCCCGTCGGAACTGGCCGTCCTCGCGGACGAAGACGGCGACCCGGCCCTGATCGCGGCCGACCTGCTGGCCCAGGCCGAGCACGATCCCGCCGCGCTGCCGGTCTTCATCACCACTTCCGAGGACCTGGTCGGACGTGTAGAGGACGAGCTTGCCCGTCAGCTTGCCGGTCTGCCTACCGCCGAGATTGCGATCGCCGCTCTGGCGAACGGTTTCGCCGTCGTCGCCCCCGAAGACGAGGCCCTCCGCTGCTGCGAGGAGCTCGCGCCCGAGCACCTGCAGCTTCACGGCAGTCGGGCAGAGGATTGGAGCGGGTCGCTCGACAGATTCGGTGCGGCATTCGTCAACGCATCCGTCGCGGAAGTCTTCGGGGATTACGGTGCAGGTCCCAATCACACGCTTCCGACCGGCGGCACGGCCCGGTTCACGGGAGGACTATCCGTGTTCTCGTTCCTGCGCAGGCCCACCTGGCTCAAGCTGGAGCCGGGCCCCGAGCGGGACCTGGTGGCGAGGGACTCTGCCGTGCTCGCCCGCATGGAGGGGCTCGAAGCGCATGCCCGTGCGGCGGAGTTGAGAATGGAGGCGGAAGAGTAGCGGGCCGCCCCGCCGGTTGGCGCGCCGCGACACCGGTAGTGGCCGGCGCACGCGGCCGCTCCCGGCTTGCATGCAGCATCCGCACTCCGGTAAGATGACCGTGCTTCTTCTCGGCTCGACTTCGGGCCATGCCTGCTTGTGAAAGAAATCACAATGAGTTGGTTCCACCCGACGCACCGGTCGGCCTCGTCCAAGGTGGCGTTCCTTCCCGCCGCACTTGCCGTGGCGGTGGTCCTCATCGCCTCGCCCTCGGCAATCGCTGCTCAGGACGTAGGGGACCGGGTTCGCGTGTTCCTCATCGATGAGACGCTGATCGGGCAAGTGTCCGGGATGCGGTCCGACGGGTTCCAGCTCGACATGGCCAGCGGTATCTCCCGGTCGGTGTCGCTGGCGGAAATCCGTTGGCTGGAACGGGATATAGCGACTGGGAGCAACGCGGTCCCCTGGGGAACAAAGGGCCTCACCAGAGGAGCCCTTGGTGGTGCCGCGATCGGGTTTCTCCTTGGACTGGCGGTGGGCCCGGACTGTCAGGACCAGGAGTGCAAGTTCGCGGTCTCGGACCACGCCCGCACTGGAGCCCGCTATGGGTTGGGGTATGCGGCGATCGGCGGATTGCTCGGAGGTACCACCGGCCTGATCCTGGGATCGAGGAACGCGCGGGACGAGTGGCAGGTCATCGATCTGGAGGGCGCACCCGTGGCGTTCGTTCCGATGGTCGATCTCCGGCCGGTCCCCGGAAGAGCCGGGCGTGTGATGTTGGGAGTCCGGCTGCGGTTCTAGCAGTCCATGGGTAACCCGCCGGAGCAGGGGGCGGCCCCGCCTAACAGGAGCCGGCTACGTGCGGAAGAAACCGGATCCTGGAAGCCCGCTCCATGAAGAAGTGAGTGTAGGCGCGGATGAGACCGCCTCGCCCGTAGACCTCGATCATATGGAAATCGTGAGGACGGTAGGCCGCGAGCGCGTTCCAACCATCGATCATCGGGGCCTCGTCGATGCAGACGGTGGGGCGAATGCGCCCGCCACGCGCAAGGATGCACTCGAAACCTCCTTCACTACACCTGACCCGCTGAACCGGAATACGCTCCTCCAGCATTACTGCCGCGGATCGGTGGATGCTGCTCGCCAGGTCGTCCTGGCTGAACTCGCTGACTCTAATGCCGGCAGCGCGTCGCCGTCTCTCGAAACGCCTGCTGACCACCTCGAGGCCTTCGAGGAGGATCGGATCGGGTTGAATGCTCAGCCGGAGCGGAGGCGTCTCTCTCGCAGCCTGCACCTGCACGACGAGAGTGTGGTAACCGAGTTGCTCGACCGTCAGCGTGTGGATTCCCGGATCAAGGTCGTGCAGGAGGAAGCGTCCCTCCCGGTTGGTGAGGGACATCCACTCGGAAGCCGCTACGGAAACCCGTGCGCTCGAGACGGCTGCGCCGGTCGTGACGTCGACGACCTGACCCACCAACCGCAAGGTCGAATCCTCGCCGGGATTGTCCTGGGCGACGGTGGCGGAGGCGGAAAAATGAAGGATCCCGGCTGCTGTGACAGCGAACCACAACGCTTTGGGAGAGGCAGCCATTCGGGTCCTGCCGTGCCGGGTAGTGAAGTACAGCATCCAACTCCCCTGATACACTATTGCCGGCCGATGAGTTCCGGGATCGGGCGGGGAGACAGGGGTCGCACTTCAGTCACATGACCAGGCGGATCCGTATTCGGATCGCTGACGGCTGCGGCTGATCCGGTGCTTTCCGCGGCGGACACCGCGGGACAACGGTCCCCGTGCCGGGAGTTCTCCGGAATCCGCGCGAGCCACGAGTCGAACTCCTCCAGGAGTGGGACGCACAGCCCGTCGTTGTTCTGCCAGAAGAACTCCCGCAGCTGGCGAAGGGAGACCATGGACGCGGGCAGGGCCGAAGTCAGGCGGTTGCCGGCCACGATGAGCCTTCGGAGCAGGCGCAGATCGCCGAGTTCCGGCGGCATGGAACCCGACAGGCCGTTGGTGCAGACGAAGAGCTGCGTGAGCCGCGTGAGCCGGCCGAGTTCCGGCGGGACCGGCCCTTCGAGGTTGTTCTTGCAGACGGCGAACGACGTCAGGCGGGTCATGTTGCCGACTTCCGCCGGGATGGCGCCGGAAAGGGTGTTCGAGCCCAGTTCGAGGTTGGTGAGCGAACGAAGGATGCCGATTTCGGGGGGGATCGGGCCGGTGAGCTGGTTGCCGCCGAAATCCAGGCGTTCCAGGTGGGCGAGATTGCCGATTTCCGGGGGGATGGAGCCGGTGATCAGGTTGCGGCCGCTTTTCCATCCGATACCGAGGTTGAACGCTCGCAGGTTGTGCAGATTGCCGATTTCCGGGGGGATGGGGCTGGTGAGCCGGTTTCCGTAGAGGATGAGCCATTCGAGGCTCTCGAGGCTGCCGATTTCGGGCGGGATGCCGGTGAGTTCGTTGCTGTAGAGGAGGAGCGAGTCGAGTTGGGTGAGGTTGCCGATTTCGGGAGGGATGGGGCCGGTGAGGCGGTTGGCGCCGAGGCTGAGGAGGCTCAGTTCGGTGAGGTTGCCGATTTCCGGGGGGATGGGGCCGCTCAGCCGGTTGCCTTCCTCGGGGCTGGCGTCGATGCCGCAGAGTGCGAGGCGTTTGAGGTTGCTGAGGTTGCCGATTTCGGGCGGGATCGGGCCCGTGAGTTTGTTGTAGCAGAGGTCGAGAGATTGCAGCTGCGTGAGGTCGCCGATCTCCGGGGGGATCTCGCCGCTGAACTGATTCCCGAAAGCGCCGAACCACTCGAGGCTCTCGAGGTTGCCGATTTCCGGGGGGATCGGGCCGGTGTGGGCGTTGTAGGTGAGCTCGAGCGACTTGAGTTGCTTCAGGTGCGCAATTTCCGGGGGCAGCGGGCCAGCGAGGCTGTTGAGGCCCAGATGCAGCGATTCCAGGTGGCCCAGGCTGGCGATTTCGGGGGGGATCGAGCCGATGAGCCCGTTGTCGGTCAGCAGCAAGTGGACGACCTGGCCGTCATCGTTGACGTGGACCCCGTACCACTCGTCGAGCGGGGCGTCGGTGAGCCAGTTCGTGTTGTCCTTCCAGAGCGCGCCTCCGCCGGCCTCGTAGATCGCTTGGAGGACCCTGCGCTCGGGCAGGGGCAGCGAGGTGAGGGCTGCGGCGGCGCTGAGTTCGCCGAGGGTCGCGCTGATCTCGGCCGCCCCCGGGGCTTTGGCGTGCACCCATCCATGGTCGTCCACCGTGGCGATTGCGGGATCGCTGGAATTCCAGGAGAAGAGGGCGCCGACCACTGCCGATCCCACCGCATCGGATGCCTGGGCGGTCATCTGGACCGAGTCACCTACGATGAGGGAGTCCTGGGGCGCGGTGATCTGAACGGTCGTGGCGACTTGCTGTACCTCCACGTTGGCGGTGGCGCTCGCGGCGCCGGCCGTGACGGTGATTGTGGTACTCCCGTCGGCGACCGAGGTGACCACGGCGGAGGGGCCGGGCCCGGCCGGGTCGACCCGCGCCACCGCCGCGTCGGGGGAGATCCAGACAATCGCAGGCTCCAGGATGACTTCGCCGTTCTCGTCGCGAACAGTCGCGGTGAGCCGCGCGGTGTCGGCCAGCGACGCGAAGTCGAGCGCGGCCGGAGAAACGGCCACGGAGGCCGGGACGGGTGGCCCGGGGTCGCAGGCTGCGGCCAGCGCGACGAAAAGTACTGTTGGCGTGGTAATCCGCATTGGACGACGAGTCACCGTGAGTTTGGACGGAGGGGAATCTCCAAGTTAGCAATGCGGAATGTTGGAGACACCCCGGAGCGTTACCGTTGGTCGTTCGGCGCCTGCACGCGAACGGTCACGATGTCCGTGTCATGGTACTGTCGATGCCTGACCGACGAAGCAAGGTGGCGCAGGAGGCGCAGCGAAACGTCGCGCTCCAGCGGTGCGTCGTCCGCCTGCTCGCGGAGAAGGGCGACCCGGTCCTGCAGGTTGTCGTCGCGCGGCGCGACGAAGAGCTCCAGGACGGCGCTGTTAGCCTCCCGGCGGGCCGTGACCAGCAGTCGACGCCGGGCGTCCCGCCCCTCGGCCCCGTCGTCCTGACCCAGCGTCAACATGGCCTCTTCGGTTGCGGCCGCGAGGCGGTCGGCCATTTCCGGGCCCCAACCGCTGCGGGCCGAGAAATCGCTCAGGAAATCTCTGATCGCGGGCAATTCCGATGGATCGAGCCGGGTCTCCATCCGGCTGGGGCGCGGGTCCGTGGCCCGCAGGAAGAAAGTCATCACGATGGCTGCCAGGCCGCCCGCGTTCATTCCGTTCTCCAGCAGACCGCCCGCGAACTGCGAGATCTGCTCCGGGAAGATCATGCCGTACTGGAAGCTCACTCCGATCAGAAAGGCGATGCCGACGACCATGCCTTCGCGATAACCGAGTCCGTCCTGCAGGACGATTTTCATACCGATGGTGAAGAGCATCGCCAGCAGGACGACCAGGTAGCCGGCAAAGACGGGGTCCGGGATCGCCAAAACCACGGCGAACGCCTTCGGGAGGAGTGCGAACACGATGAACGCCGCGCCTGCCACGATTCCCACGACGCGGGCCGCCACCCCGGTGAGCTGGGTCAACGGCACACTGGTGGTGGTGGCGCTTCCGGGGACCGTTCCGGCCAGCCCCGCCAGGAGGTTGCCCACGCCGTCCACAGCGACCGCGCCCTGCACCGCGCGGAAGTCGATCGCACGGGTTTTTCGCCGCCACGACACGCGCTGAATGGCAAGGGAACTGCTCATGGTGCGGATCGCGGCGATCACGGCCACAAGCAGGAACGAGGGGAGAAGCGTCCAGAACTCCGGCCCGAACCCGAGATCGAGACCGGGTGGAAGGGCTTGGGGCAGGGCGACCCAGGGAGCCGCGACAACGCGCTGAAGGTCGTAGAGGCCGAACCAGGCTGCGATCCCGGAACCTGCGAGGACGCCGATGACAGGGGCCCAGAGCCGCAGCGATCCCGTCGCCTTGAGCGCGAGGCCGCCGATGAGGACGACGGTCGCGAAGAAGCTGAACGGCGCGCCAGATGGGGGGCCGGCATCCGGTGCGCCGGAAAGCAGGCCGGCCACGAACGGCATCACCGTGAACGGGATGAGCATGATCACGGTGCCCGATACGGCGGGGGTGAGGATCCGCTGGAAGAGCGACAATCTCCAGGAGAGCAGGAGCGGGACCAGTGCCGAAACGGAGACGAGCGTGGCAAGCAGGGTGGGGCCGCCTTCGCCCAGCGCCATGATCGAGGCCGGAATGAAGGCGCCGGAGGTGCCCATGACCATGACGTGCCCGCCCCCGATGCGCCCCGCGCGCAACGCCTGAACCATGGTAGTCAGTCCACATACCGTCACCGAGGCGAGCACGGCCCAGGAAAGGTAGGCGTCGGTCATCCCGGCGGCCCGCATCACGACCAGGGGGATCAACATCACGGCGGCGATGTTGAGCACGGCCAGCTGCAAGCCTATGCCGAGAGCGAGCCTGGGCGGAGGCCTCTCGTCTGGCTGATAGCGGATCGCGGGGCCGCCACCGGGCTCCGAGGCGGGTGTGGGTGTCATTGTAACCCTACTCGGCCTGGGACGGATTGATGGAGTCGCGATGACAGGTGCGGAGTCGCGCAGTCGGGATACCGTCGCACAATAGCGATCCGGTCCTCGAGAGGACAGCGATCGGGATGCAGCGGTGAATCTCCTTGACATCAGTGGGCGCGTCGTGCAGTATCCGACCGGTCAGTTTTGTGCACTTCCAATTCCAAACCCCAGAGGACCAGCACCGATGGCCGGAACCGAAAGTCGCCTTAGAGCACTTATAGATGAACACCTGGCTCTTGATCACGCGCCGAGCCTTGACGGTGGATTTGCCGATTCCGGTATTTCTTCCGTGGACGCGGTCGCCTTCATGAGGATCGTGGAACGCGAATTCAACGTGTCCATACCGCCTGAGGACTGCGGCAAGATCGGAACCTTCGGCGAACTGGTCGCACACCTCGACTCAAAGATCGGCTGACCGCACCAATCCCTGCGCGACTGTCCCACTGGCCGCTGGGCGTCGCGCGGTCCCCATAATCGCGGTCGCAGGAACCGAGGGTCCACTGGTGTGACTTCGGCAGCCGTGTGGGACGTGCCCAGGCCGCGGTCCGTGTGCAACGTGCGTCACGACGACGGCAGTATCACGATCGTGCGGAGGCACGGGAATCCCGACGGACCCAGGCTCCTGCTGTGCCACGGCAACGGGCTGGCGATCGATCTCTATTACCCGTTCTGGTCACTGCTCGTCGATGACTTCGACCTGATCGTCTACGACCTGAGGAATCACGGGTGGAACACGCTCGGTGCGCCGCAGGAGCACAACGTGCCCAACCTGGTCCGGGACCAGGAACAGGTGATCGACGCAGTGGCGCGCAGGTACGGGGATCGACCGACGACGGGGGTGTTCCATTCCCTCTCGGCGCTGACCACCCTCCTGTCGCCCACACTGTCCGCGGGTCGGAGTGGCACGCTGTCGGCCTGGGTTCTGTTCGATCCACCCCTGTACAGGCCGGGTCCGGGAGATCCGGACTACGACGCACTGGCCGAGAAATCCGCCGGGATGACGCGAAGGCGCACGCATCGTTTCCGGAAGAGGAGCGACTTCACGGACCTGCTGAGCTACCTGCCACTGCTCGTCAGGGCGGTTCCCGGCGCGACGGATCTAATGGCCAGAACCGTGTTGACCGAGTCTCCCGGCGAAGAGGGGTACGAACTGCGGTGCCCTCCGGAATACGAGGCGCAGATCATCGCATACATCCGGACCTACGCCTTCCTGGTGGATTTCGGGCACCTCCCGTGTCCCACGAAGGTCATCGGGTCCGATCCCACCCTGCCCTATGCGTATCTTCCCACATTCAACCTCAGTCACATCCAGACCGTCGACTACGATTTCATACCCGAAACGACGCATTTCCTGCAACTGGAAAAACCGGCGGAGTGCGCCCGGACGATGTGCGGCTTTATGGAGGAGTGCGGGCTGATCTAGTTCGCGTCCAGGATTTCGGTGCTCAATCGGCTACTTCGATCCAATGCCGCTTTCGCTGGAACGGATAGGCTGGCAACGATATCCGGCGCCGCGTCTCCCCGGCGAACAATCCGGCGAACGAGACCGGGAGTCCCGCTACGTAGGCCTTGGCGACCGACTCGGCGAACGTCTCGTGCGGCGGCTTTGCCGACTCGGACCACGCATGCAGCGGCACAGGGCCCGGCGTCGACTGCGCGCCGATCTCCAGGACCACAGCAACGTCCAGGTCGGCCAACTTCTTCGCGCAACGGTGAAGCGGCGGGTGAGCACGGGCCTGTTCGAGCCAGTAGGCCGCGTCGGGTGCCGTTGCCGGGTCCACCAGCTGGCCGGTCACCTGACTGACGAGCACCAGCGATGGCGGACGGGACTCGACGCCCTGCAGGACGGCTTCGAGATCGCTCAGCGGATCCTTCGGCGACCCCGACGGATCTTCGGCCGGCACGGCTGCTGCCATACGCGCTTTCGGACGCGCCAATGCTGCTCCCCGCGCCGCGGCCACCCGGAGGCCGTCCTCCAATGAGAACACTCCAGCGGCCCACGCCGCGGCCAGTTCCCCGACGCCTTGTCCCGCCACCACGCCTGGGCGCACGCCGACGCTCTCCCACAGTGCCGTGACGGCGCATGCGAGCGAATAGACGGCGGGCTGAGCCCATTCCGGGCCGCGGAGGTCTCCTTTTGCACCCGTTCTGCCGAACACTACGTCCAGTAGCGACGCTCCGCCGCGTTCTTCCTTGAGCACTGCGTCGCATCGGTCCAGGATGGCGCGCACGACAGGTTCGCGCTCGTAGAGATCGCGTCCCATGCCCTCGTGCTCGCTGCCTTCGCCCGGGTAGACGAAGGCCGGCTTCGGCGTGGTGCCGGACGGCGGGCGCAGGGGACGTTGACCTGCCGGATCGCTCGTGGCGGAGACAGCGTGCAGCCCGTCGCGAAGCGAGTCGGAATCCCGGAACACGACGCCGGCTCTGTGAAGGAAATGACTCCGGCCGATGCCCGCCGTCCAGGCCATGTCGGCCAGCTGCGAGGCCAGAGCATTGCCGTCCCCGGAGCGCTCTTCGAGGCACTCGTCGAGCCAGACGAGATACCGCGTCGCAAGCTCCTGGAGCGCCGCGTGGGACTTGCCCGAGAGCGGCAGCACGCGCGTCTCCCGCACACTGAACTCACCAGCAGGTGGCGGCGCGTCCGTGGGCCCCGGCATCGCGACCTCGACGCTCTGCGGGGAGCCTGTGGGCCACATCGAGTCGCCTTCGGCTGTCCCGCTCCCTTCAACCACGACATGCGAGTTCGTCCCCGAAATCCCGAATGAACTGACGCCCGCCCGTGGGGGCCGATCCGGGTGGGACGGCCATTCCGTCTCTTCGGCGGTCACGCGCACCGGGAGGCGATCCCACTCCAGGTGCGGACTGGGGTTGTGGAAGTGCAGTTGCTTCGGAATCCGGCCCTCGTGCATGGCCAAAACGGCCTTGATCAGGCTTGCGACCCCCGCGGCGCACTCCAGATGGCCGATATTCGTCTTGACGGAACCGATCAGCAGCGGACGGTCCGGATCCCGTTCACGTCCGTAGACGGCCGCTGCCGCCTGAACTTCGATCGGGTCGCCGAGATCGGACCCGGCCCCATGAGCCTCGAGGTAGTCCACCTCTGCCGGTGGAACTCCTGCCCTGGACAGGGCCTCCTCGATCACGCGCTCCTGGGCGGGGCCGTTTGGAACGGTCAATCCGGCGCTGGTCCCGTTCTGGTTGACCGAAGATCCCCTGATCACGCCCCAGATGCGGTCCCCGTCCGCCTCTGCCTCGCTGAGCCGCTTCAAGACGACCATTCCGCACCCTTCGCCGCGCACGAATCCATCCGCTGCCGCATCGAAGGCACTGCAGCGCCCCTGGGTGGACAGCATGCCGATTTCTCGCATGAAGGTCGCGACATCCGATGACAGCATCGCGTTGACGCCCCCGACCAGAGCCATCTCGACTTCACCCTGTCGCAAGGCCGCGGAGGCCTGGTGGACCGCTGCCAACGAAGAGGCGCAGGCAAGGTCCAGCGGCACCGCAGGACCGGTAAGGCCGAGTGCGAACGAGATCCGCCCGGCGGTTACGCTCATGGTCGTGCCGAAATACCCGTGGGCCTCCCCGCCAGCCACCGCGACATCCCTGTAGTCACCGTTGCTTGTTCCGATATAGACACCGGTGCGGCTGCCCTTGAGCTGTCCGGGGTCGATGCCCGCGTCTTCCAGGGCATGCCAGGTGGTTTCCAGCAGCAGCCGCTGGCGGGGATCCATCATCCGCGCCTCGATCGGTCGAATCCCGAAAAACGCGGCGTCGAACTTGTCGATATCCTCGAGGAATGCGCCACGCCGGGAAGAGTCGTCGCCGGCCCCGGGGTTGCCGGCGACGCCGTGCCAGGGACCGCGATCCCGGCGGCCGTCGGTGACGAGATCAGCGGCGTCTTCGAGGAGGCGCCAAAATGCCGGAAGGTCGGGCGCCCCCGGGAACCGGCACGCCATGCCAACGATCGCGATGGCGTCGTCCTGGGACTGGACCGCGGGCCGGGGTGCCGGCTCGGGCCTGGGCGTCGTCGCCGGCGCTTCATCGTCCTGAGCCAGCTCTTCGGCCAGGAGGGCCGCGAGCGCGGCGATGTCCGGGTAGTCGAACACGAGCGTGTTCGGGGCCGTGTAGGTGCCGGAGAGCGCCCGGTTGAGCCGGTTGCGCAACTCCACGGCCATCAGCGAGTCCATTCCCAGGTCGAAGAACCCAACGGTCGGGGCGGGCGTGGACGGCAGGCGAAGCACAGCCTGCACCTCATCCTGCAGGAACGAGACCAGGATGTTTTCGCGTTCGGATTCGGGTGCTTCCCGGAGCCGCGACAGCAGGTCCTTCGGGGTGCCCGCGCTGTCGGCTTCGGATTCGTCGGTTGCTGACAGCAAGTCCTCCACAAGCGGTGGATGGCTTTCGAAGGCCTCGCCATAGACCGGCCAGTCCACAGCCGCTACCACCGCGGTCGCCACGTCCTGGCGCACGATCCTGCCGAAGGCCCGGAGGCCCTGCCGGGGACTGATCCAGCCCGTGCCCGAAGCGGCCAATTGCCGGCCGATCCGTTCGCGTTGTTCCTCAGCTTCTCCAAGCCCCGACCACGCGCCCCACGCGATCGCCTGACCCGCCAACCCGTGCGCGCGGCGATGAGCGGCGAGCTGGTCGAGGAAAGCGTTGGCCGCCGAGTGATTTGCCTGTCCGGCGTTGCCCAATACCCCGGCGACGCTGGAGAAGAGCACGAACATGTCGAGATCGTGGTCCAGTGTCGCGCGATGCAGATGCCATGCGCCCAGAACCTTGGGCCAGAGCACCCGCTTGAAGTGCCCCCAGTTCTGGTTTCCGAGCGATTGGTCCGACAGGACACCGACGCTGTGAATCACCCCTCCGAGTGGAGGCAGGTCGCGGTCCATGCGCGCCAGCATCGCGTCCACGGCATCGGCGTCGGTAACGTCGGCGAGTTCCGCCCTCACATTCACTCCGCGTCGCCTCAGTGCCGCGATCGTCTGCTCGGCGTCGGCGTCGGGGGATCGGCGTCCGTTCAGCACGATGGCACCGGCGTCCTGATCCGCCAGCCAGCGCGCCACCACGCACCCGATCCCGCCGAGACCTCCCGTCACCAGGTATGTGCGGTCGGACCGCAGCTCCCCCCGAGTGAGCGGCGAGTTTGTGAACACGATCTTTCCGATGTGCCGGGCGGCCCGCATGAATCGCATCGCGCCCCCTGTCTCGGCCAGTGGCCACCTGCTGTGGATCAGCGGCTCGATTTCACCCCCTGCCAGGTGGGCCATCACCCGCTTCAAAGAGGTTCCCGGCCACGCCGGGTCGTGCTCCTTCAGTGTGTCCAGCAAGCACTATGAAGTTTGTATCTTGTTGTGCCCGTTGGTGTTATGGATTTACCGGGCTGAATTCCCGCTGTTTGATTCCCGCCGATTGCGAAATCTCAGGCGCGAGCCCTCGGGCGGCTTTCCAGAGCTGTCCTGAGCCGTCCCGCGTCGGGCCTCTGGTAGCACCTGAGCACCGTGTGGGCGTTCTTCCAGCCGCCAAGCTCGCAAAGCACCTTTAGCGGCAGTTCCATGAGGTCGCTGGCAAACTTGCGCCTGAGCGAGTGCCAACTCCGCCCTCGCTTCGGCTCCAGCCCCGCGAGGGTCTGCGCCCTGCACCACAGGCGGTAGGCCCATGCGCGGCCCATGCACCGGGAAGGGTCCGTCCCGGCGGGCAGCACGGGAGCGTCGCCCGTTCCCGCGCCCAAGCTCCGTGCCTCCTCCAAGGCCGCGACCACCTCGTCGGTCACCGGCGTGCTGTGTTCGTAACCGGTCTTCTCGTGCTCGGCCCTCCACCGGATGGTCCTGCCCTCAAGGTCGATGTCCGTCCACCGCAGTTGACGGATGGCACCGATCCGGTGCCCGGTTTCGTGCGCGAGCACCAGCGCGACGTGGAATCGCCAATCGACCCGCCGGGAGACCCCGAGCAGCGCCCGGTACTCGTCGTCGGTGAGGACGACCCGGTTGGGGTTCTTCTCCGTGGGCTTCCTGAGGCCCTTCAGCGGATTCCTGTCGAGGAGCGGGCGGCCCCGGTCGTCCCTCGACCTTGCGGCCCAGTTGAGGACCGCGACCAGGAACGTCAGGTCGTGTTCGACCATCCGGTCGGACACAGGCTTGCCGCTGGGGCCGACCCTGCCGGCGCGGCGCTCCCTGATGAACCGGTCCCAATCGCGCCGCGACAGCGTCGCCGGGTCCCGGTCGCCGCCGAAGAACTGGAGGAACATGGTTGTCGCGGTCCTGTCCCGGCACCGGACCCGTTCCGTCTTGGAGGGCGTCACCTCCTCTCCGTAGATTTCAAAAAGCGTACCCAGAGTGAGCGGCTCGGGCTCGGCGTCCTTCTTGCCGTTCATCTTCGGCCCCGCGAAACCGGCGGCGGCCTCGTCGGCCTGCCGCTTCGCGCGAGCCCAATCGCCGTGTCCAAGCGACCGCGTGAGCCTGCGCCCGTTCTCGCGCCACTCCATCTGGTACAAGCCGGTTTTCCGGTCGGGGAACACCCTCACCCGGTTCCGGCCCCATTCGCCAGCGCCGTAAGAGCGCCGACTTCGTTTCGTGCGTGCCATCGTTCGATACCTCCGATTGATGGACTGCACGATCTGCGCATGGGAAACTTCGCACACGGCAGGCTTCTTGACCAGCGTAAGGACATGCTCTCCCAAGCCGATCCGAAGGGTGGATTCCGTGCTGTTCGGGGCCGTAGCGGGAGTGTCCGTTCGACATCGGGGGCGACCGGACACGAAATCTCGTTTCCGACGGACAAGCCGCCCGTCCGCCATGTCGTTGGCGGTCTACCGGTTGCGCCACAGCCAGACGAGCGGCCGTGACGCGCGGGCGCTGGCGAGCGTGACCGGAGCAACCCCCCGCCCATGGCCCTTGGCGTGCCATGGGGGAGGATCGGCATGGACACGCCATGCCATCCTCCGCGGAAGGTTGCTCCGGGCCAGCGATCCTTGGCAGGAAGGCCTTCAAGGGCAGAATGGGGCGGGCGTTCGGAGCCCGCCGTCCGCGACCGCCGCGTCCCGGCCTTGCGCGGCAACGCCGAACAGCCCAACGTCCGGCAGGTCGGCGAACGGGTCCTCCTCCGCCCCGACGCGGCGCACGACGTCCCCTTCCCGGAGGGATCGTTGGTACGGGAGCGACCCGGCGGGGAGGGCGGCATGAGCCTGCACATGCCGAACCGCCCCGATGCCGCACTAGGCATCCC
>LXNI01000909.1_pt1 | contig 30204 bp, 14 predicted proteins | sample 809091 | NCBI WGS metagenome assembly LXNI01 (sample SAMN04870527, study PRJNA318959) | sponge metagenome | biome: 01000161; feature: marine sponge reef; material: water | host: Sarcotragus foetidus | place: Greece: Milos, Mediterranean Sea | collected 2013-05-29 | depth 5-7 m | reverse complement strand
GATTCCGCGGCCTGGTAGGTGGGCGGCTCGCCCCACAGTTTCTCATAGCGGGCCGCGTACTCGGCGGCGGTGCCGAAGTAGTCGTCGGCGTAGCTCATCGACGCCTCCCACTGCGTCGGGCCGATGACATATTCGGAATCTGCGCCGACCTCTTCGATCAGTTTCGGATTGCTGGGGCCGACGGTGATCACCATCGCTTTGGGGTTGAAGTCCAACTCTTTAGCTGCCCGAATGAAAAGGACGGCGTCGTTAAAGTGGCCACCGCCGACGAAGATGTCGGGTTCCAACTCCTTGAATTTTGACATGATGCCGCTGACGTCGGCTACGTTCACCGGGTAGGTCTCGACGCCCAATACTTCGAGCCCATACTCGGCGGCCCAGCTCTGGGCGCCATCGGCTACACTGGTGGGGAAGGCGGTGTCTTCGTAGGCGATGACGACCGTTTCGGCGCCTTTCTCAGCCAGCAACTGCAAGGCAGACCTGGTATAGTTCAGTGTCGGCGTCAACACTGCGAACAGGTTTTGGAAGCCCCGTTCAAAGAGCGGTTGCGCGGCGCCGTTGCCTTCGATCATGATTTTGCCGTACTTTTCGGCAATCGCGCTGGCGCTTTGTGTCAGGAATGAGCTGTAGGGTCCGAGGAGGAAGTCAACGCGATCCTCGTTGATCAGTTTTTCCACGAGGCGGGCAGCCGTATCGGGGTCGCCCTCATCGTCGTACATGATCAGTTCGACCTTATAGCGCTCGTCGCCGACCTTGATGCCTCCGTACTCGTTGTTCACCCAGTCCAGCCAGAGGCCGTACCCCTGGCGGGTGTCTTTGCCCTCGCGGGAGAATCTGCCGGTTTCGCTGACGGCAGCGCCGAGGTAGATGATTTTCTCTGCGTCTGTGTCTGCTGAGGCCGGGGCTGGTTCGTCTACCGGCGCGGGCGGCGCCAGGCTGCAGGACGTCAACACAAGAGAGAAGACCAGCAGTAACGAGATTTGTAACAGGAAATGCCGCATTTTTCAGCCTCCTTCAGTCCGCGTGATAGGTCAACACGGATGCATGTAATTTGGAAATGATGATACTGTAAGGGAATTCCTGCTGTCAACAAATTGCTGTAACCAGCAGTTTCACGAATGCAAAAGTAAACGGCGGTTTGGTCGGGGGTCCTTAAGTCCCGTTGACCTTGCTTTTACCGAGAATGACAGGAAACGAAACGGACCAACTGACGGCGCTACCTGGATTGCGGTCGCAAGAATGTCCCTTAGGCCAGTCTAGTGGTTTTCGCAGGGGCTGTCTCGCTCAGATGGGCCAGTTCAGGAACTCCTGCCTCCCAATTACGGGTTCGTTTGTCAGACAAGCTTCCGAAGAAGGATAGATCGTATCTACTAAGTCATGTACAGTGCGTGTGCGGACCAGCCCTTCATCTTCGCCGCCATTCAGGCTATCTGGTGGCGCAATCGGCTGGCAGCAGTTACGTTGGTGGAGCCGCACTGGTTGGAAGAAGGCGTAACGTTGGTGAGCGATGGTTTTGGACGGGGGCGTTGCGGGGGCGGAGCCCCTGCACAAGGGAGGGCCGAAGGCCCGACCGCCCAAAAGCAAGCAGTGAGGAGTGGGAGAACACTTTTGCTCGCCTTATTCAAGGCGGCAAAGCAGTTGCGGCGGGGCAGTAACCTCTGAATCAGGGTCCGAACGGGGCCAAGAATATGCAGACGTCGGCAGAAGGGGCGAGACACCCGGAGGCCTCGAAACAACGGGAGCCGTGCAGGTGCCAGGCATCCGAACGGATCATCCAGTGTTTGCTACATCCAAAACAGCAATGCTACAATCACGTTCTCTCTGGGCAGGTTCGACCTGTCGATCGATGCTGCAAATTCGATTTTTTCGATTGCAGCGGTGGGCAGCCGCTAGCTTCGAAACAACACTATAGAGCAGTAGTGAATGCGCTGCCGCTCCCATACATGAGCGCGATTTGTGAGTAAACAATACTACGGTGGTCAGGCTGTCATAGAAGGCGTGATGATGCGGGGTCGTAAGGCGATGTCGATTGCCGTGCGCAACAGTCAGGGCACGATCGTCGTCCACGAGGAGGCGCTCACGGCCAAGATTTATACGCGCAAGTGGGGGCAGTGGCCGTTTGTGCGGGGCCTGGCGCTGCTGTGGGATGCGCTCGGCCTGGGCATGCGGGCGCTGATGTGGAGCGCGGACGTGTCAATGCAGGAGGATGATGTTGAGGAGCAGATCGAGTTTTCCGGCCCGGTGGCGTGGACGACGATAGCGGCGAGTCTTGCCTTTGCGGTGGCGGTTTTTTTCCTGCTTCCCACTTTTGCCAGCCGCTGGTTTGCCGGCTTTTTTGAGCATAACCCCTATCTTGACGCGGTGGCCGAAGGCGGCATTCGCCTCGTTTTGTTCGTGGTCTATCTGTGGGCGATCAGTCTCCTGCCCGATATCCGCCGCGTGTTTGGGTATCACGGCGCCGAGCACAAGGCGATCAACGCTTACGAAGCCGGCGAAAGACTGACGGTCGCCAATGTACAGCGGTACAGTGTGCAACATGTACGCTGCGGCACCAGCTTTCTGCTGTACGTACTCGTAATCAGTATCCTGCTGTTTGCTCCTCTCACCTTTGCCTGGATAGAGTACCCCTGGCTGGCTCTGCTCCTACGTTTTGTCAGCCGCCTAATGCTCGTCCCCCTGGTTGCCGCAATCTCCTACGAGATTATCCGCTTCAGCGCCAATCATGCCGACAACCCGCTGATGCGTCTCCTGATCACGCCCGGGCTGCTTCTCCAGCGCATAACCACGCGCCCGCCCGACGATTCGATGGTCGAATGCGCGATTGCCGCGCTGCTTCCGGTCCTGGCTGCCGACGGCATAGAAGGCGTACCGCCGGCGCGCCTGGAGAATCCCGACGAGGACGCGGCGGAGGCAAAGCGCGCGTACGGCGAAGCAGTAGCCGATTGAGCACCAGCAGTCACTCCAATCTTTGGTTTTGGACCTTGCTTGCGACTTGCAGGGGTATTTGGCGTTGCAGGGGCAGTGGCAGCGGCTATGACCAGGCGGAGCCGGCGTTGCGGTTGTCCTGCTGGTTATACATCTCTGCGTGGATGGCTTCGGTGAGCAGAATCTGCTGGCGCGAGGCGTTATCCATGCGGCCCAGTTCTGCCAGGTAGCGGGTCATACTTCCCAAATCTTTCAATTCAAGACCGTGCACGGTGCGGACAAAGGCGATCTGAAAGGCGTTGCCTGTCAGCAGACGGGGGATGCGTAAACTCTGCATAACGTTCTCTGTCAGGTCGCTGTCGGGGTCGCCGGAGACTGCGGCGAACTCTACCGGCAGTCCAAAAGCGGCCATCCGGTCCGATACATCGTAGTTGGCGGAGGGTTTGGCGGCATTCCACATGTTTTCCAGATAGCGCATTGTCGCGGCGGACACGGGCGAAAACTCTCCTTCGGGATAGAAGGAGGCGAATCCGTCTGGCGAGGAGGCGTCGCGCCAGAGCAGGCGTTCCAGATTGTACTCCTGCGACAGTGCATGCATAAAAGCCAAGCGCGCCATTTCGGTTTCGTCGTCCTGCATGGCTCGACCGGGGTCCGGTGCGTGATCGGGGAGGTCGGGCTGCCGCGCGGTGGCGGCAGCCTGCGCGCTTTCGCGAACGTAAGAGGAGAGGATATCTGCGAGCGGGCGGGACGACACCTCCCGGCCGGTGAACAGAGCCGCCAGCCGCTCGAGCCGATGGGGGGCTGTCCAGATTGCGAGCAGGCGTCCTTCGCCTGTCGGGTAGGCGCCGGTGGCGGTGTAGGTAGAGGCGGCCGCGTCACTGCTGTCGTCGGCGTTCTGGCGGCCGCGCATAAAGGCCAGACAGCGTTCCCACATGGCAGGATTGAGATGGGGCCGGTAGAGGTGGGAGGTGACTGCATCCTCGGGCGGGAGGGGCGGCATGTTTTCGCTGACGGACCAGTCCTGCAGTGTCTCGAAGGTCTGTTCGAGAACTTGATCCATCTGTTTCAGCATCTGTTCCAGACGATCATGGACGCGGGCCAAGCCGCGCCAGAGGCCGTCTTGCAAGCGGGCGGACAGTTCAGAGCAGGCCAGATTGACCCGTTCGCGCCGCAGCTTCTGCACGCGCTGGGATCTACGCCGGAATGAGGTGGTTGCGCCGAGGAACGCGCCGATCATCAGCCCTATAAAAGTGGCGGCGTTGGCTTCATTGCCGATGAAACTGACGACTGCGTCCATTGACGCGCCGGTCATCGCCTGCATGAGAACGGCGGGATTGGCTTCGCTGTTGACGATTACAGCCATATTGCCCACCAACCCGGAACCGAACAGGTAGACCAATGTCAGCAGCACGATGCCGCTGAGCAGACCGAACGAGCGCGTCAGTGAACCGAACAGGGATGGCTTATCGGCGAGCGTGCGCAAATAGCGGTTGCGCCAGTCGCGCAGCGCCAGCTGACGTTCGACGCGGTTGGCTCCGGCGGTATGGGGTTGGGCACTTTGACTGTCACCTGGTGTGCCAGCCTCTGCGACATGCAGCAGCCATTGTCGTTCCTGCTCCACTTCAAACAGCCACTGGTGAAGTTGGCGCCGCGCATGCATGAGTCCTGAAGGTTGGGCGCTGAGCAGGGTGAGCAGGCTGGCGCGCATCTGCTGCGAGATGGTCGGCAGAAAGCGGTTGTCGGTGGGGTTTTGGGGCAGACCGTCTTCACGCAGGGCTGTAAGCCCCCAGGCCGCGTCCAGTGCGCCGGCGCCGATATGGTCTTCAAACTGGGCCAGCACGCCCTGGAACTGCTTGTCGAAGGCTTCCTGCCAGCGGACCGGATTGAGACCGCGCATCTTGCGCGCGGTGGCTGCCGGCAGCACATAGCTCGGGTGAATTGAAAGCTGCTGGAACGATTGGGGATTGAGGTCATCGAAGAGGTCGGGCATCTGCTCGATGAGCCGGGTCAACACCTGGTGCGAGGTGGCGCCCAACATTTGCAGCGAGGCCAAAGGTTCGTTGTTGCCGGCAACGCCCGGCACGGGCGCGACGTCTGGGCTGCCAGGCTGGAAAAGGACCTGCTCGCGCACGAGGCGTTTGCCCTCATGCTCCTGGGCGGCCTGGAAGATATAGTCCAGCGGCACATAGTCTGCGGCAGCGCCCAGCAGACTGTATGGACGGTCGCTGGCGTTGCGCAGATCGATACCGACCTGTTCATCAATGTATGCGGCCCCATCAGCGGAGATGAGCGACTGGAGCGTGTTGCCAACGAGGACGGAGAGTTCGTAGCTGTTGCGGGCCAGGCCTTGATTGCTCTTTTCGCGATCGACCAGGTAGATACGGTCAAAGAGGGGACGGCCAAGCCACTCTTCCGGCAATGTGCTCTGATTCTTGGTCCCTTTCCAGACGGAAGAGATTACCTGTTTGAGGTTGGCGCGGCGCTGGCCGGTGAGCGCCTCCATTTCGGCCAAGGCTGCGTAGCAGGAGGCATCTTCCATAGTGCGGCTGCTATCGGTGGCATAGCTGCCGGCGGCGAAGATGCCGACGACTTGGGCGATGTGGCGCTGGCCCAGATAGTTGAGTTGGTGCGCAATAATTGGCCAGATCAACGCCGACGTCAAAGGTTCGTAGAGAGGCGCAATCACATACAGAGTGGTCTGTACAAAGGGATCGCCGGGAACATGGGTGTCGGCGCGGATGGGGTCGATGATGTTGGAGGCGAACAGGTGGGCAATACTGTCTCCGCCCTGCAATGCGGCGCGGAAAGCATGCCGGCGGGTGGGTGGTTCGAACGAGTCCACTGGCGATGCAGGCGGGATGTCCGGGTTGGCGGGTGTTGCGCCGTCTGCGCCCTTGTTGGATCTGCGGAAGGGCCAGGGCAGTCCCCTGCGACCAGGTTTTTCGGGTGCTTCCCCTTGCGGATAGGGTGAAGAAGGGGTCGCTTGCCATTGCAGCGGGTGGAGAGAATCAGCGGCCGCCTCGAGCAGAAGGCTGGCGCGCCGCTGGCTCGCGGCCAGTCGCCAGTTGTTCGTGGTCAGCGGCGATTCACTGATTCCGGGCTGTTGATCAGCGGCGGCCGAGGGTTGAGAGCGCATGAGGCCATCGAGAAGCCGTTCCAGGTAGAAGGGCGGCAGACGGTTGTCGCGCAGGGTGAACAGATTGAGGGCGACTTCGTCCTGGTGATTGCGTTGATCGGAGGGCAGGAGGGCTGCAAAGCGGGTGATGCGGGTAAGGTCCGGGCCGTCAACGCCGGTGGCGATGCGCTGTTCCTGGGCGGACTGCAGGCGCGGAGCCAAGTGGAGCATTGTCTGCAAGCCCCATCCGCCAAAACAAAGTATTGCAGCTCTGCTGCGGGTTGCGCCGGGAATCATTGGGAGTTTCTAGTTTTCAGTTTCCAGTTGTCAAGTCGGGACAGGCGCCCAAAAATCCATGTTATCAGAGAGCTAGTCAGGGCCGCAAACAGCTTTGTTAACTCTTTACGCTTCTTGAGCAGTTGTTTCTACATTCGAAAAGAACAGGTATTGCAAATCTCTTGAGATTATAAGCAGAGATTCCCACTCTGTAGAGGCAAGCACCATTGCCTACGTCCCTTTGGACGAGCAGCAGACAACGGAAACCTAAATGCCTTCTTCGGTGATTTCGGGCAGGTCGACCCATGCGGGATGGAGATGAAACTCTTCGCGGGCGGGGAAGTCACGCTTGTTTTCATACTGTGCACGAAATTCGTCGAGGCGGTCGATCAGCGTCACGGGAAGGCCGTGGACGATCCAGACAGCGTCCATGCGTCCGGTGTCGCCGGTGGGCACCCATTTGATGTCCTCCTGGCCTACCATAGCCATGGCCAATTGGGGATCGTCGATGCGGGAGGATGGCGTGGCCGCGAGACGGATATGCTCCAGATTGGCGTCGTGGAAGCTGAAGCGGTCCGAATCCCAGCGGATGTAGGGGTTCAGGCGATCGAGCCACTGCTGGACGCGGTTGTTGGGCAAAGGCCGGGACTGCTGGGTCTCCTCGCCATGCTGGACCCCGATAATGTGGCGGATGTCGACGCACTGCAGAACTCTGCCCAACAGCCCCCTTTCGGTGGCGATTGCATTGGTGAGGTTGGCGAACAGCTCCTCGCCGCTGACTGCCTGGTTGTAGTTCAGGATGCGGTCGATAATAGGCCCGAGCAGGCTTTCCCAGTCGCTGGGATAGACGACCTGGGCTGCGTTGCGATAGAAGTGCTGCAGATAGTCTCGGCCGACTGCGCCGGTCTCCAGTTCATAGTATGTATTGGTGCTGGCGGTACCGTCGGGGATGCGGGGGTCGATACGTTCGGCGGACCGCTTGGCGGCATGATTGGCTCGACCCAGTGCGCCGCCGGCATTGTCTATCTGGGAACGAAAAACTTCGCGCAACTGTGTGCCGTAGGCGAAGAGTCGCTCGACGAGGATTCGCTCCAATATGTCGCGGCGCTGGTTGAGGCGGGCGCGGGCCTTGCGTTGCCGCATGTCGCGGGCGCGGTCGCGGGCCTGGCGGGGGTTGAAGGCCGCCAGCATCAGGTCGCCCAAGCCGCCGGCAATCTGGCCTAACTGTTCTGCTGCGCCGCCCTGTTGGGCGAGCAACGAGCGCCAGCGGGTGCGATCCTCGTCCATAACCGGATGATTGTTCAACAGAAAGAGTCTCTGTTTGATCAGCGATTCCATCGGTGCGGTGGATGGATTGGGCGGCGCCAACAGGTCGGTCAGCGTGAGCGCGCCGCGCAGTCCCGTCTCCAGGATTACCTGGCGGAAGGTGTTGTCGACCGCGGTCTTGAAGCCGAGCCAGGCGCCGCGCTGTTCCTCGACCTCTTCGGCCAGTTCCTCCAGCCGGTCGTTGTCCAGAGAGAGGTAGCGGGAACGCATCCTGGCCAGGAGCCCCTGCCAGGCGGCAACAGCCTTTTGGCGGGCCTGAGGCGAGACCGGTTGGCGCGGGTCGTTGAGCTCGGGCCCGGCGGCAAACCGCCTCATGCAGTCGGCCAGAAATGCCTGCTGCCAGAAGTTGACCAGCGACTCATCGGGCGCCACGATGGCGGAGGCGGCAAAACTGCTGTAGACGAGGTAGTTGCCCTTGGGGGGCTTTCCTGCGCTGCGTTCGTTCACCACTTCGGCGGCTGCAACGCCGCCGGACATGCGTTCGCGTACGACGTTCACCTCGAGCCCGAGGATTTCGCTGCTCAGATGGCTGATGGCGGTGAGTTGGATCAGATGCGCGGCCAGGTTTTCGGCGTCGGCTTTGCGAGCCAGGCTGCGGCCGTCGCGGTTGGTGCGCCCGACCAGAAAGATAAAGTCGAAAGGTGCGTAGGGTGTGTCGGGCAGCGCCCGCTGTTCGCTGGGGTAGAGTTCCTGGAACTGCTGCGTTTCCTGGAAGTAGTTCAGCTCTTTGAGCGCGGCGTAGGCGTTGGCTTTGATGCGCCTGCGCTGCAGATCGCTGTTGATTTCCTCTTCGAGCACGTCGGGCAGGAAGAAGATGCCGACGACGCGGGCATTGCTGCGCACGAGCGCGCGCACGCGGTGCGCCACATCCATAAACATGCCGGCGCCGGTACCGCCGCAGAGGCTGCTGACGATATAGACGAGCTGATAGTTGCTCATCACGGGAAAGCGGCGATTTTGCGCCATTTCCAGATCGCGGATTTTGTCCAGTGCCGCGTACTTCGTCTCCAACAGCCTTTTGAAGTTGACGTAGTTGCGGAAGAAGGATAGGCGTCCGATAGGCCGCAGTTGTTTGGCGCCGTTGTGGATGTAGCCCAGAGGGATCGAAGGGTAATTCCACCAGCGGGCGATTTCGGGATGGTTTTCGAGGTTATCCACGAGGCGGGTGGCGTCGAACTTACCCATATAGGCCGATTCATCGGCGTAGAGCGGCTCCTGATCGAGCCGGTTGATAAGCGGTTCGGTGTCCAGGGCCAGCAGTTGAATCATTGCGGGCAGAGATTCGCCGCCCCACGCTTTGCGCAGGCGTCGCTTGACGGCGCGCACAGCGTTTGTGCCCATACCGCCTACGCCGACCACGAGGGTCGGATAAATTGTTGGCTTTTCACTAAGAAACGGTGCCCCGTTCTGATCCATTTATGGCTTCCTTCTGAAGTTATCAGTAATAAAGTCCTGGTTTCGATCTGCTGCGCTTGTTGATGCACATTGCCACTTTGTCAGTTAACGACCAGCTGGCCGCATCTCCGGAGTGGCGGTGTGCGCAGGCTGCAGTGCACTGAATACCGAAAACCAAGAACTAAAAGCTATCGCGCGGGCTGCCCCAAGGGTCATCCGATCCCGCGCCGGCGGGTGCGTTGTTCTGATCGTCGCCAAATGCTCCGTCGGATGGAGACGGCGATGACCAGCCCCAGTTGTCATCGGACGATTCTGTTCGGCCGAAATCACCGGAGCTCGGAGCGGCAGAGGGGTTTGCCCCCCAGCCTCCCTGGTCCCAACCTGAGTCCCAGGCGGACTCTTGTGTTCCCGCATTGGCATCTTGCCAGCTGTCCGAACTGCTGGAGCCGGCAAAGCGCTCAGGCGGGGTGTCAGCAATGTTTTCAAAAGCAGGCGAATGGCCTGGCGAACCCGCCGGATGTACCGATCCTGCGACGGACGGCGGGTACGACGCGTGCGCTGGGCCCCCGGCTACATTCGACGAGCCAAATGCGGAATCCGGCGCGTTCGAATGGTACCAACTGTCGGGACTTCCGGAAGCGGCAGCGTACCCAGGCGTCAGCGGGGAGTCCTGCCCAGGCAGGGTCACTGTCGGATCTTCGTCATCATCCATATTGTACCCGCGACTTCGAGCACGCGCCACCACGATGAGCAAGGCCAACAGCATCATCGGTACACTGCAGAATACCAGCGGGAAGGTGTAGAAGGGACGCAGCCACCACTCGACGTAACGTTGATAGAGGGTTGGGCTGCGGAAGCTGATATCGACCGAGCGTGTCTCATTGGCGAGGCCGGCGATGCTCAACAGCAGTTCTCCACTGTAGAAGGAGCCGCGCAAGGCATCTTTTGGCAGGTCTTTGCGGGCAATGAGGGTGATGGGGACCTCAAAAAAACCTTCGTCATCGGGGGAGTCGGTGATCTCCACCGGCAGGGCTTCAAGGTAGAGTTCATCCAGAGCCATGACGCCGTTGCCGGTTTCGCCCGATGCGGCGATACCGACTGTTTCGACCACAAAAGGCGTCTTGCCGTTGAAGCGGAGGTATAGCGTTTGCGTTGTTTTTTCGCCGGCTCGCCCCAGATTGCCGAAATCGAGCGCGCCGGCGACACTCCACTCGACGTCGCGAATCTGCAGACGGAAAGGTACGATCGCGGATCCGGCCGGACCGGCGCCGGACGACGGATTGGCGGAAATGACATCGAATTCCTGGCTTGGCCCAGCCAGATTGAGGAGGCCGTGGCAGCTGCCGGCGGACATGGGCCCTTCGCTCAGCAGGCGAACCGGCAGCGCCCAATTTGCAGGCTGTAAATTGTCTGTAGCGGTGGAGCTGGCAGCGCTGACAGTTGCCGCTTCGAAGGGTTGCAGATCAGCGGCGGTGGCGGAGAGGCCGCTGCAGCTGCTTTCGGTCAGTTCAACCGTCAGCCGAAAGGGGGTGTCGCCGCTAAAGGCGACGGGCAGCAGGATCTGCTCGTCCAGCCGGAAATTCGGAGACGTATCGAAAAGCAGTGCGCCGAAGTCGGCCTCCTGCACCTGGATGTGCGCCTGGGAGCGGGGAATGTCCAGGACTACGGGCAGCGAGGGGGCGGGACGAACCTGGACCTCCATTGGCAAGCCGGCGGGACTGAAAGCAGACAGGTTCAACTGGCCTTCGTATGCGCCGGAGCGTAACAGATCGAGTCCGTCGACATGGAGGAGCGCCGTCTGGATTCCATTTTCGAGCACTTCTACAGAAAGGCTCACTGAAGCCTCGCGCACGATTTCGCTTGTATCGGAGCGGCGCAGAACGAGCGAGGCTTCCAGAGTTCCGATCTCTTCGACGGTGGTCGCCTGGACGGTCAGCGGCCATCCTGCGGGCGGCATTTTCGCCAGATCGATATCGGCTGGCAGGCCCCGCACATAGATCGCCGGCTCCACTTCCAGGACCGTGCGCGCATAATCTCCGAAACGGACGCCATCGGTGGCGGCAGTCAACAGGAAGAGCGCCTCGTAGTCGCGTCCGTCCTGCGGCATAAAGCCGTCGTCGGAGCAGTACTGATCACCGCAGTTGATTTGCCGCCGGTAGACAATCTGGCCGCCGGTGAGATCGGTGACGTAGACGACGGCCTGCATGTCCTGCACCTGAACGCCGGGGCCGAAACCCACCTTGAGTTGGAGGCTGCCATCTTGCAGGATTCCGGGACTGTTGGCGGAGGGAGAGAAGACCTGCGCCTCGGGCAACTCGTCCGAGGCTTGAAGGCGGAAGGTGCGCAGCAGTTGCAATGGCTCTCTATCCTCTCCCAATTGGATCGTCACCTCTTCGGCGCCGCGGTCAAGCTGCTGGGCAGCGACCGTTCGGCCGCTGACGGGGTCTTGTCCGAGGACGGGGATCGGTATGTTGCCATTGAGCATCAGCGGTTCGTTGGCGGCGGGGCCGGCGCCGGCAACGATGACGATGGGCGCTTTGCCGGTAGGATAGTAGCGCGTTGCCGCCGCGTTGCCCTGTACGCTGGGAGGTGGAAAGAGTAGTTCGGGATAGCTGTCCGCCTGAACTACGGCAAAACTGCTCAGATCGGTCGTTTTGGCCACCCATTCGCCAGCCGCCAGCGGGGCGACAGCGACGTTGAGGTCGATATTGCCGTCGGCTATCAGACTCTGTGTCGACATCGGCGCGCCGTCCCGCTCCACCGCCGTGATCGCCGACTGCGGGCTGACGAAGGCGATGCTGCCGGCGCTATGCGCGTTGCGGATCGAGATGGTCAAGTCGCCGTGCAGGTTGCGGTGGGTGACAATCGAACGGTCCGACTTCATCTCGGCGAAAATTTCGCTGAAGATAAGCAGGAGATCCTGCGAACTCTTGGCCTCCCGCGCCAGAGGTGAACTGGTTTTGAGAAAGTCGCCCGCGCAGCCGGCATCGGGATTGCAGAGGATCACCGGGTAGAGCAGTGCGCCGGCGTCTTCGATCCGGGCCAGCAGGCTGGTGATGGTCTGGCGCTGGCCGGTAACCTGTAACGGGGCGGTCGGCTCGCCGTCTGTCAGCAGCAGCACGTACTGGCTGCGGTCGGGGTCGCCGTGTGCCTCGAACAGCCGCAGCGCCTCCTGCAGCCCCAGATCCATGCGTGTAAAGCCGCGCAGTGCATAGTCCTCCGGGGCCTGGAGCGATGCGGCCATCCGGCGGCGGTTTTCGGCGCTGCCGATCTCCTGTAACAGGCTCATGGCGCCGACACCCTCGGCGGTACTGTCGAAACGCAGAACGGCGATGCGGTCGGCGCTGTCGGCCAGATGGACCAACAGGCGGGCCGCGCTATAGCGCAGTTCGTTGGGGTCGCTGGGTGCGTTGAAGCTGAAGCCTTCGCAAGGGGGGTCGGAGGGGGGTTGGCCTTGCGGCCAGGGCCAACAGGTGGCCATGCTGCCGGAGTCATCGAGAATGACGATTACGTCGATGGGAGCGGCAACTGTCGCGGACTGACTTGGAGGCGCGGACAGGGTCTCGGCGTGTGCCGACGCGGCGGGACTGCCCGTTATCAACAGGAGGAGAAACCCGCATAGCAGACAGGCAGACATTGCCCAAAGCCGCCGGTCCCAGTCTTGCGAGGGGCGGCGGATGAACAGAGACCGCTGGAAAACGTTTCCGGGCAGATGGCGCTCCTGACACCAGTGGCTACTGCACAGCGGCTAGCAACCGACCACGAATCACTGAAATCAACCGATCCAATAGAGCAACAAACGCGCGCATCGGCTCCGCGTTCCCCTGCTGTGGTAGCAGGGGTGCTGTCCCCCACAGGCCCAACCTGCCGTACGCTCAGTCCCGTAAAGGGAGGCGGTTGGGCGGGAAAGACTTGCAGTGAGCGAAATGCGCGCGCATCGGCTCTACTTCTATCTAGAAAAATTGTAACACAGCGCAAATTTGTAATACAAGAGCCAGGTTGAGGTCCGGATGCCCGCTGCCGGGTCCGTTTTGCGGATGCCGGCAGCGGGTGAATTGTCCCCAAATCGGCTGCGCGTAATCGGTTACCTTAAGACTGGCTACACTGGAAATTTGGACAGACCACCTGATCTTGCAGGGGTTCTCCAGCATATGATTTTCGGTTCTCGATACACGCCTGGTTGCGAGGCGGCCGCTGCTTGAGTGCGAATTGACTACCAGAAACTGATGCTTGGCATGTGGGCGATTTGCCTACGATCTGCCAATGAAATTCAGACCCAAGCGGCGGGCGGTGGTGCGATCGGCCGTTCTCAAACCACCAGATTTACTAATTGTCTGCGCCCGCGGCTGAAGCCTCGGCGAGCATCTCTGCGAGCGCGGCGACAAACTGGTCGGCGGGCAAGACGCCGGGGATCAGCCGCCCTTCGCCGCCGTAAAGGACGACGAACGTGGGTGTGCCGCGAACAAAGGGCGCGCCGTCCTGCATATCACTCTGGACGGCCTGTGCGGACCCGTCTGCGGACACGCAGGTTGCAAAGGCATCGGTATCCAGTTCGTATTCAGCTGCCAACTCCATGAAATAGCTGCTGTTGTCCGGGCGGGCCCAGAGTTCCATATCGACGAACAGGCGATGGTGGAACTGCCAAAACGCCTCCTGCTCGGCCGCGCACTCGGCTGCGACCGAGGCGGCAAAGGCAAAGGGATGGATATTCTGGATGGGGAAGTGCTTGAAAACCCACCTCACCTCACCCTTGTCGATAAACTCCTGGTCCAGAACCGGTTGTGTTGTCAAGGTGTGGCGGCTGCAGTAGGGGCATTGGAAGTCGCTGAATTCAACGATGACGATCGGGGCGTCGCTACTGCCCTTATAGATATCGCCTGCCAAAGTATAGCCGGGGCGGTCCGGATCGGGCGTCAGGCCCTCTGCTGTCGCCCAGAATGGCAACTGTCCATCGCCCTGCTGCTGCTGCTGTGGCTGGGCCTGGGCTTGCGCCGCGCCCTGAGGCGTGCCGCCGGATGCGATCGTGTCGATCCAGCCGGCGAAGGTATCGTATGGCTGCGCGCCGGTGAGGGAGAAGGACTCGCCGGTCTCTTCACGGACGAAGCGGAAGCTGGGCGTGCCGGTGTAACCAAAGGACTGGGCTTCGGCCAGGCTGTCGTTCACCTTTGCAAGTTGGGGGGCGCTATTGGCCATGCAGGATCCGTATTGGGTGGTGTCGGCGCCCAAATCCTGGACCAGTCCGGCAAAGAAGGACAAAGCCTCTTCGAGAGGCGCCCACTCCTGCTGGGTGCGGAAGAGCTGATCGTGCATCTGCCAGAAGAGGACGATATCCTGCTCGGCTACACAGTTGGCGGCGATGGCCGCGGCAATAGCATTGGCGTGTATAGAGGAGAGGGGCATATCGCGGAAGACGAATTTCACCGAGCCGGTTTCGCCGAACCCGGCGAGGAGGGCCGGTTCGGTCTGGATCACATGGCGGGCGCAGAAGGGGCATTCGTAGTCGCTGTATTCGTAGATGGTGATGGCGGCATCAGGGTCGCCGCGGTAGGGATATCCCTCCGCGGTGAAGCCGACGGGGACGCCTCTGTGCATGGCAGGTTGTGTTTCGCCGGCGGGGGCGGGAGCGACGGCCGGGGCGACTATATTGCCATCGGCATCGGTGGTGCATCCGGCGGCAAGCAGAAGAACGACGGCGAGGAGCGCGAAGAGGCCAAGGCGCAGGCTGCTCCTTTTGTTCGCGTTGTCGCTCTCTTTCTTTGTGCGGCGCATAGGCCTGGCTTGCAAATGCATGAATCCTCCTTGAGGAATAACCGACTGTAATGTTAACTGTGGCCCTGGACAATTGGTTCCAATTGGTTATGTTGGCGCTGACGCGTCTGCCGTGTCGACCGTACAGTGAAACATTGCAATCGAGTGGATTTGTCTCGAAAGTTTGAGGTCCGTTCATTGTAACGGTGAGAACAGGAGAGTACCAATTTGGGGGGTGGTTCGGGGGATTCGCGTTGCTCTCGCCTCGGGTAGTAAAGTTTGGCTGAAAGGGTAGTTGCATCGTAGTATGGAGACTTTGGAAGGGCAGTGGCCAACCACAGTGGTCGGCGGTGCGTGGATAGTGAATAGTGGATAGTGGACGGCGCGCACCATCGACTGCGAAGCGCTAAGAGTGAGAGACCTGTATGGACGACACGACCCTGGCAGCGGGTGTGGAAGCAACAGGTGTAGAAGGAGCAGAGGCGTCTGGGGCAGCCGGAGGCCCCAACCGGGTCGGGGACGGGATGCCAGGCCCAGACAGTGCCGCGACCGACGGGCACGTCAGCGCGCGGATTCAGCCGACCACGCTTCTGCCCGGGCACCTGCGTCAGCTTGAGTCGGAGGCGATTTTTGTGCTGCGAGAGGTTGCGGCGCAGTTTGAGCGGCCCTACCTGCTCTTCTCCGGCGGCAAAGACTCGATCGTGTGCGCGCATCTGGCGCGCAAGGCTTTTGCGCCGGGGCGGATTCCGTTTCCGCTGCTGCACATAGACACCGGTCACAACTTTCCTGAAACGCTGGCCTTTCGCGACCAACTGGTGAAGAAACTGGATGTTCGCCTGCTGGTGCGATCGGTGCAGGATTCGATCGATGCCGGGCGCGTGCAGGAGGAACCGGACGGCGATCCGAGCCGAAACCGGTTGCAGACGGTGACACTGCTGGATGCGCTAACGGAGTTGCGCGTTGATGCGGCGGTGGGCGGCGCGCGGCGCGATGAAGAAAAGGCGCGTGCGAAGGAGCGCTTCTTCTCGCACCGCGATGCCTTTGGCCAGTGGAATCCCAAGAACCAGCGGCCCGAACTTTGGAACCTTTTTAACGGCCGAAAGCACAACGACGAACACTTCCGCGTCTTCCCGATCAGCAATTGGACCGAGCTTGATATCTGGCAGTACATTGCCGAGCAGGAGATCGGCCTGCCCAGCCTCTATTTCGCGCACGAGCGGGAGGTCGTTAGCCGGGATGGAATCCTGCTGGCGATCGGGGCCTTCGTCAAACCGCGACCGGGCGAAACGGTCAGTCATGAGCGGGTGCGTTTCCGTACAATCGGCGATATGACCTGCACGGGCGCGTTTCGCTCCTCTGCGAGCGATTTGGGGGAGATCATAGAGGAGGTTGCCACCGCCCGCATCACCGAGCGGGGCGACCGGGCCGACGATCGCCGCAGCGAGGCGGCGATGGAAGACAGAAAGCGGCAGGGCTACTTCTGACGATAGCAGATTGCAGGAAATGGATAGTGGCTGGCGAAGAACCTGTTCACAAGCTGCGGGCCACTGATCGCTGATCACGAACCGTTGAGACTTGATATGGACCTACTACGCTTCTCCACCGCCGGCAGTGTCGATGACGGCAAGTCGACCTTGATCGGGCGGTTGTTATACGACTCCAAAGCGATATTCGAAGACCAACTGGATGCGATCGAGCAGGCGAGCGCGGCGCGGGGCGAGCCAACGGTCGACCTGGCGCTGCTGACCGACGGGCTGCGGGCAGAGCGGGAGCAGGGCATCACCATCGACGTTGCCTACCGTTACACAGCGACGCCCCGGCGCAAGTTCATCATCGCGGATACACCCGGGCACATCCAGTACACTCGCAACATGGTGACCGGCGCCTCCACCGCGGAGCTGGCGATCATTCTGGTTGACGCCCGCAAGGGGATCCTCACCCAGTCGAAGCGGCACAGTTTCATCGCCTCACTGTTGCAGATCCCCCACATCGTTGTTGCCGTCAACAAGATGGATCTGGTCGATTACAGTGAGACGCGATACCACGAGATCGTCGCCGACTATCGTGCATTCGCGGCCAAGCTCAATGTGCGCGACGTCGTTTATATCCCCATTTCGGCGTTGCTCGGGGACAATATAGTCAGCCAGAGCGAAAATATGCCCTGGTACCACGGGGCAACGCTGCTGCACCATCTGGAAACGGTCAACATTGGCGCGGGCCGTAACAACGTAGACTTTCGTCTGCCGATCCAATATGTGATCAGGGCGGATAGTAACGGTGGCCAAGGCTTCCGCGGTTTCGCCGGTAAGATCGTTTCCGGCCGCATCGCGGTGGGTGAGGAGGTGGTGGCGCTGCCAACCGGTATCCGCAGCCGCGTGGCCGGCATTCACATCGGTGAAGAGAGCTGTGAGCGGGCCGCGACCGGCGATGCGGTGGTGATTACACTGGAGGATGAGATCGACGTCGGCCGGGGGGACATGTTGGTGCGGGTGCGCAACCTGCCTCACTCGTCCAACCAGATCGATGCGACGCTGTGCTGGATGGGCGAAGAGCCGATGAATATTCAGGGGCCGGCGGCGAATAACTTCAGTGGCCAATGGTACTGGTTGCAGCATTCGACGCGGCGGGTACGCGCATCGGTTCAGGAGTTGAATTACCGCATTGACGTGGACACGATGCACCGTGAGGATGCGCAGACACTGCATTTGAACGAGATCGGCCGCGGGCAGATTGTGACGACAGAGCCTCTTTTCTTTGATTCGTACCAGATAAACCGCGCCACCGGCAGCTTCATTCTGATCGATCCCCATAGCAACAACACGGTTGCGGCCGGCATGATCCGGGACCGGGCGCGGCGGGTGAGCGAGCTGGTGCCGAAGGTCGAAGAGAGAGTAACGCCCTCGCTCAGCAGGTCTCATTCCTCCGATGTCGTTTGGGAACCGGTCGCGGTCACGCGGCCAATGCGGGAGGAGCTGAACGGGCACGGGGCGGCGGTGCTCTGGTTCACGGGGCTGTCCGGTTCGGGCAAGTCGACGGTGGCGAAGGCCCTGGAGCAGAGGTTGTACGGTATGGGCGTGCGCACCTTCTCGCTGGACGGGGACAATGTGCGTCATGGTCTGAACAGCGATCTGGGCTTTGGCGCGGAGGCGCGCACGGAGAATATTCGCCGGGTGGCGGAGGTGGCCAAGCTGGCGTTTGAGCATGGCAATATCGTGCTATGCACATTTATCTCGCCCTATGCGGCGGATCGGGAGGCGGCGCGAGCGCTGGCTCCGGAGGGCAGCTTCTGGGAACTCTATGTCAAGTGCGACGTAGAGATCTGCAAGGAGCGGGATCCCAAGGGGCTGTATGCGCGCGCAGAGCGCGGCGAGATTCCGAATTTCACCGGCGTTTCAGCACCTTATGAGGAGCCGCCGCAGCCGGAGATGTTGCTGGAGACGGAGCGGCACAGCGCGGACGAATTGGCGCAGCAGATCCTGGAAGCGTTGGTACGGGCAGGAATTGTACCCGGCGTAGATCATTGACCACTGGCAGTTACTGTTCGGTGGGCGATTGGTGGGATTGTTGAGAACTGCGATTGTAATTGGCGGCGGCATGGCGGGACTTTTTGCCGCCAACGTGCTCGCCGACCATTGCGAGCGGGTCACTGTCCTCGAGCGGGACGACGAGTGGCGTTCCCCATCACAGGCCAGCGGGCAGACAGTGGACAAGGAGAGGTTGCCGCAAGCTGAGAGCCGGCCCGGCGTGCCCCAGTCCCGTCATGTGCATGTGCTTCTGCTGCGGGGCGTGCAGACCCTGCGAAAACGTTTCCCCGGGCTGGAGGAGGAGTTGCTGGCGCTCGGTGCGCCGTCGCTCAACTGGCTGAATGATACGGCTGCCCTGGCCGGCGACAGTTGGTTACCCCGTTTCGATTCGAATCTACCTGGCTTCAGCGTGAGCCGCACCCTGCTGGAAAATAAGGTACGCGAGCGCCTTCAGCGCCGCGGCAATATCGAGTTCCGCACCGGGCACCGCGTGGTGAACTTGAGTACCGCCCGTGAACAGGGGTCGGTGCATGACCTGCGAGAGGGCGAGGCCGGTTCGGTCGATGTCCGCGTAACCGGCGTGGTCTGCGTCGCGAAGAATGCAAAGGTCACGCTGGAGGCCGATCTTGTGGTGGATGCCAGCGGGCGCTCCTCGCGTCTGCCCGGCTGGCTGGAAGAACTCGGATACGCTGCGCCGCAGGAATCGACTGTAAACGCCGACGTGGGATACGCTACGCGCTGGTACAAGATTCCGGAAGACTGGCGGGCGGATTGGAAGATGGTGCTGCTGGCCACACGTTTCCCCGACGTCAGCGGGGGCGCGGTCGTTCAGCCGGTCGAGGGCAATTGCTGGGTCGTGACGCTGGTCGGCTATATCGGGAATCACCCGCCGACCGACGAGGCCGGCTTCGAGGCGTTTGCCCGCGGTTTGATCGGGCCACAGGTTTGGGAGGCGATCAGCGCGGCGGAACCGCTGACGGGCATCGGGGGATACCGGCGCACCGAGAACCACTGGCGCCACTATGAGAGGCTGAAACGGTGGCCGCAGGGACTGATCGCGCTGGGAGACTCGGTCTGCGCGTTCAACCCGGTCTATGCCCAGGGAATGACGGTTAGCGCGCTATCGGCAGATATTCTCGACAGCGTTTTAGCGCGTAGCGAGAGCGGCGGAAAGGGGAAGCTGAAGGGCGGCTCTCTTGTGCCTTCGGGGCTGGCCTTTCAGAAGAAGCTGGCGAAGATGCTGCAAACGCCGTGGCAACTGGCCACCAGTGATGACTTCCGCTGGGCGGGCCGCAAAGCCGGTGACTCCACTCTCGTTGATCGCTTCATGCACCGGTATATTGAGCATGTGCTGGACCGCATCCACCGACCGGATGTCTGCCTCGCCTTTTTCAACGTCGCCCATTTGATCAGTCATCCAGCCGCCCTCTTCCATCCTCGCATCGCTCTGCCTATCCTGTGGGAGATGACAAAGACCGGCTTTAAGCAGCCGGACGCGAGAACAACTGAACGGCAGATTCGGTAAGCTATTCCGTTGTGACCAGGGGTGTGAGCGTCTCGACCGTGCTGGGGCCGATCCCGGGGACCCGCTCCAGATCTTCGACCGAACTGTAAGGGCGGCCAGCGACGATAGCGGCAGCTCTGCTGGGGCCGATTCCGGGCAGGGCCGTGAGCTCCTCGGCTGAGGCGGTATTGATGTTGAGCAGTGCGCCGGCTGGCGCATTGGCGTGACCTGAGGAGGCCGTTGAAGTTGGCGGAACCTCGCCGGAAAGGCCTGATGCGGGCTGATTTGCAGGCGGCAAGGCAGTTGACGCAGCGGCGCCGGCCTGCGGTTGCGGCAGGGGCACATGAATCTGTGCGCCGTCGAAGACGAGCTGCGCCTGATTCACCAGCGCCGGATCGACATCGGGCAGCAGTCCTCCTGCCATGGCCAGGGCGTCGCCGACGCGTGCGCCCGCCGGGAGTTCAACCATTCCGGGATTGTGTACGCCGCCGCTGACGAAAACGAAGAGCGGGCCTGGTGTCGCGGTGGGGAGCGGCGTCGGTGTAGGCGCTGCGGTGGGCGGAGGGTGGAGCACGATGGGTGGCGGCACGGGCCGGCGCAGGAACCACATCAGACCGCCGGCAAGAATCGCGCACAGCAGGAATCCGAACAGAAATCCCAGGCCCATATGACGCAGAGCAGTTGCGGCATATTCGTCAGGCGTGGCTTGGGGCGGGCTTTCCTTGTCGGGGCTTCGAGTTGGTCGGGGGTCCAACTCTGCGCTCATATCAGGGCCTTTTTATTGCAGAATTCTTGGCGGACGATTCTTCTTTTTCAACGCAAAGACAAGAGGCCATCGGTTTACCAGAGTCTGGGGCTGTGTGCTGGTCACAGGTCACTGACCACCGGTCGCTGCTGTTATGCGCTTCAACGCGTTTCTTCCGAAAATTGTCAGGGCCTGGTCGTCGTTCAACGGGTGGAAGAGACCGGGTCGGACGTCGCGCAGATAGCGTTCCAATGGCATGCTGCGGGACATGGCCGCGCCGCCGACAACCCGCACTACGTGGTCAACGGCCTCGATGGCATTATTGGTGACGGTAAATTTGGTGGCGATCACGGCAGGGGATAGTTCATCCCGGCGCGCGACGAGTTGATCCCAGTCGTTGGCGGTGTTGTAGAGGAGCGCTCTGGCCTGGAGCAGCAGCAGTTCAGCCTGGCCGAGACGGCGCTGGATGCTCTCCAACTCGGCGATCGGTTTGCCGAGGGCGGTGGGCACGCGTTTGAGGGCGAAATCGGTGGCAAAGTCGAGGGCGGCCTGGGCTACGCCGAGGTAGACGGCGGCGACGGTGCAGATAAACCAGGCGTTGGCCGGGGCCTTGCCGGTTGTGCGGGGGCTGGGCGCGCCGCGCCCGATCATCAGATCCTCCGGCACGCGGGCGTTGACGATTTTGAGATCGTGGCTGCCGGTGGCGCGCATTCCGAAAGCGTCCCAGGTTTCGATAATTTCAAAGTGGGGGCCGGCCGGGATGACGAAGCGGGCGACGTGGCCGCTGCCGTCCTGCAGGGCCGCGGGAATGATGAAATAGTCCATTTCCGGACTGAGGCTGGCGAACGTTTTGAGCCCGTTGACGAGCCATACGGTTTTGCCATTCTCCCGGACCGGTGCGGCGGTTGTTTCCGGCAGGCCGCCGCGACTGGGGCTGCCCAGGTTGGGCTCGGTGGCGACGGAGTTGATCAGCGCGCCCTGTTCGACGGCATCGCGGCAGATCTGGGCGAAGAGAGATGGGGGCCAGCTGCTGCGTTCCTCATCGGCTGCGGCGCCGGCAACAATTTCGGCAACGCCGCCCACCACCTGCACGTGCATGACAAAGCTGAGCGCGGTGCTGCCGTCTCCCTGCGCCAGCGTCTCCATCGTCAGGGTTGATTCAAGCAGATTGGCGCCCCAGCCACCGAACTCCGGCGGGACCACCAGGGCCGGCAGACCGACGCGCCGGATGTCGGTGAAGTTTTCGTGCGGGAAGGATCCGTCGCGGTCATGCTGGGCGGCCCGCGCGCGCAGCGCGGGGAGCAAGCTGCGGGCGACTTCGATAAATTGCTGCTGACGATCGGTTCTCGGGTAAAGCATACTGCCTCCGAAACTGCGATGGCTAATACAGTTTCTGACTACTGACAACGGTTCTCTATCCACTGGGGTGACTGACAACGGTTTTGGCGATGCGCAGCGAGTATTTTAACATAGTTCTGACGGGATTTACTATATTCACTCAGCCTTTTTCCAGTGCCCACACGCTGGAATCGCAAGAGCCTTGGGCATGGGGTTTCGATGAAGCACAGTCAGATACGGGTACTGGTCGCCAAGCCGGGGCTGGACGGCCACGACCGCGGCGCCAAGGTGATCGCCAGGGCGTTGCGCGATGCCGGATTCGAGGTGATCTACACGGGCATTCGGCAGACGCCCCAGATGATCGCCGAAGCTGCCTTGCAGGAAGATGTGGACGTCGTCGGCCTGTCGATCCTCAGCGGCGCGCATATGACGCTGTGCCCCAAGGTCGTCGAACTGCTGCATACCCAGGGTCAGGAGGATGTACTGGTGCTGTTGGGCGGCATTATTCCTGACGCCGATGCCGCGGCACTGAAAGCCGCCGGCGTTCATGCAGTCTTTGGGCCGGGGACGTCCTCGGCCGAGATCATCGCTTTCATCCAAACTGCCGTGGCCGGTGGATAGCGGCCCAGGCTCTTGCAGGCGCCCACAGGCTGGGTACGCATACGCCTTTGACCAGTGGTTAGCGCCTGTGCTGTCCACTCGCCGCGAACCACTGGAAACTGGCAACCGGTGTTGCCAATGGCTAAACCAGTTCCCACCCAGCAACTGATCGATGGCCTCCTGAGGGGGGACCGACTCGCGCTTGCGCGCGCTATCAGCCGCGTGGAGGACGACGCGGAGGAGGCAGCCCGCATTGTGCAGGCGGTCTTCATGCACACGGGCAAGGCGCATTTGATCGGCATCACCGGCGCGCCGGGCACGGGCAAATCGACGCTGGTGGCGGCGCTGGTCGAGAGTTACCGGGCGAACGGGCTGACGGTCGGCGTGCTGGCGGTGGACCCGACCAGTCCCTTCAGCGGCGGCGCGCTGCTGGGGGATCGCGTGCGCATGACGGGGCACAGCGGTGACGCCGGTGTTTTCATCCGGTCGATGGCGACCCGCAGGGGGACGGGCGGCCTTGCCAAAGCAAGCGCGGACGCGATGCTGCTGCTGGACGCAGCCAGGTTCGACCGCATTCTTGTCGAAACGGTGGGCGCGGGCCAGGCGGAGGTCGAAATCGCCAGCGTTGCCGATACGGTTGTGGTGGTGGAGGCGCCGGGCATGGGCGACGAGGTGCAGGCGATCAAGGCGGGGCTGCTGGAGATCGCCGATATTTTCGCGGTCAACAAGGCGGACCGCAAGGGCGCGGCGCGAACGGTGGCGGCGCTGGAGATGATGCTGGAGACAGGCGGCGCGGCGGCTCAGACCATTCTCCATCATGGGCAACATATGGAGACAGGCGCGGCTGCTTCCGAAACTGAGGCGGCGGGCGGATGGGCAGTTCCTGTTCTGCAGACGGTGGCGGTCAGTGGGGGCGGTGTCGACGAATTGCGGGATGCGCTCGAAGGGCACCGGGCATGGCTGGGCGGAAGCGGCGCGCTGGCGGCGGGGGAGAGGAAGCGTCTTGACCACATGCTGCGGATGCTAGTCCAGGCCGAGCTGTTGGCGCGGATGGAACGGGCGTTGTCCCCGGAATTGCGTCGGGATTTGGTGGAGCGGATGCAGCGCCGGGAGACTGATCCTTACAGCGCGGCGGCAGATTTGGTGGAGAAAATGGAGGGGTAGAGCGCCGATCTATTGTGCTCGAATTGGGTTGGAACAGTTGCCACTGCTCAGGCTTTGCAAGGGCCAGGCAGATGGAGTCGCATAGGTCTTTGACATACCCTGGAACCACTCTGCATGAACAGTTCAGAAATCGCAACCATCTTTTCAAATCAAGGCGCCTGGAGTGAGCAGGAATACCTGGCGCTGGATACCAACCGGCGCGTCGAATTCGACAGCGGCTTTGTAGAGTTGCACGATCCGCCGACCGATCAGCACCAGGGCATCATTGTGTATTTCATTGTCACCCTTACAGTGCATGCGAGGCAGATCGGTGGTGTTGTGCGACCTTCCGGTATGCGGTTGCGCTTGTGGGAGCAGAAGTACCGTGAGCCGGATATTGTCCTTCTGTGCGACCGGGACAGCAGCCTGCGTCAAGAGAATTTCTGGGATGGCGCTGACCTCGCAGTTGAAATCGTCAGTCAAGGCCGCGATGATCGCGAGCGAGACCTGGTGACGAAACGGACCGAATATGCGCGGGCGGGCATCCAGGAGTACTGGATTGTGGATCCTGAACAGGAAACAGTTAAGGTTCTGTCCTTATCCGGCGACATCTACGCCGAAGGCGATCTTTTCGGACGCGGCGATTTCGTTTCATCTTCCCTTTTGCCTGAACTTACTCTGCCCGTCGCGGAGATCCTGGACGCGAATTAGGGCCGCGAAGATCGGTTATTTCCCGTTTCTTATACAAATAGCCCGAGTTCGGAGTTAAATCAGAGTCGGCAAGGAAGCCAATTCCTTGTTAGAGAGACGGAGAGAAAGTTTCTTCGTTTGCCTGGTGAAGGCAAGCAAACCGGCGATGAGATTGACGACACAATTTATCGCGCTGCGGTGACGAGGCAGGTTCATTCTGTGCCTTACTTTCGCGTTGGTCGACGATGGTCCCCATAGCGGAGCACTCCGTCTGCACCGCAAAGTTAGTAGGTTCCTAGCTATATCAAGATTGACACCAGATTGGCACAGATCTCACGCAAATGGCACACACAAGTCATATCAATTCGTGTATCATGTTTCTTGAGAGCTGCGTTTAGCGTTCGATTATGGCAGGCAAGAGAGCCATATCTTTGCCAGAGAGACGGAGGGAACGCTTCCTGGATTGCCAAATGCAGGCAATCAGACTGGCACTAGAATTGACGGCAGCACTGCACTTGCCATTGAAAAGACGCTTACTTACTCCGAATTCAGGTTAAATACAGTTTGCGTCCAAGATTTCTCGCACTGGTTGCATCCGGGGATCGCCAGTGCCGCGCTCTGCCCGCCTTCGGCGTGCGGTCCAGAATTTGACGGTGACCAGTCTGGAAAGTCGCGCAGTTCGGTGTTGTTGCCCAGAGGTAGTCAGAAGCTCGCACTCATTTTGGATTGCCTCTGACTTTGGTCATTTGACGCTCCGCGCCAATAAAGAAAGCATATCAAACAATGTTCCAGTTTCGGGAGTTCGAAGTCCCGAAAGCGATACATTTGAGCGAGACAAACGCTGCGGGATGCGCGTAGACTGTTACGTAGAAGTAAACAGTCACGTTTTTTGTTCACTTCGCAACTACTAAGCCACAGCAGTTGACCAGCCAGTCATCCTTGGAACCATTCAGGCACTTGGTGACGGAACCGGTGTACAGCCGTCGCCATGCTCGCCAGCCGACACGTTGCGAAGAATGCACACGGTCGGTGAGGGATGGTTTTGTAGGGGGGCGTTGCGGGGGCGCGGAACTGCAGTTTTTAGTAGTCAGTTTTTAGTTTCTAGTGAACTGCGAACGGCAGTGGTCAGTAACTTCTGCGGTTGGAGGTCGGTGGTCGGTGGGTTTAGGCGGCAAGTGGGGGCGTAGACTCCGTTCGCCAGACACGATGCTGGGGAAGTGTAAGCACGGTCGGTGAGGCATGTTTTTGTAAGGGGGCGTTGCGGGGGCGCAGCCCCTGCACAAGGGAGGGCCGAAGGCCCGACCGCCCATAGAAGCAAGGAAAGAGAGAAAAAACTTCGCTCGCCTGTTTCAGCGTCGCGAACTGACCGCGTCATCCGTGATTTTAGCCAGTCCAATACTCGGGAGAGCCTTCAATGAAGATCATGAGTTTTGCGTCAGTCTTGCTACTCTTATTGCTGGCGGCCCTGGCGCCAGGAAGCGCAGTTGCCCAGCAAGGCTCGACCGTGGACAGTGCGGCCGGCAGCTGTGATGCTGTCAACCCAATTACGCCGGGTGTTACTGTAACCGACGACCTCTCCGACGAACTGGCTGCCCATACGGACATTGCCGTAGTCAGCACATCGATTTCAGGGGGGAAGATACTGACTGCCGTCTTCCACCTGAGAGACCTTCCGCAGACCCTGACATTCAACAGGTCGGGCGCGGCGCCTGGCTCGATCGAGTACAGTTGGGAGGTGTGGGTGGACGTGGACGCCGACCCGGGAACCGGTTTTATGGGAGGTTTTGAATACCTCCTGTCGGCCTATCATACTGTGTCCGAGGAAGACAGTGGGGCCGAGTTGAAGGCAAGCACCTGGGCGCTGGGCATTGACGGACCGAAACCCGTTCTGAATGCCAAAGTCGAACTGTCTGCCGAAGCGGACACGATCACGATTACGGGGGGCGTACCAAGGCTCAAACCTGAAGTGAGGCTTGCATTCAAGAGCACTGATGCGCTGGGTGGTTCCGATCAGGTGGGATGCTTTCCTGCTTTTGGCGAGCGTGTGACACTCGGCGGCTGCGAATCCGGCCCGAGTGCCATCCTGCCCGGCCAAACCGCGATTGATGAAATCTCGAATTCGCTGCCGGCGCACATCGACATAACTGAAGTCGATACCTATTTGCGCGATGGTATTCTGACGGTCGTATTCCATCTGCGGGACCTGCCGGACAGGCTCACTTTCAATCGAACCGGCGTGACCGGGGGGCTGATGGAGTATATATGGCAGGTATCGGTCGACGTGGACGGTGACGAAGAGACCGGCATTGAGGGGGCCGACTTTGCGCTTTCGGCCTTCCACTTCGCGCCCTCATCCGAAGTTGGGACCAATAGCACACAGTCGATCGAGAATGCGACGGAAGGCGCGGGCTGGGTACTGTCAACAGATGGCGAGGTCAGAGGGCTGTTTTTGGGCAGCGCCACTCTGGAGGCGTCTGCCGAAGCCAACACAGTTACTCTCAGCGGGGCCGTTCATGGAATCACGCCAGAATCGCGACTTACATTCGGGGTCTACGACTATTTGTATGGGTCCGATACAGTTGGATGTCTCGCGTCGGCTTTCTGGGAGGATGCGTCCCCTAAGTGCAGTTCCGTTGAACCCTTTAACCCGGGTGATTCCGCGACCGACGACACTTTGGATGTGCTGGAACGGAGTTTTGCCGATTCCGACGAGTCTGTAGAGGCCGACAACGCCCACATTGACATCACCAGTATCAACACATCATTGTCGGGCGAGAAGCTGACAGTGGTAATCCATCTGCGAGACCTACCGGAGACCCTGACTCTCAACAGAACAGATACTCAAAAAAGCTTCATGGAGTACAGGTGGGAGGTGAATATCGATGTTGACAATGACCGGAATACCGGCTTTGGCGGAGGCTACGAGTACCTGCTGTCGGCATATCATATTGCTTTCCTGTCAGAAAGCAGGGAAAACCATGTAGCCCCAGTCTCATCCGGACTTGCGTCCGACGTTTGGAAAATTGGCCCCAGAATGTTTGCTGCTTCCGTGGAATCATCAAGCTATGTTGCCTCGGCCGAATTTGACACGATGACCCTATTCGGAACCATACCTGGAATCACTGAGGAATCTCGACTCGTATTCGTTACAGGCGACGCGTTGAGAGGCCAAGACGAACTGGAATGTCACCCTCCCATGAATGTGATGTTGTTTCCTGGCCCTTGCGGCGCGGACGAGGCCATGATCAAGCCGCTCCAGACCATAGCCGACGAAGTATCTGACGAACTGCCGGGCCACGCTGACATAATCGGCGTAAGCACGGCTCTGTCCGGTGAAACACTTGCCGTCATCTTCCAGTTGCGGGACGTGCCGGAAGAGCTCGTGTTCGACAGAGAAGGCGTAGGCGAAAGAGTGTACGAGTATGGTTGGAAAGTGTCGATTGACGTAGACCACAGTGAGGAGAGCGGCCAATTGGGGTTGGACTACGAGATGTCCGCCATCCATACTGTCCTTCCAGAGAACAGAGACAGCAGTACCAGTGCGGCCATTGATAGCAAAGTGGAAGTCAACACCTCGAGAAGAATTGAAGACAGTTTCAGAAGGATGGGGGAAGCGACGATGGTCGTTTCTCCCTATGCAGATACAATCACGCTGATTGGGGACATCCCCGGCATAACGCCCGACTCGAGGCTCATTTTCGATGTATATGACTCGGTGAACGGATACGAGTATGTCGGATGCCAAGAGTTGTCTTCGTCGGAATGACAGCGGCTGAGCGTTTTAGATGCCTGGAAAAGCGTTTGGGTCTATTCGACAAAAGCGAGACCGTCGCGACGCATGAGCGGCCCCTTATGTGACTTGGCTGTTCTACTCAGTTCCTACGGGTAGGGTCACAGTGTCCCGGGGCCAGAGAGCTACCATCCCGGCTCACGCTGGCTCTCGGGCTGTGGCGGCTGTGAGGAAGTCGAGCGCCGCTTTTTCAGCTTCTTCCTGCGCGCGCGGGAGGTCGTCAATCGTGATGACGCGGCTCGGTTGGAGGAAAAGGAAGGATACCTCCTTCACGTTGACACCGGCCGCCTTGTTCAGTGCGAGCGCGTAGGCCCCACCCTGCAGACGGTACCGCCCCATTGCCCGTTCGATCGCGTCTTGGGAACGGACGGTATCGGTCTTGTAATCTACGATCACAAAGCCGTCTTCTTCCTTGAATAGCAGGTCGATGAACCCTTCAACGATGCCGTCGCCGACAGGGCCGGCCACCGGCGTCTCGCGCCACCAGCGCGCCGATGCCAGCGCGCGCTGCACGATGGAGCTGTCTAACGCGCCGCGCACGAGGCGCGCAATTGCATCCGCTTGCGCGGGAACGCCTTCGGCCGCGGCTTGCGCTTGCGCGATGTCGTTGAGGTCGCTGCCCGTGCTCAGATCGACAACCTGCAGCACGGCGTGAACGGCGCGGCCGATGTTGGTGCCGGCGCGGCCGCGGCGCCAGGGTTCATCGGGGACGTCCTGTTCCTCTTTGGCTTCCTGGGCAAGACGGGTGGCGGCCGCGGAGATGGGGCGGCTGCGGACCGCGAAGAGCTCGTTCCTCTGTTGTTGCCAGTGCTGGCGCGTTCCGGGGGTGTCATCGGCGGCGGCCGCCTCTTCGCCGGCGGAAACCGGGGCGCGCGGTGCGGCGGCGGCCGGGGGATCGAATCGCTGCCAGAGATGGTCGGCACCCTGCATATACTCTTCGATGCGGGCGGCGGCTGATTTACTGCCGCTCTTGTTGCGGTAGAGGCTGACGATGAGGTGATCGCGCGCACGGGTGGCGGCAACGTAGATTAGCCGCACGCGCTCCTCTTCCCCGCGCGCCTTTTCGAAGTCTGCCAACTCCTCGTATCCGGCCGTCTGCAGGGAGGCTTTGACCTCGATGCGGCCGCTCTTGCGATCGAACAGCACGGAATCGAGATTGGGGCTTCTTGCCGCGTTCAGCCCGGCAAGGAGAACGATGGGGAACTCCAGCCCTTTGGCGGCGTGGACGGTCATCACGCTGACCGCACCGGCATCGGATTCGCGGACGACCGTTTCGCGCGCTCTTGCCTGTTCTTCGCGCTGGCGGTGCGCCCAGGCGAGAAATGCGCGCAGCGAGGCCTCGCCTGTGGCGGCGAAGGCACGGGCGCGGTCGATGAGAAAGCCGTAACGCGTCCAGCGGCCGCGCCACTGCCATTCATCCAGGGCCAATTCCCGGAGCCGCCGCGCGCGCACGAACTGCTCGATGAGCGCGGCCGGGGCGATCCATTGGCGGCGTTCATGAAATGCTGCCAGGACCGCCAGCGCGTCGGCGACGCATCCCGGCGGGGGGTTGTCTGCTGCAAGGTAGTCGAACTGGCCGCCTCCGTCGACGAAAGTGAGCAGGTCGGCGTCGGAGCAGGCGAAGGCAGGCGAGCGCAGCGCGGCTACGACTGAGACAGGGTCGGTCGGGTCGTCGATGGCGGCGAGACAGTTGAGCAGGTCGCGCGCCTCCTGCGTGTTGTAGATGAGGGAGGCGCTTTCGAGCCGGTAGGGGATGCCGGCGTCTTCGAACGCGATCTCAAGTGCATCGAAGCCTGTGCGGCGCGGCATCAGAACGCAGATGTCTTCATAGGCGGCCGGTCGGAGCGCGCCGTCTTCCTCCTCTGAACGCACCTGCCAGCCCTCTTTGATCGCCGTGCGGACGGCAGTGGCGATGGCGTCGGCTTCGCGGCGGCGCACGATTCCCATATTGCCTTCGATTTCGCCGCCCATGTAGCGAACCGGGGGAGACTCGCCTTCCTGGGCGACGGCAACGAGGGGGGCGTAGTTGGCCTGGGCTTCGCCCTGCATCCACTGGTTGAATACATGGTTTACCCAGTCGATGAC
>LXNI01000908.1_pt1 | contig 30205 bp, 29 predicted proteins | sample 809091 | NCBI WGS metagenome assembly LXNI01 (sample SAMN04870527, study PRJNA318959) | sponge metagenome | biome: 01000161; feature: marine sponge reef; material: water | host: Sarcotragus foetidus | place: Greece: Milos, Mediterranean Sea | collected 2013-05-29 | depth 5-7 m | reverse complement strand
TCGCACCAAAACCCGCCGCCCCGAGGGGTGGCTACTTTGGTGAGACTGGGTGGCTACTTTCGGTGAGAATCGGTGGCTACTTTGCCTGAGATTGGGTGGCTACTTTCGTGAGATTCGGCACGGGGCTCTCGGTACGCCATGACTGCCTCGAGCCGCTGGGCCTCAGCGTGACGGAAGCGGCACGCAAGCTCGGTGTCAGCCGCAAGCAGCTTTCGGACATCGTGAACTGCCGCGCCGGCATCTCGCCGGAGATGGCGATTCGCCTCGACAAGGCGTTCGGCGGCGGAGCCGATACCTGGTACCGGCTTCAGTCGAGCTGGGAGCTGGCCCGGGCACTCAAGAAGGCGGATCAGATCAAGGTGGAGCGTCTCTCGCCCACCGCGTGACACTCGCCGGCGGTGCGCCCACCGTCCGGCCCTCAGATGCCCAGGTACTCGTCCACGATGGCCTGGTCGGAGAGCTGGTCGGGCGCGATGGTCGCCACAATGGCGCCCTTCTGCATGATGAGCACGCGCTCCGCCAGCGCCTGGATGAAGCGCAGGTTCTGCTCGACCAGCAGGACCGTGAGGTCGAGCGCCGCGGCAAGCTCGGCCAGCTTCGCCTGGATCTGATCGACGATGGAAGGCTGGATGCCCTCCGTGGGCTCGTCGAGCAGCACCAGGCGGGGCCGCCCGGCGAGGCAGCGGGCAAGCGCCAGAATCTGCTGCTCGCCGCCGGAGAGCGCGCGCCCCGGCCGCTCGAGCAGCGCGTCGAGCACCGGAAAATACTCCAGCAGCTCCGGCACGGCGCTCTGGCCGCGCCGCACGATCTCGCCCATGCGCAGGTTGTCCATGACGCTGAGCTGCGGATAGATGTCGCGCCCCTGCGGCACGTAGCCGATGCCGAGGCGCGCGCGCTGGTGCATGGCGAGCCGGGTGATGTCCTCGTCCTCGAAGTGGATGCTCCCGCCGGTGGCGCGGATCTCTCCCATCAGCGTGCGCAGGAGCGTCGTCTTGCCCATGCCGTTGTGGCCGAGCACGCCCACGATCTCGCCCCGCCCGATGGAGAACTCGATCCCGTTCAGGATCGGGATGCGGCCGTAGCCGGCGTTCAGGCCCGTCACCTCAAGCAAGGCCGGAGGTCCCCAGGTAGACCTCGCGCACGGCCTGGTTGGCCTGGATGCGCGCCATGGTGTCCTCAGCCAGGATGCGGCCCTGGTGGAACACGGTGACGATGTCGGCGATCTGGCGGATGAACTGCATGTCGTGCTCGACCACCACGATGGTCGTGGTGCGGTTCACCTCGCGGATCAGCGCCGCCGTGCGGTTGGTCTCCTCGATGCTCATGCCCGCGGTCGGCTCGTCGAGCAGGATGATCTCGGGCTCGAGCGCCATCACCATGCCGAACTCGACCCACTGGCGCTGGCCGTGGGCGAGCGCGCCCAGCATCTGCCAGCGGATGTCGCCGAGGTCGAGCCGGACGAGCGTCTCGTCCACCTTGGTCCGCGCGGCCCGCGCGCCGTGGCGGAAGCGTGCCGCCAGCCACAGGTTCTCGTCCACGGTGATGCCGTCGTAGACGTCCGGCACCTGGTTCTTGATGCCGATGCCGAGGCGCGAGATCTGGTGCGGATGCGCGCAGCTGATGTCGCGGCCGTCGAACAGCACCTGCCCGCTCGACGGCCTGATCTGCGCGGTCAGCATCTTGAAGAAGGTGCTCTTGCCGGCGCCGTTCGGCCCGATCAGGCAGCGGAGCTCGCCGCGCCGGAGCGTGAAGTCGACGCCGGCGATGGCGCTCACGCCGCCGAAGCGCTTCTCCAGCGCCCGCGTCTCCAGGATGACGGCCTCTTCGCGCGCAGCCTCGCTCACGGCCGGCCTCCCTCGCGCCTTCTCCGGCGCGCACGTGCCCTGCGCCCCGTCAGCATGCGTGCGTCCGCGGCGACCTCCCCCAGCCGCCGCCCGAGCGACGCGCGGTCCTGCCAGAGGGCCGGCAGGGAGCCGATGCTCGGCACGAGGCCCCGCTGGAAGACGAGCACGAAGAGGATCAGCACCGCGCCCAGCACCAGCGTCACCTGGCCCACGCCCTGCGTACCCAGCCAGCCCTTGAAGTGCTCGATGGCGAAGACGCCCGCGATCGGCCCGATCAGCGTGCCCTTGCCGCCCACCAGCACCCACATGATGACGTCCGCCGCGCGGCCCAGGCTGAACATCTCCGGGTGCGCCAGCGGGATCGAGATGGCGTAGAGCGCGCCGCCGAGCCCGGCCACGCCGCCCGCCAGCATGAACGCCGCGAGCTTGTAGCGCCGGGTGTCGTAGCCGAGCAGCTCGGTCCTCCGCTCGTTCTCGCGGATGCCGACGAGCACGCGGCCGAAGGGCGTCGTCAGGATCATGCGGAGCCCGATGTAGACCAGGATCATGAGCACGGCGCCGACCCAGAAGAACCAGTTGATGTCGAGCTGCACGGACGGGTTCCACGGCACGTCGAGCTGCGGCACGGTGGGGATGCCGTTCTGCCCGTTCAGCCGCACCTTGCCGATGACGTACTGATCGCCCGAGGTGGCGCGGATGCCCTTCTCGAGGATCAGCGTGAAGACGAGCGTGATGACGCTCAGATAAATCTCGCTGATGCGGCCGTAGATCATGAAGTAGCCGAGGATGCCCGCGCCCGCCGCGCCGAGGGCTGCGGCGAAGAAGACCGAGCCCGTGGTCTCGCCCGTGTTGAGCGCGAGCACGGTGAAGCCGTAGCCGCCGAGGCCGAAGAACGCGGTCTGCCCGAAGCTCAGGATGCCGCTGAAGCCCCAGAGGAAACCCATGCTGAGCGCCAGCATCGCCATCCCGAAGAAGCGCGACATCTCGAGGATGACGAAGATCTCCAGGTGGAAGGGCATGGTGATGAAGAAGGCCGCGAGTGCTGCGACGAAGGCCCACCACCACCACTTTGGCTTCTCGCTCGAGTGCTGCATGGCGACGATGCCGCGGATCATCGCTCAGACCCCGCGCGTCATGCGCCCGGTGATGCCGAGCGGCAGCAGCCGGAGCAGGATGATGGCGACGAAGAGCACCGTCATCTCGCCGATCACCGAGCTCGAGACGGTGGCGACGATGCCGTCGATGGTGCTGAACAGGCCGGACGCGCTCACCGTGCCGATCAGCGGCAGGTGGCCGCCGGTGATGACGGTGATGAAGGCCTTGGCGATGTAGGCGATGCCGAGCGTGGGGTAGGCGCCGACGATGGGCGAGAGCACCGCGCCGGCAAGCCCGGTAAGCGCGGAGCCGAAGGCGAAGGTCAGCATGTAGACGAGGCTGCGGTTGACCCCGAGGGCGGCGGAGATATTCGGGTTCTGCATGGTGCCGCGCACGATCAGCCCGAAGCGGGTGAAGCGCCAGAAGGCGTAGACCGCGCCCAGCAAGGCCACGGCAATCGCCATCATCACGAGGCCGTAGATGGGGAACCCGAAGGCGCCCACCTGCACGTTGCCGAGGGGGGCGGCCACGCTCTCGGTCTGCGGCCCGAAGATGGTGGTCACGCCGCCCACCAGCAGCAGGCTGAGCCCCCAGGTGGCGAGCAGCGTGTCGATGATGCGGCCGTAGAGCCACTGGATGACGAGGCGCTCGACGATGATGCCGAACACGCCGACGGCGAGCGCCGCCAGGATGAACGAGAGCCAGAGGTTGATGCCGGCCTGGTTGGCGAGGGTGCAGAAATAGGCGCCGAGCATGAGGAACTCGCCCTGCGCCAGGTTGATGACCCGCATCATCCCGAAGATGACCGCGAGCCCGAGGCTGATCAGGATGAAGATCGAGAAGGAAAACCCGATCTGGAAGAGATAGTTCGCGACCTGATCCACCGCTCACTCCCGCCGCCCCGGCAAGGCCGGCCGGGCCGGGATGCGCATCCGCGAACGCGGGGCGGCCCGCCGGCGGCGATCTTCGCCGCCGGCGGAGCCTGCGTCCGGGCTACGAAACCGTCGTCGTGACGCCGCGTCTGCTACTCGACCTCGACCTCGTACTGGGTCTTGTCGTCGGGGTTCGCGTGCAGGTCGCAGACCTGCTGCGTGTCCAGCGGCGGGCGCTGCGAGAACGAGCGGATCACGTCGAAGGTCTGGCTCATGTTCCCGCGCACGATGTGGATGTCCATGGTCGTGTGGTTGGTCTGCCCGTCGACCGTGTACTGGCCGCCCGCGCCGGCCACGCTGACGTTGTTCGAGGCAAGCGCCTCGATCACCGCGTCGGGGCTGGCGTCGCCGGCCTGGCGCACCGCCTCGGCCCAGACCTTGACCCCGCGCTCGCCGTACTCGCCGTACTCGCCGACGTAGCCGGTATCGCCGGTGTAGGCGTGGAAGCGGCTCACGAAGTCCCGGGCCGCGTCGGTGTCGAGGTCGTCCACGAAGGAGGTGGCGAGGATGATGCCGTTGCCTTCCTCGGGGCTGAGCTGGGTGTGCTCGAGGCCGACGCCATACGAGCCTGAGGCCAGCATCATGTTGTCCTTGCCGATGGAGGCCTCGAACTGGCGGTAGAAGGCGATGTGCGCACCGCCCACCAGCGCCGACATCACCACGTCTGGCTTCGCCGCCTGGATGCGCGAGATCGCCGGCTGGAAGTTGGTGACGTCGAGCGGGAAGAACTCGACCGCCAGGTCCTCGCCGCCGTTGTCGCGGGTGAACTTCTGCATCCACTTGGACGTGATGTGGCCGTAGTTGTAGTCGGCGGCCAGGATGTAGGTGCGCTTGCCGCCGAGCTCGCTCACCACGTAGTCGAACAGCGGCTCGAGCTGCTGCGCCGGCACCATGCCGGTGGACACGTGGCGGCGGTCGCAGACGCCACCCTCATAGAGGGAGTTGTAGAAGAGCAGCCCCTTGAAGCGGTTGACGATGGGGCGCATCACCTCGCGCGAGGAGCTGGTGATGCCGCCGTGCACCACCACGCACTTGTCCTTGACCAGCGCCTCAGTGACGTACTGCGAGTTGTACTGGCCGTCGGACTGGGAATCGTAAAACACCAGCTCCAGCGGCCGGCCCAGCAGGCCGCCGGCGGCGTTGATCTCGTCCACCGCCATCGCCGTCGCCTGGATCTGCTTCAGGCTGTAGATGTTGAGGATGCCGGTGCGGTCGAGGATGTTGCCGACCTTGATCGGGTCCTCGGCGGCGATGCCGGCGCGTCGCAGAACATGAGGCAGGCTGGCGAAGGCCAGCGCACCGGATGCGGCTTGGAAGAACTGTCTGCGGCTCAGTCTCATGGTCTGCTCCCTGCGAGTTGCGTGGCGGCCCGGTGCCGCCGCTTGGCCATCGTATGCGTGGCGGCCTCATGCCGCCACGCGGGCATCATATGCGTGGCAGGCCCTTGCTGCCACGCGACAATCATAATTGCAGCGACGCCGCCCGTTCAACAGACGCGGCCGTGCTCAGAGCGTCTCGACCAGCGTGAGGCTCTCTTCCGCCATGGTGGCGATGAAGCGGTTCATCTTGCGCCTCAGCGCGGGCAGGTCGCCCGAGCGGGCCACCGCGGCCTCGTTCATGTAGAGGCGGCGGTTCACCTCGATCTGCAGCGCGTGGACGCGCTTGCCGGGCTGGCCGTAGTGCGCGGTGGTGAAGGCGCCGGCGTAGGGCTCGTTGCGTCTCACCGAGAAGCCGAGATCGCGCAGGACGCGCTCCGCCGCCTCGATCACGGCGGGCGTGCACGACGCGCCGAAGCGGTCGCCCAGCACGATGTCGGGGCGCGGCGTGCCGCGGTCCCGGTCCGTCGGCCCGCCCACCGAGGGCATCGAGTGGCAGTCGAGCAGAAAGGCCGCGCCGAAGTCCCGCAGCGTCGCCTCGATCAGCCCTTCGAGCGCCCGGTGATAGGGCCGGTAGAGCGTGTCGATGCGCCGCTCGGCCTCGGCGTAGGACATCTTGCCCGCGTAGATCTCGGCGCCCGAGGCGACCATGCGCGCGATGGTGCCGAAGCCCGCCCGCACCCGGTCGGAGCGCGTCTTCACGTGGCTCGGCAGCGGCTCGGAGAACATCTCGGGGTCGAGCTCGTAGGGCTCGCGGTTCGGGTCCAGGTAGGCGCGGGGGTAGAGCGCGCAAAGGAGCGGCGCGCCGCTCGCGGGCGCGTCCGCGAAAATCTCGTCGACGAAGCTGTCCTCGGAGCGGCGCAGACTTTTCTCGTCGAGCCGCGAGCTCGCGATGAACGCGGGGTCGTAATCCGTGCCGCTGTGGGGTGAGGCGAAGATGAGCGGCGCCGTCTGGCGCGGCGGCAGGCGGACGTCGATGACCCCGTTGACGGCCTCCGGCGGGGTCGCTTCGCGGCGTCGCCGGGCGTTTGGTCGTCCTCGGCTCATCCCTCGCGGTTTAGAGCAAAAGGCCGGCCCTGTCATCCGTGCTCCCGGCCTTGCCAACGCCGCGCACGCGGTGGCAATCTCGCCCATTGCGGCACGGGCGCTTAGCTCAGGGGGAGAGCGCTTGCTTGACATGCAAGAGGTCGATGGTTCAAATCCATCAGCGCCCACCATGCCGCCGCTCCCGCTCGCGAGCACGGGCTGAACGGCCGGCGCGAGCCGCCCCGTCCTCCCTCTCCATGTCCTCCCACCTCCCGGACCGGAACGCGCGCCGGGCTGCACTGCGCGAGCCTGGGCCATGAGCCGGTCGCTCCACGATCTGCGCCAGAGCAAGCTCCTGCTGCCGACCGTGCTGCTGCTGCTCGGCGGCATCTCCTACGGCAGCCTCTTCACCGCCAACAAGATCGCCATCGACGCGGGCTTCCCCTTCATCGCCTATTCGTTCTGGCAGGCGCTGTTCGCGGGCGTGGTCACGCTGGCGCTGTCCGCGGTCTTCTCCCGGCTGCCGACGCTCCGCCGCGAGAACCTGCGCGTCTTCGCGCTGGTCGCCGTCTTCGGCTTCCTCGGCCCGCTGCTGGTCGTCACCTACGTCGCCGACCGGTTGCCGCCGGCGGTGCTCACGCTCTGCGCCGCGCTGATCCCGGCGACCACCTACTCGCTCACCCTCGTGCTCCGGTTCGACCGTTTCCGCTGGCTCAGCGTCGCCGGCGTGCTGCTCGGCTTCGGCGGGATTCTGCTCATCGTCGTGCCCACGGGCAGCCTGCCGATCTCGGGCGCCTGGGTGTGGGTGCTGTTCTCGCTGCTGATGCCGCTGTCCGCGGCGGTGAACAACGTCGCGGGCGCGCGCTTCTCGCCGGTGGGCGTGAGCGCGTTCGCGCTCTGCGGCGGCATGATGATCACGGCGGCGCTCCTGCTGCTCGTCGTGATGCTCGCTGAGGGCACGTTCTTCCTGCCGACCGACGCCGCCTCCTCCGGCCTCTGGGGCCTGCTCTGGGCCACGGCCGGCCAGGCGATCACCTACAGCTGCTTCTTCGAGATCGTGCGCCGCGCCGGCGCGCTCTTCTTCGCGCAGCTCAACTACGTCGTCGTGGCCGCCGGCATCTTCTGGGCCAGCATCTTCTTCGGCGCGGCGCTCAGCCACTGGGTCTGGGCCGCCGTGGCCGTGCTGGTGTTGAGCCTGGTCCTCATCAACGCCGGAACCGCGCGGGGCCTGCGCGAGCAGGCGGCCCGCTACGAGGCCGAGCGGTCGGACCAATAACGGCGATAACTACTTGCCGCGTCACGCAAATCGGCCTATCAACCGCGAGCATTTGAGCGACGACGGCGAACCATGGCGTTCGGCCTCCTGAAATACGGCCTCTCCCGGCGCCGGCCGGTGAAGCGCTTCCTCGGCTCCCGGCCGGAACTCCGGCCGAGCTACGACGTGGCCATCATCGGCGGCGGCGGCCACGGGCTTGCGGCCGCCTACTACCTCGCGGCCCGCCACGGCGTGCGCAACGTCGCCGTGTTCGACAAGGGCTACATCGGCGGCGGCAACACCGGGCGCAACACCGCCATCATCCGCTCGAACTACCTGACGCCGGAAGGGGTCAGGTTCTACGAGGAATCGATGCGGCTCTACCGCGGCCTCAGCGAGGAGCTCGACTACAACATCCTCTATTCCGAGCGCGGGCACTTCACGCTCGCGCATTCCGACGCGGCCATGCGCACCTCGCGCTGGCGGGCCGAGGTGAACAAGCATCTCGGCGTCGATTCCGAGGTGGTGGGGCGCGACGAGCTGGCCCGGCTGGTGCCGCTGCTCAACATGTCGGAAGATGTCCGCCACCCCGTCCTTGGCGCGCTCTATCACCCGCCGGGCGCGCTGGCCCGCCACGATGCGGTCGCCTGGGGCTATGCCGGGCGCGCGCAGGAGCTCGGCGTCGAGATCCACCAGGAGACCGAGGTCACGGGCATCAAGATCGAGAACGGCCGCGTCGTCGGGCTCGAGACCACGCGGGGGCCGGTCGCCTGCGGCAAGGCGATGCAGGCGGTGGCGGGGCTGAGCGGCCAGGTCGCGCGGCTCGCCGGCTTCACGCTGCCGATCCGCACCGTGCCGCTGCAGGCCTGCGTCTCGCTGCCCCTCAAACCCTTCCTCGATCCGATCATCGTCTCAGGCAGCCTTCACGTCTACATCTCGCAGTCGGACCGGGGCGAGCTGGTGATGGGCGGCGCCACCGACCCCTACCCGCGCTACCAGACCTCGTCGACGCTGGACTTCATGGAAGGGCTGATGGCGCACATCCTGGAGCTCTTCCCCTTCATGGGCGACGTGCCGGTGCTGCGCCAGTGGGCCGGGATGACCGACATGACGCCGGACTTCGCGCCGGTCATGGGTCTCACCCCGGTCGAGAACTACTACATCGATTCGGGCTGGGGCACCTGGGGCTTCAAGGCGACGCCGGTCTGCGGCGCCACCATGGCGGAGATGATCGCGACCGGCCGCGTGCCCGCGCTCATCGAGTCCTTCCGCCTCGAGCGCTTCCGCGAGTTCTCGCTGCTGGGCGAGAAGGGCGCGGCCTCGGTCGGGCACTAGGGCACGGGCCGCATTGCCATGAAGATCATGCCCTGCCCGCTCAACGGGCCGCGCAACATCCAGGAGTTCGTCTGCGCCGGCCCGGTCGAGCCCCATCCAGACCCCAACCGGTGTACGGACGACGAGTGGGCCGAGTACGTCTGGCTGGAGGAGAACGTCGCCGGCGTGGTGCGCGAGTGGTGGTGCCACGTCGCCACCTCCTACTGGTTCATCGCCGAGCGCAACACGGTGAGCGACGAGATCCTCGCCACCTATCCGGCCAGCAAGGTCTTTGCCGAGCGCGTCGACTTCGAGCCGCGGCCAGAGGCTGCCGCGCCGCCGCCCGAGGCCGTGCCTGCGGCTGCTGAGGCCCGTCCCGAGCCGGCGAAGGAGGCCGCGCCGCCGCCCGAAGCTCCGCCGGAAGCGCCGCCCGCGCCCGAGCCGCAGCCGGAGGCTGCCGAGACCGCACCGGAAGCGCCCGAAGCGCCAGCGCCGCAGCCGGAGGCCGCCGTGGCCGCGCCCGCCGCCGACGCGCCAGCTGCCGAAGCGCCCGCAAGCGATGGTGCTCCCGGCGAGCCCAGGGATCCCGCCACATGATGGCGCGCCTGCCGGCGCCCGCCGGCCTCCTTCTCGATCGCACGCAGCCGGTCGCCTTCCGCTTCGAGGGCAAGCGCTATCAGGGCTACCGCGGCGATACCGTGGCGAGCGCGCTGGCGGCCAACGACGTCTCGGTGCTGTCGCGCTCCTTCAAGTATCACCGCCCGCGCGGCATCCACTCGCTCTCGGGCCTCGATGCCAACACGCTGGTGCAGGTGGGCCCCGCGCCCAACCGCTTCGCCGACCGCGAGCCGCTCGCATCCGATCTGGACGTCACGGGCCAGAATTACTGGGGCACGCTCAGGCACGACCGGCTCGCGGTGTTCGGCCTGCTGCACCGCTTCTTCCCCGTCGGCTTCTACTACAAGGCGTTCTACAAGCCGCGCTGGACCTGGCCGCTCTGGGCCAGGATGATCCGCCGCATCGCGGGCCTCGGCGCCGTCGATACCGGCGCCCCGCACGGCTATTTCGACAAGCAGTACCTCTTCTGCGACGTGCTCGTGGTGGGCGGCGGCGCGGCGGGGCTCGCGGCGGCGGCGCAGGCCGCGGCGGCCGGCGCCGAGGTCGTGCTCGTGGACGAGAACGCGGCGCTCGGCGGCGGGCTTCTCTACGGCCGCGCCGACGCCGGCGGCATCCGCGCTGCGGACGAGCGCACCCGGCTCGTGAGCGAGGTCGAGGGCTCCGCGCGCATCTCGGTGATGACCGAGACCGCGTGCTTCGGCCGCTACGCCGACAACTGGCTGCCGCTGGTGCGCGGCAACCGCCTCTACAAGCTCCGGGCCAAGGCGCTGGTGGTGGCCACCGGCTCGCTCGAGCAGCCGCTGGTCTTCCGCAACAACGACCTGCCGGGCGTCATGCTGGCCTCGGCCGCGCAGCGCCTGATCAAGCTCTACGGCGTGAAGCCCGGCCGCCGCGCCGTGGTCGCCACGGTAAACGACGAGGGCTACGGCGCGGCTCTCGACCTCCTGGATGCGGGCGTCGAGGTGGCGGCCGTGGTCGACCTGCGCATGGAGGCGCAGCGCACCGCGATGAGCGACACGCTGGCCGCCCGCCGCGTGCCGATCCACGCCGCGTCTGCGCCGTGGGAGGCCGTGCCCCAGCGCAAGGGGCCCCGGCTCGCCCGCGTGCGCGTCGCCCGGATCGAGGCGGACGGCGTCTGCGCGCCCTCCGTCGACAGCTTCAGCTGCGACCTCCTCGTCGTCAGCGGCGGCCAGGCGCCGGCGGCGGCGCTGCTGCGCCAGGCGGGCGCCACCTTCGCCTACGACAGCGCGCGCCACGCGACCACCGTCGCGGAGCTTCCGCCGGACGTCTTCGCCGCGGGCGGGGTGGCCGGCACGTCTGGCCTGGATGCCGCGGTGGCGGAAGGCCGCCGCGCCGGCTGGCAGGCGGCCCGGGCTTCCGGCTTCGACGCCGGGCCCGAGCCTGCCGCGCCCGGCGAAAGCGAGCACGCGGGATCGGCCGCCGCGTGGCCGATCTTCCCGCACCCCGACCACAAGGCCTTCGTCGATCTCGACGAGGACGTGCAGGTCCACGACCTCGAAGACGCGATCGCCGAGGGCTACGACCACGTGGAGCTGCTCAAGCGCTTCACCACCAACGGCATGGGCCCCTCGCAGGGCCGCCACTCGTCGCTGAACGCGGTGCGCGTGCTCGCGCGGGCGACGGCGCGGAGCGTCGACGAGACCGGCGTCACCACAGCGCGCCAGCCCATCGTGCCGGTCACCATGGGCCACCTCGCCGGCCGCAGCTTCGAGCCGGTGCGCTACACCGCGATGCACTTCCGCCACCTGGAGGCCGGCGCCACCATGATGCCGGCGGGCCTCTGGCTCCGGCCCGAGTTCTACGGCGACAAGGCCAGGCGCCAGGCGCTGATCCGCGAGGAGACGAAGAACGTCCGCGACAACGTGGGCATGATCGACGTCTCCACCCTCGGCGGGCTCGACGTGCGCGGGCCCGACGCGGCCGAGTTCATGAACCGCATGTACACCTTCGCCTATCTCAAGCAGCCTGTGGGCCGCTCGCGCTACGTGCTGATGACGGACCTCGGCGGCGTGGTGGTGGACGACGGCGTCGCCTGCCGGATGCACGAGGACCACTTCTACGTCACGGCGACGACGTCCGGCGTCGACAGCGTCTACCGCGAGATGCTCTGGTACAACGCCCAGTGGCGGCTCAAGGTCGATGTCACCAACGTCACCGCGGCGCTGGCCGGCGTCAACATCGCGGGCCCCAACTGCCGCGCGGTGCTGGAGACCCTCTGCGACGACGTCGACCTTTCGCCCGAAGGCTTCCCCTACATGGGCGTGCGCGAGGGCCACGTCGCGGGCATCCCCACGCTCTTCCTCCGCGTCGGCTTCGTCGGCGAGCTCGGCTACGAGCTGCACGTGCCGTCGAGCCAGGGCGAGGCGCTCTGGGACGCGCTCATGGAGGCCGGCAGGGAGCACGGCATCCGGCCCTTCGGCGTCGAGGCGCAGCGCCTGCTCAGGCTCGAGAAGGGCCACATCATCATCAGCCAGGACACCGACGGTCTCACCACCCCGCACGAGGCCGACATGGCCTGGGCGCTCGCCAGGAAGAAGCCCTTCCACGTCGGCATCCGCTCGGTGCGGATGCAGGCTGCGAAGGGGCTCACCCGCAAGCTGGTGGGCTTCGAGATGCCGGGCGTCGGCGTCGAGCAGCCGAAGGAGTGCCACCTGGTAATCCGCGGCAGCGAGATCACCGGGCGGGTCACCTCGGTCGGCTACTCGCCGAACCTCGACAAGATCATCGGCCTCGCCTACGTGGCGCCCGATCAGGGCGAGCCCGGCACCCGCATCGAGATCAGGGTGGATGGTGCGCGCATGGTGAACGCCACGGTGGCGAAGCTCCCCTTCTTCGACCCCGACGGCGCGCGGCAGGAGCTCTGACCGTGACGGCGCCTGCGGAACAGACCCGCCGCTCGCCCCTCTACCGCGCGCTGGAGGGACACGGCGCGCGCTTCGAGGCGCTGAACGGCTTCGCGGTGGCAACGGACTTCGGGCGCGACGCCGCCGACGAGGCGACGCAGGCGGAATCGCTGGGCCTCGCCGACCTCACGCCGCTGCCGCGCATCGGCTTCAAGGGCTGGAACATCGCCCCCTGGCTCAGCGGCGCCGGCGCCGAGATGGGCGAGGCGAGCAACCGCGCCTATGCGCAGGCCGACGGCACCCGCATAGCCCGGCTCGCGCCCGGGGAAGCCCTGGTGCTGGCCGGCCGCACGGGCGAAGGCCCCTTGATCGAAACCCTGGGCAAGGCCTGGAGCATGGCCGAGGCCGACGGCTGCTACCGCGTCGCCCGCGATGAGACGAGCTGCTGGCTCCTGCTCACCGGCGCGCATGCCGCGCCCATGCTCGCCAAGGTCTGCGCGGTCGATCTCAGGCCCCAGGCGTTCGCGCTCGGCGACATCGCGCAGACCAACGTCGCCCGCCTCAACGTCATCGCGATCCGGGGCGATATCGGCGAGGTGCCGGCCTTCGACCTGATCACCGACGTGGCGTCTGCGGTCTACCTCTGGGGTGCGCTGCTCGATGCGATGGTGGAGTACGAGGGAGCCCCGGTCGGCCTCGGCGCCCTTCGCACGCTGCTAAACCGGGGCGGCGGGCAACAGCCGGCATCGTCGGAGCCGGAGGCCGAGATCCCGCCCGAGACGGAACCGGACAACCCGCCTAGCTCTTGAACAGCGAATCCGCCTTGCTCAGATAGTCCGACTTCGCCGCGATGGCGCCCTGCACGCGCTCCAGCTCTTCCTCGAGCTCGCCGGCATAGGCGTTGAGCGCGTCCACGGACATGTCGTCGAGCACGCGCGGGGACCATTCCTGCTCTCGCGGGATGCGGATCGGTTCCTCGTCCATCCCAATTCTCCTGCGCCGGCCGGGCCGGCTTGAGTATAGTCGCGCTCGCGAACCGTTTGGAGGCGTCATGGCCAGTCTGCCCACCGAGATGACCGCGATCGAGATCACCGAGCCCGGCGGGCCCGAGGTGCTGCGCCCGACGCGGCGGCCGCTGCCCGAGCCCGCGCTCGGCGAGGTGCTGATCGAGGTGACGGCGGCCGGCGTCAACCGGCCGGACACGATGCAGCGCCAGGGCCTCTATCCGCCGCCGCCCGGCGCCTCGGACCTTCCGGGACTCGAGGTCTCAGGAACCGTGGTCGCGAACGGGCCGGGCGCGCGTCGCTACGAGGTGGGCGCCGCCGTCTGCGCGCTCACCCACGGCGGCGGCTACGCCGAATACTGTGTCGCACCGGAGACGCAGACGCTCCCGGTGCCGGCCGGGCTCGCGGTGACGGACGCCGCCGGCCTGCCCGAGACCTGCTTCACCGTCTGGACCAACGCCTTCGAGCGCGCCCGGCTTCGCGCCGGCGAACGGCTGCTCGTCCACGGCGGCAGCAGCGGCATCGGCACGACCGCGATCCAGATCGCGTCCGCGCTCGGCGTTCGCGTCTTCGCCACCGCCGGCACGCCCGAAAAATGCGCCGCCTGCGAGGGGCTCGGCGCGGAGCGGGCGATTAATTACCGGGACGAGGATTTTGTGAGCGCGGTCAAGGCGCTGACCGGGGGTGAGGGGGTCGACGTCGTGCTCGACATCGTCGGCGGCAGCTACCTGCAGCGCAACCTCGCGGCGCTCAGGCCCGAGGGAAGACTGGCGCAGATCGCCGTCCAGGAGGCGTCGAAGTCCCAGATCGACCTCTTCGCGCTGATGCGCAAGCGGGTCTCCATCGTGGGCTCCACGCTCAGGCCCCAGAGCGTCGACAACAAGGCCCGCATCGCAGCCGCGCTGGAGGAGCAAGTCTGGCCGCTCGTCGAATCCGGGCTGGTCCGGCCCGTCGTCGACACGCGCCTGCCGCTGGAAGAGGCTGCGGCGGCGCACGCCCGCATGGAGGCAGGCCGGCACATCGGCAAGATCCTGCTGGAGCGCCGTGCCGGGTAAGCGTGCGTGAACTGCGGCTTTGCGCTCGCTACATCAAGGCGATATACCGACCGTTTCACGCGCGCCCGAAAGCGGTCCCGCCGGTTTCGGCGCGTCTGCGCGCGGGCGGCAGGGGAAGGAACGGACAAGATGGCCGAATTGCTGATGCCCAAGGCCACGGCCGTATGGCTGATCGACAACACCACGCTCACGTTCGATCAGATCGCGGCGTTCTGCGGCGTTCATCCGCTCGAGGTGCAGGGCATCGCGGACGGGGAGGTCGCCGTCGGCATCCGCGGCCTCGATCCGGTCGCGAACGGGCAGGTCACCCGCGACGAGCTGCAGCGCTGCGAGCAGGATTCGTCGCTCAGGCTTGAAGCCATCGCCCCGGTCGCGGAGGTGCCCCAGCGCGCCCGGCGCGCCCGTTACACGCCGGTCAGCAAGCGGCAGGACCGGCCCAACGCCATCGCCTGGCTGCTCAAGAACTACGACGAGCTGAGCGACGCGCAGATCGGCAAGCTGCTCGGCACCACCAAGGCGACGATCACCGCGGTGCGCGAGCGTACGCACTGGAACACGCAGAACATCACGCCGCAGGATCCGATCCTGCTGGGCATCTGCAATGAGGCGGAGCTTCTCGACGCGGTGCGCAAGGCGCGCGCCAAGGCCGAGCGGGCGGCGGCTCGGGAAGAAAAGGCCGCCGCTGCCGCCGCCGCCGCTGCCGAGGCCGCCGCAGCCGAGGCCGCCGCAGCCGAAGCCGCCGTAACCGAGGCCGCCGCAGCCGAAGCCGCCGTAGCCGAGGCCGCCGCAGCCGAGGCCGCCGCAGCGCCCGCAGCCCCTGAAGCCGCGTCGGCCGAGCCGGCAGAGTCCGGCCCCGCCGATCCGTCCCTTCCGGGCGAGGGCGGCGGGCCGCAAGACGCGCTGCGGCCGGAAGCGGCCGAAAGCTGACCGCAGGCCACGATGGCCGCGCTGCGCCGGCCGGGTTGCCGGCCGCAACGGGTTTAATCGCCAGTTGAGGATAGAACGGCCATGCTGATCGGCGTTCCCAAGGAAACCAAGGTTCACGAGTACCGCGTCGGCATTCCGCCCGCCGGCGTGCGCGAGCTCGTGCAGCACGGCCACCGGGTCATGGTCGAGAAGGACGCCGGCACGGAGATCGGCCTCCTCGACGAGCATTACGAACGCGCGGGCGCCCAGGTGGTGGCCGAGGTGGAGGACATCTTCGGCACGGCCGAGATGATCGTGAAGGTGAAGGAGCCTCAGCCGGCGGAGTGCGCCATGCTGCGGAGCGATCAGGTGCTGTTCACCTATCTCCACCTCGCGGCCGACGCCGCCCAGACCAGCGCCCTGATCGAGTCCGGCTGCGTCGCCATCGCCTACGAGACCGTGACCGACGGGCAGGGCGGCCTGCCGCTTCTGGCGCCCATGAGCGAGGTCGCGGGCCGCATGTCGATCCAGGCCGGCGCCCATTGCCTTGAGAAGGAGCAGGGCGGGCGCGGCGTCCTCCTCGGCGGGGTTCCCGGCGTGCCGCCCGCCGACGTGGTGGTCCTCGGCGGTGGCGTGGTGGGCACCCACGCGGCGCGCATGGCCGTCGGCATGGGAGCCAACGTCACGATCATCGACCGCTCGATCCCGCGCCTCCGCCAGCTCGACGAGATTTTCGGCGCAAGTGCGACGACCCTCTTCTCCACCGTCCACACCATCGAAGGGGCGGTGCAGAGCGCCGACCTGGTGATCGGCGCGGTGCTCGTCGCCGGCGCCGCCGCGCCCAAGCTGGTGCGCCGCGACATGCTGGACGACATGCGGCGCAACGCCGTGGTGGTCGACGTGGCGATCGACCAGGGGGGCTGCTTCGAGACCAGCCGGCCCACGACCCATGCCGAGCCCACCTACAAGGTGGCCAACGTCCTGCACTACTGCGTCACCAACATGCCGGGCGCCGTGGCGCGGACCTCGACCTTCGCGCTCAGCAACGCGACCCTGCCATTCGTGCTCGCGCTCGCAGGGCGCGGCTGGCGGCAGGCCATGCGCGACGATTCCCACCTCATGCAGGGCCTCAACGTCTGCCGCGGGCAGGTGACCCACGAGGCGGTGGCGCTCGATCTCGGCCACGACTACCTCGCGCCGGACCGCGCGCTCGCCGCCTGACCCTAAGAATCGAACCGACGGAATTCGGGGGACCATCATGACTGCTACGCTCACTCACTGGATCAACGGCGCCGCCCAGGCCGGTGCTTCCGCGCGCTCCGGCGACGTCTACAACCCGGCTTCCGGCGAGGTGATCGCCAGCGTGCCCTTCGCTTCGTCCGCCGAGGTGGACGATGCCGTGCAGGCCGCGGCCGAGGCTGCGCCCGGCTGGGCCGCGACGCCCCCCATACAGCGGGCGCGGGTGATCTTCGCCTTCAAGGAGCTGGCCGAGAGCCGCAAGGAAGAGCTTGCCAGGGTGGTGACGCGCGAGCACGGCAAGGTGTTGTCCGACGCGATGGGCTCGGTCAGCCGCGGCATCGAGGTGCTGGAGTTCGCCTGCGGCATCCCGCACCTGCTGCGGGGCGACTTCACGCAGTCGGTCGGCACCGGCGTCGACAGCTTCTCCAGCCGTCAGCCGCTCGGCGTCGTCGCCGGCATCACGCCCTTCAACTTCCCGGCCATGGTGCCGATGTGGATGTTCCCGGTGGCCATCGCCTGCGGCAACACCTTCATCCTGAAGCCGTCGGAGAAGGACCCCACGGCCGCGATGATGATGGCCGAGTGGCTGAAGGAGGCCGGCTGCCCCGACGGCGTCTTCAACGTCGTCCACGGCGACAAGGAGGCGGTGGATGCGATCCTCGCGCATCCCGACATCGCGGCGGTGAGCTTCGTCGGCTCCACGCCCATCGCCGAGTACGTCTACCAGACCGGCTGCGCCCACGGTAAGCGGGTGCAGGCGCTGGGCGGCGCCAAGAACCACGCGGTGGTCATGCCCGACGCCGACCTCACGATGGCGTCGGACGCCCTCATCGGCGCGGCCTACGGCTCCGCCGGCGAGCGCTGCATGGCCGTCTCGGTCGCGGTCGCCGTCGGCGACAAGGTGGGCGACGCGCTGGTCGAGGACCTGAAGCCCAAGATCGACAGCATCAAGGTCGGCCCCGGGACCGACGGCGAGGCCGACATGGGGCCGCTGGTGACCAAGGCGCACTTCGACAAGGTGCGGGGCTACGTCGACCTCGGCGTGGAGGAAGGCGCGGAGCTTGTGGTGGACGGCCGCGGCCTCTCCCTCCAGGGCTACGAGGACGGCTATTTCATCGGGCCATGCCTGTTCGACCGCGTGACGCCCGACATGCGCATCTACCAGGAGGAGATCTTCGGGCCGGTGCTCTCCGTGGTCCGCGCGCCCGACTACGACGCGGCGGTGCGGATGGTCAACGAGCACGAGTTCGGCAACGGGGTCGCGATCTTCACCCGCGACGGCGACGCCGCGCGCGAGTTCGCGAACAGGGTCGAGATCGGCATGGTGGGCGTGAACGTGCCGATCCCCGTGCCGGTCGCCTACCACAGCTTCGGCGGCTGGAAGCGCTCCCTCTTCGGCGACCACGCCATGCACGGCATGGAGGGCGTGCGCTTCTACACCAAGCTCAAGACCGTGACCTCCCGCTGGCCGACCGGCATCCGCTCAGGCATCGACCTCTCCTTCCCGATGATGTCGTAGCGGGGCGGCTCATCAGTCGAACAGGTCGGAGTGGGTGCCGGTTCTCACGAGCACCAGGGCGTCGTCGCGGCTTTGCCAGATCAGAAGCCAATCGGCTTCGATGTGGCACTCCCAGGTGCCGGACCACTCGCCTGACAGGCGGTGGACCCTGTAACGAGGATCGAGCGGCTCTTCCTGCAAGAGTAGGTCGACGACGGTCCACAGCTTGTCGAGGTTCTTGCCCCGCCTCTTCGATCGCTTGAGGTCTCGTTCGAACCGTCGCGTCGTGAGCAGCCGCATGGATCAGCGGTGCGCGGCCTTCAGGTCCTCCACACCGTCGTATTCGGTGAGGGTCTCGTCCTCGCGAGCCTGCCTCAGCGCCTCGCGCGTCTCGGCGTTGGGGAGCTTCACCGCAAAGGGCAGGCCGTGTTGCAGCGTCACCTGCTTGTAGAACAGCGTGATCGCCTCGGTCGCCGACAGCCCGAGCTGGGAGAACACCGCTTCGGCCTCGTGCTTCAGCGCGGGCTCGACGCGGGCACGGATCATTTCTGTCTTGGCCATGGTTTCTCTCCTCTCGGGGCCAAACGTACCACAAATGGGGAACGTTTCAAGGCGGTCGGGCAGCGCCGCGCGGACCATGACATCGGTGAGAATTCCGGGCTGTCGCGCCGGCAGGCGCGCGGAAGCGAAGGGCGGCCGGCTGCCGTGAGCGACAAGGGCGTAGAGCGTTTCCGTGCAAAACGGAAATGCTCTACGCTGCCGGACTCGATGACGGCAGGGGGACTGCGGCGATGGCGGTGGTGAAGGCCGGGCTCATACAGATGAGCCTCAAGGGCGATGTCGAGCGCGACACGCCCGAGCAAATCAGCGAGAAGATGATCGCCGCCCACCTGCCCCTCGTCGAGCAAGCGGCGCAGGACGGCGTGCAGGTGCTGGGGCTGCAGGAGCTCTTCAACCTGCCCTACGTCGGCGCCGAGCAGGACAGGCGCTGGTACGGCGCCACCGAGCGCGTGCCCGACGGGCCCACGGTCCAGCGGATGCGGGCGGAGGCTGCCCGCCTCGGCATGGCGCTGGTGGTGCCGGTCTACGAGGAGGCCCAGACCGGCGTCTACTACAACACCGCCGCGGTGATCGACGCGGACGGGCGCTACCTCGGCAAGTTCCGCAAGATCCACATTCCCCACGTCGTGGGCTTCTGCGAGAAGTTCTACTTCAAGCCCGGCGACATCGGCTATCCGGTGTTCGAGACCGCGTTCTGCAAGGTCGGCGTCTACATCTGCTACGACCGGCACTTCCCCGAGGGCTGGCGCGAGCTCGCCATGAACGGCGCCGAGGTGATCTTCAACCCCTCCGCCACCGTGCGGGGCTTGAGCGACCACCTCTGGACCCTGGAGCAGCCGGCGGCGGCGGTCGCGAACTGCGTCTACATCGGCGCCAACAACCGTGTCGGCATGGAGCCGCCGTGGAACAACGGCCACTTCTACGGCTCCAGCTATTTTTGCAATCCGCGCGGCGAGATCCTGGCGCAGGGCGGCGACCGGGAGGACGAGCTGGTGGTTGCCGATCTCGACCTCGCCATGATCGGCGAGGTGCGGGACGCGTGGAACTTCTACCGCGACCGCCGGCCCGACACCTACGGCGCCGTCGCGTCCTGGCAGGTCTGAGCGGGCGAGCGAGAGGAGGCCCGGCGATGCGCAAGGTCAAGGCGGCCCTCATCCAGATGAACCTGAAGGGGGACCCCGCCAGCGATTCCATTGAGACCATCCGCGACACCATGATCGCGGCCCACCTGCCGCTGATTGCCGACGCGGCGCGGCAGGGCGTGCACGTTCTGGGCCTGCAGGAGGTCTTCAACGCGCCCTACTTCCCCGCCACCATCGACGACGGGTGGTTCGAGTCCGCCGAGGCGGTGCCCGACGGCCCGACGACCCAGGCCATGTGCGAGCAGGCCAGGAAGCACGGCATGGTCATCGTCTCGCCGGTCTACGAGCGCGACCGCAGCGGCACGCTCTACAACTGCGCCGCGGTGATCGATGCGGACGGCAGCTATCTCGGCAAGTTCCGCAAGATCCACATCCCCAAGATCGACGGCTTCGACGAGAAGCACTACTTCGCGGACGGCGACCTCGGCTACCCGGTGTTCGACACGGCGGTGGGCAAGGTCGGCGTCTACATCTGCTACGACCGCCACTTCCCCGAGGGCTGGCGCGCGCTCGCGCTGGGGGGCGCGGAGCTGGTGTTCAACCCGTCGGCGACCTTCCGGGGCGTGAGCGATCACATCTGGAACCTGGAGCAGGTGGGCGCCGCCATCGCGAACGGCATCTTCATCGGCACCAACAACCGGGTCGGCACCGAGCCCAGCCTCGGCAACCACGTGTTCTACGGCTCCAGCTATTTTTGCAACCCGCGCGGCGAGATTCTGGCGCAAGGGGGCGATGAGGACGACGAGCTGGTGGTCGCCGAGCTCGACCTCGACCAGATCCGCGAGGTCCGCGACACGTGGCAGTTCTTCCGCGACCGCCGCCCCGAGACCTATCGGCACTGCGCCCGCCAGCCGTAGGGCTCCGCAGAGCCCGCTACCGCGCTACCTAGCGTCCGCGCGTCCCCAGGGCCGAACGCACACGACATAATCCCGCCCAACCGCCCTATCGCCCGCGCCGCCCATGCGTGATGGTGCCGAAGGTCACGCCCCGCAAGAGCTGGTTCTGCAGGACGAAGGTCACCGCCACCACCGGGATGAGGAACAGCGTCTCGATCGCGGCGAGCCGGCCCCAGTCCACGCCGATGCCGCTGCCGAGGCTGCCGCCGATGCCGACCGGCACGGTCCGCGTCTCAGGGCCCGTCAGCATCAGCGCCATCAGGAACTCGTTCCAGGTGAGGATCAGGCCGAGCGTCGCGGTCGCGGCAATGCCGGCCCTCACCTGCGGCAGGCAGACGCGGAAGAAGACCCGCCACTCCGAGCTGCCGTCGGTGCGCGCTGCGTCTTCCACCTCGCGCGGCAGGTCGTCGAAGAAGCTCTTCATCATCCAGATGGCGAACGGCAGGTTGAACGCGGTGTAGAGCAGGATGATGCCGAGGTAGCTGCCGGCCAGCCCCGTCATGCGGAAGATCACGAAGAGCGGAATGATGAGGACGATGGGCGGCAGCATCCGCGCGGTCAGCACCACGAGCAGGTAGGTGTCGTTGCCCCTGAGCGGCCAGCGCGAGAAGCCGTAGGCCGCGCCGGTGCCGAGGATGAGCGCGAGCCCGACGCTCGCGCCCGAGATCACGACGCTGTTCACGAAGTAGAGCTCGAACCCGGTCTCGACCGACGCGCCGCCCTCGTAGTGCACGCGCGCAAAGATGTTGGCGAAGTTGTCGAGGGTCGGCGTGAAGACCAGCGTGGACGAGAGGATGTCGCGCGGGCTCTTGAATGCGGTCAGCACGATCCAGAGCACGGGCAGGAAGTAGACGAAGCCGACGACGGCGCAGAGCGCCGTGCGCCCCCAGCCGGCCCGGTCGATCGCGCGCCGCCGCCGCATCGCGCCCTGGCTGCGCTCTCGGACTCTCAGGCCGGCAGCGCGGCAGGCCAGCGCCGGTGCCAGTCCGTCTCGCGCTGGTACTGGTGGCCGAGGCGGAAGAGCAGCGCCTCGGCAAAGGGCCGGCCGATCAGCTGGAACGAGGTCGGCATGCCCTCCGGCGTGAAGCCGCAGGTCACGCTCAGCGCCGGCAGGCCGAGGTAGTTCACCACGCGCGTGTTGCGCGTGAGCCCCACGACCATCTTCAGGTAGGCGGGGCCGTCGCGGTAGGCGGTGTCCGCGAGCGTCGGCGTCGGCGTCGGCAGCACCGGGGCCAGCAGCGCGTCGCACTTGCCGAACACCGCATCCGCGAAAACGCGGAGCGCGTGGGCGCGGTACTGCAGCGCGTTGACGTAGTCGGTCGCGGGGATGAAGAAGCCCGCCTGCAGGCGCTTGCCCACCTCGTCGGAGTAGTCCCCGTCGCGGGCGCGCTTCCACGGCAGGTGATTGGCCGCGCCCTCGACCTTCATCAGCAGCGGGTGGATCGCGGACACGGTGTCGAGCAGCGCCGGCATGGCCACCGACACGACCTCCGCGCCGAGGCCCGTGAACACCCCGTGCGTGGCCTCGATCACGGCGGCCACGTCCGGGTCGAGGTCGTCGTCGAAGTAGCCCTGCGGCACGCCGATGCGAACGCCCCGCACGCTCTGCTCGATTGTCGCCTCGTAGTCCGGCACGGGCTCGGGGCTCGTGGTGGCGTCGCTCTCGTCGGATCCTGCGATCGCACCGAGCACGCGGGCGCAGTCCCGCACCGTTCGCGCGAGCGGCCCCATCACGTCGAGCGACCACGACATCGGCATGCAGCCGAAGCGGCTCACGCGGCCCTGCGTCGGGTTGATGCCGGCGAGGCCGTTGGCCGCCGCCGGGCAGCGGATGGAGCCGCCGGTGTCGGACCCCAGCGCGGCGTAGACGAGGCGCCCGGCCACCGCCGTGCCCGAGCCGGACGACGAGCCGCAGGGGATGCGCCCGAAGTCCCAGACGTTGCGGCAGCGCGGCAGGTGGGCGTTGAAGCCGTGGGGCCCCATGGCGAACTCGACCATGGCGAGGCCGCCCAGGTCGATGGCGCCCGCCCTGTCCATACGCTCCAGCACGGTGGCCGTTGCGGCTGGGCGGAATTCCCGCCTGATGCGGGAGCCGCAGCCGGAAACCTTGCCGGCGCGGTAGTACATGTCCTTGTGGGCCATGGGCACGCCGGCGAGCGGGCCGGCGGCCCCGCCGCGGCCCCGGTTGCTGTCCATTGCCTGCGCCCGGTCCAGCGCGTCCTCGGCCTCGACGCGGACGAAGGCGTGAAGCTCAGGATCCAGCCGGTCGATGCGCGCGAGCGAGGCTTCCACCAGATCGGTGGCGGAGAGGTCGCCCCTCGCCACCGCGTCTGCCGCGTCGCAGAGGCTGAGCGCCGCGACCTCGCCGCCGTCGCCGGCCGCGCTCGTGCCTGCATCCGCCGGTGCGTCTCCGCCTGCGTCCGCATCCGCACCGTCGTCGGCCCGTAGCGCGTGCAGCGCCTGCTCGAAAGAGGCCGGCAGCCGGTCGAAGTCGTGGTCGGGCCGTGCGGCCTCGACCGCCGCATGAAGCTGGCCCAGCTCGACGGGCAGCTCGGCCACCCGCTCGTCCGTGAGCGGGATGCGCTGGCATTCCTCGTTCAGCCGCTTGATCGTCTCGCTGGCGATCGCCATGGCTCCCTCCGTCACGCTCTCAGCGCTGCCGCTGCGACTCTGCGCCAGAACGCCTCGTCCCACCAGCGCCGCGCCGCGCCCGAGGTCGACGGCAGCACGTGGATCGCGGTCCCGCCGATGCGCTGCGGCTGCTCGCCATAGGCGAGGCGTTCCGCATTCAGGAAGACGCGCGCCGCCCGCTTGCCGTTGAAGGCGAGCACGGCGGGGCGGTGGCGCGCGATCTTGGCTGCCAGCGCCGCCGTGTCGTCGGCCTCGGCGGAAAGGCCGGAATCCGCCCCGGATTCGGTCTTGCAGAGGTCGGTAAGCCCGATGCCGTACTGAAGCACGGTGCGGAACTCGGCCGGCGCCAGCAGGCGGGGCGTGAGGCCCACGCGGTGGAGCGTCGGCCAGAAGCGGTTGCCGGGTCCGGCATAGTAGGCGCCGGCCCGTGCCGAGGCCGCGCCTGCCGCCGAGCCGCAGAAGACGATGCGGAGACCGGGCCCCAGCACATCGGGCAGGACGGGGGGCAGGACGGGGGGCAGGACATCCGGCAGGGTCGTGGCGGGCATGGGCCGGCGTTCTCTCCTCTTGCGATCGCGGGCGCGCTCTATAATAGACACCCTGGAGCCCAAGACAGCGACGGAGCGGAACGGTGCGGAACTTCAAGGTGGATGGCGATCGCCTGTGGGCGAGCCTCATGGAGATGGCGAAGATCGGAGCGACGGAGAAGGGCGGCGTCTGCCGGCTCGCGCTCACCGACGTGGACAAGGCGGCGCGCGACCTCTTCGTCCAGTGGTGCGAGGAGGCCGGCTGCAGCGTCAGCGTCGACAAGATGGGCAACATCTTCGGCCGCCGCGCGGGCAAGGACGACTCGTTGCCGCCGGTGATGACCGGCAGCCACATCGACAGCCAGCCGACGGGTGGCAAGTTCGACGGCATCTACGGCGTGCTCGCCGGCCTCGAAGTGATCCGCACGCTCAACGACCTCGGCTACGAGACCGACGCCCCCATCGAGGTCTCGGCCTGGACCAACGAGGAGGGCTCGCGCTTCGCGCCCGCGATGGTGGCGTCGGGCGTCTTCGGCGGCGAGTTCACGCTGGAGGAGGGGCTGGCCAGCACGGACGTCGACGGCAAGACCATCGGCGAGGAGCTCGAGCGCATCGGCTACGCCGGCGAGATGGAGTGCGGCGGGCGCGCCGTCGGCGCCTTCTTCGAGGCCCACATCGAGCAGGGGCCGATCCTCGAAGCCGAAGAGAAGACCATCGGCATCGTGCAGGGGGTGCAGGGCATCAGCTGGTTCGATGTGTCGGTGACGGGGATGGAATCCCACGCCGGCACCACGCCGATGGAGCGCCGCAAGGACGCGCTGGTCGGCGCCGCAAAGCTCGTTGCCGCGATCGACCAGCTCGCGCTCGACAACGCGCCGGACGCGCGCTCGACCGTCGGCGTCATGCGGGTGAGCCCGAACTCGCGCAACGTCATCCCGGGCTCGGTCTACTTCTCCATCGACCTGCGCCACCCCGACGCCGACACGCTGGCGGCGATGACCCTGGAGGCCCGCCGCCAGGCTGCCGAGATCGCCGCCGAACGCGGGCTCGAGATCACAGTCGACGAAATCTGGCACTCGCCGCCGGTGAAGTTCGCCAAGGACTGCGTCGGCGCCGTGCAGGACGCAGCGGAGTCCCTCGGCTATGCGAACAAGCCGATCACCTCGGGCGCTGGGCACGACGCGGTCTACGTCTCGCGCGTGGCACCTACCGGCATGATCTTCATCCCCTGCGAGGACGGCATCAGCCACAACGAGATCGAGGCCGCGACCCAAGCCGACGTGGCCGCCGGCTGCGACGTGCTGCTCAACGCGATGGTGGCCCTCGCCACCCGCGAGGAGGAGGCGCGCGAAGGCGTGTGATCCGGGCGGCTACCCCGCCACCTCGCGGCGGGCGATGGCGGCGCCCTCCACCATGGCCTTGAGCTTGCCGAACGCGGTGTCCCGGCTCAGGTACTTCATGCCGCAGTCGGGCGCGGCGACGAGGCGGTCCGCCGGCACGACGCTGAGCGCCTCGCGCAGCCGGGCCGCCACGGTCTCCGGCCGCTCGACCTCCGGGTCGTTCATGTCGATCACGCCATAGAGGATTTCCTTCGACGGCAGGTGGGTGAGGATCGCCGGGTCGAGCCCCGGCTGCGCCGCCTCGATGGAGATCTGGTCGACCGCCGCCGCCTCCAGCTCCGGCAGGAAGGAATAACCGCTCGGCTTCTCCGTCTTGATCACCGCGGCGTAGCCGAAGCAGAGGTGCAGCGCGGTCTTGCCGTCCACGCCCTCCAGCGCCCGGTTGATCGCCTTCACCGCGTAGGCGCGCGCCGCCTCGGGCCGGGCCTGCACGTAGGGCTCGTCGAGCTGCACGATGTCGGCGCCGGCGGCGAAGAGGTCCCTGATCTCCTCGTTCACCGCCTCCGCATAGGCCATGGCGAGGCTCTCGTCGTCCGGGTAGTGCGCGTTCTCCGCCTGCTGGCTCATGGTGAAGGGGCCGGGCAGGGTGATCTTGATGCTGCGCTCCGTGTTGGCCCGCAGGAACTTCACGTCGTCCACCTCGACCGGGCGCTCGCGCCTGATCGGCCCTGAGACCAGCGGGACCGGCGCGGGGTTCCCGGTGCGGTCCATGTGCGTGCCGCTCCGCTCCCTGTCGATGCCGCCGAGCGCGGTGGCGAGGCGGTTGGAATAGCTCTCGCGCCTGATCTCGCCGTCGCTGATGACGTCCAGGCCCACACGCTCCTGGTCCCGGATCGCGACGAGCGTCGCCGCCTCCTGCGCCTCCTGCAGGTGCTCAGGCGGGATCCGCCACATCTCCCGCGCCCGCACCCGGGGCGGCAGGCGGTTCGTCAGGTTGTCCCGGTCGACGAGCCAGTCCGGCTGCGGATAGCTGCCGACGACGGCGGTGCTCAGTACGCCCTCGCTCATGGGGTCCGTCCCTTTCTCGGCACGGGAGCCGGCCGCACAGGCGGCTGCGGCCCGCTCCGCCTGCCCTCGGAGCATAGCATTTCCGCATCCAACCCCTACCCCGACACCTGAGACTCCAGCTAGTGTGGGGCGGTGCCTGCGCGCGCGACAGCACGGAGGGGAGTGCGATGAGACTTTGCCTGATCCAGATGAACAGCACGCCCGACCACGCGGAGAACGTGGCCCGCGCCGCCAGCCATATCGACCGGGCGGTGGCGGCCCAGAAACCCGATCTCGTGGTGGTGCCCGAGTTCTTCAACCACCCCTACGTCTTCCAGTACCGCGACTACCGGCACATCGACGAGGCGGAGAGCGAGGACGGCATCGCCATCTCCGCCATGCGGGCCAAGGCGCGCCAGCACGGCATCCACATCGTCGCCACCATCTTCGAGGCCGAATCCGCTGGTATCTGCTACGACAGCGCCATCGTGATCGACCCTGCGGGCGCGATCCTCGGCCGCTACCGCAAGGCGCATCCGGCGGCGGTCCGCAGCCTGGAGAAAATCTACTTCCGTTACGGCTCGCACTTTCCCGTGTTCCGCATCGGCGAATGGCGAGTCGGCATAAACATCTGCTACGACACGTTCTTTCCTGAGTCCGCCCGTTGCGCCGCGGTCAACGGCGCGGAGCTGATCGTGGTCCCCTTCGCCTGCCCGCCCATCGCCTGCTGGCGCGAGACCATGCAGACCCGCGCCTTCGAGAACGGCGTCTACTTCGCCCCCTGCAACAAGGTGGGGCTGGAGGGCGAGTGGACCTTCGGCGGGCGCAGCATGATCGTGGCGCCCGATTCCGAGGTGCTGGCCGAGGCGGGCGACGACGGCGACGAGACGATCACGGCGACCCTCGAGCGTGCCCGCGTCTTCGCGGCGCGGCGCGCGTGGCCCATGTTCCGCGACCGCCGCCCGGACCTCTATGCGTCCATCACCACGCCGACCGAAGACATCCCGCGGGCCGACTGATCGCGGTGGCCTGGGGAATGGAGACGGCGAGACGGATCCTGGCAGCGGCCGTCCTGGCCTCTGCGCTCGCTCTCGCCGGAGCGGCGATCCCGGCAGTCGCCCCGGCAGCGCAGGCCGACGGCGCGGCCGCGCCGCCGGAGCCGGCCGCGCGGGCCATTCCCGTGGCGCCGGTCGATCCCGACAGCACGGCCGGGCGGATCGTGCTCTCCATCGCCGACTGGCTGGAACGGCGCGTGGGCTTCGGTTCCGACGGCGTGCGGCTCGCCCTCGATGCGCCGATGTGGGCGGAGGAGCGGGACGGCACCGTCACCGTCTATCTGCCGGGCGCGCGTCTCGTCGAGCAGACCGCGTCGCTCGGCCAGTGGGTGCTCGGCGATCTGGCCATCGCGGTGACGCCCCGGAGCGAGACCGCCTACGACTTCGAGACCGCCTTGCCCGCCGCGATCGACAAGCAGGGAGAGCGGCTCACGATCGGCGGGGGCACGGTCGCCGGCACGTGGCGCTCAGACCTGGAGATTGCGACCAGGGTGGAAGCGAACGCCGAGAACCTGCGGCTTGTGAAGGATGAGGGGGCGCAAGCAACCGAATCGCTGTCGCTGGCGTCGCTCACCCTCGTGGACGAGCTGAGCGAGGGCGCCGACGGGCTGTGGGACGGCCGCACCACGCTCAGCCTCGCCGGCCTCGAGGGCGAGGGCTTCGCCCTGGGCCGGCTGGACGCCGACAGCAGGGGCGAGGATTTCGACCGCGACCTGGTCATGCAGATGCGGGGCGAATTCGTCTCGTTCGCGGGCGCCATGGGTGGGCCGACGGCGCTGGGCGACGCGCTGACGCCTCTCGTCAGCGGCCGCTGGGGACGCTCCGACATGACCGTCGCCCTGCAGGACGTGACCGTCAGCGGCGGCGAGACGGGCCTCGGCGAGAGCGGCGCGTTCTCGCTCGGCAGCCTCGAATGGCACGTTGGCGCCGACGGCCGACAGGAGTTCACGGACGTCTCCACGCGGATTTCGGCCGCCGGGTTCCGGCCCGGCGAAGGGGCAGGCACCGGCATACCGCCCGCGCTCATGCCCCATGCGGCGACCGTCGATATCGCGCTCAGCCGGCTGCCGTTGCGCCGCATCGCCGAGGCGCTGTCCGCCCATAGCGAGCGAGACGGCCCCCGCGAGCTTCAGCCCGGATCGATAGCGGATACCTTCCTCGCGCACCTGGACGCGGCGGATTCGGCGATCGAGATCCGCGCCGTCCGCATCGCCACGCCGGCGAGCGAGCTTCGCGCCGACGGCCGGCTCCAGGTCGAGCCCGCCAGCGTCTTCGGCATCGTCGGGCGCGTAGACGCCCGGGTGCGGGGGCTGAGCACGCTCATGGCGCTGGCTGCGGTGGAGGGCGAGAAGGACCTGGTGGCGATTCTGCTCGTCCTTCAGGGCCTCGGCAGGCCGGTCTTCGAGGAGGGCGAGGACGAGCCGTTCCATGCCTACGAGATCGACCTCCGCCGCGACGGCGCCGTCACCGTGAACGGCCTCCCCTTCGACATGCTCTTCGGCGACGACGCGCTGCAATGAGCGCCCGCCACTAATGGTCGGGTCAGTGCGTTGGGACACTTGCCACGCTGCGGCAGGGGCGGGATAGTTTTGCGGATCAGTCCGGGGGCCGCGGCATGAGCGACGAGTTCGATTGGGAGATCCCGCTGTCGGCGCAGCCGAAGCCGGAGCAGGTGTCCTTCGACCTCGACGCCGCGCTCGGCGCCGTCGTTGGCCTGCGCGCGACCATCCCGGAGGACGCGTTCACCGCCGGCATCCTGGGCACGGAGCGGACCGGGAACGGCGTCCTCATCAGCGCGAGCGGCCTCGTGGTCACCATCGGCTACCTGACCGCCGAAGCGGAATCGGTCTGGCTGACGGCGAGCGACGGCAGCGTGCTCGCGGGCCACGCGTTGGGCTACGACTTCGAATCCGGGTTCGGCCTCGTGCAGGCGCTCGGCCGCTTCAGCGTGCCCGCGCTCGAGCTCGGCTCCTCGTCCGCGCTGGAGGTCGGCGACTTCGTGATCGTCGCCGGCGAAGGCGGCCGGCGGCATTCCCTCAACTCCCGCGTCACCGCGAAGCGCGAGTTCGCCGGCTACTGGGAATACGTGCTCGACGAGGCCATCTTCACCGCGCCGCCGCATCCCAACTGGGGCGGCAGCGCGCTGATCGACCGCCATGGCCGGCTCGCCGGCATCGGCTCGCTGCTGGTGCGCCATGCCGGCGGCGGCGGGTCCGACACGCTCGACGGCAACATGATCGTGCCCATCGACCTGCTGCCGCCGATCCTCGACGATATGCAGACGCTCGGCCGCAGCCAGCGCCCGCCCAAGCCCTGGCTCGGCGCCTACGTGACCGAGGTCGACGAGGCGCTGGTGGTGGCCGGCCTCGCGCCCGAGGGGCCGGCGGAGCAGGCGGAGCTTCAGGTCGGCGATCAGGTGCTCGCGGTGAACCACCAGCCGGTGGGCAGCCTCGTCGAGCTGTTCCGCAGCGTCTGGGCCGTCGGCGAGGCGGGCGTCGCGGTGCCGCTCACCGTCATGCGCGACGGCGAGCACCACGAGGTGCGCGTGCTCACAGCCACCCGCGACGAGTTCATGAAGACCCCCCAGCTTCATTGACGTTCCTGGGCGTGAGCCGCGCCGCGCCGCGCAGGCCGCTCTCCGGCCCGAAGCGCGCGCGGGCGAGCCGCGTGGCAGGCCGGGCGACGCTCGCGTGCCTGCCCCAGGCGGCGGGCACGAGGCGGTAAAGCGCTGCGATCTCCGAGAGGCCGCCGCCCAGCACGATCGCGTCGGGGTCCAAAACGTTGATGACGCCCGCGAGCGCCTGGGCCAGCCGTTCGGCGTAGCGGGCGATGGCGTCCGCGGCCCGCGCGTCCCCCGCGTCCGCCCAATGGCATTTTGTTAGTCGGCGGTTTCTTCCGCAGATCTTGTCCTGGCTTCCAACCGGCTGATTCCAGGCCGCTTTCACAGCTCTGGGAGACGCGGACGAATTCGGGTTGACAA